>Ga0070697_100004758_pt1 | contig 10407 bp, 8 predicted proteins | sample KBSK1501metaG_FD_65475 | JGI IMG/M metagenome (GOLD analysis project Ga0070697, IMG submission 65475) | Corn, switchgrass and miscanthus rhizosphere microbial communities from Kellogg Biological Station, Michigan, USA - KBS K1-50-1 metaG | ecosystem: Host-associated > Plants > Roots >... | reverse complement strand
AAGGTTAGGGTAACCTCGGAGTTCGACCAGCCGAAGGCTTTCACCAATGGATTCAGGAATACGCTCCAGGCGTAAACTGCTCCGAAGGCTAGCTGCATTACCACGCCCGCACCTGCGAGCAACCATCGGTTAGCCGGCCTTGATTGGGTCGTTTCGCGGGAGCTTAATAAGCCTTGTGCCGGAAGGCCTGCGGCTACGCGATGGCGATGACCCATCCGAGTTCCGGCGATTTCGGACGGTGGTTGTGCTCCGGGGAACGTTTCCTCTGAAGTATTCGACGATGAGTCTGGGAGATCCATAGACAGTGATACTCGGCGTATAGCTGGCGATGCCGACAACGGGCTGAGTAATTCCTATTCCTAACGGCAAGCTCGGACGACGCAGCATCCGGGAGAAAGCCGGAAGTATGTCACTTTCTGCCGAATTCGTTACACTTGCACACCACGCGAGGCACCGGGTGGAGCACCCGCCAAGCGTCGATAAAAGCGAACGAAGTAGGATACGTTGCGAAAGTTTAGCCGATAGGCGATTTCGGAAATCGTCAGGTCAGTGTAAATTAACAGACGCCGAGCTTCTAGCAGGGTTCGATCCCGGATCCAAGTGCTTGGTGATTTTCCTGTCTCGGTCAAGACGGCATCAACCAGAACACGTGGCTTGACCGATAGCGCCGACGTGTAATACCTCGTGCGTTGGAGTTTTCCTTCCTGCTTTTCGAGCAGTGACAAAAAGCGATTAGTCAACTGCGTAGAGTATCCCTGAACTTCATCCGATGGTGTGCTCAAGCAGAGCCGATGAAGCCGAATCAACAGCGCGGTAACCTGACATCGTACCATGTCGCCACGAAATTCCGCGTTGCCATGGTATTCGTCGGCCAAGTTTTTAAATGCGGCCCGGAGAAGGCGATAAGTTGAACCGGCGATTTGAAAAGTAGCTCGGTCTTTGCTGGCCGCGCTAAACTGCCCCAGATCGTGAAGCAGTCGATAAGGCCGATCATTTCCACTGAAGAGCGATGCTGGTTCAAAACATAGAACATATCCGTTCAATGTATCATTCCATTTCCAGGCATGAACTTGACCAGGGGGAACGAAGATCAGGCTGCCGCGAGTGAGCGGGTAGCTTCGGCCGTCGGTGACAAAGGTGCCATTGCCGGATTCGATCCAGAACAAATGGTAAAAGTCATGCCGGTGAGGAATGTGCCGGAAAGGCACCTGCTTGGTGAGTTGCTCGATGGAGATTCCCAGAAGCTGGTCAACTTCGCCACGTCCGCTAGCCATTGGAAATAGCGGAATTTTAAGGGGTTTTTCGGACAACATTTTCAAGTTCGCAAGCCCGGCCAAATGATCGCTTGACTTTCGCGGGCGTGCAAACGCTCGATCCTATCGCGAAGTAAACCAGAGTACGAGACCGGCAAGGAAAAGCGCAACTGGCATGACGAAGAGGCCTACCTTCAGAAAAGCCCAGCCGCTGACTCTCAGGTTCTCCCGTCGCAGGGCGATGAGCCACAGAATCGTTGCCAGGGATCCGGTCACCGAGAGGTTGGGACCAAGATCAATCCCAATCAGCATCGCGTACGCCAGTTTGCCGATCCCAACGGAGGTATGGAGCGCGCTGGCTCCAATAAGGCCGGCGGGAAGGTTGTTAAGGAGATTTGAGACTGCGGCAAAGCCAAAAGCCGTCGCGAGATTCGCCGCAAGTGGAGGCCATTCCGCCAGCTGGCTGAGAAGGTTTCGGGCGAGATGAAGACCACCGGCCAAATCCAACGCATCGACAATCACGAACAGGCCCGCTACCAACGGTAACACGCTCCATGACACGCCGCGTCCGATTGCGAGTGGCGCTGGGCGGTCCCATAGCGCGATGAACAGAGTAATGGCCAGCGCAGTGAGGCACGTTGGGGTCCCAAGAGACTTATCGGTGGCCGAGCAGAACAAGAGGACTCCGACGGTAGTAATGATGCCGAACACAGTCAGCTTGCCGGCGACCGAAAGCCGAATATCCTCGAGAACATTTGGGATCTCGCCTTGCAGCTCCTTCCGGAAAAGACTGCGGAGAGCGAGGTGCGTCCCGAGAATCGCCGCACCGGCCGGAAGAAGAAATATTCGCAACCAAGGAACTAACGGCGGAAGGTTATTACCGAACACGACGAGATTAGCTGGATTTGAAATCGGTAATACGAAGCTCGCGGCATTCGCGATGAAAGCGCAAGCGAACAGATAGGGCAAAGGATTCCCTTTCGTCCGCTTTACTACCGCATAAACGGCCGGGGTCAGTACGACCGCGGTCGCATCGTTCGATAAAAGCGTCGTTACCACGATTCCTACCAGATAAATCAAAACGAAGAGTCGCCGGCGAGATCCCGCGGCTGCTCGCAAAGCGATGCTGGCCAGCCAATCGAAAACGCCTTCTCGGCGGGCCAGCTCTGCGAGAATCATCATTCCGGTAAGAAACAGATAAACATCGTATCCTTTGGTGACAGCCCCTAACGCTTCGGTAAAAGGCTCCAGATGTAAGGCAAGCAGCAAGCTCGCACCCAAGCAGGCCCAAACGGCTTCTGGGATTCGCCGCGGCTTGGCGAACATCGCGGCAACGGTCGACGCGGCGATGGTCCAGGTCACTAGAGGAGTGGGTAATAGACCAAGAAACATAGAAAAATAACTTTTTTAATTTTGGATCGGATTGCTGGTCAGCGAGATGCTCGGATAAGCAACCGGCAATTGAGCCAACACCTGATTTTCGCGCGGTCCGGATGCAGTCGTCGCCGGCAACGGACGATAGAAGCCGCCGCGAGAAGATTGCCGGCTACTACTCTTCCTCGCGAACCCTTCTGTCTTCCGGACGCCGTTTCAGCTTTACCGGAGGCGGTTCGATTAGCGCAAGTGCGCTAGCTGAGGGACCAATCATGGCCGCGGCGATCGCTTGCCCGAAATCGTTTACTGTTCCGAAGCCGACCGCTGCAAGCGGTCGACCTTCTCGAAGGAGCCGTGCGAACTGCCTTCCGGCGTGCGGTGGAAATTGGAGAATGATACCATCCTCGAAGATGACTCCGTCGATCTCACCGTGTGGATTCCGTTTGACTACGCCGATTGCGCCCACCACGCTCAGAGGCTGCAGCGCGCCAACCGCACCGGCCCGTTCGGGCGGGGTTGGTTTGATCTCTCGGATCGCGCGCCCGGTCGCTGGATTCGCGATCACGTGGCCTTTGAGCAGTTTGTCCGCTTCGAGATAGCCGTTGACCCGGACACGCTCCTTCGGCTTAATCACCTGGATCAGCTCTCGCGCGAGATGCGGCGGGAATTTGATTACCATACGGCCGTCCAGCAAAAAGCCGTCGACTTCCCCGCGTGGATTGAGGAGGTATTGCGAAACTGTGCCTTCCAACTCCGTTGGGAAAGGCATCTGGTCGAGCGGATGCGCCCCGCTCCTGAATTCGTCTTTCATTTTTGTATCCTGTTTTTGGTAAGGCCGATTCTGCGGCCAACTGTAGGATACACCGATTTCACACCAATGCACACCGGTATTGAGCTGCTGGACCGGACCAGCCGTATCCTCACCAAATCGCAGTGCAAAGAACTCAAGGAGCATTAGGCTCATCTACTATCACGATACGTGATAGCCGATCATAATAAACGACCTTACAAGGCAGTTGTTCCCGCAAGGAAGAGAACATAGTTCGGTAGATGCCATGGGTATTGCCAGGTTTCTGTTCATCCAGCAGCCTGGCAATACCCATGGCATCTACCTTAGTGGGCAGATCCCGCCGACCGATCCGTCGCCCTTTCCCCGTGTCGCCTCGTTAAGTTGACGCACATATGTAACCGCACGGCGCTGGTTCATCCGGCCGACGCAGGATAACCAACTACCTGGAATTCCCATGACGGTTCGATTAGGATGTTCGCTGAAGACGTCACCAACGTGCGCGATACATTCTCATGAATCCGGCTCCTCCCTCGGACATATTATGGCAAGCCCCGGAAGCTCTCCGCCTCACTAGCAACTTGCTTCGGTACCAAACCTGGCTAGCAGAAAGCTCCGGTCGTATTTTTCCGACTTACGACGATCTCTATCGCTGGTCGATCACCGATCTCGGGCCATTTTGGCGTTCGATTGCCGACTTTTTTGAGGTGAAGTTTCACACTGAACCCGACGATCTGCTGGTCGGCAACAGTCCTTATGGAGCGAAGTGGTTTCCCGGGGCGACGCTCAACTACGCGGAACGGCTGGTCGATGGACTAAAAAGAATGGGTTCGAGTCCGGCCATCCTATTTTGTGGTGAATCCCAAAGTGGTTTCGAACGGCAAGAACTCACGGGAACAGAGGTGGCTAAGGCAGTAGCCAGAGCAGCCAATGCTCTCCGTGGCGCCGGCGTGCGGAAAGGCGATCGCGTCGCTGGCTTTCTCTCGAATCGGCCCGAGGCCGTCGTCGCTTGCCTGGCTTGCGCCAGTATCGGCGCGATTTGGTCCAATTCGCCACCCGAGTTAGCAAGTAATGGTGTAGTTGAGAGACTTCGACAGATCGAGCCGAAACTGCTACTGGCCACCACCGGTTATTACTACGGAGGCAAATATTTTGATCGTCGAGAAACAATCAGCCAAATCGTTCATCAATTGCCTTCACTCGAGCGGGTCATTTTGATCGGAGCGGACCGGGAATTCGATTTGTCTAAATTGCCGATTCCGGCGGAGGAGTGGGCCGATTGGCTCAAAGCAACGGGCCCCGCGCCAGCTATCAATTTCGAACCGGTTCCGTTTGAACATCCGCTCTGGATTCTCTACTCCTCCGGAACCACCGGAATTCCGAAGCCGATTGTGCATGGGCACGGAGGAATGCTGTTGGAACATCTCAAAGCATTGTCGCTCCATCTCGATCTAAGGAAGGGTGACAAATATTTTTGGTTCACTACCGCCGGCTGGATGATGTGGAATTTCCTGATCTCCGGAGTAGCCTTGCAGACTTGTATCGTTCTTTACGACGGAAGTCCGAAGTATCCCGATTTTTCGGTTCTCTGGCGCTTGGTCGACGAAGAAGCAATCGACTACTTTGGAACCAGCGCTCCTTTCCTGATGGCCTGTGCCAAGGCTGGTTTGCGCCCTGGACAACAATTCAAATTATCAAAACTCCGGGGGATCGGTTCGACCGGAGCGCCACTACCGCCAGAAGGTTTTGATTGGGTATACCAACAAGTGAAGCCGGATGTTTGCCTCGGATCGGTCAGCGGCGGCACAGACGCCTGCACTGCTTTTATCCTCGCCAATCCTTGGTTACCGGTGCGAAGAGGTAGGCTGCAATGCCGTGGACTAGGTGCGAAGATTGAAGCTTGGGACGACGCTGGTCGTTCTATCTCTGATGCGGTTGGCGAATTAGTGATTACCGCGCCCTTTCCATGCCTCCCGGTCTTTTTTTGGAATGACCACGACGGAAGCCGTTTTAAGTCGAGCTACTTTGATCACTACGCAGATATTTGGCGACATGGGGATTGGATTGAGATCTGCGGTGCTGACGGCCAGTGCGTCATCTATGGCCGGTCCGATTCCACTCTCAATCGTGGAGGCGTGCGAATGGGAACCAGCGAATTCTATCGTGTGGTCGAAGCCGTGCCCGAGATAGTCGAATCATTGGTTATCGACACGACCGGATACAAAGCAGGGGAGAGTATGTGCCCGGATAAGCTATTGCTATTCGTTGTCTTGCGGGAAGGCTATCAATTTAATGATTCTCTCCGCCAAAAAATCAACGACCGGATTCGACAAGATTTATCACCAAGGTACGTTCCGGATGAAATATTCGCGGTGACTGAGATTCCTCACACCCTGAATGGGAAGAAACTCGAGGTTCCCGTCAAGCGCCTGTTCCAGGGCGTTCCGCTCGAGCGGGCAGTGAGTAAGGAAGCAGTCGGCAACTTTCATGCGGTGCAGCCTTTTGTGGAGTTGGCGCAGTCGTTTGCCACTGGTCGCTGAACGAGGCGAAGCACAAGTTCAACCGGAGAGCGCAAAGAAGATCTCTAAACGGGAGACCACGGAGATCTCAAAGGAGGGAACGCTCCGCCGCGACTGAAGTGGAGACCTATTTGAAGGTCAGGCGTCGACTACCAAATCGGACGTGACTCGGATAAGTGGGCCTGCGTGAGTTTCCAGTCACCTCTCACTTCTCACCAATCACTTTGGTTGCGGGCTTGCCGCGCTGTAATCTTTGCGCCCTCCCTGTCCAGGGTATTGGCCGCGTCGGAATAGTTCGAAACGCGGCCATCGCTCGATGCGCTAACAGCCTCTAAGGAATAGACCGGCTAAGAACCGAATAGTTGACGCCAGTTATCGTCGGTCTCGAGCAGATGCTTATCGATGTCCTTTTTGAACTCTTCCTCGGCCGCCTTGCTGCTGCAAAAATAGAGCTTCCCTTTATAGACATAGAACACATTGGGATCCCCGTTCACTAACTTGCCTTTTCTTAAGGCATTGGCGCAGTAGCCACCATAAGTAGGCGCGTATTTGCTTGGGGTTTTGTCGAATTCTTTTTTGTCCTCAGCGGATACAAAGTAGAACTTGGCGCCTTGGTAAATGCTCAGGTATTTCGGCGAACCTTTTACCGGTTTACTTTGCTTGAAGTAGGCAACGGGATCGTAACCTTGGATTGCGACGCCGTTCGCATCTACCGCAACTTTCGTTTTTTTCGCTTCAGCGAAAACAGAGAATCCATGGGTGACCGGTCTTTGCGCCTCTCGAACTGAATAGGCGGAAGCTGACGTTGCAATGAGAGCAACCAACAGGGGTAGGATCGTTTTCATTGTTTTTTTGTTCATCGTTTCTCTGATGTCCATCGCTCTCCTGGGTAACAGATCGCCAGGTGACGTGTCCAGTCAGGAACCGATGATCTCCGGCTTGCTCCATTGCTTAATTAGCTTAGGTGAGGCTTATGAAAGCCACCTTCCTCGGACACGCGGCGGTCTACCTGGAATTTGAAAACACCCGTATTGCAATCGATCCATTTTTGACCGGTAATCCAAAAGCGGCCGTGAAGGCCGATCAGATCTCCCCTGAATACATCGTTTTGACCCATGGTCATGACGATCATGTGGGTGACACTTTGGGAATCGCGAAAAGGTGCGGATCTACGGTGATCACCACTTTCGAACTTGGCAACTGGCTGGGAAAACAGGGCGCCAAGGTCTCGCCGCAAAATCATGGCGGTTGGTGCAAGTATCCCTTCGGACGAGTAAAATTCACTCCGGCCTTTCACAGTTCCTCTTTTATTGGTGAAGACGGCATACCGATTTATTTAGGAGAGCCCGCCGGCGTAATCATAGAGGCAAACGGAAAGTGTATTTTTCACGCCGGTGATACTGCACTATTTTCTGATCTGCGTTTGATCGGCGAGGATGTCCCCGTTGACCTCGCGTTTTTGCCGATCGGCGAACATTTCGTAATGGGACCAAAGGATGCGGCCAAAGCCGTAGAATTCCTGCGCCCGAAAGCAGCAGTGCCGATTCACTACGGGACTTTCCCTCCGCTTTTTGGTGATCCAAAAGAATTTGCGCGTCTGGCAGAAGGGAAAGGGGCGAAGATCCACGTTCTGGCCTCGGGTGAGAGCGTGGAAGTCTAATGGGAGCAGGACGGGTGCTTTCGGATCAAAAGTTGAAATCAATTGGTGAGGGGAACTCCCTTCTTATCGCGAGAAACGAGGAAGATTTTTTTTGAAAATCACTTGACTGCGTCTGTTTCGTTTCTATATCAGAACGAAAGCAAACGAAAGGCGTTTCATCATGAGTCTCCCCCGCTGGTTCCTATCACTGAGCCATTGCTGCCGCTCCCGGCAGAACTTACTAAAGCCTCTCCTCATGCTCCATTCCAAGGAGGTCGCCCCATGGATCGTGTAACTCGGCTTACCACCGGCCAGGCGCTGGTCCGTTTCCTCGCCAATCAATACCTCGAATGCGATGGCCAACGCCATCGCTTCATTCAAGCGTTTTGGGGTATCTTTGGTCATGGAAATGTCGGCGGCTTAGGCCAAGGCCTGGCGGAATTAGCCAGCGCAGAGGGTTTCAAATTCTACCGGCCGCAAAATGAGCAAGCCATGGTGCACATCGCAGCCGCGTACGCCAAACAACGCAACCGTCGTGCGACCTTCGCCTGCACCACTTCGATCGGACCTGGCGCAACCAACCTGTTGACCGGAGCTGCTGCGGCTTCAGTAAATCGGTTGCCGGTTTTGTTATTGCCTAGCGACTACTTCGCCAATCGCATTCCCGATCCGGTATTGCAGCAACTTGAGCATCCCTCGGAGCACGATGTCAGTGTGAACGATGCGTTTCGGCCAGTTTCGCGGTTTTTCGATCGAATCAGTCGCCCGGAGCAGTTGATTGCTAGTTTGCCGGAAGCTTTTCGAATCCTGACCGATCCAGCGGAGACCGGTGCCGTGACCATCGCCCTGCCCGAAGATGTGCAAACCGAAGCATACGATTATCCGTCCGCGTTTTTTGAAGAACGCACCTGGCACCTGCGCCGTCCTTTGCCAGAACCGGAACTGGTTGAGGCCGCGGTGCGATTGATCGCCGGTGCCAAAAAACCACTGATTATTTCTGGCGGCGGTACCATTTACTCCGAAGCGAGCGAAGAGTTGAGACGTTTCGCCGAAGAATTTGGAATTCCGGTTACCGAGACGCAGGCGGGGAAAGGAGTGCTAAACTGGAATCATCCAATGAACGCCGGTCCTATCGGATCGAACGGCTCTACCGCGGCCAATCGATTGGCGCATGAGGCGGATCTGATAATCAACCTGGGCACCCGACTGAGTGATTTCACGACGGCCTCCAAATCAGCGTTCCAAAATCCTTCCGTCCGATTCATCGGAATCAATGTCGCCTCGATGGACGTGCATAAACTGCAAGCGCTTCCGCTCGTGGCCGACGTGAAGCGCGCGCTGACTGCGTTGCATGCCGCCCTGAAGGAGAGCGGATATCGAGGTACCGCTCAAGATTACCGAGATCAGGTCAGCGCGCAGAAACGGGAGTGGGATGCTTTGGTGACCGATCTGCGCACGGTTAAAACCGATACTCCCGGTAAGTTGGCCGAGACGGCAGTGATTGGGTTAGTGAACGAGAGCTTTGGCGGAAAAGCGACGGTTGTCTGTGCGGCTGGAGGATTACCGGGTGAGCTCTTACGGCTGTGGCGGCCAGAGGATCCCAAAGCCTATCATCTGGAATACGGTTATTCTTGCATGGGTTACGAGATCGCCGGAGGTCTCGGTGCCAAGCTGGCTGATCCGGAACGTGAGGTGGTCGTAATGGTGGGGGACGGCTCCTATCTCATGATGAACTCTGAGATTGTGACCGCGGTCGCTGAAGGTATTCGGCTGACTATCGTGCTGGTAGATAATCACGGGTATCAATGCATCCTCGGCTTGCAGCGAGCGGTCGGCGTAGCCGATTTCGGAAACGAGTTGCGATTCCGTGGTAACGGAGAGGCTGCTCCCACTGGGTCCTATGTTCCGGTTGATTTTCAAAAGCATGCTGAATCGATGGGCGCTCAGGCGTTCTTGGCAACGACCTCGGCGGAAGTGAAGGAAGCGCTGGCCCAGGCCCGTCAATCCGATCGCATCGCCGTCGTGGTTGTGCCGGTCGATCCGGAGGCCCGCATGCCTGGCATGGGAACCTGGTGGGATGTGCCGGTGGCCGAGGTCAGCGCAGAAGAAGGAACGCGGAAGAAACGCGAGCTGTACGAAGCGGCAACCAGGAATCAGCGTCCGGTCATCGCATGAGAATCGCCACCGCTCCGGTCAATTGGAATAATGCCGACGTCGCCGACTATCGGCCCTGGACTCCTTATCCGGCACTGCTCGATGAAATGGTTGCCGCCGGATATACGGCCACGGAATGGGGGATGAATATGGAGAAAAATGCGGCTCGCTTACGGGAAGATTTGCATGCTCGGAATCTGAAGCCGCTCGGCGGCTTCGTTGGTCTCGAGTTGCGCAATCCCAATAAGAGCCCCGCCGAAGTTCAGCGTGGAATCGAACTAGCCACTTTCTTCCGCGATATCGGAGCAACCTATCTGATCGTGGCGGACTCGGGTGATCCGCGGCGTTTGTCGGAGGCCGGCCACGTAAACCCAGCCGGCCAGCTAAGCGATGAGCAATGGCGCTCGCTGGGCGACGGTTTAAATGAATTGGGAAATCGGCTTGCTCCGGAGGGGGTGAAGGTTGTTTTCCATAATCACGTTGGTACTTACGTAGAGACTCAGGACGAAACCGCGCGGTTGTTGGATGAGACCGATCCGCAACTGGTAAGCTGGTGTTTTGATTGTGGGCACCTGGCCTACGGCGGGGGTGACAACTTAGAGATGCTCGAGCATTATGGTAACCGCATTGGTTACGTACATATCAAAGACTTGGACAAATCGATCTTGGAGCAAGCGAAAA
>Ga0070697_100004757_pt1 | contig 10407 bp, 10 predicted proteins | sample KBSK1501metaG_FD_65475 | JGI IMG/M metagenome (GOLD analysis project Ga0070697, IMG submission 65475) | Corn, switchgrass and miscanthus rhizosphere microbial communities from Kellogg Biological Station, Michigan, USA - KBS K1-50-1 metaG | ecosystem: Host-associated > Plants > Roots >... | reverse complement strand
TGTGGAGGCACAGTTGGCCCATCATTTCCGCGATGCCAGCGGGCATCCCGATTACGCAAAGGCGCTCGGCCTTTTCAGCCTGGTAATGTTTGTAGTGCTGATTCTCCTCGCCGCTATCGGTCCCGAAAAACGGGGAAAGGAATTTTAGCGATGGGTCGCGTCTGGCGCCAGCCCCGTTGCTCCACTGGAAGATTCCGCCTGCGGCTTGGGTTGAGCAGCGACCTGGGTTGACCCGCGATAAACGCCAGAGCCAAAACGTTGCTCGACGATTGCTTCCGCGATTCGGTCAGCGAGTAGTTCTCGGTATTCTGAATCGCGCGTCTTGTTACCCTCGGAGCGATTGCTCAAATATCCGCATTCCACCAGCACCGCGGGACAGCTTGCCAGGCGTAGCACGCGAAAATTTGCTGTGTGCACGCCGCCATTTGCGGAATTTGGGATGGTCATCAGTTTTGCCTGGATCTGGTTCGCAAGATCGAATGAGACGCCCGAATGATAGTACGTTTCGAATCCGCGAATCTTGCGCCTGCGCGAATCGTTGAAGTGTATGCTGACGAAGATTGCATCTTTCTGCGCATTCTCGATAGCCACACGATCGTTCAATTCAATAAAGACATCCGAGTTGCGTGTCATCACGGTTTTCAACTGTGATTCGCGCAGTTTGCGGTTGAGACGCTGGGCTACATCGAGAGCAATCATTTTCTCCGGTGGACCGTAGCGGCGGTATGCGCCGCTATCTTTGCCCCCGTGTCCGGCGTCCACCACGACTGTAGTAAAGCTCTTAGTCGTGTTTTTGACCGCCGCAGTCCGCGTACTTGCGCAGGCAGGCAGCAGGGCGACGAACGCAAGCGTAACGATGCGATTTACTAAGCCAGGCATCCTCTTCTTATAGCAAAAAACACGCGATCTACAAAAAGGTTTCTCCCCAAACTCAAGTAAGACCGTGCCATTGCGCGAGCGTTCATTTGTTTCTCCCAATTGCATATAAAATCACTTGTGTTTTGCGCGGCTGCGCTTAAAGCCTTACAACTTTTATGATGATCCGATTTGCAATTGTTCCATTGCTGCTCGCACTGAACTTTTCGATGTGCAAAAGGAACGAAACTGCTTCCCAGAACCAGCCGGCGGGCGCTTCATCGCCAGCCCCGGGTGCCACAACCGCCGGCGGCAGTCCGGGTGTAGCGCCGGTGGCGACCCCACCCAAGATTACGAAGCCGGTGGTCGATCAAACGGCACAGACGATTATTTTTTGTTATCATCTTTTGGTCGACAAGGTCCGCTATCCGGGAACTGAGATCACACCCGCTGCCTTTGAAGCGCAGATGAAGGAACTGAAGGACCGCGGAATAACGGTCATTTCGATGCAGGATTTGCTCGCATGGAAGCGTGGCGAAAAGAACATACCGCCCCGATGCGCGGTTATTACGTTCGATGATGGCTATAAATCGCAATACGAAGTGGCGTGGCCGATCATGAAAAAATACGGCTATCCTTTCACACTGTTCATCTATACCGAAGGCGTGCGCGGTGGATCGTTAGGCGGAGGAGGAGCGATCACATGGGAACAGCTCGCGGACATGCGCGACAACGGCGTCGACATTGAGGCGCACTCTGCGACGCACCAGGACTTGCGCGAAGGGCATACGATCACGCTCGCCAGCCCCGGCGGGAAGAAAACGAGGACCAAACTCACCGGGACGCAGTATGAGCAATGGGTGCAAAACGAAGTTGTAGGCTGCAAGCAACTGCTCGAGCAGCGACTCGGGATCAAAATAAATTGTTTTGCCGTGCCGTTTGGCAATTACAACGAGCATGTGAAAGAGCTTGCGCGAAATGCCGGTTACGAGGCGATGTTTACGGTTTACGGTCAGCCCATCACCTTTACTTCGCCCCTCGATTCGATCGGTCGTTACGCGATTGAAGCGAACAAACCCAAGGTGTTCGAGGATGCCGTGAAGATGATCGGCGCGTCGGCCGCCGGTGGCCCAGCAGTCGCCGAAGTTGGCGCGAAAGATCTCGCTACCCAACCGGCTGATGGCGAAACAGTGCGCACCACACTTCCGCTCATCAAAGCCAATCTCAGCGGGATCGGGCAGATCGAACCCGGCAGTGTACAAATGCGGGTGAGCGGTCTTGGCGTTGTTCCAGCGACCTACGATGCCAAAACGGGTACTGTCTCGTACCAAGTCACCCAAAAATTACGCGAGAAATCGTGCAGCGTATTTGTCAGCGCGAAATCGCAAGGAAAGAAGGTCGAAGCGCACTGGACGTTTGGGATCGAACAAGGCGCCGCCACCGCGCCCGCGCCGGCAAAGCCAACGCCATTGCAGAAGAAATGAGTTGAGAGGCACGCGCCGTCGTGCGTCAAAAACTCGGACGGGCCACGCCGTTTCTCTGAGGTTATGTTTCCACAACTCAGCGATAAGCTTCAGGAAATTTTCAAAGAGCTGCGTGGGCACGGCACGATCAGCGAATCAAATATCGACGCGGCGTTGCGTCAGGTGCGCCTGGCGCTGCTCGAAGCTGATGTAGATTTTCAGGTCGCCAGAAGATTTGTCTCGCGGGTAAAGGAGAAAGCGCTCGGGGAAGCAGTGCTTCGCAGCATTACTCCGGGTCAGCAGGTCGTAAAAATTTTCCACGAAGAACTGACTGCGCTGCTTGGCGGCGATGCAGAGCCGCTTCGTCTGGAAGATGAAACACGCATCTTGATCGTCGGGCTCAACGGCTCGGGCAAAACAACCTCGGCTGCCAAGCTGGCACTGCTGTTGAAGAAACAAGGCCGCATGCCATCGCTGGTGGCATGCGATCTGCAAAGGCCCGCGGCGATCGAACAACTCGCAGCGCTTGGAAAACAGATTGATGTCCCGGTTCGTGTTCCTGACCCCGGAGAGAAGAATGTGCAGCGTGTCGCCGCAGCAGCGGTTGATGAGGCTCAAACGAGCGTAGCCACGAGTGTGCAGATTTTCGATACGGCGGGGCGACAGGAAATCGACAAAGCGCTTATGGACGAACTCAAAGCGCTCAAACAATTTTTGCAGCCGCACGAAATTTTGCTCGTGGTAGATGCGGCGACAGGGCAGCAAGCCGTCAGCATAGCGAGCGGGTTTGACTCTGCTTTGTCTATCACAGGAATTATTCTGACGAAGCTTGATGGCGACGCGCGCGGCGGCGCGGCATTGTCCATGCGCGAGATCACACACCGACCGATTAAATTCGCAGGCACAGGTGAAAAGCTCGATCAGTTTGAGCTTTTTATTCCGGAGCGGCTCGCGGGGCGGATTCTTGGAATGGGCGACGTCGTCAGTCTGGTCGAAAAAGCTGCTGAGGTCGTCGAGTTGGAAGATGCTGCCAGGCTTGAGCGTAAACTCCGCACCGCTTCATTTGATTTCAACGATTTCCTCGTGCAGTTCAAGATGATGCGGCGCATGGGACCGCTGGAGAATATTCTTGGCATGTTACCCGGAATGAGTAATGTGCAGGGCCTCTCCATTGACGAGAAGCAGCTCAAGCGCACGGAAGCGATCGTGCTTTCGATGACAAAAGAAGAGCGGATGCGCCCCGACATTCTGAATGCCCGGCGGCGTCAACGCATTGCGCGCGGCAGCGGTTCCACCGTCACAGAGGTAAACGATTTGCTGCGGCGCTTTGATCAGATGCGGAAGCTGATGAAGAACGCGGGCAAGATGAAAAAAATGATGACGCAGATGGCGCGAATGAGAAGAAGTTAATTTACCATGGCAGTTTCAATTAGATTACGCAGAGAAGGTGCAAAAAACCGGCCGTACTACAGAGTCGTTGTCGCCGACAGCCGCAGCCCGCGCGACGGGAAATTTATCGAGATCATTGGCACGTACGATCCAACGCGAACCGGTCAGAACAGTTCGTTTAGCGTCGAGCGCGCCGAATACTGGATCAGCAAGGGCGCGCAACCGTCCGACACCGTACGCAGCTTAATTAAGAAGCAAAAGAAGATGGTCGCTGCGAAGCCACCATCTGAGGCCGAGCGAGAGAGTTCAGAACCGACTAAAGAGGGTTCATCGCTCTCTGCCGAGACGGCAAGCTAGCCCGGCATTTGGCGTCTGACGCGGCCGTCCTACAAGATTCGTGTTTATTCGTCTCGATTCGTGCGTAGTCTTTTGACGTATGCGAGAGTTTCTCGAGTTCGTCATTCGCGAGCTAATCGAATTTCCGGATGACATGGTGCTCACGGAAATTCCCGACGGCAGAATGATTACCTTTAAATTGCAACTTCGCCGTGGAGATGTGGGCCGTGTGATTGGCCGGTCTGGTCAGACTATTCACGCTATTCGCGCCTTGCTGGCCAGTTCTGCAGCGCGTCACGGCCAGCGCGCAGTGTTCGAGATTGTGGAATGACTTGCAGGGCGTCTATGTCGGACGCCGCAGCGTTTCAGCGAAAACGGCTTACAGTTCCGACGGTGGACGTTCGCCATTCACCGTTCGATGTTTTTCCTCAATGAGAATCGACATCATCACGTTGTTTCCTGAAATCTGCCGCGCCCCTTTGAGCGAAAGCATTATGAAGCGGGCGCAGGAGAAACGAATCGTCGATCTGCACATTCACAATCTGCGCGATTGGACAACGGACAAACATCACGTGGTCGATGATGCGCCCTTCGGCGGAGGGCAGGGGATGGTGATGAAACCGGAACCGATTTTTGCGGCTGTGGAAGCGTTAAAAAGAACGCCGAACGCCCAATGCTCAACATCTAATGCTGAAGATTCGGCAATCGAAAATCGGCAATCGAAAATTCTGTTGATGTCGCCGGCAGGACGTCGGTTCGATCAACAGATGGCGCGGCACCTGTCGCAAGAGTCACATCTCATAATTATTTCCGGACATTACGAAGGAGTCGATCATCGCGTGATCGAACATCTGATTGATCTGGAAATTTCGATTGGCGATTATGTGCTCACGAACGGTGCAATTGCTGCGGTTGTTTTGGTTGATTCAATTGTGCGTTTACTGCCGGGAACGCTTGGCCATGAGCAATCGGCCGCGGATGACACCTTCAGCAATGGTCTCTTGGAAGCTCCGCAGTACACCCGGCCCGCCGACTTCCGAGATTGGAAAGTTCCGAAGGTTTTGCTTTCCGGAAATCACGCAGAAATCGCGAAGTGGCGCAGAGAGCAGGCAATCAAACGCACCCGTGAGAATCGCCAGGATTTGTTAGGCGGGGCCGATTGACCTGAATCGCCCAGGCGGTTCGGATGAACCGCCTCTACCTGACACGGCCTAGTACGACGCTCGCGTTGATGCCGCCGAAGCCGAATGAATTGCTCATGACGTAATTCAACTCGGCCGATCGGCCATGGTTTGGCACAACGTCGAGATCGCATGCTGGATCGGGGTTTCGATAATTGATAGTCGGCGGGATCCATTGCCGATCCAACGAAAGTGCGCAAAGCGCCGCCTCGATTGCGCCGGTCGCGCCTAACGGATGTGCGTAATAGCCTTTGGTCCCGCTCACAGGAATTCCCCGAGCATGTTCGCCAAATACTTCTCTTATCGATGCCGTTTCAGCGCTGTCGTTAAGCTGCGTGGAACTGGCGTGCGCGTTGATGTAATCGATCTGCTCGGGTGCGAGTTCCGCATCCGCAAGAGCTTCGCGCATGGCACGAATGGACGATTCGCCACTCGGAAGTGGCGTAGTCATGTGAAACGCGTCGTTGTTTAAACTGTAACCGAGCACTTCCGCGTAGATGGGAGCGCCCCGAGCGAGCGCGTGTTCCAGTTCTTCCATAATGAGCGAAGCGCCACCTTCGCCCATGACGAATCCATCGCGCAGCGCATCAAATGGACGACATGCAAAAGTCGGCTCACCCGCCCATCTGCTCATCGTTTTGATAATGTCGAATGCCCCAATAGTAATGGCAGTCAGCGGCGCTTCGGCTCCGCCGGCCACGACTACGTCTGCAAAATCGTCGCGAATGTAACGAAGTGCTTCGCCGACCGAAACGGTGCCACTGGCGCAACTGTTCGAATTCGTCGTACCGACGCCGCGAAAGCCGAAGTCGATTGCAATGTTCGAATGAGCGGAACCTCCGAACACCTGGACAGCAAGCGTAGGCTGAACTCCACGCGCGCCTTTCTTCAGGTATCTGATGTACTGTTCCTCGGCTTTGCAGACACCACCCAGCGCGGTGCCGAAGCTGACTCCGATGCGGTCTTGCGGCTTCTCGCGGGAGTAATCGATCTGTGCGTCCTCGAGCGCGAGTTTCGCAGATACGACGGCGAACTGCGCGTAGCGGTCGAGCCGTTTCAGACGCTGCGGTGTGAAAAACTCTTCCGGATTCCACTCGGGAATTTCGCCGGCACAACGGACACGAAAAACGCTCGGGTCGAAGCTTGTGATACTCCTAATGCCGCTCCTTTCCGCCAGAATTCCGTTCCAAAAATTATCGACGCCGATGCCGATGCATGTGATCGGACCGATACCAGTGATGACCGCGCGCCGTCGGCTCATGCGGTTACGTTGTTTGCCTGTCTCTCCACAAAAGCTTTCATACAGAGCAAAGTTTTACTGGCAATGTTATGAATAAAGAAATCGCCGATGATCGGACCCATAATCGGCGCCAGAGCGGGAATGCGAAACCGCAGATTGTGTGAAATCGTCACGAGCACGCCATCGCTCGCATCAGAGAATGTCCAGACCACGCGCATCCCTTTTGTCCAGCCTTTCAGATGATGAAAATGGATTTCGAGCTTGCTGCGATCGATGATCTGCTCTGAGGTCCACGAGATTGGAATACCGGAACGCCGCGCTGCCATCACCACGACATTGCGATCGGGACCACGCTCGAGAAATCGAATGTAGCGATAATGAGGCAAAATCTCTGGCCATAGCTCTAGGTTCGCTGCTGTCTCAAAGATCGATATTTTCGGCGCTCGTATCAGGATGGAGTTGGTTTTGTGCATTGGCCGAGCGTGGTGATCGAGATGCTAACCCGCGCCGGTCAACGGCGTTGCGCAGCGTCTTTGGAACACGGAGAGATTCAGCTAAAACCCGTCTAATGGAAAGCGGAAAAGATGTCATGTAGCAAAAGATGAACAATTATTTGGCGCGATGCGCCTAAATCCGCAGGGGATCGAACCCCTGCGGACTTTATCGTGACTCTTCTGATCTGCCCTACTGTTGGTTTTCGGGTTCAGCCGCATCCGCCTGAGAAAGCGGACTGGCCCGTCACAACATTTAGCAAACGCGGACGGCGGCGTCGGCTTGGTCGGCCAGCATTTTCAGGTAGGTAAAGAACGCCCCCGATTGACCTTTGAAGAGCCCCATGTCCGTAAGGAACGTGAGCGCACCATTAGCAATGCCTTCTGTCTTGGTTGGTCGAATGATCGAAACAATCGGAAGACTTCGACTAAGGAACGGGCATGGCTCTGGCATGATCAGATTGGTTTGGAATTCCTCGCCGCCAAATGGAGGAGAGTTCAGATCCGGGAATGTCACCGATACACCGGTCACCGGATCGACCGCACTAACCGGCGGCGCGTTGCCTGCCTTGTCCGACCACGTTTGAAAGTGCATTGTTTCGGTGGGGCCGATGCTAATCAGAATCCGCAGTACCTCTACGCTCGAGGCTCGCTGCGCCAGCGAGGGATAAAGGCTGTTGCCACCTTGTTCAATGGTCGGAAAATGAAACCCCGCGGTATTCGCGATCGCTTGTAGGAAAGCTTTATGCTTTGTGTCGGCATCGGTTCTGGGAATCGCCGTATGCTCCCCAATGGCCAAACTTGGCACGGCCTGCGGGAAAACGAAACTTGGATCCAAGTCGGGATTGTGGTTATCGTCGCGATAGCGTGTCCACCAGCTGGTATCAAGCGTAAGTTGGGTCAGGTTGGTAAGCCGTTTCCCGATCAGGGTGGTGTTAACGCCGGTGGCAGTGCTGCCCATCAGGGTGCGAAACGAATCGAGATTTGCTGGATCTGCTCCCTGGGAGACCAAGTACGCGTTCAGGAACTGGTGATGAGTGATCTCATCATCCGTGTTGTCGTGGATGTATTGAGCCATGTCCGAATCAAGAACTTGAATGGCCTTGGTGTAGGGTGTATTGCCGCTGCCGCCTCCGGCTTCGCCGTCGTTGATTCCGCCGAGTTCGTTGTATTGGATCCAAAAGTCGGCCTCGAGTAGCTCCAGCGCCGCTGGAAACCGTAGCAGGGCCGCGTCATCCGTTGAAATGCTCGCCCTTGCGGTCCGCGTGTTAATGAAAAATCCCGCACCGACGGCTCCTGCTCCGACGGCGAGCGATTTGCCAAGAAAGGAACGTCGACTGATTAGACGTTGCTGATGTTTGCGTTTCTTCACTGTTTGATCAGCTGGAGAACCATTTCCATTTTTAATAGAACCAATTGCCGCATGATTGCTTATTGTCTTCATGACCACAGGATCGCAGCAACTCATAGTTGGTGCTGTGTAGGAAAAGTTACACGCTTGTTACCTGTTAAAACTTAGCAGCGGCCTGCAGTAACCAAAAGCTAACCAGGATTAACAAGTAGCATGTCAGGTGAGGCCTTACATAGAAATCAGGTTATACTTGACGTTGCTGATTCATTACACCAGCTGGGTTAAAGCGCGGTCCCATTCCCAGCCATGGCAGTTGCTGCTACATTAAAGAGACCCAAAGCACAGCCGACCGGAACGGCGAGGCATTGGAATCAGAATGCCATGAAGAAGGTTCGATCTTTTTGGCCGTTTATTTAACGTGCCTTGCATCGTCCCATTGAATGGCGGCGCGAAGCAACTCAGTCAAAGAGGTGATGCCGAACTTTTCTTTCGCTCGGGCGCAGTAAGCTTGGACGGTTTTGAGACTCAGATTCAAGTCTCGGGCAATTTCCGACGGACTGCGGCCCTGGCCGAGCAAACGAAAAATCTCCAATTCGCGGTCGCTCAAACGTTCTACCGGCGAACTAGCGACCGGTCGGCGCGACGAGGTAAGTCTTAGCGCGATTCTGTTGGCAATGCGTTCGCTAACATAAAGGCCACCTCCGAGTACTTGCCGGATAGAAGCAAGCACACTTTTGCTCGTCTCGTGCTTCATCACATAACCTCGTGCGCCCGCGCGCAGGGCACGCTCGGCGTATAAGGCTTCGTCGTGCATCGAGAGAACGATCAATGCAACCTGCGGGAACTGCCTTACCAAATTTTTGATCAATTCTAATCCTGATTCGTTTGCCAGGGATATGTCAATGACGGCGACTTCGGGCCGCTCCTTTGCGATTCCGTCGATCGCTTCGGCTGAATCTTTCGCCTCACCGCAGACCATGACATCATCCTGTGCGTTTATGAGATTAGTAAGCCCCTCACGGACCAGCGGATGATCGTCGACTATGAATACACGGCTCTTGCCTGCGACGGTTCCAGAAGGGCTAGGATTCATTGGCGGAAAGCAAAATCACGGCGATTCAACGTGCATTACCCGGCATGTCGCAATCGTCCCCTTCTCGCCATTTCGCCGAATGTCGAAGGTCCCACCGCTAAGTGCCGCCCCATGACGCATCAGGTGAAGCCCGAGCCCCTCCGCTCGCGGCTTGTCTGGAAACCCAACTCCGTCATCAACAATTGATAGGCGAACTTCGCGGCCATCCATTGCGAGCCCAATCTGAATATGATTGGCAGCAGCATGTTTGACCGAGTTTGTTACCGCCTCTTGAGCGATTTGATACAATTGGTTCGCCACAGTGGAATCATGGATGGGAATGAACGTCTCACCATTTAGGACACAATTAATGCCGAATTGTTCGGTGACGGTCTCCGCCAGATTCTGCAACGCGACGACTAAGCCTTCTGCCTCGAGTTCTGGCGAAAAGAAGCCACGGGCAAGGTTCCGGGTAAAATCAATTCCTTCTTCGAGGCAACGTACCAGTTTCTCCGCGTCGCCGGTTTCCGGGTCACCTCTTGCGGCGAGTTTTTCCTTTAATACCTGAGCCGCGAGAGCCGTGCCAGTGAGGTGCTGCCCGAGCTTGTCGTGCAAATCGTGGCCCAACCGCCTCCGCTCACGGTCCGCCACTTTCGCGATCTCTTGATCGAGTCGCCGCCGCTCAATCAGCTCGCGCTCGTACGCTGCAGTCCGTTCCTCGACACGCCGATCGAGTTCCCGAACGAGAGTTCCTAACTTCGATACTACGCCCGCAAAGAGCACGTACGACGCAAAAGCCATTCCAATGTTCCAGAATCCGAGAGCTGGGATTCCAGATGCAAGATCTGCAAGCACCCATATCGTGACGCAGACGACTACGATCATGATCCCAAATGCGAAGTTGGCAAACCAAGCGGCCAACGAGATAGGCAGGAAGTAAAAGAGAAGTAACGAGTGCTCGTATCCCGTCAGATAATCGACGTACCCAATCACACCAGCGAGGATGAGGCAACCGATAGTCAAAGACCT
>Ga0070697_100004755_pt1 | contig 10410 bp, 12 predicted proteins | sample KBSK1501metaG_FD_65475 | JGI IMG/M metagenome (GOLD analysis project Ga0070697, IMG submission 65475) | Corn, switchgrass and miscanthus rhizosphere microbial communities from Kellogg Biological Station, Michigan, USA - KBS K1-50-1 metaG | ecosystem: Host-associated > Plants > Roots >... | reverse complement strand
GAGTCTCCAAACCCCACATCGGCGAGCCACGGTTCTTTGAGTTGAACAAGCAGCGTCATGTGGTCGAAGTCTGGGCCGAAACGTCCCCCCTTTCTCTCGACGCGAGACGAAAGCATTGATACGTTGAAACCCGATCTATTCAGTAAAAGCGCGAACGAGCCGTTGAGTTCGTAGCAGAATCCTCCGCGGTGATGCTTGATGATCTTGTCGTAGAAGGCAGCCTCGCCCAAGATAATTGGCCTATGCAAGTGTATGTCGAGATTCTCAAACGGTATCGAGAGCAGATGCTTCCGGTGTAGTCTGCGCAGAACACTCACGGTCGGCCTAGTTGAACCACGATAGCCGATTCGTTTCAGGTAGGCTTTGGTATCCATTACTCTCTCTGAACCAGCGTCATCTTTAATCTCCTTAGATAGGCGAAACAGGGATCATCTTGGACCTCGGACTCAAGAACAAAGTAGCGCTGGTCCCAGCGTCGAGTAGGGGAATAGGGCTCGGCGTGGCCAAAGTTCTGGCCGCAGAAGGCTGCAAGGTCGTAATATCTTCCAGCAATCAGGATTCCATCTCCAAAGCTCGCGACACCATTGTCAAAGAGACACGAAACGACGAGATACTCGCGATAAGAGCCGACCTTAAGGTAAAGGCGGATATTGACCTCCTAGTGGACCAGGCTACGAGCAAGTTTGGATCAATAGATATTCTCGCATACAATACGGGCCCGCCCAAACCTGGGACCTTCACCGATCTCAGCGATGCTGACTGGGAGATAGGTGTGAAGCTGCTCTTGATGAGCGCTGTGTGGCTCACGAAGCGGGTTGTTCCTGGGATGGTTCAGAAAAAGTGGGGAAGATTGATCTACATCACTTCCTCCTCGCTACGACAACCCGTTCCGAATCTAGTAGTATCCAACACCGTAAGGTTGAGCCTTGCTGGACTGTCGAAGTCTCTCGCACTGGAGTATGGTTCAAGGGGAATAACCTCGAACGGAATCATGCAGGGTCACATACTCACGGACAGGCAGAGACAAGTCGCTAAGGACCTCGCATCGAGATCGGGGAAAAGCGTGGATGAGGCGATGAAACAGATGCTCCAAGATGTACCTGCAGGAAGATATGGGAGGTCGGAGGAAGTTGGCTATCTAGTTGCGTTTCTTGCCAGCGAGAATGCGAGCTACATCAACGGAACAATGCTTGCAATTGACGGGGGGTTGATCAGATCCGTATTCTAGACCCTAGGCTGACGAATCAAGTAACCCGAATCGTTTCAGGATGAGCAACGCTTGGAGTGTCACCCATTTGCTGGGCTTGCCTGCTTCTTCCAGCTGTGAGGTATGATCGGTTCCCCATCCTTCTGTGACCAGCTCTCTCTCTTCCGGTCTCGACAATGTCTCGGTCCCGTGCATGGGGTGGGACTGACGCCAGCCTCTGTAGACTGCTTCCAATGGCCATCGTCCATCCACTAGCTGTTTCGCGCGCAAGATTCTGAGCGCGTCACCCACTCTCTCGTCTCTCGGCACCCCCAGCTCGGCCAGGACCCGTAGCCCATGCAGGAAATCATAGCAATAGTGTGTAGGATAGTGTATCTTCAGAAAATCGAAGAGGACAACGGAATCGTCCCGGTCGGACTTGTAGACTTTGTGTCTGAGAACAAATTCGGAGGCGTTCGCCGCCGCGTCTTTCCACTCGGCCCTAGGCTCGTGTTTGATCATCTCGGAGAGAGCCCACATAGGTTCTACGGTGGCCAGGAAGGATCCGTGCTTGCCAGAGGGCGCACAGTTCCATGCCGAATCGGATAGTTGTTTGGAGAGAAGCCAGCCCATCGCCTTCTGAACCCTATCGTCCTTCGAGTATCCGGCTTTTGCAAGGGCTCTGACCATGTTGCCGGTGTTGCAGACATGCGGCTCGAACCCTTTCTGATTTTTGGGACGGAGGGAGAACCCGCCGGTCTCAACGTTGTGAAGCTCCAAAAAGTGGTCTACGGCATTCGCAAATCTGGGAACTTCAGAGGATACTCCAAGGTCAGCGAGAACTGGAAGCTGCCATCCTGTACCGGTGAACTTTGGAACATAACTTGACTCCTTGTTCTCCCAGTACGTGTTCTCTTTCTGTTTCGCAAAGATCCTCGCGGCCCATCCCTCTTTTCCAATCTTTTCCCTTGCCCTACGGACCGTGTCGTCTTGTTTGTCGTGTCCCATCAGTTCGGTAAGTGTGAAGTATTGACTGGATGGCTCGTTCTCCTCTAGCAACCATCTTGAAACGGTCGGTGAAACTAGGCTTTCTTTCTGAAGCTGTTCCAAACCAAGCTCATCAATCAAGTCGAATGCTCTTCTAAAAGAGTCTTTTTGCAATCAAGCCTGACAAATGCGCTCTACTCAATACTCCGGCTCCACAACGTACTTGAATCCGGCATCGATGAGCAGGTTCGACCTTCCTTGAGCTCCTGGGAAGACGCTTACAAGACCACACCACCATGGGACGTGGGCCGTCCACAACCAGCTTTTGTGGAACTTGTACAGGCTGGGGAGTTGAATACTGGGAGCGTTCTCGATATTGGATGCGGAACCGGTGAGAACGCGCTCTATCTTGCGGGGAACGGGTTCTCAGCTACCGGAGTCGACTTGACAAGCCTCGCGATTGCAGCGGCAAGAGCAAAGGCCGCCGAGAGAAAGCTGAAGGTTGATTTTCGGACCGGAAACGCACTCTCGTTGGGTTTCAAAGACGGCATTTTCAACAATGTTATTGATTCGGGGCTCTTCCACACGTTCCCAGATAACGACAGGCTCATCTACGCCAGGGAGATGGCCCGGGTCCTAGCTCCAAGAGGAAAATACTTCATGCTCTGCTTCAGCGAGAAAGAGCCAACAAACTGGGGCGGACCCAGACGAGTTACAAAGGAAGAGATCGAATCAACGTTCTCTCCGCTCTTCACTATCAACTACATTCGAGATGCACTGTTTGCCACGCGATTCCACAGCAATGGTGGGAAGGCGTACCTGACATCGGCGACAAGAATCTCCGCTTAGACTATTTTCTGTTGGGTTGGTAGCGGAGTAGCACAACTCCGGAGCCGAATGTCTTTGTTTCTACGAGTTTCAGGTTTGCTTTGTTGGCGTCGCTGAAGAGACGTTTTCCGTTTCCTAGAATGATCGGGTAGACCAAGAGTCGATATTCATCGATCAGGTCATGTTGCATTAGCGCTTTTACGAGTTGGCCGCTGCCAAAGATCAAGAGGTCCTGGCCTGGCTGCTGCTTCAGCTTGGATACCTCTTTCTCAATATCTCCTTTGATCAGGTGTGAATTGTTCCAGTCAAGTTTTTCCAGTGTTCTCGAAACAACATGCTTGGGGAAGCTGTTCATTCTCTTCCCATAACCCGCCTCGTCAATCATCGAAGGCCAGGCTTTTGCGAAACCCTGGTAAGTTACTCGCCCGAGTAGGAGAGCGTCGCTCGAGAATAGTTCGTCGAACTTGAACTTGCTGATTTCTTCATTCCAGTACGGGAAGGACCATTTGCCCGGCTCTTCTGCGACGCCATCCAATGTCACGAACTCTGAAGCGACTATCTTTCTCATTCTAGTTCCTGCCGTAGTGGAGATTTACGACTCCGTTCTTGTAAGCTTTCGATCCTAGAAGTGTCAGTTTCCTGACAGTGTTAGTGTCTTGGAACAATGGTTTTCCTCTGCCGAGAATTATGGGATTTATATTGAACCAGTATTCGTCGATCAAATCCTGACCCATAAGAGTTGAAGCAAGGGTTGGACTGGCGAACAGGATCATGTTCTTGCCCGGCTGTTTCTTCAGCTTACCAACTTCTTCCGCGGCGTGATCTCTGACTATTCTCGTATTCTGCCAGTCAGACGCTTTCAGTGTTCTGGAAAACACGATTTTCAGCGCTGGGTTTACCCAGTTCGCGTGATCAATGTCGTGTCTCGTTGCCATTGGACTCTTCGCCGCGGTAGGCCAATAGCTCTTCATGATCTCATAAGTCACCCTTCCGTAAAGGGCGGTGTCTCCCGTCTTTATCAGATCGTGGCCGTCATCGAACAGCTCGTCTTCAAGATAGATCCAGTCGATTTCCCCGTTTGGTCCCGCGACAAAGCCGTCTAGTGATACGTGATTTAGCCAGATGACCTTTCTCATGCTATTCTCCCTTCAGTAAATTCCTAGACAGATTCGGTCTTGAGATAAGACGATTTCACCTGCATGATTCCCTTCTGGCGTTTCAGCTCTCCCTCAAGTCTTGTAATATCTTGGGCCTTGCCGCGGACAAGCAGGGCGCATAAGCAATGCGCCGCGTCGATGTGGGCGTGGAGTGATGAGAGGATGGATTGTCGGTGGTGGTGCGACGTTTCCGTTATGCCCTCGTCTGCACCATGGGTCTCGTGGTTGTAGACCATGACAATGGACCCGACAACATGTCCTCCCCTAACGCCAGTCTCAAAGTCGGAGATGAATGATCGCATCGCCGCCTGCAGAGCTTTGGATCGATCCCTGTAGCCGCTGTGCTCGGAGGCCTTGTCGAAGGCTTCGAGAAGTTCGGGTGGCAGAGAAATGCTGACCCTGGTAACTCCCTCATAATTCAATACCAAATCGTGACTCGCCTCATAGTATTACTCAACTTGGTCGGGACGGCTAAAAGTATTACCAACTTAAGACTTTATATTACTACATAGCCGGGTCATGTCGAGACAACCTGTCAATTTGCGCTGGGAGCCGTAAAGGTTCTTGGAGAGGGCGTCTTCTGAATTGACTGAAACTCAGCTAAACCGTTCAACCCTCGGACTCTCAACATCAGAGAAGATCAGAATCTCTATCATATACTCCGCCCTCGGAATCGCCACCCTGATCGGCCTCACAGCCTCAATTATCATAGGCCAACTGTCCGCCTTGCTCGCTGGTCTCGGAGTCCTCGCCTTCACCTTCGGACTGCGACACGGTGTTGACGCAGATCACATTGTCGCGATCGACAATACTACACGGAAGTTGCTGCAGGAAGGCAAGCGCCCCCTTACGGTTGGAATGTGGTTCTCTCTCGGCCATTCCACAGTCGTCGTCGGTCTCATCCTCTCCCTCATTCTAGCCACCAATGCGGTAAAAGACCAGATTCCAGCTCTACGAAGTAGCGGCGCGATAATTGGAACGACAGTCTCGGGAATCTTCCTCTTTCTGATCGGCCTCATCAACGTCGTTATCGTACTCGGAATCTATCGGATGTTCACGACCCTCAAACAGGGAAAGATGGACGAGCAGGAACTGGAGAATCTCCTCGAAAACAGGGGATTCCTAAACCGCTACTTCAAAGGACTATTCAAGATCGTACGTGAGCCCTGGCAGATCTATCCCATAGGAGTCTTATTCGGACTCGGCTTCGACACAGCCAGCGAGATCGCCCTCATAGCCATCACCGTCGGGGTCGGAGTCTCCTCCGCCGTTCCACTATGGATGATTCTGGTTCTTCCCTTCATGTTCACCTGCGGAATGGTCCTGGTCGACATGACTGACGGGATTACAATGCTGACTGCTTACGGCTGGGCGTTTCTCAAACCCATTCGAAAAATATACTACAACCTAACCGTAACCGTCATCTCCGTAGCTGTCGCCTTTGCGATTGGCGGAGTTGAGCTACTGCAGGTCCTGTCCAGCGAATTGAAGTTGACTGGTCCTTTTTGGAACTCTCTTGGGACCCTGGACTTTGAAACAATGGGTTTCGGAATAATCGGCATTTTTGTGGTATCGTGGGTTGCATCCGTGGCTTACTGGAAATACAAACGATACGATGAACTATACAACTAGCCAATCCCGATAGTCCTTATTAGCGGAAAGATTCATCCGAAGATCAGAACATCCCGATGCCCGCGCAAAGGAAGCCGACCACCAAACCCTCCAAGATGATTCGAATCCTTGTGGCGAAGCCTGGACTGGACGGCCATGATAGAGGCGCTCTGATCCTGACACGCGCATTCCGGGATGCAGGCATGGAAGTAATCTACACCGGCTTTCTCGCCACCCCCGAGCAGGTTGCTCAGATGGCTATCGATGAGGATGTTGATGTTGTGGCAATGAGCCTTCTCAACGGCGCCCATATGACGGCGTTCCCCAAAGTCGCTAAACTCATCCGGGAGAAAGGTGGAGATGACATTCTATTGGTAGGTGGAGGAATTATCCCGGATGATGACAAGCCGTTGTTGGAGAAGCAGGGTATTACCGGCAATTTTGGGCCTGGGACCCCTCTCAAGACGATCATCGAACATGTTCAGATGGTTGTGAGCCAGAGAGATTCCAAGAAGAAACGGTAGAACCAAGACATTTCTATCCCACGATATCTGGCTGGGACTAGAAAAATCATGGGCTTTCTCTCCGTCATGGGCAAGATTATCATCGGAGTGGCAGTGATCACTCCGGTCATCGCCACCTACTTTGCCATGACATCCAGCGATGCTCTCGGTACGACGGGCGTAATAGGACTCTTAGCGGGCAGCGGAATTTTCTGTATTGGAGGTGTCTACGCCGGCCTCCTAGGCCTCAAGATTGAGAAACTATCCGCGAGACTCGATCCCGTCTCCAAACAGCGTCCCAGAACCAAAGCAAAGAATCTCATCAAAGCAGAATGTCCTATCGATCATCGCGAAAGAGTTTTCGTACACGTTAGTCCATTCAGAAGTGATGCGGTGCCCGATGGGCTGGACATTTTTCTGGGCTCCTGCGGCCACGAGGTTCATCGGGGAGAGATTGAGACCGAAGCATAGCTCATGAAGTGACGTTTTCAGAAATGTTGATTGAAGAAGCACTGAAAAAATTTCTAGACGAAGACATTGGCCATGGAGACATTACCACAGACGCGCTAGTTGATCCTGACGCGAAAGCAACTGGGACAGTGGTCTGCAAAGAACGAGCTGTAATTGCAGGCTTGTCAGAGTCTATCATCCTTCTCAAGCTCTTAGGGTGCGAGGGAAAACCCAAGGTCCGGGATGGACAAGAGGTCTCTGCCGGGACAATCATTCTTGAGGCCAATGGTTCTGGACATGCTCTCCTCAAGGTGGAGCGCGTGTTGTTGAACTTGTTATCTCACATGTCAGGTGTAGCAACGGCGACCGCCGAACTTGTTAAGATCGCCAAGCAGAATGGGGGTTCGGCGAGAATAGCGTGTACGAGGAAGACTCTTCCAGGGCTCAGATATTTCGAGAAACGAGCAGTCGAGTTGGCTGGTGGTGATACTCATCGTCTAAGGCTTGATGATGCGGTCTTGATCAAAGACAATCATCTGGCGCTGGCTGGGTCAATAACCGAGTCTGTTCGAAAAGCGAAGGCCAAGGTTAGCTTCACCAAGAAGATAGAAGTTGAAGCTACAACCTCGGACCAGGGAGTAGAAGCTGCGCTTGCTGGGGCTGACATTGTCTTGCTGGACAACATGACACCGGCAGAAGTGAAAAAGTCGTTGGGTTTCCTTGAGGCAAAGAAGCTTCGAGATCATCTTCTGGTCGAGGTGTCCGGTGGTATTACACGAGAGAATCTTGCGAGTTACGTCAAGACTGGCGTGGACGTGATCTCGGTCGGGTCGATGACTCACTCGGCCAAGGCTATTGACATGAGTCTGGAGCTTAACCCTCTAAAGAAGCAGCGTTGAACCTTTTCCCCGGCAATCTTAAACCGCGCGTAAATGATCGTAAGATGGGATAGTTCGTCTGGACCAGAAGATCAAATTCTGCACTACAAAGGATGGCGTAAGACTGGCTTATTCCACACTCGGTCATGGTCCACCCCTAGTCAAGGCTGCGAACTGGCTTGGGCATTTGCAGTTCGATCTGGAAAGTCCGATCTTTTCTCACTGGACCCGAGAGCTATCAAGATATCACCAGTACACCCGTTATGATGATCGTGGATGCGGCTTATCCGACCGCGACGTTGCCAGCTCTAACTTCCAGGACTGGGTGCATGATCTGGAAACGGTTGTTGATGCAGCTGGCTTGGACAAGTTCGCCCTGCTGGGAATATCGCAGGGAGGCGCGGTCAGCATCGCCTATGCTGCGCGTCATCCCGGAAGAGTAAGTCACTTGATACTTTACGGAGCTAGCGCCCTAGGCTGGTCCAAGATCCACACTTCACCTGAGGAACAGGAAGAAGGAAGAGCGATGCTAACGCTGACAAGATCGGGATGGGGAAAAGACAACCCCACCTATCGCCAGATCTTTACCTCGATGTTCGTCCCCGGCGGGACTGCCGAGCAGGCTGACTGGTTTAACGAGCTGCAGCGAAAATCCTCGTCACCAGAGACCGCAGTGAGCTACTTGATCGAGTTCGCACAAATCGATGTCCTAGACCAGCTTGCGAAAGTATTAGCGCCAACGCTCGTCATCCATACCCGGGGCGATCTGGTGAACCGTTTCGAGGATGGAAGGGATCTGGCGACCCTTATCCGTGGAGCTCACTTCATCCCGCTGGAAAGCAGGAACCACATCCTCCTGGAAGAGGAACCGGCGTGGAAGGATTTTCTGGTTGAGACGCGTCGTTTCTTGGGAGTGAGAGAGACAGTGCCCGAGCCGATTTCGAAGGGGAAGGAGCTGGGAGTCAAGGGTTGGCTTAGAGGACCCAAGAAGTAGCAGACGTTGACAAGACAAGAGTCTGCCTCTGTGCGGCCCGCTCGACTCTTAGTGGTTCCGAACTTTGTTCGGTCACCCGAACTTTATATAGTCACTCGGACACTCGCTTAACGGACGTATTTCTTTGGGTGCAGGGTTCCCCTGGAAGAGGAGGACTACCACGCAGCCTCAGGTTGCCGTGGAGGCGCAGGTTCAACCGGCGAAAACCAGCGTCTCTCTGCGCAGTTTCATTCTCTGGCTTGGTCCAGCACTCATGGTGTCGATCGCATACATGGATCCAGGAAACTATGGCACAGATATCGCGGCTGGTGCCGGCTTCAAGTACGATCTTCTCTGGGCCGCATGGTTTGCGGGAGGCATGGCCATGCTCTTGCAGTATCTCTCCGGTAAACTCGGGATCGCCTCCGGTTATTCGTTGCCTGAACTAGTCAGGAAGTCGCTTGTAAAGCGGAGATATGTTGTTCCCTACTGGCTCGCCGCCGAAGCCGCGGTAGCAGCAACTGATCTGGCAGAATATTTGGGGACGGTACTGGGCCTCAACCTGCTCTTTGGAGTCCCACTTCTCTACGCGTCAATATTCGGCGCGCTAGATGTCATTCTCCTGCTCGCTATGATGGGCCGAAGATTCCGCCTGATCGAACAGTACTTCGCTATGCTGATCAGCATACTCGTCATAGGTATTCTCTACAATCTGATAGTGATCAAACCCGACCTGTCACAGATTGCCTATCACTCCGTCGTGCCCCTCGCGTCGACTAACGCTGCGCTCTTGATCGTAGTCGGGATTATCGGCGCAACAGTGATGCCGCACGCCTTGTTTGTTCACTCTTGGCTTTCGAAGAACAAGATGGACCTCTTGGGAAAAAAGATCAGTGGGGGAAACCTGGGCAGCTCCGTCACCGAATCGATGAAACCAGCATCTCACCACCCATTCTCGGTTGGGCAGGTCGAGAGAACGAGGAAATTCCATCTCAAGGAAACCGTCATCGCTCTCACGATTGCGTCTGTGGTCAATGCGGGAATAATCCTCATCGCCGTACCGCTCTATCCGAACGCGAACGTCACAGTCAGCGATTTTGTTCACGGAATAGGCCTAATGTTCGGGCCGGTGATCGCGGTCGTCTTTGTCCTGACTCTGCTCATGTCAGGACTCTCCTCGTCCGCGCTTGGCACAATAGCTGGGCAGGTCATAATGGAGGGTCTGATCGGAAAACACTGGAACGTGTGGGCGAGACGAATAGTGACTAGGTTCATCAATGTGTTTCCAACCACTTTCGCAATACTGCTCGGACTCGATCCGCTCAGCCTGCTCGTCTACAGCCAGGTAATCTTGAGTCTCATGATTCCCCTCCCAATGATCCCTATCGTCTACTATACTTCGAAGAAGAAGTTCATGGCAGGCTTCGTCAACAGAAGAATCACGATAATCCTTGCCATTGCAACTGTCGCGTTGATCATAGCTTTCAACAGCTTCCTGCTATACACGATATTTGTTCCCAGTTGATCTGACCTTTCCAAACATAATCACTTGTTAGAAGGAGTCTATCGCCTTCAATTCTACATTGAAAACCAAACAGTTGATAGAAAAAGCAGAGGAGACCCGGGCGAGGGAACATAGGCTCAAGCCAAGCCTCCGGCTCAAGACCAAGGAGGAGATCTGCAGATTCATCCATGATAAGGGCCTCGTCTCATTTTTGGGTGGAAATGAGCTCCCTAGCTTCATCAGCGCCATACTTGGAAGATCATGGAAGCCGTCGGCCAAGGGATTCAGCGGGTGGATGGACTGGTGGTCCGTCAAGATTTCCGGCCAGCCCAT
>Ga0070697_100004754_pt1 | contig 10411 bp, 6 predicted proteins | sample KBSK1501metaG_FD_65475 | JGI IMG/M metagenome (GOLD analysis project Ga0070697, IMG submission 65475) | Corn, switchgrass and miscanthus rhizosphere microbial communities from Kellogg Biological Station, Michigan, USA - KBS K1-50-1 metaG | ecosystem: Host-associated > Plants > Roots >... | reverse complement strand
GATGGCGGCGTCTTGAAAATAGTTAGTCGAAGAAATGGGGATAGCGTATTGGTGGAAGTCAGCGATACCGGCGTCGGGATTCCACAGCAGAACATCACCAAAATCTTTGAGCCGTTCTTCACTACAAAAGAGATTGGCAAAGGTACCGGTCTCGGCCTGGCGGTTTGTTATGGTATCTTAACCGAGCACGAAGGCAAGCTCGACGTACAATCTACGCCGGGTGTCGGAACTACATTTACGATTTCGCTTCCGGCAATAAACAGCGACGGAGAAACCCAGGCTTGAGCGAACAAAGAACAGCCCGAATTCTGATCGCGGAAGATGAAGCAAACCTGCGGCTGGTGTTGCAGAAAGAATTGGAGCGTCTGGGCTATCGAGTGCAGGCCGCCCCCGACGGGGAAGCCGCGCTGCGCAAGCTTGAGGAAAGTAACGTTGATGTACTGCTTTGCGATATCAACATGCCGCGCATCGACGGGATGGAAGTCCTGCGCCGCGTTCATCAACGTCCTAACCCGCCGGAAGTGATAATGCTGACGGGACAAGCAACTGTCGAAACGGCGGTCGAGGCCATGAAACTCGGCGCCTACGATTATCTCACCAAGCCTTACAGCATCACCGAGCTGGACGTCCGCGTGAAACAGGCAGCCGAAAAACGCCGCTTACGCGTGGACAATCTGCGCCTGCGCGAACAACTTGCACGGCAGTCGGGTTTACCAGAGATAGTTTCCGTATCGCCGGCGATGACGGAGGCTATCCGGCTGGTGGAGCGCGTAGCTCCTTCTGAAGCATCGGTTCTGATAACCGGCGAGTCGGGCACAGGCAAGGAACTTATCGCCCATGCGATTCATCGCTTATCGACGCGCGCCGAGGGTTCTTTCATTGATATTAACTGTGCTGCGTTTCAGGAATCGCTGCTGGAGTCGGAACTCTTCGGTTACGAGGCCGGGGCGTTTTCAGGCGCGAAAGGGCGCAAGCTCGGCTTAATAGAACTGGCCGACGGCGGCACGCTCTTTCTCGATGAGGTCACAGAATTGCCTGCGCAGCTGCAAGCAAAACTCCTGCGGGCGATTGAGACCAGAACGTTTTTCCGAGTAGGCGGCGTGCGGAAGGTAGAAGTTAACGTTCGCATCGTTGCCGCGACGAATCGCAATCTGGATTCAGTTGTAGCCAACGAATCGTTTCGTTCCGACCTTCTATATCGCATCAATGGGTTTCAGATTGACCTTGCTCCCTTGCGTGACAGACCAGAAGACATCGAGCCACTGGCTCGACATCTGTTAGCTAATGAGGGTGGAACACCCTCACCCGAGCTTGAACCGGCGGTACTCGATGCGTTACGCGCCTATAATTGGCCGGGGAATGTGCGCCAGTTAAAAAACTGCCTTGAGCGCGCGGTAATTCTTTCCAACAACGGGCGTATCACTATCGCCGAATTGCCGCCCGAAGTCGTGCGGCCCGCAGGTCCGGCAGCATTTGTCGGTCCCACTTCACAGCCAGGCGCCGCTGTGGACTTCAACGCCGGCGCAAGTTCATTCGGTTCCACGGCCGTGTCCTCGCCGACTTCGCTGCGTGATGTTGAGCGTCAACAAATTCTCTCCGCACTCGAACAGACTGGCTGGCACCGCGGCAAGACCGCCGAGATTCTCGGCATTTCGCCCTCGACACTCTATCGCCGCCTCCGCGACTACAACCTCGAACGCCGCAACGGCTAGCCAACACTTAGATTAGATTTGCAATGAACGAGATGAAATTGTTTGTATCACTCGTTTTCCTCTTGATGGTCCTTAGTTCTGACGCAAACGCGTGTAGTTGTGTGTCTGGCGGAGCGCCTTGCCATGACTACTGGAAGGCTGCGGCAGTCTTTACGGGGACTGTCATCTACAGCTCTTCCACCGCCTACAAGCGAGGAGAATATGACATCCCAGCAAGGCTCGTCCGCTTCAAGATTGATCAGCCATTTCGCGGAGTCAAAGGAAACGAAGTTGTTGTGAGGACCGGGCTCGGTGGCGGTGATTGCGGATACAACTTCCAGCTTGGTGGCCAATACCTTGTTTACGCCTACAGCGATGGAAACAAACTCGCCACTGGTATTTGCAGCCGGACTCGCCTTGTCTCCGAAGCCGCAGATGACCTCGCTTATTTTCAGGGTCTCGCTACCGCTGAGCCGGGCGCCACGATTTCCGGCGAAGTGAAGCGACTTGACCAGGCAGCAAGATGGGAAGAGAGACTTCAACCAGTTTCCGACGTAAAGATTGTCATCGAAGGACCGTCCAGGCGCGTAGAAGCTATTACGGACAACAAAGGAAACTACCGAGTTTCAGGCCTAGCTCCAGACACTTACAAAGTTAGAGTTGAATTGCCGGACGGACTGAGTATCCACAACCCCGTACAGGAAGTTCAGGTATTTGATCGAGGCTGTGCCCATACAAGTTTCTGGGTTGAATCAGATACGCGAGTCAGGGGCAGGGTATTCGACGCACAGGGCCAACCTGCTGCTGATGTTTTGATGGAACTGGTACCGGCTGAAGGTCAGGACAACGGTTTCGCAACTCTTGTCACGACAGACAAAGAGGGTCGTTATGAAATGAAACTGGTTCGACCCGGACGTTATTTATTTGGCGTCAGAATCTACGGTTCAGCGGGGTCTACTTATGTGCCTTTTCCTCGTACGTACTATCCCGGCGTACGTGAAGCAGATCGGGCCACCATCATCACCGTGGTTGAGGGTCAACGGATTAATCTTAACGATTTGATCCTGCCGCCACGGTTTGTCGAACGAATTCTGAATGGAATCGTGGTTGATACTGATGGCAGGCCCGTGAGCGGAGCAACAGTCTGGCTCAAGGAAAACGAATACCAGGATCGCGATATGCCTTATCGTAAGGAAACTGACCCCGAAGGGCGTTTCTCGTTCAAAGTGTACGAAGGCATCAACTATGATTTGAAGGCTTACCTGGACATCGTCAAAGGTGGCCGCAAACAAGCCGAACGTTCAATCCGAATCGCTTCAGATGCTGAAATAGTCAGACTGATTCTAAAGTGAGCTGAGTAGAACCCTCTTCTCGACCCAACAGCCTCAACATCCTTCAAATCAATTCGTTGTCGGCGCCTTTGGTAGAATGCGCGGTTTGTTAAATGGTGATGTCGCTCGCCACGCCGGCATGGTGTCGGCATTCGCGACGCGCAGGCCAATAATCATTCCCAACTGCGCGAGCGTTTGTGGACCAGTCCAGTCCCAGTCAGGTTTCACTGTATCGCTGGGCGAGTGGTAATCAGTCTCCATCCATTTTTTCGCACGCGGAATCCAGTCAGACACTTCGCCCGCCGGACCGCCGAGCAGCATCAGCGCCGGTACGCCTTTCTTCACAAACGCATAATGGTCTGAACGCACAAAGGCGTTTTCTTCCGGCAGAGGATCAGGTGTAACCAGGTTACCGGTCGCCGCGGCAACTTCTTCAAAGGTCGTGCCCAGATCGGAGTGCTCCGCGCCAAAGCCGACCACGCGTTTCACCGGAGCATAAATCTCTGTGCCAATACCATCAAAATTAATATCAGCGGCAATCTTTTCAAGTGGCCAGGTGGGATGTGCAACCCAATACTCAGAACCAAACAGTCCATACTCTTCACCTGTCACGGCAAGAAAAATGATTGAGCGACGCGGACGCGCCGCCGGCTTGGGAAATGCTTTGACGAGAGCTTCGGCCACAGACGTAATTGTGCCGACGCCGAGTGCATTGTCGGCGGCGCCAGGAAAGATTCGACCGTCGCTCTCGATTCCATAGGCGTCGTAGTGGGCCGAGAAGACTATAGCCTCTTCCTTCAGTTTCGCATCGGAGCCCTCCAAAACGCCGACCACGTTACTGCTGGTGGTCTCGTCGCGCTTGAGGTGTAGGGCCAGGGTCGCCGTCTTTCCAAGCTCACGCGACACCACTTCGCCCGTCCTGGCCTTAGCCAGAGTTTGCGCGTAAGTGATCTCTGTACCAGCGAAAGCTTTTTCCATTGCCGCGTCGCTCGCGAGCAAGACCGGTGGAATCTTAAAAGGCAACGCAGCTTGAGACGCCAAACTTACACGACGGCGCGAAAGATAATTGGCAATCAAGGAAAATGGTTGAGCAGCCGATCCTGCGTTACCAACTATCATGGCAACCGCGCCACGTCCGAAAATATTCATCCCCCTTGCCTGGGGGTTAGCGGCGCGCTTCCAGGCCGCAGCATCAACCCCATCAGGTTGCCCGCCCATTATCATAACTACTTTGCCGTTTAGATCGAGGCCGGCGAGATCGTCACGCTTCAACTCCTGGGAAACAACTCCAAACCCGGCGAACACAAGACCGCCCGTGACATCAGCTTGATCGAAAGTGAGCGGCGGCAGGATGACGTAGTCTTCGCCATGCTTGAGTGCAGCATCGCCGATCTTGACGGATGATTCAGCCAACACCTGGGCCGACTTGAATTTGATCGCTTGCAAGTAGGTGCCATTGTCACCGGCAGGTTTGAGTCCAAGTTTTGCAAAACGGTCAGCCAAATACTGCGCTGCCCGGTCGGCGCCCGGCTGGCCCGTTCCTCGTCCTTCAAAAGCCGGCGAACTCAACGTGGTAGTAACTTCCCGAATGGTTTCGAGTTTGACGCGAGCGGTCGCTTTCTTCTCGGTTGGGGTTAGGGTTGCTGCCGCCTTTGTGGCGACGGCGGGGGAGCCTGAACCATGCTGCCAGGCGAAGGTCGCCGAGGACAGCAGAGTTATTGCAAGCGAGATAGAGACGACAGCGTGGAAAAATCCGCGGTGTCGGAATTCGTCACGAGAAAATGGATGCATCAAAGTGTGGGCTCCTAGTTTGATAAGTTGGAGAGAGTATACGCAGCGATGCGGCGAATGGTTCTAAGCAATAAACTGGGACCGCACCGCTCAAGCGCTCTTCTGGGTCCGCGGGCGTCCCGCCCGCAACGCGCCGCAAGCACGCAATCTTCTGCAAGTTGCTCCTAATCCATTTTCGCGCTTCGCGGCTCATTTGCGGGCGGGAAGCCTGCGGTCCCAGCAGAGCGTTTGAGCGATGCGGTTACAGTAAACGTTCCGCTCAGCTTTGTTTCAGCAGCTTGCGATCGATCTTGCCACGGTCGTTTTTCGGAAGCGAAGGAACGAATTCGATCCAGCGTGGATACTTATAAGGTGCGAGTTGAGACTTAACAAAGGCCTGCAACTCTTCAATCAAGTCAGCGGTGGAATCAAGCCGGTCGCTACCACTTCCGGTTCTGACTGAATGTTCCTCCCGGAGCACTACAAAGGCCTTAGGTTTGACGAGTCCATCACCCGCATCGCTACCGACAACCGCGCATTCAAGCACCGCATCATGCTGGAGAAGGCAGTTCTCAATTTCAGCCGGCGCCACGAAAATGCCGGAGACTTTCAACATGTCGTCCGTGCGGCCGTGATACCAGTAATAGCCTCCTTCGTCTATGTGGAATTGATCTCCAGTTGTGCACCAGTCTCCGGCAAAGGTCTCTTTTGATTTTTCGTGAGCATTCCAATAGCAAAGCGCAGCTGAGTCGCCTTTGATTCTTAACGTGCCCATCTCATTTGGCGAAACTTCATTACCGGCAGCGTCAACGATCTTCGCTTCATAACCTGCGACAATCCTGCCCAGGCTCCCCGGCTTCACATCGCCGGGCCGGTTCGTGATGTAAATATGAAACATCTCGGCGGATCCGATGCCGTCGCAAATCTCCACACCCAAACTCTTATTCCAGCGCTCGTAAAGTTCTGGTGGCAAGGCCTCGCCCGCTGAATAACAAAAGCGCAGACTCGACAAATCGCGACTGCCGGCGTCGGGCGCATTCAGCATCGAGTTGATCATAGTCGGCACAGTTGTGAGGATCGTGGGACGATAGCGCTCGATGACTTCGAACAGCTTTTCCGGTGTCGAGCGTTCAGAAAAAAGCGCGGTGGCGCCACCGACAGCAAAAGGGAATAACAGATTTGTTCCCGTCGCATAGCCGAAAAAGAGCTTAGGCACTGAAACGGTCAAATCATTTTCATTCACCCCCATCGTCTGTTTTGCAAAAACTTCTGCGTTGAATGGCAAGTCGTGCTGCAGATGCACCGCACCCTTCGGATGGCCGGTCGAACCCGAAGTGAACAACCAAATTGCGATGTCGTCGCGATGTGTGTCAGCTGGAGCGCACTCGTCGCCGGCGGTGAGAACTGCGCCGTCGAAAGAAGTCCAAACCAGCGAATCATTGGTGAAGTCAACGTCGTGATCGTGTTCATGATCGCCGACAACCAATACCGAACGTAAATAAGGCGAGTCCGCTGTCGCTTCGGTGAAGGTTTTCAGGAGCGACTCATGAACGATTGCGACGCGCGCACGGGTGTAGTCGAGATAGTATTTGTAATCCTCCGCCGGCAGCAGCGGATTCACCATTGTAATGACGGCGCCAATGCGAACGGCACCGAACCAGGTCCAGACAAACTCAGGACAGTCTGGCAAGACGATGAGTACGCGATCTTCAACCTCGATGCCGAATTCGCGCAGCGCATTGCCGGCACGATTCGACATTCGCGCAGTCTCGCCATAGGTGAAGGTTTGATCTTTGAAGTAGAGGCAGACTTTGTTTTCACGGCCTTCCTCGAGGTTGTGGTAGAGGAAGTAGTCGGCCATGTTGAAGTGCTCGGGGAATTCCGGGTTCATGGCGCTACCTGGCTTTCGAAATTGAATCCACGGAGGCTAACAATTGGTGGGAACTCCGCAACTCCGATGTATCAACTCTTAGTTACTCAGACACTTGTCGATGAATTGCTCGAGCCTTGCCTGATACATTTCCTCCGACGAAGTGAATTGCAAGGCAAACCCAATCTCGTCTGCCTCCTCGACTACCTCAGCCCAAAGATGGATTATCTCTTCATTCGGCAGCATAAGTTCCAGACGTATAAGTTCCTTTGGCTTAACCTTGCCGCCGCTAAGAACAAAGCAACCACTCTTGCTTAAGCTCGTCACTTCCGCCTCATGCTGACCAAGGTCACCCTCCCAACGTGCGCGCAGATTCACTTTGGCCCTGGGTGCTCGCCTGCGTTCGTTGGTCGGCACTCGTTTACTCTTGGTAACCGGCTTAGGCGGGGCCTTCTTCGTTATTTCAGGTTCCGCACGGGGAGCTTCGTCGGGTTGGGTTACTGCGTCACCTGCAAACGGACAACCAGCCTCGCCGTGTTTTGTATCTAGGTGTGTGCGCGCTTCCCAGAGTTCGGGAAAAAACTTCTTGTCGAGAGTAGTCTGCAAGTATCCGACACCTTCGGAGCCGCCGGTACCGCGCTTCGTGCCGACCATGCGCTCGACCATCTTAATGTGATGCAAACGCCAAAGAGAAAAGTACTCATCGTGCTCCAACAAAGCTTCGGCTAGTTGAAACTCTTCGTTTCGCTCCTCAAAGTGCGTAAGAATTTCCAGAACAGCCTGGGCACGTTTTCCGTAACGCTTCCGGCGCTCCTCGTCGCTGTTGGAATCGTCGTTGGCGGGCGCATCCAGACCCCGCATCCGCAAAGCCGCATAAAACGTATCTCCCAACGACGGCGCCTGAAAGCGTTTTTGTACACGGGACAGTGCGAACTCATCCTCGCGAAATTCGTTCAACAAGCTCTGATGTTTCAGACCTGAGGCAAATTCGATCTCGCGAAACTGCATTGATTGAAAGCCACTGGCGGGGTTGAGTTGATCCCTGAATGCAAGAAAACTGATGGGCGTCATCGTTTCCAGAATGTGAATCTGGTTAACCAGTAGTTTTTCTATCTCAACTACGCGCCGCAGGGCGCGCGCGGCGGCAGTGAGCCGGCCTTCATTCATCAAAACGATGGCCGCATCGATTTCATGAAGAATCTGTTTGAACCAAAGTTCATAAGCCTGGTGGATGGTTATGAAAAGAAGCTCGTCATGATGTTGGGGATCAGAAAGGCAGTCCTGCAAGCCAATCAAGTCGGCCACGCGCAGGTACTTATTGTAGGAAAGCGGAGCGTTGCTGCCGTAGTCTTTAGTCATAAGTCAGTGGTCAGTGGTCAGTAGTCAGTGAAGTGGTTAATGGTCAGCTGTAATGGACGGTCTTTGTTACTAATTGGCCACTGACCACTTTTCAGAATGCTGCGCCTGCAGGTTCGTGAACACCGTACGCACGGGTGTCTCTGATTTCCTTCATTTCGCGGACTACGAGTTCGAGTTCCTCATCGCTCGTATAGAAGTGCGGCGAGATGCGCACACCGGCCCCGGGGCGATAATCGACGATGAATTCCCTCCTAATCAGCTCAGTGGTAATCGCCGCCGCATCCTTATGGCCGACCGTTATCGTGCCGCCGCGGGCCGCGGCATTCTTTGGACTCGTCACTCTAAATCCTGCTTCTTCCGACAACTCAAACAAGCGTTCCGTTTGTCGCGTGCTCTTGGCGCGAATTCTCTCTAAACCAATTTCGTTGATAATTCGATAACCCGACTGCGCGGCGTATAGTGCCGGAATCGCGGGTGAGCCGTGAAGAAACCGCTGGATACCGGATGCGTAACGCAGGTCGGTGTCGAAAGCAAAAGGCGCTTCATGCGCCATCCAGCCAGTAGTCTTTGGTTGAAGCTGCATCTGCAGATCAGGGCGCACGTAAAGATAGCCCGCTCCCGGTCCACCACAGAGCCATTTCACCGAACCGCCAGTGGCGAAGTCTACCTCGAGGTCTTTGACGCTGAAGGGAACCGTGCCGGCGGACTGATAGGCGTCGAGCACAACCATCGCCCCCACCTCATGCGCTCGTTCGGTGATGGCTTTTGCGTTCTGCAAAAAACCACTTTTGAAAAGCACATGCGAAAAAGGCACGAGTAACGTTTCTTCGTCGATCGCGGCGAGAAACCGCTCGAGCGAGATTGTGATGCCGTCGTCTGACGGAACCGTCTCTATTCTTAGTTTGCCCTCGCGCGCATGAGCTTCATAGACGTACATCACGGAAGGGAAATTCAGTTCTGAATAGACGATCTTGTTTCTCTTTGGGGTGGGCTCGAAACAGGAAAGGATCAGCGACTGGCAGATGGAAACGTTTTGATGCATCACGACGTTGCCGGGTTCAGCGCCAATAATCCGTCCCACTTCATTGCCGACCGTGACCGGCATGTCCCACCAACCTTCGGCCCAGGCACGCACGCCACGCGTCGCCCAGGTTTCAGCGTAGTCGTTAAGTCGCGCGAACGTTTCTCTGGGCATCGCGCCAAGACTGTGGGAGATCAGATAGACAGTCTTGTCCAGAATGGGAAACTCACGGCGCCATGTCAAAAGCTCATCAGTCAAAGCGGCTCTCCAGTAAAATTCATGAGGTAGGTTTAATTTACCATAACCCTCTATGATCTTTCTCGTTTGGCGCTAGTTGAGGCAGGACTTCAACCGTAACGCAGCCTCCGTGGTAAAGTGAAGGCGAACCTATGTGGAAGTTTGCCAATCCAATTCGCCACTCAATTCCAACCACGCGCTGGCCTATCGCTCGTGAGGCAGCACAGTCTCTTCTCTATCAACCGATCAGCATCGGATCTTTACAAGCCACCAGCCGCACCTGGGTTCCGGCGATGGTTCCTTGGCGCGCTACCGAAGATGGTTTCGTCACGCAGGAGAACCTTGATTGGTATCGACGTTTCGCCAAAGGACGACCCGGAGTTTTAGTGGTTGAGGCGACGGGCGTACGTGATATTCCCAGCGGCTCCTTGCTTCGCATTGGTCACGATCGGTTCATTCCAGGGCTGAAGCAACTCGTGGATAGCGTGAGGGAGGCGAGCGAAGGACAGACCAAACTTTTCATACAGATTATCGACTTTTTGTCCGTAAAGCGTCGACCCGAAAAGGAGAAATACGTCACCCGTTTCCTGCACGTTAATGATCGTCATCGCAAGGCGCTGGCGGAGATTACTGAAGACGCAGCCTGGCTGGATGCGGTGGAGACTAAAGTGCGAGAGTTCCTTAACAACGCGCCGGATGAAGTGGTTGAGCACATACTCAACGCGCGGGAGTTGGAATCACTTCGTTATGGCTATCGCGAACACGTGACTGATATGCATCTGTCACACGTCCGCGAATTGCCGCAGGTGTTGCCGAAGATTTTCGCCGAGGCAGCACGTCGGGCGCGTGAAACGGGATTTGATGGCGTCGAACTGCATTACGCCCACGCCTACACGATGGCCGGGTTTCTTAGTGCCTTAAATGACCGCAATGACGGGTATGGAGGCTCGCGCGAAAATCGACTGCGGTTGCCCCTGGAAGTTTTTCGGGCGGTGCGAAATACGGTGGGCAGCGACTATGTTGTGGGCGTGCGGTATTTAGCGGACGAAGTGATCCAGGGCGGCAATCGAGTTGACGATGCAATCTATTTCGGCGTTGAGTTTGCTCGTGCGGGTTTGGATTTTCTGTCTCT
>Ga0070697_100004753_pt1 | contig 10411 bp, 9 predicted proteins | sample KBSK1501metaG_FD_65475 | JGI IMG/M metagenome (GOLD analysis project Ga0070697, IMG submission 65475) | Corn, switchgrass and miscanthus rhizosphere microbial communities from Kellogg Biological Station, Michigan, USA - KBS K1-50-1 metaG | ecosystem: Host-associated > Plants > Roots >... | reverse complement strand
GTCGAAATGGACGACGGGCACAAAGAGTATTCGGACATCAAGATCAACGTTGAGTACAACGAGAATGTATTTAGCAGTCCTCCATCAATTGAGGCCGGTCCTCATGCGTGGATGCAAGTTAACAAATCCTAGCGAGCAATAATGATGAAACACTGGCAAGCACATATCGGAATAGCAGCGGAGTTGCGAATTCTAATCGGCAGTTTTGTGATTCTGGTCGCTTGTGTCTCAAGCCAGGCGATTGCGCAATCGCCCAGGTCGGATTGGCTCACCGAATCGGAGCGCGCCAAGTTCGAACAACTGCGAATTGCCGGCTCCGAGGCGCTATTCAATCTTGACTACGAAAGAGCGCGTAAGAACTTCAAAGAGATGGCCCAGTCTTTTCCGAATTATCCCGCCGGGCCCCAATTCCTCGCTGATACACTTTGGGTCGAGACGCTTTATCAAACGCGACGCCTGCAGTCCTCGCTTTATGGCGATGACGATACATTTTATTCGACGAGTGATGACAAGGCTGACCCGCGCGTAGTCGATCAATTTCGCGCTTTGACACGTCAGGCCCGCATACTGGCCGAAGCGCGGCTGAAACAAAATCCTCGCGATGTGGAGGCAATTTACTTTCTCGGCGCCACCCAGGGTTTGAAGGCGTCGTTTGAAGAAGCGGTCGAACGTCGTCACTTTGCGGCCTTGAAAGATGGATCAGACGCAGTGGATAAGCATCGCGAAGTCATCAAGCTGGATCCTTCGTATCATGATGCCGAGCTTTCAATTGGGTTATACGATTTCACAGTCGGCTCTTTACCGTTGCCCGTGAAAATCGCCGCCGGAGTCTTCGGCTTTCGCGGCTCCAAGAAGCGTGGGCTGGCAACGATCGAGCGCGTCGCGCGTGAAGGACGTTGGGTGCGCGATGATGCGAAGACACTCTTGATTCTGCTCTACAATCGCGAGAAACGATTCGCAGAAGCCGCCGCGGTTGCCCGCGAACTAACGGTTAAGTATCCACGCAATTATTTGTATCGACTGGAAGCTGCTGACGCGCTCGTTTCCCATGCGGCGATGGAGCGAAAAATCAGTAATAGCAGTGGCCCAACGGCGGCCGAGAGCGAAGCTTTTGCTGCGTTCGACAGTTTGCTGCGAGACAAAAATGTGCGCGATACGGCCGGACGCGCGTTCGATCTGATTCATTTCAAGTACGGCGAAGCATTGATGACGGCGAGACATTACGATCGCGCGGCAAAGGAATTTCTCGCGTCCGCGGAAGTACCCGGAGCACAAGCTGGCCTGGCTACGATGGCCCATCTGCAAGCGGCGCATGCACTCGACTTGTCGGGGAAGCGAAATGAAGCGCTGACTGAATATCGCGCGGTGCTATCACGGCCGAACGTTTACGACGCGCACGATCAAGCGCAGCAGGGACTGCAGACGCCTTACCGGCTCAAGAGCAGTTAGCGCCAAGAACATCGTGAACGAACAGAATGATAGTCTGAATGGAGCGGGGCGCATGCGGCCGCGGCGACTGCTGCTTTGTCTTGACGGCGTGCCGTATGACCTGATTCGTCGCGCAAAAGAACGGGGTCTGTTCGGCGCGTTCAATGAACCGGCGCGACTGCTCTCTCCCTTTCCGACGATGACTAACATCGCTCTGGCAACGATGCTCAGAGCGAGTCCGCCGCTGGGTTACGAGTGTCGCTACTTCGATCGAAGGACGCGCGACCTGCGCGGCGGGATCGAAAAATACATTGGCCGTCGCACCCCTGATAAGCTGCCTTCGTCCTACATGGACCTGCTCGACTATCAGGAACCTTTACCGTTCGAGTACCTCGTTTATGTTGCGCCAGAGGCGGTTTGGCGCGCCGACATGCGCCGGTTTCGCGAGCGGTTTCGCTGTGCGCCGCAGACGCGCGATTACTTTGCCTTTCTCAAAGGCACTGACGGGGCTGCTACACATCCGCGGCCCAAAACCTTTGGAAGGTAGTCTGGAATCGCTCGACAGAATGCTTGAAGAGATTCGTGTCTGGTGCGGAGCTGAGACGGAGGTCATCCTCTTCTCGGATCACGGCATGACCTTGCAGGAGCACCGGCGCGTCAATCTTCAGACACACTTGCGCAGATGCGGTTACCTCATCACAAAGCGTCTCAGCGAAGGGAAGTCGCGCCGGAGCGTCGTTGTTCCAGCCTTCGGTCTCATCGGGTATGCGGCCCTGTTCTGCGCTAGTGAAGATGACGCGACGGCGCTGGCAGACGCGGTCGTCTCGTTGGAAGGTGTTGATTTCGCAATTCACCGCGATGGCGACGCGGCGATGATGATCAAAGGAGCGAGAGGAGCGGCCCGCGTCTCGAAAGCAGAGAATAGGTGCGGCGCCCTTTACCGGTACGAACAAATTGAGGGTGATCCTTTGCAGCTTGGGACAATCGCGCGAGCTTTGAAGGAAAGCGGCGCTGTCAATCAACAAGGCTTTGCATCGGACCAGGAGTGGTTCGTTCATACGGGAGATCACGACTACCCGGATGCGCTGGCAAATCTCTACGCCGCTCTTTACACCACACGCGTGACGAACACAGCCGACGTTCTCATCAGCTTTAAGGATGGTTATTACTACGGAATGGACGCATTCAGTCGCTTTGTGCGGCGATTGGTCGGCACACATGGCAATGCCGGGCGTGCCAGCACTTCAGCTTTTCTCATGAGCACGCATCGCGCATTTCCCGCAGTGGTGCGGGGCAGTGAGGTGGATTTGCCGGAGATAGGGTGGAGAGCGGCGAACACTGCGGAAAGAATCCTATTCGCCACTTCTCTTTGCAGGGGTGCGTTCATGGAAGAACTTGAGGCCGGAGAAGGGCAAAGGGCTAAGAGCAAGGAGCGAAGGACAAAGGGTTGCGGCCCGTCAAGCTTAGCGCTTACTTCTTTGCGCATTACTCCGCACGCGAGTTGTTTCTTTCTCAAAGACAAAAGCCAGCGTTTTGTAGATCAACTTCGCGCAGAGAAACGCCGAAGCATTCTCGCCTTCGACGTATGAGTATTCCGTCAGATCCATTCCGATTACGTTCCTTTTGCGGGCGAGCGTGCGAATCAAGCCAACCGTCTCGTACCATCCAAGGCCACCCGGCTCCGGAGTTCCTGTCGCCGAGACCAAAGAAGGATCGAGACCATCGATATCTATCGTCAGATACACGTTCTGACTTAAACCATCGACCGCGTCATCCCACCAATCATCGCGCCCGACGATGTCTTTGGCCCAGAAGATTCGTGTCGGCAGACGATCGAGCGCGCGTGCTTCATCGACAGAGATCGAACGGATTCCCACTTGCACCGAAGGAATACGCAGGTCTTTAACTACGCGCGCCATTATCGAAGCATGCGAGTAAGGCGTACCGTCGTACGTGTCGCGCAAATCCGCATGCGCGTCGATTTGCAGAACGGAAAGATTTGAATATTTTTCGGCGTGAGCTCGAATGACAGGCGCGCTCACGGAATGCTCGCCGCCAAGCATGGTGATGAACTTACCGCTGCCGACTAATTCTTTTGCTCGTTCATATACCGAGTTCATCATTTGCTCTGGTGTATCAAGCGATGGTGTTTCGTCCAGCGTGTGGATACCCAGCTTATAAACTTCCGCGTCAGTCTCTTCGTCAAACAGTTCCATGTTGCGCGACGCAGCTATGATTGCCGCCGCGCCCTGACCCGTGCCGCCACCGTAGGAGACCGTGCCTTCGTAACTGATCGGCCAAACCAGGATGCGCGCTTTATGGAAACTGGAAAATTCTTCCTCGGCGATACCCCCGAAGTTCATCGGCAGGGACTGGGATTCGGTCATGGGTTGGAGTTTAGCGAAGAGCTAAGTCAGGCGGCAACTGGGGAAAGTATCCGCCGATTACGTAGATTTCACACATATGTATATGCAGTTGATCGCCATTTGCGTAATCGGTGTAATCTGCGGACCAGTCTTACGGTACTTCGATAATTAGATCTTTCGCCGCGAAGGTGAAGTTCGGCCGGCGGCGACCTTTCATGAATTTGGCCGCCGTTTGCGACAGAGCCGTAATGATGATTGGCAGCGCGATTGTCGCGTCGCAGTTCACGTAAGACGTCAAAGCGCCACGACCGAGCTTGCCGTAAACCAGCGATTCATCGAAGGCGACGGCGCTCGAACGCCCGCCCGGATGCGGGGCGTCTGCGGAAATCTGAATCACGTACTTGTGACCGTGAACCTGCTGTTTGAAAATGTGGGCAGACATTTCCGTTTGACGAATGAAACCTTTGGCGATGCCTCCACCGAGATTGATTACACCGGAAACACGCGCGCGCAAAGCAATTTGAGTGAGGTCGAGGACATCCTGAACGATATCAAATTGAAAGTTGTTCTTCTTTTCGAATCGTGAACCGGCGATGCCAACGGCGATGCCGCTGTCGGTGATTCCCGGGCAAAACACCGGCACTCGCGATTTGTATGCTGCGGTCAGCACGCCATCTTCGGCGGCAATCTCGGCCAATTCACGACCGAGCAAATGCAGAAATTCTCGCGTTGAGTACGGCCGGGTCTGATCCAACTGGGCCGCAAACCCACCGACCCACTCTTCGGCTTCGTGATACTCCTCTTCACTCGCAAGCAAATCCCACATCCGATTGATTTGCGCTGACTCGAGCTCCGCATCAGTCATGTTCGGATGCGCCTGAAAATGATGACGGCCCAACGTCTCGTGCAAATCATGGAAGATCAAGTTGCCGGAGAGCACCAATACATCGACGAAGCGATTCTTGATTACATAGGCCAGTAAACGTCGCATGCCCGCGGGAATTAATGCGCCCGAAGCTGCGACCGTGATCGTTGTGTTGTCGCCGAGCATATCCAACCAAATGCGATGCGCTTCGGCGAGTTGGCGTCCGCCGAAGCCGGCGCCTTCCATTTTCTCCAGCAGTCCAGCGACCGAACGGTCACGATCAACCTGAACCGGACGAGTGGGGATAGTCAGGTACTTGCTTGGTTTTGGCTTGCGCATTGTAACCATAAACTCGTCTTCCTCTTTTTAATAATCATGACGACGGCGACCCCGCATATGGTTACCGTTAACTGCCACATACGTGTAGGCGTCAAACCGCGATTCGTAAAAATTTACCAATTCAGAGCCTTCAGCCTCTGATAATTCGCCATCTTTAATCCGCTGGGCCACCTGACGCCGAAAACCATCATGCAACAGCCCACGCTCGTATCGCGCGCGCCCGGCGGCTTCACCGACGGTCGTCCCGCGAATAACTTTCTTGATCAGATAACCGTCTTCGTCGATATGGACTTGGGCTTCGTTCGGCGCGCCAAACAGATTGTGATTGTTGCCCATCACTTCCTGATACGCGCCCACCAGCATGAACGCGAGATAGTACGGTTCGTCGGCTTCGAGCTTGTGCAACTCAAGCACCTGCTTGACGTCGTGAAGATCGACGAATTTGTCGACCACCCCGTCTGAGTCGCAGGTGATATCACACAACGTCGCGAATTCAGTCGGCGGCTTGTTCAGGCTTTGAATCGGCACGATTGGAAACAACTGATCGAGCGCCCAGTGATCAGGCACCGACTTAAAAACAGAAAAATTGGCGAGATACTTCGCGCAAAGCAATTTGCGAAGATCACCGAACTCTTCCGGCACGTACTTCGACTGCTGAGCATAGCGGTCGGCGCGCTCGCAGACATCCCAAAACAGCACTTCTCCCTTGGCCCGATCTTCCAGCGAGATCAAGCCCAAATTGAACAGTGTGAATAATTCTTCGCGGTGCTCGAGAGCGTCGTGATAGTACTCGCGGTAATTCTTGATTGAGATTGTTTCGCGCAGATCGCCCAGTTCGATTACTACCTGCGGATCATCTTCATCGATTTCGATCGGAGTAATATCTTCGACAACGGTTTGAATCTCTTCCAGCACATTCGTCACCAGGATCGCGTGATAGGCCGAAAGGTAGCGGCCCGACTCCTGAATGATCGTCGGGTGCGGTACATTTTCATCTTCACACACCTGCTTGATTGTGTAGATGACGTCGTTCGCGAATTCCTGCGCAGTGTAATTCGCAGAAGAATCGAAGGCTGTTTTCGAGCCGTCGTAATCGACGGCCATGCCGCCGCCAACGTCCAGCAGCTCGACCGGCACTTTCATCTGATAGACCTTCGCGTACACGCGCGCCGCTTCCTTCATTGCGTTCTTGATGCGCTTGATGTCGGTGAGTTGCGAACCGATATGAAAGTGAAGCAAGCGGAGCATGTCGATCCGGCCGGCCTCTTTCAACCGATTGATCACTTCCAGGAGCTCGGTGGTTGTCAGACCAAACTTCGCAGCTTCGCCGCCCGACTTTTCCCAACGGCCGGACCCTTTCGAATACAACTTCACGCGCATGCCGATGATTGGCATGTTGCCTTCAGTACGATCCGCTATGCGGATGATGTGATCGAGCTCGCTGAGTTTTTCAACCACTATGACGACGCGCTTTCCTGACTTGGCTCCAGCGAACGCGAGTTCAATGAACTCTTCGTCTTTGAAACCGTTCAGGACCAGCAAGCTATCAGGTGACTGTTCGAGCGCCATCGCCGCGTATAACTCGGCTTTGGAACCTGCCTCCAAACCAAAGTCGTAGCGCGACCCTTCGCGCAAATACTCCTCAACCACGGCACGCTGCTGGTTAACCTTCATCGGATAGACGCACATATGCGCGCCCTGGTATTCGAATTCACGGATGGACTTGCTGAAGGCGCGTTGCAGCTTGCGCACCTGCGCCGCAACCAATTGCGGGAATCGAAGAAGAACAGGAGCGGTAATCCCTCGGCTCGCAAGGTCTTCGATAATCTCGCGGACATCGGCTGAGCGCGGATCGCCTTCGGCCGGGCGGACAATTAGATTACCCTTTCGATTTACATCGAAGTATCCAGCGCCCCAGTTCTCAATGCCGTAAGTTTCGACTGTCTGTTCAATAGCGGTGGTCAACTAGCAGTCTCCTGATATGCCGTTGTTCGCGCATAAAACCGCCCGGAGCGTGGTCGCGTTCGTCCGGCGAAAGCGGATTCTTGGGCTGGTACCTTAATCGCCAGAATTTAACAGAAAACGAAGGACTGGTCTATCACTTTTTTGTCGCGAAATTTCCTGTGAAAAGGTGCCGGATCTTAGGTTTCTCGGCTATTTCATGAACAAACTCGCGAAAGTAGCCATCTCATAGCGTAACAACGACGCCAGGTTTAAAGATTAGGCACATCTCGTCATCAAAATCAGCAGGGCAACGACAAAGCTCTTGACAGTTCGGCTTCTCGGACTATAATGCACGTTTTTTAGTTGCGCGCTTGATGCCGTTTTCGCGCTGTCCAGATCGAAAATTCTTCGAGCACTTCGCACCAAAACCAGCTTCGGGGCGAATAGCACCCCTGACACTCCCTGTTTCAGACCGGAGAGCTAATGTCGATAGATGTGAAATGTGCCTCTAGAGAGGCACAATCTGCCCAGCCGCGCTCCGCACCACTACCAGCAACCATCTCTAACAGTCGAATAGGAGGCCACGAAAGATGAAGCCCAAGGATGTACTTGCGTTTGCTAAAGAGAAGAAGGTCGAAATAGTTGATTTGAAGTTCGTTGACGTGCCCGGGTTATGGCAACACTTCTCCATTACCACGAGTGAGCTGCACGAGGATTTGTTCAATGAGGGGATCGGCTTTGACGGTTCCAGCATTCGTGGTTTTCAGACAATCAATGAAAGTGACATGCTCCTGTTTCCCGATCCCGAAACGGCCATGCTTGATCCATTTTCGGCCCTGCCTACACTTAGTCTGATTTGTAATATTCGCGATCCTCTAACCGGACAGGAATACACCCGCGATCCACGCTACGTCGCGCGCAAGGCCGAGAAGTATCTTCAATCCACCGGCGTCGCGGACACGAGCTACTGGGGTCCCGAAATCGAGTTCTACATCTTCGATAACATTCGCTTTGATCAAAGCTATAACTACGGCTTTTATTTTATCGATTCGGAAGAAGGGGCGTGGAATACCGGCAATGAACTCCGGCCGAACCTCGGTTACAAACCGCGATACAAGGAAGGTTATTTTCCCGTTCCGCCAATGGATCACTTGCAGGACGTTCGATCGGACATGGTGCGCACACTTGAGAAATGTGGTGTGGTGGTTGAAATCCACCATCACGAAGTAGGCACGGCCGGTCAATCCGAAATCGATTTGAAATATACGACGCTTACCAAGATGGCCGATCAGGTTCTGCTCTACAAATACATCGTCAAGAACGTCGCGCGGCGGCACGGCAAAACGGTCACGATGATGCCAAAACCAATCTTTCAGGATAACGGTTCCGGGATGCACACACATCAGAGCCTTTGGAAGAAGGGAAAGAATGTCTTCTACGACAAGAAAGGCTATGCGCTCTTGAGCGATACGGCCCGTTTCTACATCGGCGGACTTCTCAAACACGCGTCCGCGTTGTGTGGGTTCATTGCTCCTACGACGAACTCGTATCGACGTCTGGTCCCGGGGTATGAAGCGCCGATCAACCTGGCGTATTCGCAGCGGAATCGCAGTGCCTGTGTGCGTATCCCGACCTATTCCAGCAGCGAGAAGGCCCGTCGATTGGAATTTCGCACGCCTGATCCGAGCTGCAATCCGTACTACGCATTTCCGGCCATGCTGATGGCGGGACTCGATGGCATAAAAAGGAAAATCGAGCCGCCCGCGCCAATCGAAAAGGACCTTTATGAGTTACCGGAGTCCGAAGCTAAGAAGATCAAATCGATGCCCGGCTCTTTAGATCAAGCGCTGGATGCGCTCGAGCGCGATCACGATTTTCTGCTCGAGGGGAACGTCTTCACTCCCGATGTGATCGAAACCTGGCTCGCGTACAAGCGTAAGCGTGAGGTTGATGCAATTCGTTTGCGGCCACATCCGCACGAGTTCTCGCTGTACTTCGACATTTAGGCAACGGAATTCGCGAGCTCAATTGAACGAGGTCAGTACCGGGAGGTAGCGACCTGGTCTTACACTCGGCAATGAATCCGAGTACGTAACCCGGTCATAGAACCGCCCCGTACTGACTCCATCGTTGCGGTGGATTGCCTCCCACCGCCATTTTTTTGCCGTCGTAAATTCCAAATCGACGGGTTATGATTGTGAGTGATAAAGAAATGGCTAATTCTGAATCAACATGTCCGCGCTGTGGAACCACTCGCCTGTGCCGCTTCGACGAATTGAGCGAAGAAGAGCGTGAGGTAGTCAAACGGTTGCCTGCCTCCGCTGATTACAGCGCGCAGGAACGGGAAGCGACGCACCGCTGGTGTACCCGTTGCTGGTATGAAGACAAAGGTCGTGAGCCGCGGAATGCATGACTCGACAACCAACGGCAGTTCTTGTTCTGACTTCTGACTTCTGACCTCTATCGTTCCAATGTTCCGCGTAAAGTCCTCTTTTAAAAGTCAGATCGAGATCGATGCGCCCTTACGCTCGGTAAAAACCTTCTTTTCGAACCTCAGCAATTTCACGGACATGCTTGCGGGTGTCGAGAGCATACGGCGTGAACCGGGCGGCGTATTTCGTTGGACCATTGAAACTGAAACGCCGGTAGGTCATGTGCGATTTTCCTTTCCGGTGCAAGAGACTTCGCCACACAAGAACGTTATCGAGTGGTCGCCCGCGCCGGGAGAGGTCCAAAATCTCTTGCGCTATTCGTTGAAATTACACGAGGCGAATGGAGGAACCCGCATCGACATCTCGCAACAAGTTGAACTTCGACGCAAGCGTGCGTGGGAGCTGCATCCGGGCGTTGGACTAATGGGTGAGGCGCGCATCAGCGCTGGGTTGCAGAGACGAATCAATGAAGCGATCGAAGACTTTCTGGAGCGGGTGAAAAAGAAGCTGGAAAACAATAAGCCACAGCATCACAGAGGCGCAGATCGGAACGAATATTAGCCGCAGCTGAACGCGGATGGACGCTGATCCGAAAAATTAATTTGTTATCTGCGAAAGTCTGCGCTCATCCGCGGCTATTTTCCGTGCCCATAACTAATCATGTTCGCCAACATCCGATACGCGCCCGGCACGCCCGCACGTAACTGGCGATACCAAACCATACTGCTGTAGATATAATGTCCTCGGCCGTACTCCCCAACCAGCAGGCCTCCCGTTAAGGGTGCTTCGCCCGGGTCGTTTGATTGCAGTAGCGCATGAAACTGCGGGTCCCAGTCCTTCGGATAATAGAGCCCGCGCTCCTGAATCCAATCTTTGAAGTCGTCTGGTCCAATCTTATTTGGAATGTTGAGCAAAGGATGTTGCGGCTCGATAAAAGTGATTGGCGCATTCTCGTCCGTGATGCGTTCATTGCCCAGGACTAATTTGTAAGGCGCAAGCTGCGGCCGGTTGCGCCGCGGATCGGGATTCCATTCATC
>Ga0070697_100004751_pt1 | contig 10413 bp, 9 predicted proteins | sample KBSK1501metaG_FD_65475 | JGI IMG/M metagenome (GOLD analysis project Ga0070697, IMG submission 65475) | Corn, switchgrass and miscanthus rhizosphere microbial communities from Kellogg Biological Station, Michigan, USA - KBS K1-50-1 metaG | ecosystem: Host-associated > Plants > Roots >... | reverse complement strand
CTCTCCTCGTACCCCCACCCGCGGCTCATGCCCGACTTCTGGGAGTTCCCGACGGTCTCGATGGGCCTCGGGCCGATCAGCGCGATCTACCAGGCCCGCTACAACCGCTATCTCCAGAACCGGGGCCTGCTCGACACCTCCGGATCCCGCGTCTGGGCGTTCCTCGGCGACGGCGAGACCGACGAGCCCGAGTCGCTCGGCGCGCTCCACCTGGCCGCCCGCGAGGGCCTGGACAACCTGACGTTCGTCGTGAACTGCAACCTCCAGCGGCTCGACGGCCCGGTCCGGGGCAACGGCAAGATCATCCAGGAGCTGGAGTCGGCCTTCCGCGGCGCGGGCTGGAACGTGATCAAGGTGATCTGGGCCCGCGAGTGGGACGAGCTCCTTGCCCGCGACGTCGACGGCGTCCTCGTCGAGCAGATGAACAACACGCTCGACGGCGAATTCCAGAAGTTCTCCGTCGCCGGCGGGGCGTACATCCGGGAGCACTTCTTCGGGCCGGACCCGCGGCTGCGGAAGCTCGTCGAGCACCTCTCGGACGACGATCTCGCGCGGCTCCGCCGGGGCGGTCACGACTACCGCAAGGTCTACGCCGCGTACAAGGCCGCGACCGAGTCGAAGGGCTCGCCGACGGTGATCCTGGCCCACACGGTCAAGGGTTGGACGCTCGGTCCCGGCGTCGAGGCCCGGAACATCACCCACCAGGCGAAGAAGCTGTCCGAGGCGGAGCTGAAGATCTTCCGCGACCGGATCGAGCTGCCGATCCCCGACGCGAAGCTGAAGGACGCGCCGTACTACCACCCGGGTCCGGACTCCGAGGAGGTCCAGTACCTCACCGAACGCCGGCGCGCCCTCGGCGGCGCGGTCCCGAAGCGGGTCGTTCGCGCCGCGCCCCTTCCCAAACCACAGGACGCGGTGGACAAGGAGTTCGCGGCCGGCTCCGACACCGCCGTCTCCACGACGATGGTCTTCAGCCGGATCCTGCGGAACCTGATCCGCGACAAGGAGCTCGGGCCGCGGATCGTCCCGATCATCCCGGACGAGGCGCGGACGTTCGGTATGGACCCCCTGTTCAAGGAGGTCGGGATCTACGCGGCGCTCGGGCAGAGATACGAGCCGGTGGACTCGGACCTGATCCTCTCGTACCGCGAGGCCGTCGACGGCCAGGTCCTCGAGGAGGGGATCACCGAGGCGGGCTCGATGGCGAGCCTCCAGGCGGCCGCGACCTCGTACGCGTCGCACGGCTTCCCGATGATCCCGTTCTACATCTTCTACTCGATGTTCGGCTTCCAGCGGACGGGCGACCAGATGTGGGCGCTCGGCGACGCCCGTGGCCGAGGGTTCCTGATGGGCGCGACCGCCGGCCGGACGACTCTCACCGGCGAGGGCCTCCAGCACGACGACGGACACTCCCACGTCCTCGCGTCCACGATCCCGAACCTGCGCGCCTACGACCCGGCGTTCGCCTACGAGTTGGCGGCCGTCGTCCGAGACGGGATCGAGCGGATGTACCACCGCGGCGAGGACGTCTTCTACTACATCACGATCTACAACGAGAACTACGCCCAGCCGAAGAAGCCCGACGGCGTCGACGACGGGATCATCCGGGGGCTCTACCGGTTCGCCGAGGCGCCCGATCTCGGCCGGAAGGCGCAGCGGGCGCGGCTCGTGGGCTCCGGCTCGATCCTCCAGCAGGTGATCGCCGCCCAGCAGCTGCTCGCCGAGAAGACCGGCATCGCCGCCGAGGTGTACTCGGCGCCGTCCTTCCCACTGCTCCGTCGCGACGCGCTCGAGACGGAGCGTTGGAACCGGCTCAACCCGGCGGAAACGCCGCGCGTCCCGTACGTCTCGACCGTGCTCGGTCCGGACGGTGGACCGATCGTCGCCGCGAGCGACTGGATGAAGACGCTGCCCGACATGGTCGCCCGATGGCTGCCGCCGTACTACGTGTCGCTCGGGACCGACGGCTTCGGCCGATCCGATACGCGCGAGGCGCTGCGCACGCTGTTCGAGATCGATCCGCCCCATATCGCGGCCGCCGCGGTGACCGAGCTGGGTCGCTGCGGGGCGCTGCCGGCGGCGAAGGTCGCCCGAACGGTCGCCGACCTGGGCGTGGACCCGAAGAAGCTCGACCCGCTGGCGCTCTAGCGTCGGCCTCGAGCCACCGTGCGGGCAGCGCCCGCGCCCGTCATGCCACTGATATGGCCGTCCCCTCCGTCGGGGCGCGCCCGGTCGTCGCTGCTGCGTACCGTCGGACGAGTCGAACCGGTCGTTGGCCCAGACCGATCGGTGACGAAGTCACCAGGAGAAGCGACATGACCCGTGACGATCTCAACGATCCGAACCGCCCGTACGATCCGAACCGCCGTGTTGTCGTCGAGGACGACGAGACGGTCGTGAAGGACCAGGAGCACGGCAACGAGGCGTTCGGCGCCGGTGCCGGCGCGCTTGCCGGCGCGGGTGCCGGCATGGCCGTCGGTGGCCCTCCGGGTGCCGTCGTCGGTGGCGCGATCGGCGCAGTGGGCGGTGCGGTCGCCGGTGAGGCGACCGAGGGCCGCGACGAAGCCGGCGCGGGTGCCGGTGGGCTCGCAGGCGGGCTCGGTGGCGCGGCCATCGGTGGCGCGATCGCCGGACCTCCGGGTGCCGTGGTCGGTGGTGCCGTCGGCGCGGCCGGTGGCGCCGGCATGGGCGACAAGACCGAGGAAGCGGCCGAAGGCGAGCAGTCCGACACGGAGGTCGAGGAGCGCCGCGACTAGTCCATCCCGGGTTCCAGGCCGAGCCTGCGGCCGCGGTCCCGATCCTCGGGACCGCGGCCCCTTCACATCCGAGGGATCATTGACGCATGCTCCGTCCTCTTCGCATCGCCCAGGTCGCACCGCCGATGGAGACGGTGCCGCCCGACGCCTACGGCGGGACCGAACGGATCGTCTTCGAGCTCGTCTCGGAGCTCACCCGTCGCGGCCACGACGTGACGACGTTCGCACCCGGCGACTCGAGCGTTCCGGGAACGCTCGTCGCGACGGTGCCTCGGGCGCTCCGGCCGGTCGGTCACGGCGGCGACATCGGCGGCTATCTCCTGTCCACGATGCTCAAGGCGCTCGACCGCCAGGCGGACTTCGACCTGATCCACAGCCACCTGGACTGGTACGGCCTGATCCTCCGACGGGCGTCCCGCACCCCAGTCGTCTCGACCTTCCACGGCCGTCTGGACATGCCCTGGTCGCGGGACGTGTTCGCCGACAACCCGACGGGCGTGGTCGCGATCAGCGAGTCCCAGGCGTCGGTCCACCCGGAGGTGCCCTGGACGATCGTCCACAACGGGCTGACCCTCGACAAGGCGCCGTTCGAGCGGCGCCGTGACGACGCGCTCGTCTTCGTCGGGCGGGTCACGCCCGAGAAGGGGATCGTCGACGCGATCCGGATCGCGGAGCTGGCCGATCGGCCGCTGAAGATCGCCGCCAAGGTCGGCCCGACGCCCGGCGAGCAGGACTTCAACGAGCGCGTCTTCGAGCCTGCCCTCGAGGCGGCCGGCAGCCGCGTCGAGTTCCTCGGGGAGCTCTCGACGGCCGATCGGGACGCCCTGTTCGCCCGGAGCCACGCCGTCCTGATGCCGGGTTCGTGGCCCGAGCCCTTCGGGCTGGTCGCGATCGAGGCCCTCGCGTGCGGCGCGCCGGTGATCGCCCGCCGCGTCGGCGGCCTCGACGAGATCATCCGGGACGGGGTCGACGGATTCTTCGGCGACGACGTCACCGAGATGGCGTTCATGGTGGAGCGGGTTGCGTCGCTCGACCGCGACGCGATCCGGACGTCCGTGGTCGACCGCTTCTCGGCGACCCGGATGGCCGATGGCTACGAGGCGCTCTATGCCCGGTTGCTCGGCATCGATGAGGGCGACGCGTCGAGCGACCCGAGCCGGCGCGTCGTGGAGATGCGTGCGCGGGCCTGAGGTACGGATTGCAAGCTCGGCTAGCACCATCTCCGCGGCGGCCCTTCAGCAGGCCCTGAGCGGGCCAGGGACGTGCTGAATGCAAGCCACGGTGGGGACCGGGCCGGATTCGCGTGCCCCGGACCTCGTCGCGCTTGATTGCGCTACCCGGAGTTGCAATCCGAACTCCAGGGAACGACCGCGCGCGACCCCGACGCTCAGGTCGATCAGGCCCGGGCGATCACCCGACGAAGCAGTAACCACGCGGCGCCGACATAGGCGATCCCCAGGCCGCCCAGCAGCCAGATCTGCCAGACCGCGTTCGTCCCGCCCCGGAACATGAAGTCCTCGAGCAGGCGGATCCCGTTCGCGACGGGCAGCGCGTAGATCAGCGACCGGATCGGCTCGCTGAACTCGTCGATCGCCAGCACGAAGCCGGAGAAGAAGACCGACGCGAGGAGCAGCAGCAGCGACAGCTGGACGGCCTGTGGCTCGGAATCCGACACGGCCGCCACGAGCAAGCCGAGCCCGAGCGACGCCCCGATCAGCAGGACCAGGATCAGGGCCAGCCAGCCCGGATCGCCGAGCATCGGCGCCCCGAAGCCGCGCACGAGGACGGCGATCGTCACCAGCCCGACCGCCCCGCTGAAGAGCCCGAAGGCGATCAGCTTGCCGGTGACCAGCTCCGCGGTCGTGATCGGGGAGATCCGGAACAGCTCGACGAGGCCGCTCGTCCGCTCTCGAACCAGCGAGAGTGCGATCAGGGTGATCGCCATGTGCTGGATGATCAGGGCGAGGACCGCGGGCCCGAAGAACTGGACGACGGTCGGTTCGGACTGGGCGACGTTGTCCAGGTTCGCCTCCGTCGGAGCGGCGATTACCGCCGGCGGGATCTTCGCGACCTGTGGCACGCCTGCCTCGAGCGCATAGCCCTCGCCCTTCTCGACCGCCTGCTCGATGACGCTGCGGTTGATCGCCGCCTCGAGCCCCCGGGCCAGGAAGGTCGCGTAGCTCACGCGGACGGGGTCCGTGAAGTTGACCCGGACGTCGATCGGGGTCCGGAGGCCCTCCTTGAAGCGCTGCTGGACGTCGGCCGGCGCGACGAGGACGACGTCGACGGCCTGGCGGTTGAGGCGATCCATGGCCGACGCCTCATCGGGCGTGACGTCGACGATCTTCAGCCCCTCGCCGGCGATCTGGGCATAGGTTTCGGTGTCGGTTGGCAGCCCCGACTGCGGCGGCACGACGACGATCGTATCGAGGGGTCGGCGGAAACCGCTGTAGCCGAGCCCGAACAGGGCCATGATCAGGAACGGCCCGATGAGGAGGCTGACGAGTGCGCCCGGCCGCCGGACGATCGTCACGAGCTCCTTGCCGACGATCGCGAGGATCCGCGTCAGCGTCTTGAAGAGCGTCATGCCGCGGCCGACCCCGGACGATCCGTGGAACCCGCCGCGTCGTCTCCTCCGCCGGTCGATGACTCGGCGGCCATCCGGGCCCCGTGCCGTTCCACGAGGATCGCGAAGATCTCGTCGAACGAGAGACGCAGCTCCCGGGCCGATTCGACCTCGGTGCCCGACGACCGAATCCGGTCGACGACGACCGGCAGGGCGATGCCGGCGTCGTCGACGGCGACCCGGAGCTTTCGGGGACCAACCTGGACGACGTCGACGACCCCCGGCGTGCTCTGCAGCTCGGCGCCGTCGAACAGCGTGCCGGTCTCGATGTCGAGCAGGTCGCCGTTCGTCGCCATGCGGCGGAGCTCACCGGGCGTGGCGAGGGCGATGATCTCGCCGCCGACGATCAAGGCGACCGCGTCGCACTCCTCCGCCTCGCTGATGTGCTGGGTGGTGACGAGCAGCGTCCGGCCGGCGTCGCGGAGCCGGTGGAGCTCGTCCCAGATCGAGCCGCGGAGCAGGGGATCGATGCCGGCGGTGGGCTCGTCGAGGATGATCAGCTCCGGCTCGTGGACCAGGGCGCACGCCAGCTCGAGGCGGCGCTGCATCCCGCCGGAGAGCCTCCCGGCCCGCTTGCCGCGCGCCTCCCAGAGGTCCACGACGTGGAGGACCTCGCGGACGCGCCGGCGACGGCGCCGCCAGAGCATCCCGAAGAGGCTCGCGACGAAGTCGATGTTCTCGCCGGCGGTCAGGTCCTCGTACAGGGTGAAGAGCTGCGGCATGTAACCGATCCGCTCACGGTCTCGACGGCGGAACCGGGCGGGCTCGACGCCCATGACCCGGACGTCGCCCTCGGTCGGCCGGATCGCGCCCGTCAGCATCCGGATCGTCGTCGTCTTGCCGGCACCGGACGGCCCGATGATCCCGAGGATCGTTCCTCGCGAGACGCTGAGGTTGATCCGGTCGACGGCGGGCCGCCCGCCGTACCGGCGGGAGACGCCGCGCATGACGACGACCAGGTCGCGCCGGTCGACCGCGGGCGCCGGTTCGACCGCAGGCCCCGGATCGGTCGGCGGCGCCTGATCGGCCAGGGATGTCGCACCTGGGGGATCGGCAGCGGGGCGCTCGTGGTCCGGTCGGGGGTCGTCCGTCATACGTCCTCCTGGGCCGGCGCAGGGAGCCGGGTGGGCGAGCGGAGTGTGCCAATGCGGCCATCCCGCGGACGCGTGCGACGGCCGTCGGGACGCTTGCGTTCTCGTGTCGGACGCGCTCGGCCCGGCCGGGAGTGGGTGCGCTGCAACGCCGCTGGCATCGACCGCAGCGGCCTGGCCGCGGGATCGAGACGCGCCGACCGCGACCCTGCGACCGACATGAAGGGCCCACGATGACCGACGATCGGGAGACGGTTCGCGGCCTGCGGCATTGCGCCGACGATCGGCCGGGGATCGCCCGCCGCCGATCCGGCCGAGGGTTCGTCTACCTCGATCCCGATGGCCGCCGGATCGCCGACGAGGAGCGCCTCGCCCGGATCCGGGCGATCGTGATCCCGCCGGCCTGGACCGATGTCTGGATCTGCCCGTGGCCGAACGGCTACTTGCAGGCGACCGGGCGCGACGCCCGCGGCCGGAAGCAGTATCGCTACCACCCCCGCTACCGCCGCCGTCGCGACGACGCGAAGTTCGCCCGCCTGATCGCCTTCGCCCGTGCCCTGCCTGCGATCCGGCAGCGGGTCGACGAGGATCTCGCCCGCCCCGGCCTGCCGCGCGAGAAGGTCGTTGCCGCGGTCGTTCGCCTCCTCGAGCTGACCCTCATCCGCGTCGGGAACGACGAGTACGCGCGGCTCAACCGATCCTTCGGGTTGACGACGCTGCGCGATCGCCACGCCGTCGTCCGTGGCTCCGAGGTCCGGTTCCGGTTCCGGGGGAAGTCGGGCCGCCAGCACGAGGTCGGCCTGCGCGATCGACGGCTCGCGGCGGTCATCCGGCGCTGCCGGGACCTGCCGGGCCAGGAGCTCTTCCAGTGCGTCGGTCCCGACGGCAAGCCGGTCGACATCGCCTCCGACGACGTCAACCGGTACCTCGACGCGATCGAGCCAGGGGTCACGGCCAAGGACTTCCGAACCTGGGCCGGCACGGTTCTCGCCTTCCGGGCGCTGACCGCGCTCGGCGAGGGCGAGACCAGCCGGGAACGGCAACGAAACGTCGCCACCGCGATCCGCGAGACGGCGACGAGCCTCGGGAACACCGCCGCCGTCGCCCGCCAGGCCTACGTCCACCCGGCGGTCGTCGACGCGTATCTCGACGGACGGATCCGCACCGCTCTCGTCGAAGCCGTCGAGGTCACCGACGACCCACCGGGCGCCACCGACCCCGACGAGGAACGGGCGGTCGTGGCTCTCCTCCGGGCGCGACTCCGCGACGACGCCCGCCGTGTCCGGGCCGGGAGGCGAAAGGGAAACCGAGCGACCCCAAGCGGTCAGGCCGGCTAGGCGTCTCGGCCCGAGGTCAGCCGGCGTCGACGGGCAGCGCGAACGCCGTCTCCACCCCGCCCCCGTGCCGATTCCGGACCCAGACGCGGCCGCCCATCGCCTCCACGAGGTTCCGGGCGACGAAGGGTCCGACGCCGCTCGCCGACAGCCGGCCCGAGTCGGTCTCGTCCGGCAGGTCGAAGGCCCGCGCCTGCTCTCCGGGGGTCAGCTTCGGTCCGCGGTCGAGAACGCGGAACGTGACCTCAGGCGACGCCTCCTCGTGATCGACGCGGAGGGTCACGGGTCGGCCGGGACCACCGAAGCGGGCCGCGGCCAGGGCCAGGTCACGGGCGGCATGCTCGACGTAGGTCGCGTCGGCACGGACCGGCGGCGGGTCCGCGGCCCCATCCCGAACGAAGACGACGTCCGGTGCCCGCCCCGCGACGACGCGGGCGGTGACGTCGGCGACCCGTTGCAGGAGCACCGGCTCGTCCAGGGGATCGAGCGCGTGTCGATCGAGCCGGGCGATCGCGATCAGGTCCTCGACGAGGTCGTACAGGCGCGCCGCCTCTGCGCTGATGTCGAGCGCCAGCGTCCGCGACGCGGGTGGCGACAGGTGTGCGCCATGCGCGAGGACGGACGAGCCGGCGTAGATCGTCGTGATCGGCGTCCGCAACTCGTGCGACATGATCGCGAGGAAGGCATCGGCCTCCGGCCGGTCCTCTGCGTGGCCGCGACGCCCATCGGCAGGACGTTCGTCGAGATCACGATTCAGCATCATGAGATCAAGGATCGGAGCCCGGGCTGGTCGAACGGGCGCCCGTCGGGCCATGTCACCTTGCGGACATATCGCAGGCGCATTCCCGTCGGTCCGTTCTTTCGAGCTGGCCCACGCGGCCCCGGTCGACGGTCCGTCACGTTCCGGCGTGCGTATCCTCCCGCGTCCCTCGTCCGCGTCTGCGAGGCGATTGTCAGCGGGCGACCACCCGGGGTCGTGCGCGCGCGAGCCCGGCGCTGCTTCGATCTGCGAGTCGATCGCCGCCCGTCGGACGGCGGCCGAGGGAGATCGAACCGCCGTGGACGCCATCCTCAAGCCCATCGGTGAAGCGATCGGCGCGTTGCTCGCCGACCCGACCGTCGGGTTGATCCTCCGGGTCGCGGCGGCGTATTGGGTCGTCGTCTGGCTCGCGTCCGCGCTCTGGGCGTTCGTCGACCTGCGGCGCCGGACCGCCAACCTGCTGCTGCCCTACGTTTCGGCCGCCGTGATCGTCCTCGCTTCGCCTGTCCTGTTCCCGTTCGCCATCCTCGTCCATCGGATCGTCCGCCCGGCCGCGACGGTGGCCGACCGGCGCCTGGCGGCCCTCCGCGATGCCGCCCTCGCTGGCGAGCTCGACCTGGCGAGATGTGCCGGCTGCGGGACCGTCGCCGACCCGGACTGGATCCTCTGCCCGGAGTGCCGCCGGCCGCTCGGCCACCGCTGCGATCACTGCGGCCGGACGGCGGGCATCGACTGGGACATCTGCGCCTGGTGCGGCTCGACGCTCGGAGCGGCTCCCCTGGCGGGCGTCGTCCGGCACTGAGGACCCGGGATACGAGATCGCCGCCCGCCGGGCACCGGCGGGCGGCGACGAACGGCCCGATCAGGGATCGGGTCAACAGGGGTTAGACGGGGCGGTCCTCGATGTCGCGATCGCGCGCCTCGCGAGCGTCCTCGGCTCCGCGGCGCATCTCGTCGCCAGCGTTGCCGAGGGTGTCGCGCACGTCGTCACCGGCGTTGGCGATCTTGTCCGACAGGCTCTCGTCGCCGTCGGCCTTGCGCCACGTCTCCTTCGCCTTGTTGTCGATGTTGCGCATCGTCTCCTTGGCGTCGGCCTTCACGTCTTCGTAGCCCATGACTCGAAACCTCGCACTCCCGGCGGCCGATCTCGGCCCCCACTGCGATCGACCGTACCGGCGCCGGCCTTGCGCCCGTCTCCGCGCGACCGATCACGGATGACAGCCCGCTTGCAGTCGAGCGGCTGTCACGTCCCTGCAAGCGACGGGCGTGGCTCAGGCTGCTGGCCGCTCGCCCGCCCGACGTACGGTCGAACCCGACACGAACCACAACCGAGGTGAGGATCCATGACCACTGCCAATTCGACCGCAACCCGGACGTCGTCGGCCGGCGACGATCGAGATCTCGCGGACACGGCCAGGGGGATCGCGGGCGAGGTCGCCGACCGCGCGTCTGCCGTCGCGTCGCGCCTGCCCGAGGCCGCCAACGCGACCGGCGCCTCTCTAGAGCGTGCCGGACAGGTGATCCGGAGCGAGTCCGACGAGGTCCTCGCGGTGGGAACGTCCCTGTCGCTCGGGCTCGCGATGGGCCTGCTGCTCGGTGGCGCGAACCGCATCCTCGTGGTGCTGGCCCTGATCCCGGCGACCGCGATGGGGTTCACCCTCTTCGATCGCCACGGCGGGACGGGGACGCGATCGAGGAGCTGAGATCTCCCCGGGGCGTCCGCCGCTACCACGGGGCGCAGGCGCCCGCCCAACCCGATCACCGAAGCCGGTCGGCGACGCGCCGACCGGCTTCTCCCTGTCTGGACCCGGCCGCAACCGCCGTCTCCGTCGGAGCCTGCGGAGAT
>Ga0070697_100004750_pt1 | contig 10413 bp, 10 predicted proteins | sample KBSK1501metaG_FD_65475 | JGI IMG/M metagenome (GOLD analysis project Ga0070697, IMG submission 65475) | Corn, switchgrass and miscanthus rhizosphere microbial communities from Kellogg Biological Station, Michigan, USA - KBS K1-50-1 metaG | ecosystem: Host-associated > Plants > Roots >... | reverse complement strand
TCTTCGCCCGGGCGTTTTTGCACACCCATCACCACGTCGCCGTACATTTGCAAAAACCGGCGATAAGAGTCCCAGGCGAAGCGCGGATTGTTGGTCTTTTTAGCGACGATTTCGACGATTTCGTCATTCATCCCAAGGTTGAGAATTGTGTCCATCATGCCCGGCATTGAATCGCGCGCCCCAGAACGGACCGAGACCAGAAGCGGGCGCTCTTTGTTGCCAAGCTTTTTGCCGACTGATTTTTCCACCTTTTCCAGCGCTGCCGCCACCTGGACCTGAAGCTGGGGCGGGTAGGTGCGCTTGTTCTCGTAAAAATAAGTACAAACCTCAGTGGTGATCGTGAATCCAGGAGGGACGGGCAGCCCGATCCGCGTCATTTCGGCCAGATTGGCCCCTTTGCCGCCCAGCAATGGCTTCATTTTCCCGGTCCCGTCGGCCTCGCCATCGCCGAAATAGTAAACGTATCGCGGAACTTTGATCTTTTTCGATCGTGCGACGGAAGCGGCCTTACGTTTTAAGGGCGAAATGCGACGAGTTAAGGTTGTTTTCTTGGCCATAGAAAGGATTGGGCAGATTCCTAAGGGAACCGCAAATTAGTTCTGCGTCTTGGTGTGTCAACGCGCGGCCCACATCTATGTGCAAACGGGGGTCGCCGGCCGGAACCCTGCTCCGCACCGTGCCCTGCCACGATTGCTGATCAGGCTGGCGCGTTTTCCGCGCCCGCGAGCACTTCCCCGATAGCTGCAGTGAACTCCTCCACTCCAGTGCTGGGAACAATGATCGTGTTGCGTCGGCCGTGCGCCTCTTCCGTGATCCGCAAGAATTTACCGCGGTCGTTTTCTCGAAACTCCACGTGAAAGTGCTTGCGCTCAATCTGGAGTTCCTTGGCCTCGATGATATTATCCATTCCTGAAACGGGCAGTGTAGGCAGGCCCGCTAACGAAATGGAAGAAGATTCTGCGGTGTCAATCGGTTAGTCTCGATCCCTTCTACTGCCGTTTGCGTTAAAAGTCAGCGTCCTCGGCGGTGCCGGTTCGGTTGCGGTGACCGATCCGCCAGCGCGAAGTCGATTTGCCGCTTGAACCGATCCACCCGCGCAACGAACACGCGAACCTCATCGCCTATGGCAAAGCGCTTTCGGGTTCGCCGCCCGATCAGTCGGCGCTGCGCGCCATCGAATACGTAAAAGTCGTCCGTCAGCGCCGAAATGTGGACTAATCCGCTCAAAAGCACATCGGGTAGCTCGATGACCAGGCCGTAATTTCGGATATCAACGATCGATGCGCGGAACACCTGGGGGTCGCGCTGGGCGAGTTGCTGTTCGAAAAATTCCAGCTTCTTCATACGCACGGCTTCAATCTCGGCTTCAGCAGCTGTCCGTTCCGTCGTGGAGATATGCTCGGCCACCGCGGCGAGCTGACCCATGTCAGCTCGAGCCTGCCGTCTTTGGTTTCGCTCGCCCAAGGCGCGATGCACAATAAGATCGGCATAACGGCGAATAGGACTGGTAAAATGGAGGTAATTGCTCTTGGCCAATCCGAAATGTCCCAGTGGCTGTGTCAGATAACGCGCTCGCTTCAAACTCTTCAGTAATCCGATCTTGAGAGCCTGTTCTTCCGGTTTTCCTTTGATCGAAGCGAGAAAACGTTGAAGCTCGGCGCGATGTGTCAGGTCACCCGCGCGATAATTATGGCTTAGGATCAGCTCGCGGTATTCCGCGAGTTTTTCTGGATCGGGATTTTCATGAACGCGATAAATCGTTGGGATCGTACGCTTCTTGAGCTCGCTGGCCACGGCCTCGTTTGCCGCAAGCATGAACTCTTCGATGAGCTGATGTGATTCATCGTTCTCGATGCGTTCAAGTCGCACCGGCCTACCGTTTTCATCGACCCGCACTTTAATTTCAGGAAAGTCGAGATCGAGAGACCCATGCTGGAACCGTTTTCGCCTGAGTAAGACGGCAAGCTTCCAGGCGCCGTGCAGACGTTCACTCAACTGATCGTGAGCAGGCGATTTGAGGATGGCATAAGCCTCTTTGTAGGTCAGGCGTCGTGCACTTCGAATCACGCTTCTGGCGAAACGCGTTCCTTTGATGCGGCCGTTGCGATCGTACTCAATGAAAACGGAGTGCGTCAGGCGATCGACACCCGGTTTGAGACTGCAGACCCCATTGCTCAGACGCTCCGGCAGCATTGGGATTACGCGATCAGGGAGATAGACGCTGTTGCCGCGCCGCCGCGCTTCTCGGTCCATCGTGCTATCCGGCTTCACATACGCTGCGACATCGGCAATGTGCACGCCCAGCCGCCAGCCATGCTCGCCGGCCGGTTCAACATCGATCGCGTCATCGAAATCACGCGCGTCATCCGGATCGATTGTGACGATGAATTTTTCGCGTAAATCTTCGCGGTTTTTGAGCAGGCCATCGTCAATGGTTGGCGCAATTCGGTTGGCTTCATCGGTCACGGCCTTGGGAAATTCGGTCGGCAGATGATAGCTCCGAACGATGGAAAGAAGATCAACCCCGGGCGCACTGGCTGGCCCCAGCACCTCAATGATTTGTCCTTCGGGGTTAACGTGACGCGATTCCCACGAATCAAGCCGAACCACCACTTTATCGTCGATCCGCGGCGCTGTAGCGGCGGTCTGCGACCGCCGATCTTTGTCAGGCCGAACATAAACATTATGCACAAGTCGCGGATCGTCCGGAACGACGTAGTAGAAGTTTCGTGAATGTTGCAGTGTGCCGACGATCGTATCGTGGGCCCTCTCCAAAATTCGAATAACGCGGCCTTCTTTGAGGGGTCGTTGATCTTTGCCGCGCTTGGGGGTTTCACGACTGATTCGTGCGACTACGCGATCACCATTCAGGGCTGTGCCGGTGTTTTCCGCGGCGATGAACAGATCAGCCTCGCCTGGCTTTTGCGTCACCAGAAATCCGTAGCCGGCTTGATGGACCTGCAGAATGCCGGTAACAAGATCGGCCTCTGGCGGCAGAATGTAGCGGTTTTTGCGAATCCGGGCGATCTCGCCTGCGCGCTCTAATTCGCGTAGTTCTTTTCTGAGCGCGACACGCTGATCGGACCTTAGACCGAGCGCTCGTGCGATTTCCGTCTTGTCCAGCGGCCGGTAATCGCGGCGGCCAAGCAGCGCCATAATCTGCGACCTAATTTTACGTCCGTCCGCGGTCATGTGAGCGAAATCATATAGGTAAACGTGATGTTGGGTCTAAGAAATTGAACCGGAGGCGGCAGAATGAAAATAAAGATTCTCGGCATATGCGCGATTGCAGCAGTCGCTGGCGCCTTGTCATCATTTGCTGCGGGAGGTGGGAAAATGAAAATTTCGAGTTCGGCTTTTCAAGAGGGTGGAAATATTCCCTCGAAGTTCACGTGTGACGGGACCGACGCTAATCCGCCGCTGCGTTTCGAAGGAGCGCCGGCCGAAGCGAAGAGCTTGGTCCTTATTGTCGACGATCCCGATGCGCCGAGTGGCCTGTTTACGCACTGGCTCATCTGGAACATGGATCCAAAGACAACTGAGATTGCGGAAGGCAGCGCACCGTCCAAAGGGACACAGGGAAAGAATGATTTCGGCAAATCAGGGTACGGTGGGCCGTGTCCGCCTTCGGGTACGCATCGTTACTACTTCAAAATCTTCGCACTCGATCAAGAGCTGGACTTGCCGGCCGGATCAAACCGGAAGCAGCTCGACGCTGCGATGAAAACTCATATCATCGGGCAAGGTCAGTTGATGGGCCGTTATTCACGGAAGAAGTAATTGTAGAGGTGCTCGCCGCGGCGAGACCTGTTCTTAGATTTCGGTGTTTGGCACAAACACCGCTACAACGTTTTCGAATAAGGGAGGCGATGTGGTAGTCTGACAGATGATGCGCGCGAGGCCTTGGACCATTGCCGGCCGCAATGTCGATCCTTCGCAGCGTGGTATGATCATGGGCGTGCTGAATGTTACCCCTGATTCCTTTTCCGATGGAGGCGAACATTTTTCGACCGACAAAGCGATCGCGCGCGGGTTGCAAATGGCCGCGGAGGGCGCGCAGATCATTGATGTCGGCGGGGAATCGACCCGGCCAGGGGCGAAGCCAATCTCGACCGAGGAAGAATCGAGCCGAATCCTCCCCGTGATCGAGAAGCTGCGCGCGCAAACCGACGTCTTCATCTCGGTCGATACATCGAAGGCAGCGGTGGCCAGCGCCGCACTCGATGCCGGCGCCTCCATTATTAATGATGTTACTGGTGGGCGAGGCGATGTCGAGATGATGCCGCTGATCGGCCGGCGCGCCGCCGCGTTTATCATCGTGCACATGCAAGGCACCCCGCAGACAATGCAGATCGCCCCGCGTTATGTCGATGTCATCTCGGAAGTGGCTGATTTTTTTCGACAACAATATACACGCGCCCTAGAGTGCGGCATTGAACCCATGGTCATTGCGTTTGATCCGGGAATCGGTTTCGGTAAAACGCTTGCGCACAATCTCGAGCTACTCGGAAATCTTGGGCGCCTGCGATTGGACGATCGACCGCTGGTGGTCGGCGTTTCGCGAAAATCGTTCCTCGGGAAATTGATCGGTTCATCCGCCATGGCAGATCGACTGGCTCCAACGGTTGCCGTCACCGCGCTCCTCCGGTCGCGCGGCGCGGAAATATTCCGCGTCCATGATGTGAAAGAAAACTGGGCCGCGTTACGCGTGGCTGAAGCAATTATCGCAAACTGAACCAGATGTTTCACCAACTCATTCCCCTGTGGTTGAAAGGGTGGCGGAGTATTTTCGAAGTCATCTTGCTCAGCGTGGTGATTTATTATGGCTATCTTTACTTTCGCGGCACCCGTGGGGCCAAGGTTTTGACCGGGTTGGCCATCGTATTTCTAACTCTAACGTTAATCTCAACGTTACTGAACCTTGTTGTCATCGGCTGGATCGTGCGCAGCTTTTCGGTGTTTCTGGCCGTTGCCTTGGTCGTGATCTTTCAACCGGAGCTGCGTCGCGCTCTGGCCGAGCTCGGTGGTCATCCGATTTTTTCCCTGACCAGCGAAAAGCGTGAAACGGTCCACGATATTGCTGAGGCCGTTACCCAACTAGCGAACAAACAATTTGGCGCTCTCATAGCCATTGAGCGGGACACCTCAATTCGCGTTTATGAAGAAACTGGTGTGACCATTGATGCTGAGTTTTCGGTTGAGTTGATGCTTACGCTTTTTCATCCCAAAGCGGCCCTGCACGATGGCGGTGTAATTATGCGTAACGGCCGGATCGCTGCAGCCGCTTGCATTTTCCCCGTTAGCCAGCGCGAGACGCTGGACCGTAGCCTCGGTTTGCGCCATAGGGCCGGCCTCGGAATCACAGAAGAGTCTGACGCTATCGCCATCGTTATTTCCGAGGAGACGGGAGGAATCTCTATTTGTCACCGGCGACGAATCGAGCGCAATTTCACGCCGGAAACGTTTCGTCAGCGGATCTCGGAAATTTTATTGCACGGCACTTATGAAGAGACTGATTCTGAAAAATTGGCGCGCGAAGTTGATCTCCCTGCTGCTCGCGACCACGCTTTGGTACCTGATCAAAAAGAACGTAGCGACGACGCCCTCACCGTCTGAAGTCAGTTCCGGTGCAACGAAAGCTGAGCAGCGTTAGGACGCAGTTCAGCGCAAAAAGCGGGCGAGATTATCTTCTTCCCATCGACGCGCCCGGTGATAGCCGCGAAACTCACGTTCGCGCCGGTTGAATTCCGCGGTGTGCACGCGTCGCCTGCCGCCCCTTATGGTTTCGTCCGGCACGACCGAATGCAGCATTTCGTGGTAGAGCACGTATTGCAGAAACCAAAGCGGCACGAAAGGCTGGTCGAGTAGCGGGTTGATTCGGATGACGCGATCCTCTTCCTGAATCGTGCCGAAGATAAAATACTCTTTTGGACGGTGTCTCCGCCGACGGCCCCATTTCACTTCATAGCCGCGAAGGCGGCCGCGAAAATATCGTTCATTCAATCGATCGAAGATCCGCTGCAGATCAAAATATTTTCCTTCGTGCCGTAAGTTTAGCTGCCGCTGCATCGGCAGCCTCGAATACGCCACTTTGCGTTTTGTTTTCTTCGCCATCAGCGTTCTCCCCAACAATTTACCATTTTAGTAAACTGTTTGACTCGCTGACAAGGTACGCTGTTGGATATTTTTTTCTCAAACTTATACTGCCCTGATTTTGAGCATGTTACGTTGATTTTTGTCATTTTTGAGACATCGGAATGACCTAAATGTCTGGCCGGGCGGAATTTGATGAATCCAGGCTCATGCCCCTTCAGCCAAGCGGGTTATTTTACGAATCGAAAGAGGTAGGTATAATCTAGGCTGGCCGGCTTCTGGAGGAATCGGAGCGGCACAAACATAGCTGAATGACGCCCTTTTTACGCAAGCTGCTTGGACTCAATTGGCTTCTGTTGGCCAACATGCTCGCCCTGGGCATTTTTGGCGTCATCGCCATCTACAGCGCTACTTACATGCGAGAAGACTCCGTCGCCGCCGAATTCTGGCGCAAACAGGCCAATTGGGTCATCGTCGGATTCTTTGCTTTCATGATTACGAGTCTGATCGACTACCACTGGGTCCGTTGGGGCGCCCTGCCCACCTACTTAGCCGGTCTTATTTTTCTCATCCTGACGAAGTTTTATGGCTCGAAGGTTTACGGGGCGCGCAGCTGGCTGCATATCGGTCCAGTCAATTTTCAGCCAGCACAGCTCGCGGTCGTGGCCGGTATCATGGTGCTGGCGCTGTTTTTGAGTCAGTTCCGTCAAATGCACCCAATGCTGAAGCTGCTGCTTTGTGGCGCCATTGTTGGAGCGCCCTGTTTATTGATCCTGATGCAACCAGACCTGGGCGAATGCATCATTTGGGCGCCGGTTCTGATGGCGCTTCTTTTCGTAGCGGGTCTGCCGCTTCGTTATTTGGTCTGCATTATTCTAATCGGCCTCACGTTTATCCCGATTGCAATCAATCTCGGCTTAAAACCCTACCAACAAGAGCGCATCACGGCCTTCATTAATCCCGATATTGATAAACAGGGAGCAGCCTGGGCGATTAATCAATCGCTCATTGCAATCGGTTCGGGCGGTTGGTCGGGAAAAGGTTTTAAAGCGCCTAACACGCAAATTGAATTGGGGTTTTTACCCGCCACCGCCGTGCACAACGATTACATTTTCTCCGCCATCGGTGAGCAATGGGGTTTCGTCGGCGGAATGTTTCTGATTGGTGCTTTCAGCTTGCTCCTGCTGACCTGTCTTTTCGTCGCGTTCTTTGCCGGCGATCAATTTGGTTTGCTCCTTGTTACTGGAGTCACCGCCCTCATCTTCACCCACATATTTCAGAATGTGGGGATGACAATTTCCATGCTGCCGATCACGGGCGTTCCATTACCTCTCATCAGTTATAGCGGTTCGTTTGTCCTAATGATCATGTTCGGGCTCGGCATCGTTAACAGCGTCTGGGTCCACCGGCGAGAGGCGGCCCAGCAATTGTAGGGTGTACCCGCGCTGTCTCGGCCGAGCGAAGGATCTCGCATCTCACTAGCGGCTGCTGCCAGGACTTTAGTGTCGGAGGTGCGGTCGGTCTATGCTACCTGAGGCCGAACAGGTAGAGGCGACTGACCCATTCGACTTCGCTCAGGGCAGGCTCTCAATCGCCATAGTCCCGCACCCGCGGGAGTGAACCGCCGCTACCAGGACTTCCGTAGGAGCGGCATGAGCAGCAATATGTCGCTCCCAATGGAGGTTGTCTCCTTATGCAGACGACACTTTCCTGGCGCGACGCGATTTACATTCCCACGTGATTACCTAGAATCCCGGACACCAGACATGGACAGTGATTACAAGGTCAAGCTTGAGATCTTTGAAGGTCCTCTCGATCTGCTGCTTTTCCTAATCAAGCGCGATGAAATCGACATTTACGACATCTCGATCGAGCGCATCACGCGTCAGTACCTCGAATACCTGCAAGCGTTTAAGGAGCTGAACATTGACATCGCCGGCGAGTTCATCGTTATGGCCGCGAACCTGATTTATCTGAAGAGCCGCAGCTTACTGCCCGCGGATCAACAGCCCCCGGATGAGGATGCCGAGGAAGACGATCCGCGCTGGGATTTAATCCGCCAGCTCATTGAGTACAAGAAATTCAAGGAGGCGGCTGCTCAGTTACACGCCCGCGCGCTCGAACAGGAACGCGTCTTCAGCCGCGATGGCGGGTCGGTCGCCTCCATGGCCGAAGAGCCTCTGCGTCTCGGTGAGGTTGGAATCTTCCAGCTCATCCATGCGTTTCAAAACGTGATTAAGCGAGTCGAAGCGCGAGAGGATCTGCGCGAGATCTTTGGCGAGCACTTTACCGTTTCAGACAAGATCGATGTAATTTTGCAGCGGGTCGCTGGAGACACTCGGTTGCGGTTTTCCGATCTGTTCGACGCAATCGCCCCGCGAGTGGAGATTGTGGTAACGTTCCTCGCCCTTTTGGAATTGATTCGTTTGAAACAGGTCCGTGCCACCCAGGCGAACCCGTTTGCTGAGATCGAAATCGCCGCGGCGGCGGCTTGAGGAGTGATAGGAAGTGCGGCGTGTTCTCATAGCCGGATGCGGTTATGTCGGCGCCAGGACCGCTGATTTTTTTCACGACGCCGGCTGGGTGGTTGAGGGTTGGACGCGCTCCGCTGAATCCGCGTCCGCGCTTTCTGATAAGCCTTATCCAATTCATTGTGTCGATATCTCAGACAGCGATGAAGTCGCCGCGAAGTCGCTGGCTGACTTCGACGTGGTTGTTCATTGCGCAAGCACCCGCGGTGGAGATGCCGATGCTTATCGGCGCGTCTACTGGAATGGCGTGCGCAATCTCCTTAGTCGGTTCCGCGGATCGCGCTTCCTATTTACAAGCAGCACGAGCGTGTATGCCCAGAAGGACGGAAGCTGGGTGACAGAGGAAAGCGCGGCGAAACCCGAGCACGAAACGGGAAGAATTCTGCGCGAGACGGAGGAAATTGCCCTTGCGGCTGGAGGCACAGTCGCGCGCTTGGCGGGAATTTACGGCCCGGCGCGGTCGGCGTTACTGAAGAAATTTCTGAGCGGCCGCCCAGTTGTTGGGCCGGAGAATGATCGCTTCGTTAACCAAGTCCATCGGGATGACATTGCGGCTGCATTCCTTTTGCTATTGGATCGACCACCGTCTGCCGGTGGAATTTACAACGTCGTCGACGACCACCCGGTTCGAGAAAGCGAATGCTATCGGTGGCTGGCCAACAAGTTGCAGCGCCCCCTGCCGACAGCCGATGAATCGCCGCCCAGCCGCAAGCGGGGCGAGAGCAACAAGCGCGTGAGTAATTCCAAACTGCGCGCTCTAGCCTGGCAGCCACGATATCCTTCGTTCGTCGAGGGGTTGGAGAAAAGCGTTCTCGCGAGCTTTGGGTTGTAGGGCGGCCATTTTGGCCGCCGATCGATTTAAATGGCGGCGAAAATCGCCGCCCTACAATTACCCGCTAATCGATGCCCTCAGACAGCAGCCAAATGAAGAAATCACCCCTGCCTTGAATGCGCCTTTAGACCGGATTTTCACTTCCGCAACTGTCGGTATGGAAGCTGCTTTTTTAGAATTGTGCGTGCCATCAAGTTGACCGGCCGGGAAGCGAGCATTGTCCGGGCTATCGGTTTTACTGAATCAATGCTTGGGGCGGAGATTCAGGACCTTACTCGCATGGAACTGGAGGATATCACCGACACGGTAAACGGTTTAATTGCGGCTGGCTTTGTCGAAAGCATTCCCTACTCCGAAGAAGTACAGATGGCCGACATGCCGGCGACAGCCTTTGAACTGAATCCTGCTTACGTGCATGAGTTAAGGCAGGCTTTGATTCGTCGTTAGAATCATGCCTCGGCGCTGACTTCGAGCGTTTGAGCATCAGATCGGCTTGCCACGCGCCGCTGTCCGAACAATTGGCGGATTACTTCTTCAACCGGCAATTCCTGCACGTTGATATCGCTAACATCACACGCCTCGAGCAATCGTCGGCAGGTTTCAGTTACTTTTGCCCGCGGTACCTTCAACTGGACTGAGACTGGAGTCTGCTCAATAAGTTCGCCAAATTCGGAGAAGTTCCGGGTCACTGGTCTTTCAAAAGTGAGGCTGAGGATCTTGTATCCGGAAAAGCGGTCGATGATGGACGAAAGGGGCCCGTCGAAGAAGATATTGCCGTGATCGATGATGATAACGCGCTGACAAAGCTCTTCGATATCCTGCATGTAATGGCTGGTTAGCATGGTAACGATGCGATGCTGCTCGTTGTAAATGCGCAGAAATTCCCTGACTCGTTTTTGGCTGACGACATCAAGACCGATGGTTGGTTCGTCGAGGAACAACACGCGCGGTTCGTGA
>Ga0070697_100004747_pt1 | contig 10415 bp, 7 predicted proteins | sample KBSK1501metaG_FD_65475 | JGI IMG/M metagenome (GOLD analysis project Ga0070697, IMG submission 65475) | Corn, switchgrass and miscanthus rhizosphere microbial communities from Kellogg Biological Station, Michigan, USA - KBS K1-50-1 metaG | ecosystem: Host-associated > Plants > Roots >... | reverse complement strand
CGACCGCCAGGTGGCGGTTCGGCGCCCAGGTCACGGTCAGGGAGGGCTGGCTGCCGACGTACCTGGCCCTCGTGCCGGCGCTCGAACGCAGGAGATTGCCCGGCACGCCATAGAGCCCGTCGTTGAGGCTCTCGCGCCAGAAGAACATCCATGCGTCGCCGGCCTGTTGAATAAACAGGTCGGCGGCGAGCTCGGTATCAGCGAGATAACGGTGAAGGCACATCGAGGCAGCGTGATGCGAAAGATGCACACCGACTCGCTGGAAGACCTGGTGCGGACCGCAGAGAGGCTCAGCATCCCCTCCCGCTAGGCAGTCGTTCCGCTCAGAACCGGTACTCCATCGTGAAGTTGACCCAGTCGCGGCCCGAGCTGAATTCCTTGGGCTCGAGGTAGTGGTAGTACGTGAGGTTGAATCCAATCGGGACGCGGACGAAATGCATGCCGAACAGCGCCTGCCGGCGGCCGGGGATTGGGGTGATCTCCGGATGGACGCCGCCGTTCACCGTCTCGTTCTCCTCCAAGGGCGCCACATGGTCGAACCAGGCGAGACGCGCGACGAGGTTGAAATAGGCTCGCCAGTGGTTCAGATCCCGGAGCGGCTGCAAGGGATCGAAATAGACCGGATCGGCGACCACCCCGAGCGGGGCAAAGTCGGGGATCTTCGTGAATCCCATCGGCAACCCCCAGCCGAAGCGGAATTCCATATCGCCACGCGCCAGGGTCGCCGCGTTCCCCGCGCCCGCCATGCCACCGGCCGCCAGATCGGCCGCGAACCGTCCGGGCGCATACTTCGCCTCCTCGGAGCTCACCAGCTTGTGCCGATACTCGTAGTTCAGGTTCCACAGCCATCGGTCCGCGAGCTGGTTGTCCCAACCCTGCGGAGGCGTTCCGAATCCGAGGTCCTCGTGAATGAACTTCTGCACCTGTTCCCCCCGGGAGCAGGGACCCATGCATCCGAAGTAGATCTGCATCGCCGCCAGCCTGCCGTTGTCGTTCGACGACCAGGAGCCCGTGCCGGCCAGGATCCCCGCCCAGGGCACATCGTTCGGCTGCGGGGCCTCGATGCTGACGTCGTGCGGCGTCAGGATGATCTGGGTAAGGGCCACGGCCCGGCGGACGATGCGGCCGCCCTCGCCGTCGTCGCCGAGCCCCGGCATGTGGCGGATCCACCTGTCCAGGCCTCCGCCCCACCGATCCATCAGCCGTGAGTGGAATTGGAAGCTCCATCCGGCGCTGAAGGAGTCGTCGGAGCCGACGAAGCTGTCGTTGTCGAACTCGAAGCGGAACAACCGGAGGTCCCAGGGATTCTTCGGCGAGTCGTCCCGGGCACACGCGTATGACACGGCGAGAAGCAGGGCGGTGCCCGCGGCAACGAGGCGCAGGGTTGTCCTTGTCGCCCGCGGATGATTCATCGGCATAATGACACCATGCCCCTCGGAATACGTGAACCTCCGCGACCGCTAAGCCCGCTGCAAGAGGGCGTCGCGCCGCCGCGATTTTAGGTATCGGCGGGATCTGGAAGCCCCGCGACGAATGGCGAGGAGCAATCTCCGGGCCAGGGCCTGCCGATTGCCTCTCTGCGGGTTTCCTCGGCTCGACCTCCGCGGGACTCGCGATATCTCGCGACTTTTCGCAGATTATGGATGCCGATCACCGATTGTCCGCGAGCCTCCGGTCGACGGTGCGCGCGACCATGATCGGCACGATCGTCGTCGCCGTGATGAACGGAGCACTGGTCGGAGTCGCCTACGTCGTGGCAGGCCTTCCGTCTCCCCAGGTCTGGGCCGCGATGACCGCCGTCCTCTCAATCATCCCGTTCTTCGCCCACGTCGTTCTCGCCGTGGCGACGTTGGTGCTCCTGTCACAGCGCGCCGGCTTCGCCGCGACGGCGCTCTTCATTTGGGGGTTCTGCGTGATCTTCGCGGCGGACAAGATCGTCCGGCCGGCTGGGTCCTCGTCGGAACAGTGTCGAGACGTTCGGTCTTCTCGGGATCATCGTGGGCCCCGTCGTCCTGACCCTCGCACACGCCCTATGGCGGGAATACACGGATTCCCGCCCTTGGATGCCGATCGCCCGCGCTCCTACTCCTTCGCTGACGCCACGCCCATCGCAGCCTTCTCGATGATCGAGGCAACAGCCTGCGGCTGGGACACGTACACGGCATGGCTGCCCTTGACCTCGACAACCTTTGAACCGGCGCGCCTGGACATGGCGCGCTGGGCATCGGGCGGAATCATCTTGTCTTCGGTCGAGACCAGGTACCAGCTTGGCTTCTTCTTCCACGCCGGCTCGCTGATTGTGCCGCTGAGTGCCTCCACGCCCCATGGGACCTGGGAATCGGCCATGAACGCGGCCGCGTCTGCATTCACGTCCGCGGCGAACGACGCGGGGAACTTCGTCTTATCGAGGAAGAGGTATCCATCCTGCGGCGGTAGAATTGGGGGCACCGGCGCGCCTGGCTGTGGATCCTTGATCAGAGACGATACAGACTCGCCCTTGTCCGGAGCGAAAGCAGCGACATAGACCAGCCCCGCGACCTTCGGATCATTGCCCGCGTCCGTGATCACGGCTCCTCCATACGAATGTCCGACGAGAATCACCGGACCGTCCTGCGCGGCAATTGTCCGCTTCGTGACCGCCACATCATCCGCGAGCGACTTGGTTGGATTCTGGACGATCGCGACCTTGTATCCGTCCTTCTTCAAAGCTTTGTAGACACCCTCCCAACCGGATCCGTCCACGAAGCCCCCGTGGACCAGAACGACGTTCTTCACTCCGGCCATCGCGTTGGGTTGAGACATGAGAACCTCCTTCAGGGAAGGGGGGGCCGGCAACTCACGGAAGGGACGCCAACGATCGGCGGCGCGACACATCGCGGGTGAGTCCAACCGGTCCCGCACGTCCGATGCAACGATCAACGAATGACAACGTGATGCGACAGCCTATACACCCGAGCCGATTCTCGAGTCAAGAGTCTGAAGCATGAACTGAGCGGCAGGGTGATGTAAGGGGGGCACTGGCGGCGCCAGGCCATCAACCGACAGGGACTCAGTTGGACAGTGGCGTGAACGGTCCGTCGATCCAGCGGGCGATTCTCCAGCGCCCGTCCGGCTGCAAGCGCCAGACCTCGAAACTGCGGAACCGTTGCTTCCGGGTGACCCCCCCCTGTGAGCGACTCGTCATCGTCCAGACATCTCGCACCACCGCCATGGTCTGATCGACCAGGACCTCCTCGATCTTCAGCTCGTAGGTCTCCGCGGGCGGACCGGGTTTGCTCCTGGCAGCCCCATCAGCCTCGCGTGCATAAGAGTCGTCCGCGCCGGCCGGCACCCAGCCGACGAGGTCGGGTGCCCACACCTCGAGGGCGGTCTTCCAGTCGCCGCGATTGGCCGCCTCCGTCCAGCGGGCAAGTGCCGCGCGAATCTGACGTTCCGCATCTTGTCTGGCGGTCTGCGGCTCGCTGGCAGCGGAAACCGATCCGGCGACGGCGAGAGCGAGCAGCCCATGCGCGATTCTCATTTCAAGCTCCTTCGAAGTCTACGTCCCAACCCTCTACTTTCGGCGCGGATCACCCGAGGCAATCGCGGTTCCGATCACCTCCCCCGGACACCCTGTGTCGCACGACGTGGGCTCCTGCGGCCATGGATTCGATTCCGTCCCCTACCCGCTCGCGGTCAGTCCGGCCCGGTACTGGACGAGATAGAAGAACACATGTCCCACAGGTGGCAGAGCCGTCGACAACTGCCCGACGGTCCCCAACCCGAACCAGGCGGACTATGATTTCGATCGCGTCGGCGACGCGTGCGACAACTGCCCGACCATTCCCAATGTCGACCAGAATCCCTGCGTCTGCTCGCAGTGCCCCGCAGTTGAAGGTCTCACCGTCGACTTCTCGAATCCGATCGGCAAGGGCTCCGGTGTGGTGTCATGGTCGACCACTCAAGAATTCGATGTGGTCGGGTTCAACATCGTGACGATCGACGGCAAGGGAACACGCACGCAGCTCAATGCTGCCTTGATCCGCTGCGAGGAATGCGTCACGGGGGCAGGTCATTTCTACTCATACGTCATCCCGAAGCACAAGAACGGGCACGACATGTTCTTGGAGGTGCTGTTCCTGCACGGCACCGTGAGACTGGCGGGGCCGGCTGTGAAAATCCACTGAGCACCGGCCCGTTCACCGGCAACTCGCCGCCCCAGTCAACGGGATCGTCTGCTCCGCTTCATCGTATCCATGAGACGCCCGAACTCAGGGTCGTCGCGGATGCAGTTCAGGTCGGTATCGAGCGAGGCCAGCTCCCACTCGCCGTAGCCGGCCTCGATGGCCTTCCTCAGCGCGGCCAGGGCATCCGCCTTCCGCCCCAGCACTCCGTAGGCGCAGGCCGCGTTGTAGATCGTGTGCGAGTCGGTGACATTCATCGCCAAGACCCTCTGCAGCTGCTGAACCGCGTCTTCGGATCGGCCCAGCGCGGCGTAGGCGACCGCCAGCAGCATTCCGGCACGCGTGTCCTCGGGCACCAGCTCCAGCTGCCTTTCCAGGACCTCCGCATGGCGGCGATGGAGAGCGCCGGCGGCATCCGTCCACCCCAGCGCCTCCAGGACGTTGCTGTACGGGACATAGACGTTGTAATCGTCTCCGGTTGCCCTGATGGCCCGGTCCACCAGGTCCGCCGCTTCCTGCCAGCGTTTCGAGGCGAAGAGCGCCCGCCCCAACAGGTCCCAGGAGCTTTCGCAATCCGATCGGCGCGCGATCGCCATGCGCGCATAGTCGGCCGCTTGTTCGAAGTCCTCCTGGGCATACGCGATCCGGGCGCGCGCCACGAACGCCTCCGGCAGCCTGGAATCCAGCTCGAAGGCTCGATTGACGGCGGCGATGGCCCGTTCGATCCAGCGGGGATCGCGATCCGTCAGGTAGTACATCATCCCGCAGACGTTCGCGATGCCCGCGTGGGCCAGCGCAAAGTCCGGGTCGCAGCTCAGGGCCTGCTCGAACATCCGGAGGGCAGGCTCCCGCTCCTGGCGGCGCGTGTAGTTCCGGCCGCGGAGGAAGTAGTCGTACGCGTTGAGATTCGTGGTGGGCTTGCGCGCGATGGTGTGTTCTTCGTGGGGCGACAGCGAGATGCGCAACGCGTGGGCGATGCATCGTGCGATGTCTTCCTGGACGTCGAAAACGTCCCTCATCTCCCTGTCGTAGCGTTCCGCCCAGACGGATCGACCCGTCCTGCTCTCGACCATCTGGACCGTGACCCGCAGCCGCTGGCCCGCTCGCCGGAGGCTGCCGCAAAGCACATGCGTGGCGGAGAGCTGCTTGCCGACTTCCGGGGTCGTGACCGGCCTGTCGCGAAAGGCGACCACCGCCGCCCGCGGAAAGATCTGGAGGCTCTCGATCTTCGCCAGCTCGGTGATGATGTCCTCGGTCATGCCGTCGCGGAAGTACTCGTCCTGCTCGGCGCCTCCCAGATTCTCGAGGTAGAGCACCGCCACCGAGGTCGCCGCCTGCCCGACGGAAGACGCCGCGCCCGATGCCAGAGCGTGTCGGAGTTTGCTGAGCGCGCCGCGAAGAGCGGCCATGGTCGGGAACCGCGCGCTTCGATCCTTGGCCAGCGCGGTCCCGATGATGCTCCCGAGCTCCGCCGGGACGCGCGCGTCGACACGATGTGCGGGCACCGGCTCCCGGTTCAGGATCGCATCGAAGACCATCGCCGCCGTGCCCCCCGCAAACGGCAACCCGCCGGTCGCCATCTCGTAGAGGACGACGCCGAGCGAGAACACGTCGGTGCGCGCGTCGACATCCTCGCCCCGGGCCTGCTCCGGGGACATGTAGGCGATCGTGCCGACCGGCGCGCCTGGTCGCGTCAGACTCGGCGCCTCGGTGCGGGTCTCCCTCTGGCTCATCGCCTCCGCGCCGGCTATCGGCGCCGGAGCCACCTTCGCGATGCCGAAGTCGAGGATCTTGGCCTGGCCCCGCGCGGTGACGATGATGTTCGCCGGCTTGATGTCCCGGTGGATGATCCCCTTGGCATGGGCCGACTCCACGGCGTCGGCCATCTGGATCCCGAGCTCGAGCAGCTCGTCGGTGGCCATCGGACGTCCGTCGAGGACACGGTTCAGCGTCCGGCCCTCGAGGTATTCCATGACGATGAAGTGCCGGCCCCCGAACTCGCCGACATCATGAAGTGTGCAGATGTTCGGGTGGTTGAGCGCCGACGCCGCGCGTGCCTCGCGCAGGAACCGCTCGACCGCACGGCCGTCGGTGGACGTCTCGTCCGGCAGGAACTTCAGCGCGACGTCACGGCTGAGCCGGGTGTCCGTCGCGCGGTACACCACGCCCATACCTCCACCGCCGACCTTCTCCAGGATGCGATAGTGGGAGATCGTCGTTCCGATGAGCGCATCGGTGTCCGGCATTGACCGCGATCTTAGGCCGCGGGGCGCGGCGGGGTCAACGAAGCCCGGACATATCGCGAGCTACTGCAGCGTTCCGGTCGTGAACGTCAGACCGGCGTCCGCGAAGCTCGCGGCGATACCGCTGCCTCCGTAGACCGTGCGCGAGGATGAGGCGACGGCGGCCGTCTCCCTGGCCAGCACCGAGATCCGGCTTCCCGCCGGGAGCGTGATCGCGGGGATCTGCATGGTATACGTCCCGACGACCGGCTGCGGGCCGCTGTTGCAAACGTAGGAGCCGCCCACCGTATTGCATACGGTCCATTCTCCCGACGCGACCGCCAGGAGCAGCTCGCCGTTGGCGTCGATGGCGTCGATCTCCACATCGATCCGCGGATTGAAGGCGGTCTGCCACAGCGGCTGGACCGGGTCGACGAGGTAGAGCCTCACGCTGAGCGATCCCCCCACTGTCAGCGGCGAGGCGAGCGCGGCCGAGTCGAACTCGGCCGGAATATCGGCGCCGTAGTTGACGGCGTACCCCATGCTGCCGGTCTGGCAGACGCCGGTCGCCGGGGACGTCGCGAGTCCGCCCAGGGGTGCCCCGGTCTGCTGGTTGCAGCCCTCGGCGGACGTCAGGAGTCCTGCCGGACCGGGCTGGAAGAAGTACGTGCGCGAGCCCGTGGCGGTGAACACCGGCAACGTCGGCCGCACCCGGGTTTGCGGGGTGAGCTGCGCCAGGGACAGCGTGACGCGGATGCCCATGATGGTGTCCTGGTCCTGCGCGCCCAGATCGCCGCGCACCTCGATCGTCCAGGCGCCGTAGGCGTAGTTGCCCCCGCTCAGGTCGACGAAGAACTGCGATGTGCCGGCGCTCGGCGAGGCGGTGCTCTCCGCCACGACCTGACCCGCCGCGTCCGCGAGAACGAGGTGATAGTCGAACTCGTTGACCCCCACGTAGCTCAACGACGGGTACGACACAATCGCCTTGATCGCCCGGGTCGCGGAGGTGACCTGCAAGGAATAGGTCCGATCGTCCGGAACCCCGCCCACCGTGACCGGCGCGGCAAGGAAGGTCCAGTCGTCGGTGCTCAGGACGGCGTAGTCGCGGTCCCCCTGCACCCGTTGATCCGCGGACTGCTGCAGCCGCCCGAGCGCCCTGGCGCTGTATCGGTGCCTTCCGACGAGGTCGACGGCCGCCTTGGCGTCGACGAAGCCGTAACCCGACTGCCAGAACGGCTGCACGCGCGTCGTGTCGGACGTGTCGGGCATCAGGCCGGCGGTCACCTGCAGGACCGACTTGACCTCGTCGGGCGCCAGGTCCGGACGCTTCTGCAGCATGAGGGCGACGACCCCGGCCACGTGCGGGCAGGCCATGCTCGTTCCCGAGGCCGAGGCGGTGCCTCCCGGCAGGGAGGTCACCAGCACGCCGGTCGTGCCGGTGGAAACGATGTCGACGCCGGGCGCGCTCACCGAGGGATGGTACAGTCCGATCCGATCGCTCGTGAACGAGAGGTGCTTCTCGTCCCCCGCCGGCAGCGGGACGAGAGTGGAATCGTCGAACTCGAGGCCGCCCGACGAGAAGGACGCCCGCTGGTGGTTCAGCGTGCCGGCGCCCACCGAGATCACCCACGGCGCAACCGAGTTCGGGTTGATCGCCATCTCCGTGGTCTCGTTCCCCGCGGCGAAGACGACGACGATGCCGGCATCGTGCGCGGCCTTGGTCGCCTGGTTGATCGGCTCGTCGGGATCGAACAGTCGGAAAGCCGAGCCCCAGGAGTTGTTCGCCACGCGGATCTTCCAGTCGGCGCGATGGGTGAGCATGTCGTCATAGGCGGCCAGGACGCTGAAGATGAACACGACGTCCCCGGTGCCGTAACCGATCAGGTCCGCGCCGGGCGCCACTCCGAGCACCTGTCCGTCGGTATTGTCCGCGGCGACGATCCCGGCGACGTGCGTGCCGTGGCCGCTCGAAGTGTCGCTGTCGTTGTAGGGACCCTGGTCGATCGGGATGACCAGAGGCGCGGTCGCCACGCCGGCCGCCGAGCCGTCCACGATCTTCACGTTGTGCGTGACGCGGCTCCTGAGGTCCGGGTGCGTGGCGTCGATGCCGCTGTCCACGATGGCGACGCCGACGCCGGCGCCGGTGATCCCGAGCGCCTGCACTTCGTTCGCACGGATCGCCGCATCGGAGGCGACCGAATAGAGCCGCAGCCGCTCGTTGGGATAGACGTCCGCGGCGAGCCCCCGGTTCACGGCGTCGATGAGGGCCGCCCGGGGCCCGCGCAGAAGCGCGAGCGGCAGGTTCTGGAAGCCCTGCGCCCGGAGCCCGAGCGCCCTGAGGCCGTCGAGCCGGGAGGAGTCTGGCTTCACACCGCCGAACGTGGCGATTCCGTCCACCGAGCCGTCGGGGTTCGCGGGCGCCGAGGCCAGGAGCGCCAGCCCGGGAGGCGTGCCGCCGGCGAGAGCACCGCCACCGGCGCACAGGAACGACACGATGGTGAAAATCAGCCACACCGCCGGACGCATGCGCATCGACATGGGCCAGACCTCCATGAAAGGCCGGAAGAATGCGATTCACGCGGCGCGGATCCAATCAGGTGATCTCCCGAAAGCGAGGGGGGAGATCACCCGAACATGGGCGTTCTTCATCGCCGGATGCGTCTCGAACGCACGGTACACGGAAGTGCAGCAGGAGCGCGACCTGCTGGAGGCCCGCAACCAGGGTTCGATGCAATTTCCGTCGGGCTCCCCAAGCGGCAATCTCCTCGAATCCGCCGAATACCCCGAGAATTGGCTTGCTTATCTCAGTCACGGAACTTATAGTGAATACGTACATTTACGTTGTCGCTGCATTCACGGTTCGAACGGCCAAGGGGAAATTGCTTGCTGGAACTCCTCGTCGATGAACCAATCTTCATCGGATTCAAAGTGGGCAGAGGGCTTCGCCAAGTGCTCGACTCCCTGGACAACTCCGATAAGAAGTACGTCTCCAGCGAAAGTTCGACCTTCCTGCGACTCTGCAGTCTCGGCGAGGATCTCTATGTCGGCAAGCTTGTCTACGAAGCTCTGGCCACTGACCGGGTCGATGATATCCGCCGCAACATCCTGAGCATCCTGCGGAAGCTCGGCCCCGCCGTGCCTCTGCCGACCACTTTGAGGATTTTCGCGTGCAGAGCCGTGAATGAACCCTTCACCTCGACGGTTGATGGCCTCGCGTCGTCGCCATCGACCCCGGCGCTTTCGATCGTCCCCGCGATTCGCTGATTCAGTAAACCCGTTCTTCATTGAGACGACCCGAGCGACAACGCCACCAGGTCAGGCACCGATCGATCGCCGTGAGCGCTTGCTGGATGTCGTCCGGATCACAAAAAGATCGCCCCCCCGAGCGCCAGGGGCGCGACAATTCGGTTCGCCAGCGTCAATCGACCTCCCCCGAGCGGGGTGCCAGGCAACCCGCCTGTTAGGTAGATCGTCTGAACGGACGCTGTAAGGTGCTAGGTCGAAAGTTGCCGCTACTTCAGGACCTGCTGGGGGCGTGAAAGTTCCGTCCATGAAAGGCATCCAAGGCAGCGCCCCTGTCCGGGCACGGCCTCCCCTGGTGCTATCCTTCCACCTTCTCATGATCTCCTTCGCGAACGTCAACAAGCAGTACGGGAAGCAGGTCCTGTTCGTCGACGCGTCCTTTCAGCTGAACCCGGGCGAGAAAGTCGGTCTCGTCGGTCCGAACGGCGCGGGCAAGACCACCATTTTTCGGATGATCGTCGGCGAAGAAACACCGGACGACGGCCAGGTGTCGGTGCCGAGAAGGCTGACCATTGGTTATTTCCGCCAGGACGTGGAGGAGATGTCGGGTCGCTCGGTTCTGGACGAGGCCATCGCCGGCAGCGGCCGGGTCGGCGATTTGCACCACGAGATGGAATCCCTCCACCACGCCATGGCCGATTCGGCCCGGGCTGGCGAGATGGGAACCATCCTGGCGCGCTTCGGCGACGTGCAGGAGGAGTACGACCATCTCGGCGGCTATGCGCTC
>Ga0070697_100004746_pt1 | contig 10415 bp, 8 predicted proteins | sample KBSK1501metaG_FD_65475 | JGI IMG/M metagenome (GOLD analysis project Ga0070697, IMG submission 65475) | Corn, switchgrass and miscanthus rhizosphere microbial communities from Kellogg Biological Station, Michigan, USA - KBS K1-50-1 metaG | ecosystem: Host-associated > Plants > Roots >... | reverse complement strand
GGGCGCCGTACTGCGAGAGCCAGCCCCATGAACTCCGAGCCCGCCGGCCGGTGCTAGCAGCGCCGGGGCAGCGGCCGCGCTGCGCGCTGCCCCGGCGCCAGTCGTTGCGGCCTAGCCCAGCTCCAGGATCTGTCCGGCGTCCTGGAACCCGTCGCAGGGCAAGGCCTGCGCCCAGGCCGGCCGCCAGCCCGCCCGCGGCGAGCAGGGCCGCCATCCGGCGCGTCCTCATCAGGTGCCTTTCGTGGATGTCCGTGCAGGGGTACATCCACTGTCGGCGACCGCCCTGCAACCCCCTGACGCGGCGCTGTAACGCCATGGCAGCCCCAGCCCGCGGCCGTGGCTCAGAGCGGGAGCCCGGCCTCCAGCAGGTTCAGGGCCTGGTCGACGCGCTCGAACATGTCCACCACGGCCTGCCGGTCGGACCAGCCCTCCCACGGCATGGTGATGGACATGATCACGCCGATGATCGCGCCGGCCAGCGTGCGGACGGCCAGGTCGTCCGCTGGGCGCCCGGCCCGCTTGGCCAGGGCCTCGCTGATCACCGCGATCGTACGGCCGAACTCATCCATGGCCCGCGCCCGCACCTCAGGCACGGTCATGGTGAGCTCCGTGGTCTGCCGGATCACGTCGAGGTCGGCCTCATTGTAGGACTGGAGTCCTTCCCGGATGGCGCCCCGCAGGGCGGCGATCGGGGTGAGCCCGGGCGGCTGCCGCTCGAACGCCTCGACCATCCGGGTGTCCATGTCGTCCTGCAGGACGAGGTCTTCCTTGGTGGGGAAGTACCGGAAGAACGTGCTCGGTGACACCTCCGCCGCGGCGGCGATCTGCTCCACGGTGGTGCGCTGGTAGCCCTGCTCACGGAAGAGCCGGAGCGCGTGCTCCCTGAGGGAAGCACGCGTCCTGGCCTTCTTCCGCTCGCGCAAGCCCTGGCTCGCGGGGGGCAACTCCGTCACGCTTCCAATTCTGCCCGCTCCGCGCCGTTTGCATCAGGAACGTCGTCCGCCGCGTCGGCGTTCGCGGTCCGGACCGCGCCCTCGGCCCGCCGCGGCAGGAAGATGACCGCCAGGATGGCGCTGGCCAGCGCGATCCCGGCGCAGGCCCAGAGCATGGTGTCCATCCCGGTGACGAACGCGTGCCGTACCGAGTCGAGCAGCGCCGCCGAGCCGGTCTGGTTTGCGATCGCGACGCCGGCCACCACGCTGCTCTTGGCGGCCGACGCGACCGCGTCGGGCAGGCCGGTCACGACCAGGTGGCTGCGGTACACCGAGCTGAGCACGGTTCCGAGGATCGCCACCCCGATGGTGGCGCCCACCTGGCGCAGGGCCGAGATCAGGGCCGAGCCCGCTCCGCTGGTCTCGGCGGACAGGGCGGACAGTGCCGCGTTCATCGCCTGCGGCATGGCCAGCCCCAGGCCGAGGCCGAACACCGCGAACCAGGCGGCCGCGAACCCGGTCCCGCTGCTGACCGTAGTGGTGGCGCCGAACCCGAGGGTGACCGCCATGATCGCGAACCCCACCGTGACCAGGCCCTTCATGCTGGCCAGCGGCGCGCTGGCCGTGCCGGCGGCGGCCTGACGCGGCGAGGCCAGCCGGGTGCCGCCGATCATGCCGATCACCATGCCGCCGATCATCGGCAGCAGCCGCAGCCCGCTGCCCATCGCGTCCGCGCCGCGGACCTCCTGGAAGTACTGCGGCATCGCGAAGAAGATGCCGAACATCGCGAACGAGACCAGCGTGGCCAGCGTGGTGCCCCAGGTAAAGCCGGCCGACCGGAACAACAGCAGCTCGATCAGCGGGCGGATCACGCCCCCGCGGAGTGGTCCGCCGGAACCGGCCCGGTTGCGTCCGGTCAGCCAGCGCTCCCAGGCCACCAGCACGGCCAGCACCGCCGCCCCCGCGGCGATGGTGCCGAGCGCCATGGCGTCGGTCCAGCCGTCCTGGCCTGCCTTGATGAACCCGTAGGTCAGCGCGGCCAGCCCCGCGCTTGACAGGATCACGCCCGCCACGTCGATCCGCGACCGCTCCGCGCTGCGCGACTCGGGCAGCAGCACCGCGACGGCGATCACGGCCAGCACCACCACCGGCACGTTGATCAGGAAGACCGAGCCCCACCAGAAGTGGTCGAGCAGGTAACCGCCGACGATCGGCCCGATCGGGAAGCTGATGAAGGTGGCCGACGCCATCAGCGCGATCGCCCGCTGCCGCTCCTCGGGGGCGAACAGCACCGGGATCACCGAGAGCGACAGCGGGAAGATGGCCGCGGCGCCGATCCCGAGCACCGCCCGCCCCGCGATCAGCTCGGCGGTGCCGGTCGCGTACGCGCACGCCACCGAACTGGCCCCGAACAGGACGAGCGCGGCCAGCAGCACCTTCTTGCGTCCCAGCCGGTCGCCGAGCATGCCCGCGGGCAGCATCGCGGCCGCCAGCACCAGGCTGTAAGCGCTGGAAATCCACTGCAGGTCACTGGTCGAGGCGTGCAGGTCGGTCGCGATCGTGGGCAACGCCAGGTTGAGCACGGTCAGATCGAGCCCGACCACGAGCACGCTCGCCGCGATGGCGACCAGCGCCCACCACTTGCGAGCCGGGTTCCCCGCCATGACGGTCACATCCCTTCGGCAGTCACATCTTTTTGAAAGTTACTGTCAAAAGTATGCGTCCATCATTTGGGGGTGTCAACCGAAAATTACCGGAACCTCGCCCGCCTCCGCCCGCGGCAGATCGCGGCCCGCTACCCAGGAAAGGCACAATCCAGCGGCCTGGTATGGATTACCCCACCCGGGGTACTCCTGCTAGCCGGTAGTCAAATTCGGGGGTCTGCCGTGAGGCGGGGACCACCGATCGCGTGCGATCGTCATGAGATGCGACACGAACATGCCTGCCAGCATCGGCCCCGGTGTCCCGGCGCGTCAGCGCGGGACCGGGCGGCCGCGTGCGTAGTGGCCTGCCACCCCGAGCAGGGCTGGAGCCTGCTCTGCAACGGCGTCGTGCTCTTCGACGACGCGGGGGTCCTGGTGCTCGCCGCCCCCGTCACGATTCCCGGCCATGCCCCCGCGCTGCCGAGGGCGGCGTGAGCGGCAGATGGTAATGTCTAGCCCGGTGATATTGTGAGCGCTAACATTCAGGCTAAGCACAACCGGGCCAGCGACAACCGGGCCTACGTGCGCGAGCTGCTGGCCGAACGCCAGCCCGCGCTCGCCGCTCTCCTGCGGGCGGCTGAACGGCAGCTGGATGGGCAGTTGCCGCATGATCCATGTGACTGGAGGCGCACCATGAACACGGCCTGGCTCTATCACCGGGACGGTTCGGAATGCGTCGACCGCTGGTCCTGCCAGGAACAGGACCACACCAGCGTCCCGCCGCGCTGCGGCGCCGGGGCCGCCGGCGGGCCGATCGGCTGTGAGCTCCCGAAGGGCCACCCCGGCCCGCACCTGCACTTCGCGGACCTGGAGCGCTGCGGCGCCGGAGACGAGCATCCCTCCGCCGTGGCGTCATAGCGAGCCGGTGGCTGAACCGCGCGAAGATCAGTTAGCGCCGGCCGGGCATCATGGCCAGCGCCCATCCCGGCCTTCCAGCTAACCGGTAGACCGCGGCCGCCGCTCTATGAAGCTGCTCAGAGGAATCTTCCAGCCAGGTGACCTGCGGTGATTTGTGGTTCAATGAGCGTTGTCGCAGGGGAGATGCGGCGGGCCGCCGGGCCCGGCCGCAGAGGTGCTCACCCGGATGGGGATACGCTCGGCGGCCGGGGCCCCGATCCTCGTCGAGAACCGCCTGTGGGGCGCGATGGTCGCCGGCCGGGCGCGGCATCAGCCGGTTAGCGCCCATCCCGTACCCCGATGATCCGGCAAGCAGGATCGTGGACACTTACCCCCCGGATTCCGGATTGCGCAGGTTCCGGTCCACGATCATGCGCGGGGCCGCCTCGGCCCGCCGCTGCGGGGCTGATGCGGCTGCTGATGCGACTCATCGGGCGGCGGCAAAGATCGTGGATCGCTGCACCCCTGATCAGGGGTGCAGCGATCCACGATAGTGCGACGCGGCCGGGCCGGGCGCCTGGCGAGGAGCCGGGGGCCTCTAGCCCCGGAGCCGGGTCAGCAGGGCGGTACCGTCGGGGCTGCCCAGGCCCGAGCAGGCGTCCCAGCCGGGACCGGCCGTGTAGGCGCCGTTGTTCCCGCTGGTGATGTCGCGGAAGCCGGGCACCGCGGCGCCCGGTGTCACCCCGGCGTACAGGAGCGTCTGGATCAGGCCGAACCGCTGGCCGGTCGCCTCCGCCAGCCGGCTGACCAGCGCCGCCCACAGCGGCGCGACCGCGCTGGTGCCGCCCACGACCTGGGCCTTGCCACCGGAGTAGATCTGGTAGCCGGTGACCGGATCGGCGTTGCCGGCCACGTCCGGCACCCCCCGCCCGCCGACCGAGCCCGAACCCGCGCCGCCGGCCCGCGCCGGCACCCCGGCGTCCGCCTGCCACGACGGCAGGGCGAACTCGTCGCTGACCCCGCCGCCGCCCGCTCCCTCCTGAGCCGCCGTCTCGTTCCAGACGACCTCGGAGCTGATCACGCCGGTGGCCCCGTTGGCGAGGAGCTTGGTCCCGCCGCAGGCCAGCGCGTGCGGGCTGGACGCGGGGAAGTCCACATGCGCCTGGCCGTCCCCCACGCCGTCGTCGCTGCCGTTGTCGCCGGAGGCGACGCAGACCGTGATGCCCAGCGCGGCCGCGTCGGCCATCGCCGCGTCCATGGCGATGCGTCCCTGCGCCGTCCACGAGTCCTCGGACTGCCCCCAGCTGATCGAGATCGCGATCGGCGCCGGGGTGGCCTGCGCGGCCTCGGAGATCGCGTCGATGAAGCCGCTGTCGCTGTTCGGCGCGAAGTAGACCACCTGCGCCGCCCCCGGCGCGGCCGCCCCGATGACGTCGACGTCCAGCGCGACCTCCACGTCGGCCCCGTTCGGATCCGAACCCGGCGCGTTGGACGCGCCGTCCACGCTGGCCGCGGTGACGGACGGGACCGGAATGCCGAGCCCGCCGAAGTAGGTGTCGAGATCGCTGGCGGAGAAGCCGCCGCCGAGTTCGATGACCGCGACGGTCTGGCCGGAGCCGGTGGTCCCGGCCGGGAACTTGTAGATGCCGGCCACCTGGTTCGGCGGGTAGGTGTGGCCCTGGGCGGCCGCGGCGGCGGCGCCGTCTCTCGGGGCCCGGAAGTGCGGCCTGGCCTGCGGCCGGTCATCCAGGCCGAGCACGGCGAGCACCACGCCGTCCAGCGGGGCCGGCACGAACAGCGGCCCCTCACGGTAGCGGTGGGTGACCGTCCCGGATCCCTTCGGGGCCGGGCTGCTGACCTGCCGCAGCGTGGCGCCGAACGCGCTGGACAGTTGCCCGAGGGCGCCCGCCACCTTGACCCGCCGGCTAGCCGGGTACACCTCGGTGATCTCGAGCCCCAGGCCGGTGAGCGTCCGCCGGACCAGGTCCACGTCGGCCGGGTCGGCCCCGTACTGCCCGGCCAGCTGGTCGCTGGTCAGGACGGTGGGACCCTCGACGATCTCGGCCGGGATCTCGGCCCGCCGGCGCAGCACCAGCGTCAGTTCGGCCCGCTCGGAGGTGTCCAGCTGCCCGGCCGGCGTAACGCCCGCGAGCGGCGCGCGCTCGCTGCCGGCCAGCCGGACCAGGGGATGGGATTGTTCAGGCATGGTCAGCTCCTGCTTTAAGTAGGGCCGGGGGACAGCAGGCAATCAGCCCTCCGGGCGGATTCTTCCTTGCGCAAAGCACGTAGTCCCGCCCGTTCGGAATATATTTTTCCCGAACGGGTGCGGGTGGCTGTTTACGAGAATAGGGAAAACACGCCACCCGTGTGCTTTTCGCCGGAAATGCGCCCACGCGGATTAGTAAGGTGCCGGCCCCGGCGGGCCGGTTAGCAAGGTGGTGGTGGCGGCGCCAGCGACGGCGGTGGCCGGCGCCACCACCACCACGTTCGCGGGTCAGGCGCTCACGGGACTCCGGGGTCCGGAGGTCGCGGAGCCCACCTGACGATTCCGCCCGCCGGCCCGGCGCCGGGCCAGCCAGGTCCCGGTGAGGATCAGCGACGCCAGCAGCAGCGGCGGCAGGTAGAGCAGGGGGATCGAGGACGGGATGATGGCCGAGCCGTCGCGTGCCTGCCCGAACAGGTCGGCGGCCAGTTTCTCCTGCCAGAGGAATGCGTAGGGGATGACCGGGACGGCCAGCAGCGCCAGGACCCTGCGGCTGACCGGGGCGCGCAGGCACGCAGCCGCCACGCCGACCAGGACCGCGGCGATCAGCAGGTCGGCGGGCAGTCCGGCCACCTTGCCGCCGGATCCGCCGAACCGGGGCGGCTCGGAGCCGAACCACACGTCGCCGCCCACGCTGAACCCGCCGAGGATCAGCGCCCCGGTGCCGACCAGGGCGGCGCCGCTGCGGGTCAGCAGGGCCAGACCGCGGTCCGGGCCGGGGGACAGCAGCAGCGCCACCGCGGCGGTGCAGGAGAGCAGGACGGTGAACGCCACCGCGGGGTCCGCGTACCCGGCGAAGGCCGGGACGGCGCCGGCGGCGATCTGCCCGACCGCGGTCGCCAGCGCGCCGAGCCCGGCCAGCCGCCGCAGTCGCAGGAACACGAGCAAGGTGACCCCGGGGGCGCCGGCCGCCATCGGCAGGTCGGCTAGGCCGAGGGTCGCGGAGAGCCCCCAATGCGGGTGCCCGGTGATGCTGCTCGCCACCGCCTGCGGGATGCGGAACTCGGTCAGCGCGGCCACCAGCAGCAGCAGCGGCGCGACCACGCTGACCACGGCCAGGGCGTCGCTCCAGCGCTGATCGCGCACGGTCAAGGAAAGCCAGCGCGTCTGCCGGAGGCGGTTCAGCGCCATCCGGCCGCGGATCCGTAGCGCGCCGCCGATGAGGTCCGCGCTGTCCGCGGTGTGCTGGCCGAAGCGCCGCGCCCAGGCCACCGGCTTGGGCGCCCGGACCTGCGCGTCACCGTCGGCGGCGAGCAGCACGCCGACCATTTCCTCGGCGTGCTCGCGCCGATGGTCCTTGGGGTACAGGGCAAGCAGCCGCCGGTACCGCTTCTCCATCCGGCTCCGCGCGCGCCCGCCCGCTCGGGTGTTCCTGGTCGCGGTCACGCTCATCAGGCGTCCCCTGCTCGCGCCCAGGACGGTTCCCGGCCCTTCATACAGCCCCTCCGGCCAGGCCCAGACGGCTAGCGGCGACGGCGGCATTGGCGCGCAGGCGGCGTACCTCGGCCGCGAGTTCGGCGGTCCCCTCGTCGGTGATCCGGTAGTAGCGGCGCAGCCGCCCGTCCACGATCTCCTCTTTGTCGCCGGTGACCAGACCGTCGGCCTTGAGCCGGTCCAGGGCCGCGTACAAGGTGCCCGCGCGGAGCCTGACCCGGCCGTCGGAAATCCGCGCGACGTCGGTCATGATCCCGTAACCGTGCTGGGCCCCCGCAGCCAGCGCGGTCAGGATGAGGAACGTCGGCTCCTGCATGGACTGCTTGCTCACAGGACTTGTATATGCCGATGAACGGCACATATCAACTCCAGGGGCCATCGAGAACCATGGGTGACCGTTTCCGTACTACTTGTTGCGATTTACGGGACGGCTGGGTCATGATGAGGCTGTCAGCGAAGGCCACCGCGAAAGGGTGCCGTGCCGCCGCGAGCTACGTTCCGCGACGTGTTCGCGGTCCGCGAATTCCGGGCGCTGTGGTTCTCAGAGATCCTGTCGGTGGCGGGCGATCGCCTCGCCCTGGTCGCGCTCACCCTGCTGGTCTACGACCGGACCAGATCGCCGCTGCTCGCGGCCCTGACTTATGCGGCAGGCTACCTGCCGTGGGTGATCGGCGGGCTGTTCCTGGCCGACCTGGCCGACCGGCGGCCGCGCCGCACGGTCATGGTGGTCTGTGACGCCGTGCGCGCCGTCCTGGTCGCGGCCATGGCGGTACCTGGGGTACCGCTGGTCGCCCTGGTGGGGCTGCTGTTCGCGACCACGATGTTCACGCCCCCGTTCGAGTCGGCGCGGGCCGCCATCACCCCCGACATCCTGCAGGGCGAGCGCTACGTCCTCGGCACCGCGGTGACCCAGACGACGTTCCTGGCCGCCCAGGTGGCGGGCGCGGCCGGCGGGGGAGTGGCGGTGGCCTTCATCGGCACCCGCCCGGCGCTCGCCGTCGACTCCGCGACGTTCGTGCTCTCCGGCTTGTTAATAGCGTTCGGCATCAGGCCCAGGCCCGCCGCCGCCAGGCCGGAAACCGTCCAGTCGTCCCCGTGGGCCCGCACCCGTGAGGGCTTCCGCCTGGTTTTCGGCGACCCGGCGCTGCGCACCCTGCTGCTGCTCGGCTGGCTGGTGGCCTTCTATACGGTCCCCGAGGGGGTCGCCGCCCCGTACGCGAACAGACTCGGCGGAGGGCCTATCGCGACCGGCGTGGTGCTGGCGTCCACGGTATTCGCCACCACGATCGCGACGCCGCTGTTCACCCGCTTCGTGCGCGCGCGGCAGCGGCTCGCCCTGATGGGGCCGCTCGCCGTGCTCACCTGCGCGACGCTGGTCCTGACCGCCCTCCACCCGGGCCTGGTCGTCTCACTTGTGATCTTTTCCCTGTCGGCCGCGTTCGGCACTTACCAGATCGCGGCCAATACCGCCTTTGTCATCAGGGTGCCGAACGAGCGGCGGTCTCAGGCTTTCGGCCTGGCCAACATGGGTGTGGTGGTCGGCCAGGGGGCCGCATTCGTGGCGGCCGGCGCCGCGGCCGAAGTGATTTCCCCGGCGGCGGTTATTGCTATTAGCGGAGCTATCGGGGCTGTTATTGCCATTGTGCTGACGTTCAAGTGGCGTCACGTGTCGCCACCCGGTGGACGTCATGCGGCCAGACGGCGCCCCGGCAACGCCGCGACCAGAAAGTCGGTACCGCTACACGGATCCCCATAGCGGCTCGGACTGCGGACTAACACTTGTGGGCTAAGGGGTTCAAGTCCACGTGTCGCGCATCGCGAACGCTCCTCTCGGGTGGGACTGACTGGTGTTGCGATCGGGACGAACTCAGGTCCACTGGGCGCGCATGAGCCGTCTCCCTCCGGCAGTAGATGAACCCATGCCACAGCCACCCGACAGCATGTACGCCGGGTAATCGCGGCTCGTCAGACACCATTTAGCGCCTCTTTATGGCGCCTTGTACGCGAATCGGAGGCAATAGTGCCCAAGATGGCCATAGATGGGTTAAGGTAGCTATACGGAGCTAGTCCTTTACGGTGAGCTGCCGACTAGACAGGAGCCTGTCGAGTCCCATCCGGAACGGTGGACCATGGAAGCCTCGTCCGTCACTCGGCGCCCGCTTGGGTATGCCGTCTTCCGGGACTGGGCATGGTGGCAACTTCCCCTGGCGCTCCGCTCCTACGTCGGGGCCGTTCCGGTCGTCGCGTTCGTCATGATCGCGTATGCGACCTCGCAGACCACCTGGACCACCGAGGACCTGCTGAAGTTCCTGCTGCTGCTGGTCTGCGGCATGGTCTCGGTCGCGGCGACCCCGCGGGTCGCCTACCTCAAGGCGGGCGTGACCAGGGACTTCCTCACCGCCTGGGTGCTCCCGGTGGCGATCCTGCTGCCGCCGGTCTACGCCATGCTGACCCCCATCCCGCTGCAGGTGCTCACTCAGTGGCGGGTGCACAAGGGCGTGGTCTACCGCCGGGTCTTCACCGCCGGCGCCATCAGCCTGACCTACGGCGCGGCCTCCCTGCTGTTCCGCCAGTTCCCTGTGTCCTTCGCCGGCGGCGCGATCGGCTCGGGAACGCACGCGCTCACCTGGGCTATCGCCGTCGCGGCGTGCGAGCTGGTGGGCGGCTTCGGGCACAAGTTCCTGATCATGGGCGCGATCAAGCTGAGCGACCCCGCGGTGCCGCTGGCCGAGCTCGCGCTGAACCGCGAGGCGCTGCAGGCCGACTTCGCCGAGTTCGATCTCAGCGTCCTGATCACCGTCGTGGTCGCCGTCACCCCGGTGCTCGCCATCGCCGCCGTCCCGACCGTGCTGCTGGCCCGGCGGTTCATCATGCACGCCCAGCTGCTGGCCGCCTCCAGGATCGACACCAAGACCGGGCTGCTCAACGCGTCCACCTGGGAGCGGGAGGCCGAGGTCGAGATCACCCGGGCGGTCCGGATGCGTATCCCGCTGGCCGTGGCGCTGGTGGACATCGATCACTTCAAGGTGGTCAACGACACGTACGGGCACCTGGTCGGCGACAAAGCCCTCCGCGCGGTCACCGACGGCCTGCGCAGCCAGCTGCGCGGCTACGACCTGGCCGGGCGGTTCGGCGGCGAGGAGTTCGCGGTGCTGCTGCCGCAGGCGCGCGAGCAGGACGCCCTCAACGTGGCCGAGCGCCTGCGCGCGCACATCGCCGGGCTGTCCATCCCCGTCGACGACGAGG
>Ga0070697_100004745_pt1 | contig 10415 bp, 9 predicted proteins | sample KBSK1501metaG_FD_65475 | JGI IMG/M metagenome (GOLD analysis project Ga0070697, IMG submission 65475) | Corn, switchgrass and miscanthus rhizosphere microbial communities from Kellogg Biological Station, Michigan, USA - KBS K1-50-1 metaG | ecosystem: Host-associated > Plants > Roots >... | reverse complement strand
AGTAGGCGCTGTGCCACAGGAGCAGCGCGGCCGCCGGGATCCCGGCGAGCAGGGAGCCCGCCACCCGCCGCCCCAGCTCACGCCTCCTTCTGGTCTTCGACCGCGGGCGCCGGCGCGCCGCCCCGGGCCTGACGCCGTCCGAATAGGTAGAGCACCGCCCCCACCGCGCTCCACAGCAGGCACAGCTCGAGGGTCGTGAGCGAGCGCCGCGCCAGGCGCTCGCCGAAATCGAAGGCCCGCAGCGTACGCACGTCGTCGGCCACCTGAACGGCGACGATGGCGCCCATGCTCAGGATGGAAACGACGGCCGCGATGCGCTGGAGAGGGAGCGGGATGGCGACCGTCGCCTGGCGGAAGAGCGCCGGGTTCAGTCGCGGCAGCAACAGGAACGCGAGGCTGTGGAGGAGGTAGAGGAGAACGAGGGCGAACACGGCGATGTTGAGGGCGAGGGCGAGCTGGCCGCTCAGCAGAAGCAGAGCGGAGACGGCGAGCGTCAGGCCCAGTCCCAGGACCGGAGTGCCCGTTCGCGGCGCGATCGCTCCCAGCCAGGAAGGGGCCAGGCCGTCGCGGGCGAGCATGATGCCCACGCGGGAAGGCGCGAGCATCGTGACGTTGAGCGAGGTCGTGACCGCCATGACCGCGCCCAGCGTCACGAACCAGGCGGCGCCGACCGGCAGGTACACGGCTCCCACCTCGGCCATCGGCGCGGCGCTGCGACCCAGGCGCTCGCCGGGCAGGGTACCGAAGGCGACCGCGGACATCAGCAGGTAGACGACGGTCGTGGCCACGATGCCTCGGAGGAACACGGCGGGCAGCCGTCTCGTGCTGTCCTTCACCTCACCCGCCGCCTGCGCGAGCGATTCGAAGCCGGCGTAGGCGAAGAAGAGCGGCGGGAGCGCGGCGGCAAAGCCCGAGATGCCGTGGGTGAAGAAGGGCCGGTAGTTCTCGGGCCGGATGGCGAAGAGCCCCGGGACCACGAGCACGACGATCGACAGCCCGAGCACGGCACACATCGCCACCTGGATCCGGCCGAACCAGCGGATGCCGAGCACGTGGATGCCGAAGAAGAAGGCCAGCCCGGCCAAGGCGACCGCCTGGCGCGCTCCGGCTCCGGCGCCCCCCGCGCCGATCAGCTCGAGCAGATAGTCGGCGAACGCCTGGGCGAGAAAGGCCAGCGCTCCCAGGTAGGAGATGGCCTTGAGCCAAACGCCGACGAAGGCCAGGCCCCGGCCGCCGAACGTGCGCGAGATGTGGGTGTACTCGCCGCCGGGGTCGCGCCCGAGCGGCGTCGACAGGTAAAAGGAATAGGCGACGGAGGTCGCGAGGATCGCGGGGGAGAGGACGAGATACCCGAGGATCACGCTGGGGCCGGTGAGCAGCCACGCCTGGCTCGTCACCTTGAAGATGCCGGCCCCGATCAGGATACCGACGAGCGTGGCGTACGACTCGACGGTCCCGAGGTCCCGGCGGAGGCCCGCGGCGGGGACCGCCGTGTTCGTTCGCTCGCTCGGGAGTGAATCCCTCGCTCGCTCTTTGAGCTGGGGGGACTCTTCGGTCCCCCCGGACCCCCCGTTTCTCAGATCGGCGAGCCTACCACGAGGGTCGACTCAGGCGTAGGCCGGGCGCGTGCGGCCGGCGGCCATCAGCTTGATGAGGATGACGCCGGCGACGAACCCGCCGACGTGGGCCATGTAGGCGACGCCACCCCCCGTCTGCTCCGTCCGCGCGATCGACCCCACACCGCTGACGAACTGGATGAGGATCCACAGGCCCAGCATGACGAACGCGGGCACGGCCATGATGCCGCCGCGGGTGATGACGCGGACCCGGTTCCGCGGGAAGAGCACGAGGTAGCCGCCGAGGACGCCGCTGATGGCGCCGGACGCGCCCACGGTAGGCATCGCGGAGTGCGGGGACGAGAGGATGTGGGCGAAGGCGGCGGCGACGCCGCACACGAGGTAGAAGATGAGGTAGCGGACCGCCCCCAGCACCTTCTCGATGTTGTCACCGAAGATCCAGAGGTAGAGCATGTTCCCCCCGAGGTGCGCCCAGCCGCCATGGAGGAACATCGACGTGAACAGCGTCGTCCAGAAGGGGAGCGGGATCGTGGGCGGGAGGTCGTGCCCGACCGAGTACTCACGAGGGACGACTCCCCACGCGGTGATGAACGACTCCAGCGCCCCCTGCGGCTGGCTCAGCTCGAGGAAGAACGCCAGCACGTTGAGCGCGATGAGCGCGTAGTTCACCACCGCCGGAGGGCCACCCGGGACCTGATCGTCGCCGACAGGAATCATGGAGCCTCCTTGCTTCACTTGTACACCGCTTTGCATCGCCCGGGCGCACGCAAAGAAGGTAGACTGCGACGAAGGAGATTCGAGAGCGTGACGCAGCCCGCGAGCGGATTGCCTTCCGCCACCCTTCCCGCCGAAGCCCGGGCGGCGCTCGCGGCCCGCGCGGATCCGGCCACCGGGCGGTTCGCGGGCGCGTCGTCGATCGCGGCGCTCCTGTTCCTGCTGGATCGCGCGCGCGACGGCGACGGCGACGCGGCGCGCCTGGCTTTCTCCATGCTCCGCCGCACACCCGCAAACGCGACGGCTTCCGCGTGCGCCGCCGCCGCCGAAGCGGCCGTTCACGTGGTCGCCGTCGACGTGAAGCGTGACGACGGCCTCGAGAAGACGGCGCGGGCGGCGGTCGACGCCGCGCTGGCGGCCTTCGGATGGAACGCCGAGAGTGATGAGGTCGATGACCGCGAGCGGAGCGCGATTCACTCCCGCGTAGCCCCCCCCGGCTCGATGGGCGGCGACCAGGGCACCGACGCTCACGGCCTGATGATCGCGACCCTGGCGCGGGCCTCCCTCACCCTCGATGCGCCGGGCTATCGCGAGGCCGCCGCGCGGGGTGGAGAGCGCGCGCTCGATCATCGCGTCGACGCGAGGTGGGGCACGTTGCTCCACCTCGGCGGCGAGGCCAAGCGGGCGGCCGGACTGGACGACTACGCGCTGCTCGTCCGCGGCCTGTTGGAGCTGCTGCCGGCTACCGGCGAGAAGGGCTGGCTCCGCGAGGCGGTCCGCCTGCAGGGCGAGCAGGAGGAGCGGCTGTGGGACGTGCGTGAGGGCGGTTACTTCGAGTCTCCGGAGGGAGCCGGCCGCGCGGCCAGGAAGTACGGCTCCGACGGCTCGTTCCTCTCCGGCAACGGGATCGCGGCCCTGAACCTGATCGAGCTGTCCCGCCTCACCGGCGAGCGCAGCTACCGAGATCGGGCGGAGGGCGTGCTGAGGACGTTCTCGGCGGAGACCGCGAAGGAGCCGCTCGCCCACCTCACGCTCTTGCGCGCCTCGGAGCGCTTCGAGCGGTCCTCCTCCTCCGCGTGAGCGCGATGGGGCCGACCGAGGTCGCGAGGCTGCAGCCTTGCGACAGCGTGTACGTTTCTCCCCACGCGGACGACGTGTTCCTCTCCTGCCCGGCGCGCTTGCTCCAGGACCAGGCGCGGGGGGCGACGATCCTCATCGTCACCCTCTTCGACGACGCCGGCCGCTCGCAGGCCGCGTCCGCCGCCGGCCGCGCGAGCTTCCTCTCCCGCGCCGGGGTCCAGCACCTCGACGTCGGGCTGCCGGCCGCCCCCGCCCGACATCCCGCCTACACGACGTTCCGGGGCCTGACCCAGGGACGCCAGGCCGTGGACGAGGACTGCCTGGGACGGGCCGTCGAGCTGCTGGCCGATGTCGGGCACCGCACCCGCGCCGGCGAGGTGTACTTGCCGCTCGGGGTGGGGCAGCACATCGACCACCGCCTCGCCCACGAGGCGTCGCGGGGGGCGTTCCCTCCGCGCGGCGGAGGGCGCAACGTCTTCCTTTATGAAGAGCGGCCGGAGGCGTTCGTGCCGGGGGCGGTCCGGGTACGGCTGAGCCAGGTGGGAGCCCGGCTGCCGCCGGGAGCGGTCGAGGCCGCCGACCGCGCCGGCCTCGCGCGCCTCCTCGTCCGCTTCCACGTCGCGCCCACGTTCCGCGGCGACCTCAAGGGCTGGCGCGACCGCCTCCGCTCGGCCGCGCTCGCCGCTCGTCAGTGGCGCGAGTCGAAGGCCTGGCATCCGCTGAAAGGATTCGGGCCGCGGCTCCAGCCGGTCGTCGACGCGGCGGCGGAGCCGCCGGCGGAGGTCCCCGAGCTCATCGGTCCGCGCTCGGGGGCGGTGGAGAAGTTGGGCCGTGCGTACGCCAGGGCGGTCGGCGGCGCGGCCTACGCCGAGCGCTACTGGCTGCTTCTTCCGGCGAGGGAGGCCGACGGGCTCGAGAGCCTCCCCGCGGTGATCGGCGAGGAATCCCGGGATGCCTGAGCCGGCGGAGCCACGATGATCAGGCGATCCCAATGCCCCAAATGACGAAGAAAAAGTCGCAACAACAGCTCGCGGCCGCTCGTGAAAAGTACCGCGGCCGGTTCGAGCGCGACGTGGCTCGCCTGCCGGGTGAGCGCGCGGACAAACTGAGCCCGCAGATCGCGGGCATGTCGGCACTGAACAAGGGAATCTTCTACGCCGCTCTGTTCGGGTCGATCGAGAATGTCAGGCCGCTCTTTGAAGCAGCCCTCGACTGGTTGACCGATGCGCTCAAAACCGACAGCGGCGCCGAGCGTGACACCGTCGACAGCCTGTACGACCGATCGCAAGCTCACATTGGCTCCTGGTTGGCGACGGGCGCTCTCGGCAAGCAGGACTCGGATCATCTGCGAGCTTCCACGCTGCTGATTTGCGAGCTGTTCAATCGGCACGCGCCGTCGGCGGAGGAAGCGGCCGCCAGTAGCGGAGCGAGGCTCTCCGACCTGTCTTCGATGGAACTGTCACTCCTCGGTCAGGCTTGTCTGGCGAAGCGAGAGGGGCTCGAGGGAAACGCCGGCACGTCTCTCCGCAGCGAGTACCACAAGGCATTTGGTATCCACCGGTACGAGACTGGCCTCATCACAGGACTGATTCCGCTCGATGTCGCAGTGCTTTCGGCAGCCAAGGAGAACGGCAACGTGCCCGCGGCGATCCTCAGTCTGCTCGAGGCGCGGGAGTGATCGCGCTCTTCTCGAGCGCGGCCCAGCGCTCCGGGTCCTGGAGCCAGAGGGTGTTGAGATAGGTCTGCACCTGCTCCGCCGGATAGGCCGCGAGCAGTGCCTTCACGCCGGCGCGGGCCGCGTCCTCGCCCAGCGTCGTCGTCGTGTCGTCCTTGAGCAGGCCATCCTCGTGCGGGATGCCGGCCGCGTCGAGGAAGGTCGCGAGCATCGGCCGCCGGTCGCCGAGGTGCAGGGCGACGAGCAGGGAGGCGGCCAGCGGCTCGCCGGGGTCGAGGACGGTGGCGAGCGCGCGCGCCTGCTCCTCGGCGGACATCGTGCGCGCGACCTGCGGGCGCAGGTGGCGGGCTTTCACGATGGCGGCGAGCGCGCTGCCGGCCAGCTCCGAGGACGGCTCGCGGAAGAAGTTGGTGGCGGCGGCCAGGCGCTCCTCGCGCCCGATGCGTTTCCAGAGGCGAACGGCGGTGTTCTCCACGGGGTGATCTCCTGCGGGGCCGCCAAGGGGGCACCGCTCGGGGTGGGGGTCGACAAAGAATACGCGAGAATAGGCGCGTGAGGTCAGCGACCTGGACCGCCGCCCTGCTGCTGGCCTCGGGCAGCGCGCTCGCGGCCGAGGGCCCGCCCCGCCTCTCCTCTCGCATCCAGCGCATCGTCATCCACGCGCTGGGCGGGCCGGCGTACGATCGGCCCGAGCGGCGCTTCCTGTTCTTCGATCCGCCCCGGACGCAGTCCCACTGGAAGCCCCGCTTCGGCGCGCACTGGATCGTGTGGACGGACGGCTCGCTCTGGCCGCGCCATTCGCCGCCCGGTGGTCCGCGGTCGTGGAGGCCGGACACCACGCGTCCCGCGGACGAGGCGGACCGGCGTCGCGTGGCGGCCGAGGCCGCGCCCGTCTACGCGCATCTGTACAACGGCAACGCCGACTCGGTGGGGATCGAGCTCGCCCACTCCGGCCGCGCCGGCGATCCCTTCCCCGCGGCCCAGGTCCGCACGCTGGCCTGGCTCCTGCGGTCGCTCCTGGATCTGTCCGGAGGGCGGCTCACCGTGGCCGACATCCACGGCCACAAGGATCTCGACCGCCGCCCCGCCTACGTGCATCCGTCGTGCGAGCGGCCGGGCTGCCCGTACTTCGTCGACGGGCAGGGTCGCGCGCTGCGCCGCCGGGTGGACCCGCCGGAGTCGCTGTTCCTGGCCCTGGCTCGAGAGGGGATCGACGTCCCGCGGCCGGCCGACGGCGACGCGGACCTGCGACGCGCCGAGACGATCACGGCCGGCGAGCGACCACCCGTGGCCGGCCCCGTGTCGCTCTCGAAGCCATGAGCCCTCAGGGCGCGGAAGGCCGCGGCGCGCTCGTCGATGGGCGTGGCTGTCTGACGCCGGCCGGCTTCGCCGCGCTCTCCCGCGCGCCGATCGGACGCGCGCCCGCCGAGCTGGCGACGCACCTCGCCTCGTGCTCCCGCTGTCAGGAACGGATGCTGGCCGGCGGGACCTCCGCCGGGCGGCCGTCGCCGGCTTCGTCGCCGCCCCGCAAGCCGCGTCTGTGGCTCGGCGTCGCCCTCGCCTTCGCCGCGCTGCTGCTCGCGGTCGCGGCGCTGATGCTCGCCGGCCGGATGCGCTGAGGAATCACTCTACGGGCTTGCCCGTCTCTATGCGGCCCATGCCGTTGTCGGAGAGCAGCCGGTTCAGGGCGGGGACGTCCTGCGAGATGAGGATATTGGCCTCTTTCGCGGCCTCCTCGACCTGGCGCGCGACCTCGTCGAGCGATTGCTGCTGTTGCGTGGTCGGCGCGGCGGAGGTGGATCCCACGGCCAGGTAGACGCCGCGCGCGCGCGCGAGCAGCGGATCGGGATCGTCTTCGAGCGGCGCTCCGGCGAAGCCGAGCGGCTCCTGCCGGCTCATGCGGAGGGCGAGGGCGTTGGCCTTGTCCGCCGCGGCCTTGAGCGCGCTCGTGACCGCCTCGGGTGGCTTGGGATCGCGCTTGGCGGCGGCCTGCTGCAGCTCGCCGAGCTGCTTCTTGAGCGACGCGGCGGCGCGGTTGACCGCGTCGGCCCGGCTCCAGAGCTGCGCGCCCTTGCGCGCGGCCTCGTACCACGCGCGGCGATCCGCGTCCGAGATCTGGACACGCGGGTCCTCCTGCACCACGACCGGCTTGCCGTCGGAGGCCGATCCCACCGAGACGGTGACGGTGTAAGTGCCGGGCGGCACGAACGGCCCGCGCGGCGGGCCGAAGAAGCCCTCGCCCGGCTCCCCGGGCTCGCGCTTCACCGGCGGCTCGTGGCGCAGGTCCCAGCTCGCCCGGTTGAATCCAGCTTCCTTCGAGCCCTTCAGCTCGCGGACGGTGGCGCCCGCGGCGTCCTTGACGACGATCTTCACGTCGTCCTTGTCGGCGGGCTTGGACTTGAGGGCGTAGGTGACGATGACGCCGTCGGCGGGATTGGGCGCGAGGAACGCCTTGTGCCCCGTGTTGCCCTTGTGGTTGTACACGCGGTACTCGGAGGCCGGCCGCGCGTCGAAGAGGCGCACCTCCGCCGCGAGCGCGTCGCGATCGAGCGCGGCCAGCGACGAGGCGTCGTCCAGGATGAAGACGCCGCGCCCATGGGTGCCCACGATCAGGTCGTCGTCACGCGGATGGACCTGCACGTCGAAGATGGGCACGGTGGGCATCTTGCCCTTGAGCCGCACCCACTGGCCGCCCCGGTCCCAGCTCGCCCAGAGGCCGTTCTCCGTGCCGACGAAGAGGAGGCTCGGGTTGCGCGGGTGCTCGCGCACGACGTGGACGGTCCAGCCCTTCGGCAGGTTGCCGGCCACGCTGCGCCAGGTCTGGCCGTAGTCCTCGGTGTGGAAGAGGTACACGCCGTAGTCGTCGGCCCGGTGGCCGTCGAAGGCGACGTAGGCCGCGCCCTCGCCGGACCGGCTCGCCTCGACGCGGCTCACGTACGTGCCCTTCGGCACGCCCGGCACCCTCCCCGCCACGTTCGTCCACGTCACGCCGCCGTCGCGGGAGACCTGGAGGTTGCCGTCGTCGGTCCCGGCCCAGAGCAGGCCGGCCTTGAGGGGCGACTCGGCGATCGTGGTGATGGTCCCGAAGTGGACGACGCCGTCGTTGCGCGAGAGGAACTCCTTGGCCGCCTTGCCGAAGATGGTCATCTTGTCGCGAGCGGCGGCGTTCGTCAGATCGGTCGTCCGAGTCCACGTGTCGCCGCGGTCGTGGGAGATGAAGAGTCGGTTGCCGCCGTAGAAGATCGTCTTGGCGTCGTGGGGGGAAATCACGATGGGGGAGTTCCAGTTGAAGCGGTAGCGCTCGTCTCCCGCCGGCTCGGGGCGGATCACCCGGCGCTCGTTCGTGCGCAGGTCCAGGCGCTGCACGTTTCCATCCTGGCTCTCGGTGTACACGGTGTCGGCGTCGGTGGGATCGATCGCCGCGTGGAACCCGTCGCCGCCGCCGATGCGGAACCAGTCCTCGTTGGCGATGCCCTGCGTGTAGAGCGTGCGGCTCGGCCCGCACCAGCTGCCGTTGTCCTGCAGCCCGCCGCACACCGAGTAGGGCCGGCGCATGTCGTAGGCCACCTCGTAGAACTGGGCCAGGGCCACGGTGTTGATGTAGTCCCAGCTCCGCCCGCGGTCCCAGGAGACGTGGATGCCCCCGTCGGAGCCGGCGAGGACGTGGTTCGAGTCGGCGGGATCGATCCAGAGCGCGTGGTAGTCGCCGTGGATCTTCTGGACGAGGTCGTTGCGGAAGGTCTTGCCGCCGTCCTCGGAGTAGAACATCGGCGCGCCCAGCACCCAGACCCGCTGGTCGTTGTTGGGGTCGACGTGGACCTGGCTGTAGTAGGAAGGTCGCGGGTTCGTTTCGGAGACCTTCTTCCACGTCTCGCCGCGGTCTTCGGAGCGGTAGACGCCGCCCTCCTTGGCGTGCTCGACGAGCGCGTAGACGATGCGCGGGTCGCGCCGATAGACGGTGATGCCGATGCGGCCGACGTCGCCTTCCTTGGGAAGGCCCTCCGCCAGCTTCTTCCACGTCGCCCCGCCGTCGATGGTCTTCCAGAGCGCGCTGCCCGGGCCGCCGCCGCTGTAGCCGAAGGGCGCGCGCCGCCGCTGGTAGGAAGCGGCATAGAGGATGTTCGGGCTCTGGGGGTCCATGGCCACGTCGACGAAGCCGGTGTCCTCGTCGATGAACTTCGCGTTCGTCCAGGTCTTTCCGCCGTCGGTGGACTTGTAGAGCCCGCGCTCCTTGTTCGGTCCCCAGAGGTGGCCGAGAGCGGCGACGTAGACGACGTCGGGGTTCGCCGGGTGCACCACGATGCGCCCGACGTGGTGCGTGTCGGCGAGGCCGAGGTGGGCCCACGTCTTGCCCCCGTCGGTCGACTTGTAGACGCCGTGGCCCCACGACGACGACTGGCGGTTGTTGGGCTCCCCGGTGCCGACGTAGAGGACCGAAGGGTCGGATGGAGCGATCGCGATGTCGCCGATGCTGGAGCTCTCCTGGTCGTCGAAGACCGGCTCGAAGGTGGTGCCGTTGTTCTCCGTCTTCCAGAGGCCGCCCGAGGCCGCGCCGACGTAGAAGGTCGAGGGCCGCGATTCCACGACCGCGAAGTCGTCGATGCGCCCGCCCATGATCGCGGGCCCGATGTTCCGGAACTCGAGCCCCTTGAGCGCGTCGCTCGTGATCAGCGGCGCGGGGGGCGGAGCGGACGCCTTCTTCTCTGCCGCGGGGCCGGGGGCGGAGACCAGCAGCGCCGCAACGGAGAGGGCGCTCGCCCGAACGAGGGGGAGGGCTTGCATGCAGAACTCCTTTCAGTGGCCGGCCGCGGCCTGCGCCAGCTCCTCGGGCGTGAAGACGCGGCCGCCCTTCACCACGCGGTGGATCGCTTCGAGGTTCGCCACGTCCGCGAGCGGATCGCGGTCGAGGACGACGAGGTCGGCGAGCCTACCCGGCGCCACCGTTCCCAGGTCCTTCTCGCGGCCCATGACCCGCGCTCCCCCGGCGGTGGCGGAGGCGAGCACCTCCCTTGGCGTGAGGCCCGCCTCGGCCATCAACCGCAGCTCGCGGAAGATCGACGGCCCGTGCAGCGTGCCGATGTTGCCCGCATCCGTCCCCGCCGCGATCGCCACTCCGGCGGCCGAGAGCCGCTTCAGGTTCTGCGCGGCGATGCGCACCTGATCCGCGCTCACCGTCCGCCCGGCCCAGGACGCCAGCTCGGGCCTGCCCTTCACCTCCTTGAACGTCGCGAGCACGTCCGGGTCGGCCCAGCGCCCCTCCGCCGGCGTGGGTGCGAAGCTTCCCGAGAGGACGAGGGCGTATCCCGACCGCACGAAGAGCGTGGGGATGTAGACGACGCCACGGCGCTTCAGCAGGTCCACGAACGCGT
>Ga0070697_100004744_pt1 | contig 10416 bp, 11 predicted proteins | sample KBSK1501metaG_FD_65475 | JGI IMG/M metagenome (GOLD analysis project Ga0070697, IMG submission 65475) | Corn, switchgrass and miscanthus rhizosphere microbial communities from Kellogg Biological Station, Michigan, USA - KBS K1-50-1 metaG | ecosystem: Host-associated > Plants > Roots >... | reverse complement strand
ACCCGCCCGACCCCGCCCCCCTGCTGGCCGCGCTCACCGCGGCCGCGCTCGTCCAGCCCGACCCGCCCCCAGGCGAGGACCAAGACGACACGGCGCCGGTCGCCTACCGGATGCACCCCAGCATCGCCCAGGCCATCCGCGCTACCGCTCCCGGCGTCCAGGCGGCCACCGACACCGAACTCGCCGCCACCTGGCGCCAACTCTTCGACCAGGCATCACAACAGCAAGGCGGCGAAGCCGGACAGGCCATCATCAATGCAGGCCTGGCCGCCGTCCCCTACCTGCTCCGCCTGCAAGACTGGCGCACTGCCGGATTCCTCCTCGACCGAGCTCTTATCCGGGAGCAGTCGCCTGCCACCATCCAGGGCGCCCTGCCCGCCCTTCGGGCCATCGCCGACGCCACCCAGGCGCCCGAGGCTCTCGCCAGCCTGGCCCGCAACCTGGCGAGAGTCAACCCAGCCGAGGCCGAAACCCCTCCTACGCAGTTCACTCGCCCAAGCAGCAGCCGACGAGAACTTCAGGCTGGCCTCCAGCGTCGCCGGGGCCCTGAGCCATCTGCTAGGGGATACAGGCCGTCTGCGTGAGGCTCTCGACCTGGCCAGCCAAGCGGGCGAATACAGCCGCCGGGCTGGGCTCGGGCCCTGGGATCAGCTCGCTGATCAAGCCCAGCAGCTGCAGATCCTCGGCCTGATGGGCCAGCACCGGCAGGTCCTCGACCAGATCCAGGAGCTCCAGCAGCAGATGGACAAGCTCCCCGCAACCAGGACTGGGAACGAGAACATAGAACCGTGGAATGTCCGCGAAAGCATCCTCAATATCGGATACGCCTCAGCGCAGGCCCTCGGGGAATGGCAGCAGTGCCTGGATCTCAACGCCGCCATCTTCGCCAGCGAGCTGGCCTGCGGGGCCAGCGCCTATGAGATCATTCGCTTTCGTTATAACGACGTTCCGCCGCTGATCGAACTTGGGCGTCTGGACGACGCCGAGCGGATCCTTCTCGAAATCCAGCAGGCCTATGAAGACCAAAACGACATAACAGGGCTCCAGCAGGTGCTGGGCAGCCGTGCGCTGCTGGAAGCGGATCGCGGGCGTCCGGAACAGGCTCTGGAACTCGAACGAACGGCCATCCGCTTCGCCTATGTCCGGTCCGAACTGCGTGACATCGCCATCAGCCACTACCAGCTCGCCAATTACCTGCAAATGACTGGGGCGGATCCGGCAGCGGCACGCGCCCACCGGCTCGCCGCTGCGCTCCTCAACCAGCTGACCGGCATGACCCACGAACTCGCCAGAACAAGCAGGGAGCTGGCAATGGAACTCCGCTGGGACGCCGACGGCGAGGAGTTGCCGCGCACCGTGCATGAGGTGGTTCGCGTGGCCGAGCAAACCGAGGGCGTGTACCTAGACCAGCTGCTCACCGCCCTGCAGCCCGACCGACGGGCCGTCGCCGACGCTCTGGCCGAGATCTTGCGCGCGGCAGCCGATGCCGATCCTGGGCAAAATCCCGCCATTCAAAATCACCTCCAACAGTGGGAACTTGTCATCGCTGCGACTGTGGCCGCCGCGGGCGGGGACTCCGATGCCGCCGCCCAGCTTGCCCCGGTCATAGACGAAATAGCCCAGGACGGCGACTGGGCCGCGCTCGCCGGCATACTGCGCAGCATCATCGACGGCGACCGGGGCGCCTGCCTGCTGCAGGGCCTGGACCCGGTCGACACGGCCATCGCCGGGCAGATCCTGGCCCGGTTGGCCCAGCCACCCGATGCGCCGGCGCAGGAGGACCCATGACCAGCACCATCGGCACCATCGCGGCGCTGACCAGCGAGGAAGCGGTCCGGGTGCTGGCCGACACCGCCGACTACCAGAATCGGCTACCCGACCCGGCCCAGCTGCGCGCCCTCGAAACTGGCCTGCACCGAGCCACCGCCAGCGACACCGGACTCGCGGATTATGCCCAGCCCGGCGCTACCACCGACGCCGGGGACCTGGCCCGGGCCACCCTGGCGCACCTGGCCGCCACCTGCCCCGACCTGGTCCCTTTCATCACCGGCGCCATCGACGACCCCGGCTACGCCGTCCGCGACCCGGTCACCCTCACCGTCGGCGCGCTGGTGGTCCTGGCCCTGCAGACCGAGGTCAAACTCGCCCGCAACGGCCAGGGCCGCTGGACCTTCACCGTCCACACGCACCCGATGCGCGACTCCACCCTCGGCTATTTAGGCGATCAGCAAGCTCCTTGCCTACCTCTCCGGCAGCAAATAACCCGGCCGCGGTCTCAAATCTGGTCTCATTCGCCACCGTTCAGCAGCGTCCGCCATGTCCAGGCTGCACTGCCGACGCGCAGGTCGCGAACCATCGCAGGCCGAGCTGAACGCAAGCCCGCAGACTTCGAAAGCGTGTTGCAGGCAACCCCTCAGGGTTCGAATCCCTTATTATCCGCCGTCACTCCCGGACAGGGAGAGGGGCTAATGGCAGGTCTGTGAGGTTCAGCGCAGCAGGTGACACATCTCTTCTCGAGCGCGATCAATCCGCGGCACACGAAATGCACCCGGGGTCTCTTCCCTTGACCTGGCGAGGTCCGATTCTGATGCCCGGTGTTGCTGAGTTTCCGACGAGATCGATATCTATATAGCGAGCTGGGCGGCGTGCGCCAGTGATCCAGGCGGCAAGTTCGGTGAGGGCGGCATTTACGGTGAGCCCGTTGAGGTAGATGACGGACGGGTTCGGGTCGCCGGTGCCGTAGCTGTGGAGCCGGTCGAGGTCTTGCTGGGTGTCCGATTTAGCCCAGCGAGCTATTTCGGCGGAGTCGAGTTCGTCGAGGCAGGTCAGGCAAGGGGTGCCGGGTAGGACGAATATGACGCGGCCGCCGAGGGCGGCGGGTTTGGTGCTGTTGTCGACGCCGGTGGCGATGTCGAGATAGGGGGTGCGGGTGCTGACGGCGATCTGGTTGAGCCGCTGCCGTGGCCCATCGTGGTCAAGGCAGCCGATTATGAGATCGACGTCGTGGAGCTCGGGGTGGTCACCGTCGACGGTCAGGGCGGGGTGACAGGTGACATTGATGAGTGGATCGATCGCGCGCATGCGACGCCGGGCGATGAGCGCCTTGGGGCTGTCAAGGTCAGCGCGTTCGGCGGTTATGAGCCGGTTAAGGTTGGTGACTTCCACGACGTCGTCGTCGAGGACGCGGACGTTGCGGAAGCCAAGGTAGGCGAAGTTGAGCGCGACATGGGAGCCGGTTCCGCCGGCGCCGACGACCGCGACCCGCATGGACGCGATAGCGGCCTGCGCCACCTGGCCGAGCAGCGGGAGCTGCCGGGCGAACCGTTCATCGGCGACCACAGCAGGGGCGTTCAGGACCCGCAGCTGGTCGCCGAGAACCGTGAGGGTGTCGAAGGCCGCACGCTGGGTCTGGCCGTGGGCGTCGTGTCTCCACCAATCGGCGTGAATGTGGCCGTCGGCCCAGACCGCGGCGACGTAGGGTGCTCCGCCAAGCAGGTCGAGGACGTATTCCGCCATGGGGGCGAGCGCCGTTTCGTCGGTGCGGGAAAACGCGGCGGGCCCGGTCCTGTGGTTGTGAAATTCGGCAAGCCCGAGCCCGGTGGCGGCAGCGTGGTTGTGGATTCGGTCGAGGGCCTGGTCGGCGAGGTAACAGCCATTGTGGTCGTGTTCGACGTCGTCATCGTCGATGGGGGCGATGTCGGCGACTTCAAGAATTGGTCCGTGTCCGCTGTTGGACAGGGTACGGGTGAAAGCAAAAGCGAACCGTTCCCCGGCCGCCTCGGCGAGGTGCCGCTCGATGCGCGCCCAGTGAACCGGGTTGGTGAACTTCAGTGTGCTCATGGCGTAATCAGCTCGCTTCGTTGAATCGAGTGAGAGCACCGGCGAGGTAGTCGATGAGGTTGCTTCCGCACGCCGGGTCCGCGTGAGGGCGCCAGTCCTGAGGCTCGACATGGTAGGAAAACTGGAGCCACTGCCGTCCGTCGTGGATCTGCACGCCCTGGTTGTTGCCGGGCAGCTCCCCGCTGGCGAGGCGAAGATCAGGCCGGGCGCAGATGTTGTCCGGCTGTCCGGCCGGGTAGTTCGATGGGATCGCGAACAGGATGTCGGAGCTCTCGTGTGACCATCCTGGCGGCAGGCGGTAGCCGGGCAGAAAGACGACGAGCGCATCGAGCTTGATGAATGCGGTGGGGAACGCCTGGAGCAGAAGCGCTTGCTCCTGTTCCAGGCGCTGCAGCAGCATGGTCGGCGCGGGCATCGGCTATTTCCCGCCTCAGCCCCGCTTGAACCGGGGCCGACGCTTGAACTGCAGGCCGGAAACCAGATGGACCTCATCGTCGGCATCGACAGATTCGCGAGAGCCGTCGGGCAGAATCCGGATCATGCCTTCGGTCGTTGGGATGCCGGCTGACTGCATGATCTGTGCCCCGGTGATGACGGGGTGGTCGTACTCATAGGTGGTGTCGTCGACGTCGTAGACGTAGACAGGCCGTGTAACATCGGGGTCTGCGGGACCGCGGCCGTCGTCGGCGCACGAGCCGGTCCGGTCAGGGTCACGCAGTGGGGCGGTCGAGGGTGTCATGTCGCACTCCTGGTTCGGTCCCGCCTTCCGGGACTGTCACCCCTAGGTCGAACCGCAAGGACGCTTCGCAACCCCCAAGGCCAAAAGATGTCACCCGCAGAGTGCTACGCCTTGGGGGAACGGGCGTAGGTCACCGTCACGTCGGCTGGTGCGGTTGCGGCCAGCCGCCGTGCGAGTCCTTCTTCGTACGTGGTCACGACGATCTGACCCACGGTCCCCGCCAGCGCGGCCTGGACCAAGGTCTGGGCTACACTCGCACGGCGGCCGGGGTCGAGGTGCTCGAGTGGTTCGTCGAACCAGATCGTCGGTACTCGAGTCGCTGACCCCGCGAGCAGCAGCCGGGTGACGAGCAAAGCCGTGGCGCGTTCTGCTCCGCTGAGCTCCAGCAGCGCAAGGTCGATGTCGGTGTGGGTGAAGGTGAGCTCGCCGCTCGGGGCGAACCGCAGGCCGTCGGCTCCGAATAGCAGCTTCCACCTTTGACCAATCTGGGCCGCCAGCGGTTGGATCCGCTCGGTGAGATGTCGGTCAGCGACTTTGGTCAGGCTCTCTTGTGCCACTTCGAGCACCAAGTCCTCCCGTGCGGCCGCTGCCAAGCTTGCCTGCTCGGCGGCGGCTGCGCGCAGATCGCCGAGTTGCCGCTGCGCAGCGCGTAGCCGCTCCTGCAGCCGGCCATAGCGTTCAGCGATTTCGGCGTACTCAGCCCGGGCGGCAGTCAGGGCGGCGGCCGCCTGTGGACCGGGATCGGGGTGATCTGGCTCGACCGGAGGACGCAGTTCGCCGAACGCCCTGCCGAACCGCGATATCGCGGCTAGTTGCTGCCGTGCGTGGATGGTCTCATGCTCGTGCCGCCTGATCTGGTCGTGTCCGCCCTCACTTTGTTGGCCGTGCGCGGCCAGCGCCTCGCGGCGTTCGTGGTCGGTCAAGGGCCGCAGGCAAGTTGGGCAATGGCCAGATGCGCTCGCCAGAAGATCAGCCGCCGATGCGGCGGTGGCGATGCGAACCTGTGCCGCCGCTGCAGCAGCGATGCTCTGCTCAAGGGCAGCCGAGGCGCGGCGCTCCGCAGCATTTATCGCCTCACGTGGGTCGTCGCTACCCATCGTGACAACGCTTGACATCTCGGCGACCAAGCCTTGGGTGCGCTCGCTATATTCCCGGACTGCCGCACGGTATCGCTGCCACGTGGCAGCGTGTTCGACGGCAGTCTCGAGCTGAGCGATAGCTTCACTAGCCTCGCTGCGGCGAGCTTCGGTCGCTTCCATGCTCGCTATAAGGTCGGCCACGGTGCGCGCGGCAGTCTCGATGGCCTCTGTTGTTCCGCTCAGGTCGTCGCGCAGAGTTTTGATACGGGCAGCGAGCGTGTCGCGGCGGGCTTTTGCTGCTGCAGCACTGCCCAGCAGCGGCTCGATGCCGAATATCGCCGCGAGGTGATCCTGCACCGGGAACTGTGTGGCTTTGCCCGTCGCGGGCGGTCCGAAGATGACTGAGTCGAGCACTGCCGGCTCAGCAGCCCATGCCTCAACCAAGAGGGCCAGGTATTGCGTCTCGGAGATGGCAACGTCGCCGACGTTCGCGGTGAACGTGGTGGCGCCGCTGCGCTTCAGGGTTCGCGTCACGCGGACGGCACCTTGCCCGGGAAGCTCCAGGAGGAGTTCCACGGCGGCTGACTCGTGGCCAGCTCGCACAGCGCGGCCCTGGGCGCGGTCGCCGGGCCGTCCCAGCAAGCCCCAGCGCACAGCGTCGACGAGCGAAGACTTGCCCGCGGCGTTGGGCGCAACGAAGAACGTGACGCCGCTGGTGATCGGAAGATCGAGGCTTTCGTAGGCGCGCCAATGGTGCAGCCTGATTTGGCGAATCACGGTGCCATCGCCTCGGCGATCCGCGCAAGCTGCTCGATGAGCTGCTGCTCGTCCAGCTGCGAGGTCTGCGCGCCGACGATTACGGCGGAGAGCAGCATCGGGTCGAGCCCGGCTAGGGCTTGCAGAGCTTGCTTCTTGTACGGAAGGCGAGGTCTGGCCCGCAACGCTTGAGCGATCACCGCTTTGGTGATTGCTACCGTATCACTGGTGAAATCACCGAAATTCAGCAACTCATCCAGCCCAGAGACACGCTCCCAGCGCGGAAGGCGTTGCTCGAAGTAGCGGTCAAGGACACGCTCAAGGACATCGGGCATGGCGACGCCGCGGCCGGGTTCCAGCCAGCCTCGCACTGGGTCGATACACTTGTTACTGTCCGCTGCGGTCACGATCAGAGCCTTCTCCGCATCGGCAGATACCAGTCCCACGGCCGAAATATCCGGGTACTGGCGGAGGAACACTGCGACACCGTCTGGCTCGTCTGCCCACCCGTCTATTGAAGACTCAAACAGCGCCAGGCAGTCCCCTAGTGCGCAGCACTGGGCCAAGGGCGCCATCCCGGCTCGCGCCCAAGACGCCCACTCGGGCGCATAGTCGACCATAACCTGGCCGTCGAATCGCGACGTCAGGCCGTCAAGCACTCTCCGGATTGAAGTGTCCCTATGCCCTGCGCTGAACTCGCGGGCGCGGTCGTTCGCGGGGCTGGTCGGCTCATCCGTATGTGGCGGCGAGCTGGCAGCGATACCCAAGCGGATTGCCACTGGGTCCTGTTCCAGCGGCGGCACCTTCGGTTCACGATCAGCGAGTGCTTCGACGATGTCGAACTGATCGCGCATCGCGGCCTGCTGATCGCCAGTCAAGCCGGACAGGTCCGGCTTGGGTCCGCACCCGCGCAAGAACAGCAGATACTGCTCAATGATCGCACTGGCTAGATCATCGAATTCGAAGCTCTCGCTCATCTGTTCCTCCTTCCACGGGGCTAGCGGGCGTCCCGTTTAAATTTCACACATCGCGCCAGCGAGCGCAGCGCCCGGGCACACTGCCGGCTAGCCGCCTGGTGTGACTTGCCGACCTGGAATGCCCAGTCCGACAACGTTTCGCGGCCCATGACGGTCGCTCGCACCACGTCCCGCTGCTCATCTGGCAACAGGTCCAGACAGTCAATCGCGTAGCCGATCAGAACCTCGCGCTGCGCCGCAGCGCGGGCGTCCTCGTCGCTGAACTCAAAATTGGTCCGGATGGCTCGGTCCTGCACATGCCCGCGGATCTGCTCGCGACTGCGGATGATGGCGCGGCCGACGTCTTGCCCGCGACGATAGGCGACCTGCCAGGCCAGGGCGACGATGCGGCGGACCGCGGCAGGATCCTGCGCTTCGAACTCGCAGAAAGCCTGATAGACGACGTCCTCAACATCCTGCTCATCCGGGATATCGCAGGTGATGGCACCGATTCCGCGGCGTGCAGCCTGATACATGATCACGCGCACGGCCAAATACAGGTCGCGCCTGGTCGCGCTACCTGTCCGCCAGCTCTCAAGAAGGTTCCTGAGATCGTCCTCGTCGCGCCTCATCATCCTGATGTCGGGCGAACCGCGCAAAGCGCAACCCCCATCCACAAAGAATCTTGAGGGACAGTGCTGTACCCGACACCGACTGCCGTCAGGCACGACCGCTAGAGGCCGATCGTTATGTGCCTCACACTAGGCCGCATCTGAAGATAACCGGGCGTCTTTGCCGAATACGTGCCGAAATCAACAACAGGGACTGGCCGCTCTCACCGTCTTTGCAGCTCAGCAGCCCATCGGACGGGGCTAGCCGGGTTGTTTACAAGACGGCTGTTCAGCCTGCTGCCTTCACAGCGCACTGCCGAATCGCGCCCTAGTGCTCAAGGTGGCTCCGCTGCGCGGCCACCCGACGCGCCGCCACCGGGCTCGGCGTTGAGGACGCTCGCCCGACATGGGCACGCCGCCAGTGACAGTAGCCGGGGTGGGACATGGCCAGTGTCGCCGTGGCTGAGATCAGGCCCGCAGAGCTATTACGTAGCCGCGTCCGGAAACGGCGGATTATGAGACGCCCGGCAGGCGAGGGCGGCCCCCACCGGGATGGCGTCCAGAACCCGTCTCAGAACATGCTCCGATCGCACCTGCTTCTGAGATGGTTTATGAGACACTTGCAGTGTGGCAGCGGCCCATCACAACCTCATCGGCCTCGCCCGCGTGTCGACCGACGCCCAGGATGCGCAGCTGCAGCATGACGCCCTGAACGACGCAGGCTGCGGACGGATCTTCGAGGAGAAGATCTCCACCCGCAAGACCGAGCGGCCCGGCCTGGCCGCCGCGCTCGACTACCTGCGCCCCGGCGACGCTCTGTGCGTGTGGAAGCTAGACCGGCTTGGCCGCTCCGTAAAAGACGTGCTCATCATCGCCGACGACCTGCACGAGCAGGGCATCGGCCTGCGCATCCTCACCGGCAAACTCGCCGGTACCTACAGCCCGAGCGGGGAAGGTAAGTTCTTCTTCACCATGATGGCTGCGTTCGCCGAGCTCGAGCGCGACATCATCCACGAGCGCACCATGGCCGGGCTCGCCGCGGCGCGCGCCAAAGGACGAACCGGGGGCCGGCCCACTGTCATGAACGCCGACACGCTCGCCGCCGCCAGGGCACGGCACGCCAGGGGCGAAAGCCCCACCCAGATCGCCAAAGCCCTCGGCATTTCCCGCGCCACCGTCTACAGGCACCTGGCCGGGTAGCTCCGCACGAACCGCAGGCCACCTTGCCCCTGGCCGTAGCTTCGGGAGTCCCGGGCCGTGTAGCGGGGCCGCTGGCTGATCTCGCCGCGCTGGTATCGCTCGGCCTGCCAGGCATCCCAGGCCCGCTCCAGCTGCGGGGTCAAGGAAGCGGGCAGCCGCCGCCGGGTGCAGAAGGCCCGGAACGCGGCGGTGCTCAGGTCCTGGACCCGCCGGGCCCGGGCGAGTTCGTCCACGTCGGCGGCGATGCGGTCGATGACCGCCGCCACCCGTGCGAGGTCGACGGCCACGATGGCCCGGTCCGGCCAGTCGGCGGACGGGCGCAGGTTGACCGCTGGCGGGTAGCCGTCAGCGTCCAGGTGCGCGAGTCGGCTCGGTCGAGGTGACCGTCGAAGCCCGGGCCGGGTGGTGGCCGGACATGATGGCCGCGTCGGCGCTGAGCGGCTGCGGGCGGTGCGTCCGCTGCCCGTCTTGGCGGTGACGTCCGCTACGCGGCGAACACCGGATTGATGTCCATGTAGACCCGGTAGTCGTGCACCCGGCCATCGCGAGTGCCGAAGAGGTTGCAGCAGGGAAGGCTCAGCTTCTGACCGTCGAGCCGCTCGTAGTGCACCGTCATCGCTGCGATGACCGTTCCGCCTTGCACCTCCCACAAGTCGAGGAGCTCATGGCGGATCGCCGCGATCGACTCGAGGAAGGCGCGGGAGGTTGCTTCGAAAGCGGATTTGCCCGTGGTCACCTCGGCGTTGCCGAGCTGGAGGCGGACGTCATCGGTGACTTGCCGGCACAGCGCGTCGACGTCCCTGCTGTCTAGGGCGGCGAGGATTGCGCGTACCGCCCGGGCCGCGGGCGTATCCAAAGTAGTGGTCATGTCCCATCCTTCGTCGGGTGCCAGGCAGCGCACGCGACCCCCCCAGCCGGCCGCGCTCAGACCGCGCCCAGCCGAGGTTAGCGCCAGCGGGTCGGGTGACGGTCCACATGGCGATACTGATGACGGCAGTCCCGCAGGACAAGCCATGCGCATGCCGTACGACCGTGACCGCGGGACCCATTATCGATATTCTATTGACTTGTCGATATGGATGGCGTAGACCTGAGGATGGTTCCCGGCGAATCGCTAGGTAGCAACCGGAATCGTGCTCGGAGGGAGATGGCAACGCGGTGAGCCTGCATGGTCTGACGTCGATAACCCTGGGGGTCCCGGATGTCGGCGCGGTCGCGTCGTACTACGAAGACTT
>Ga0070697_100004743_pt1 | contig 10420 bp, 10 predicted proteins | sample KBSK1501metaG_FD_65475 | JGI IMG/M metagenome (GOLD analysis project Ga0070697, IMG submission 65475) | Corn, switchgrass and miscanthus rhizosphere microbial communities from Kellogg Biological Station, Michigan, USA - KBS K1-50-1 metaG | ecosystem: Host-associated > Plants > Roots >... | reverse complement strand
CGAGCGCCGTAAGCTCCACTTCCACCCGCGACAGGCGGTCGCGGAATCTGACGTCGTTCAATTTCCCGGAAGACAATTCCTTGAGGCGCGCGAGCTGGCGCTTGGATTCGCCGATGCGCCCGGTGTTCATGCGCTCGTAGCCAAGGAGATACTTCGCCACCGTCCAGCCCCTGCCTTCCTCGTGCACCAGGTTTTCGGCCGGCACGCTTGCGTCGTCGAAGAACACCTCGTTCACCTCGTGCGCGCCGTCCATCAGGATGAGCGGGCGGACGGTGACTCCCGGCGTCGTCATGTCGACGAGCAGGAACGAGATGCCTTCCTGGCGCTTCTCGCTCGTCGGATCGGTGCGCACCAGGCAGAAGATCCAGTCGGCGTAGTGGGCGAGCGTGGTCCAGGTCTTCTGGCCGTTGACGACGTAGTGATCGTTCTGCCTGACGGCTTTTGTTTTCAGGGAGGCCAGGTCGCTCCCCGAGCCGGGCTCGGAATACCCCTGGCACCAGAAATCCTCGCCCTGGTAGATGCGCGGCAGGAAGCGTTTCTTCTGCGCCTCGGTGCCGAAGCGCAGCAGCACCGGCGCGCACATCGCCAGGCCGAACGGGATGAGCGGCGGCGCGCCGACGTAGCCGAGCTCCTCCTCGAAAATGTAGCGCTGCACCACGTTCCAGCCGGTGCCGCCCCATTCCTTGGGCCAGGCCGGCGCCACCCAGCCCTTCTTTGCGAGGATGCGGTGCCAGCGCAGCAGGTCTTCCTTCGACAAGTGCTCGTAGCGGTCGACCTTTTCCTTCAGGTCCTGCGGCAGGTTTTTAGACAGCCAGGCGCGCACCTCCTCCCGGAAAGCGAGCTCCTCGGCGGAGTAATTTAGATCCATCAGAGAATGGTAACGCCGCCGTCGGCGACAATGCACTGCCCGGTGATAAACGCCGCCGCGTCGGAAGCGAGGAAAACCGCGATGCCGCCAATGTCGCGCGGCTCGCCCAGGCGCCGCAGCGGGGTCGCCTGGATGCGCTCGTTACGCCGCTTCTCGTCTTCCCACAATGCGCGGGCGAACTCGGTCTTGACCAGCCCGGGAGCGATCGCGTTGACGCGGACGCTCTTCGGCCCCCATTCCGCCGCGAGATTGCGCACCAGGTGATGGTCGGCGGCCTTGGAAACGCCGTAAGCGCCGATCACGGTGTTGGCGATCAGCCCGCCGATCGAGCCGACGACGATGAAGCTGCCGCCGCCGCGCTCCGCCATGCCGGGCAGGGTCATGCCGGCGAGCCACAGCACGCTCTTCACGTTGGTGGCCAGGATCTTGTCGAAAGCTTCCTCAGAGATCCCGGTCAGCGGGCCGTAATAGGGGTTCACCGCGGCGTTTGCCACGACGATGTCGATGCGGCGCCATTTAGCGACGGTTTCATCCACCAGGGCTTGCAGTTCCTCGCGCCGCGCGACGTTGCACGGCCGCGCCAGCACGTCGAAGCCCTTGCTTTCGAACTCCTTACGCACCTCTTCGCAGGCCTCGGCTTTTCTGCTGCAAAGCGCAATCCTGGCGCCGGCGCGCGCCAGCTCTTCGGCAATCGACTTGCCGATGCCGCGCGTAGCGCCGGTGACGAGCGCGACCCTGCCGTTCAGGTCGAAAAGAGAGGTCACTTCCTATTTCACTATGTGAAATCCGATACGACTAAGTTGACAGGCGAGGGCGTGCCGACAGAATATCGAAACGCGAAACATTCCGCTGCACTTCCCACACGAATCGACCGGAGGAGAGATTCTCAATGGGCGCACCTGAACCCGCGGTACCGCTTTCCCAGCCTGCCGCAACCTTCAGCTACGAGCACGAAGGCGATCGCCAGTTTGCCACCACGCTGGCGCGAGGCCTCGAAGTGTTGCGCTGCTTCACGCCGCTCGAGCCGCTGCTCGGCAACAAGGAGATCTCGGTGCGCACCGGGCTGCCGAAGCCGACGGTCTCGCGCCTCACCTACACCCTCACCAAGCTCGGTTACCTGCGCCACAACATGCGCCTGGGCAAGTACCAGCTCGGCTCGGCGGTGCTGTCGATCGGCTATCCGCTGCTCGCCTCGATGAACGTGCGCCAGGTAGCGCGGCCGCTCATGAAGGAGCTCGCCGACTACTGCAACGGCTCGGTGTCGATGGGCGTGCGCGACCGCCTGAACATGGTCTACGTCGAGTCCTGCCGCAGCGGCAACGGCATCACCACGCTGCCGGATATCGGCACTTCCGTGCCGATATCGCAGTCGGTGATCGGGCGCGCGTTCCTGGCCGCCTGCACGCCGCCGGAGCGCGAAGCGGTGCTCAACCAGATGAAGGTCAAGGAGCCCGAGGCGCACCGCAAGTTTCGCCCCTCGATCGACAAGTCCCTCGAGGACATCCGGGCGCGCGGCTTTTGCGCCTCGATGGGCGAGCTGCGCCGCGAGGTGTTCGGCGTCGGGGTGCCGATGCGGCGCACCGTCGACGGCGAGATCGTGTCGTTCAACTGCGCCGTCCCGGCGTTCATGGTGAAAAAGGGGCAGCTCGAGGACGACCTGGGCCCGCGCCTGGTGGCCATGGTGCGCAACATCGAGGCTTCGCTAGGGCTGCACTGAAAGAAGTTCTCTTCTATTTCCAGGAGCTCGATGCGGACGCGAAGCTCGCGGCGCTCCACGCCCTGCGCATCCTGGTCATCCTGGCGCTGGCGTGGGTGCTGCAGGCGAGCGCCGCGCGCCTGATCCGCGTCTTCCGTTCCTACGTGGCGCGCCGCACGGGCGGCGACGACGTCGCGCGCGTCGAGACCCTGGCGCGCGTGTTCCGCAATGCCGCCGCGGTGGTCATCGTCATCGTCGCCGGCACGCTGGTGCTGGGCGAGCTCGGCATTTCCATTGCGCCGATCCTTGCTACCGCGGGCGTCGCCGGCGTCGCCATCGGCTTCGGCGCGCAGAGCCTGATCAAGGACTACTTCAACGGCTTCTTCCTTCTGCTCGACGATCAGGTGCGCGAAGGCGACGTGGTCGAAGTCGCGGGCAAGGCCGGCCTCGTCGAGCAGGTCACGCTGCGCTACGTGCGGCTGCGCGATTTCGAAGGGCACGTTCACTTTGTTCCGAACGGCGAGATCAAGGTCGTCAGCAACCGCACGCGCGGTTACGCCCACGCAGTGATCGAAGTGGGAATCGCGTACGAGGCGGACATCGACAGGGCCCTCGCGGTCATGCGCGAGGTCGGCCAGGCGCTGCGCAGCGATCCGGCATGGGCGGCAAAGCTCGCGGCGGAGACCGAAGTGCTGGGAGTCGAGCGCCTGGCGGATTCCGCGGTGATCCTGCGCGGCCGCATCCGCGTCGTGCCGCCGATCGAGCAATGGAACGTGCGGCGCGAGTTCCTCAAGCGGCTCAAGAACGCCTACGACGAGCGCGGCATCGAGCTTCCGTCCCCGCCTCTCACCATCAACACGCCTAAGGCGAGCGCCGCCTAGCCCAGTCAGCGAGGATGGCGTGAATGCGGCGCACGCCGTCGGTGAGCGCGGCGGGACCGGGCTGCAGGATCTCGGCGGACTTGATCTCGTGCAGCTCGCCGTCGCGCACGGCGGGCACGGCGTCCCAGCCCGGCCGCGCGGCGACGCGCTCGGGGCGGAACTTCTTGCCGCACCAGGAACCCAGGATCACATCGGGCCGTCTTTCCACTACCGCGCGGGGATCCGCGATCACGCGACCGCTCGCGGCGTGGGAAAGCGAAAGCTCTGGAAACACGTCTTCGCCGCCGGCGATGCCGACCAGCTCGCTCACCCAGCGGATGCCGCTGATCATCGGCTCGTCCCATTCCTCGAAATAGACTTTGGGTTTTCTCGAGAATTTCTCCCCATCAGCCCGGATTCTTGCCAAACCGCTCTCGAGTTGTTTGATCAGCTGAACGCCCTTGTCGCTGACTCCGACCACCGAGGACAAGACCAGAATCATGTTCAGAATCTCTTCGACCGAGCGCTGGTTGAAGAGCATGACGTTGAGGCCGGCCTTGGCGAGCTCGCGTGCGATGTCGGCCTGCAGGTCGGAGAAACCGATCACCAGGTCGGGCTTGAGCTGGAGGATCTTGCCGGTCTTCGCCGTAAGGAACGCCGACACCTTCGGCTTCTCCTGCCGCGCACGCGGCGGCCGCACGGTGTAGCCGGAGATGCCGACGATGCGGCGCTCCTCGCCAAGGAGATACAGCGTCTCCGTGGTTTCCTCGGTGAGACAGACGATGCGCTCGGGATAACGCGCAGGCATATTCATTCAAAGCACTAATAAGTTAATGACTGAGTCTAATGTCTCGCCGGGACGTTGCCGGTCATACTGCCCGCTCCACTGCATGAGGGGGGTGTCATGGCAAACAAACGGTATGTTCTTGCGGGAACCGTCGGCCTAGGCGTCGCTATCGGCGTCGGCCTTGTCAGCATGGAGCCGGTCGCCGGCCCGTCCAAAGCGGAAAAGCGGCTCGTCGCGCCCATCTTCCAGGTGGATCCGTTCTGGCCCAAGCCACTGCCCGATAATTGGGTGACGGGCGAGATCGGCGGGACCTGTATTGACTCGCAAGATCATGTCTTCATTGTGACCCGCGGTTTCCAGAACGGTGGCCTGGCCTCGCCGGAGGGGGTAGGCGGAGCCGATACGCGCACCGGCACGCTCGGTGGGACCTTCAAGTCCAAGGCTTCCCCCCCGGTCATCGAATTCGACCAGGACGGCAACGTCGTCAATAGCTGGGGCAACCCCGCGCTCGTTCCAGCGGGCACGATAGGACCCGCGGGCAATAACATCGGCAACCAAAACGCGGCGCTGCCGAACGGCATTCACGGCTGCTTCGTGGACTACCAGGACAATGTCTGGATCGGCGGCAATGGCGATGGCGTCGTGCAGAAGTATTCGCACGATGGCACCCTGCTGCTCCAGATCGGGACCAAGTTCCTCTGCGACAGACCCGACCTCCCGGGGGGTACTGGCCCGTGTGCTAATGGCACCCCGCCGCAGACCGGCAACAGTCATACCCTGTTGAATCTGCCCGCCGACATCGCCGTGGACCCAGCCAACGGCGAGGTATACATCGCCGACGGCTACGGCAACCACCGCGTGGTCGTATTCGACGCGAACGGGCACTATCTGCGCCAGATGGGCAGTGTGGGCTCGGGCGACGGTCAATTCACCGCCGGCGACGGCGGCCACCCGCATTGCGTCGTACTTGGCAGGAACGGCTACGTGTACTCGTGTGATCGCGGTCAGGATCGACTCAACCTTTACACCAAAGGCTCCGGTACAACCCCGGGCGCGTTCGTGAAGGCGATTCCGATCGTTCCCGGCACCGCTGCGATTGGCACGGCCGGTTCGGCGTGGGATGTCGACTTTTCGCCGGATGCCAGGCAAGCCTTCATGTACGAGTCCGACGGCGGAAACGAGATCATGTGGATCATGGACCACGCGGCGGCACTCACCGGTAATCCTCCCGCCGGAGTTCCCAATCCGGCGATTCTCGGTGGCTTCGGGCGCCCCGGGCACAGGGCCGGAGAGTTCACGTTCCTGCACATGATGGCCATCGACTCGAGCGGCAACCTGTACGTCGGCGAGACCATCGGCGGCCGGCGCATCCAGAAGTTCGTCAATTGCGGCCGCGACAAGCGCGAGGACAGAGACCGTGGCAACGGCCGTGGCCCGCGTGGCTGTGGGGATGACGATTAAACGGGGTTATCGCTGACAGCGCAGGAAGGTGCGGCGGCCGGGGGCGCGAAACTCCGGGCCGCCGTTGCGCTGACCGCGTTGGTTGCCGTTGTCGCGCTTCCCTGCGGCGCGATTGCGAACGGCGGCGACCTGCCGCCAGAGATTGTCCTGCAGGGTTTTGCCAAGCCTGAGGATGGCCGCCTGCGCTTGCTCGTCCGGGTGCCGCTCGTCCTGCTTTCGAGTTTCGGGCTGCCAAAGCGCGGTCCGGGTTATCTCGATCTCGCGCGCATCGACGACAAGCTGAAACAGGCCGCCGCGGCGACCGCGCGCCAGATCGAGTTGCGCGACGAGGGCATTGCGCTGGTCCCCGTTGCGCGCAAAGCGAGGGTCTCCGTGCTGTCCGACCGCTCGTTCGGGGGCTATTCCGCTGCCCGCGCACATCTCGACGGCCCACCACTGCCGGCAGAGACCGATCTGTTCTGGAACCAGGGCTTCTTCGACGCGGAGCTCGAGTATCCGCTGCCCTCCTCCGACGCTCATCTTTCGGTGCGTATGAACGTGGCGCCCGAGCTCGGCAAGCGGCTCAAGCTGCGGCTCGAGTACCTGCCCGTCAACCGCCCCGCCCGCTCCTATGTGCTTTCCGGCGGCTCCGGCTGGATCGCGCTCGATCCGCGCTGGTACGAAACCGCGTGGCTCTTCCTGAAGGCTGGTTTCACCAGCCCGCTCGCAATCGACCGCTTCGCATTTCTCGTCTGCCTGATAGCGCCTTTCCGCCAGTTCCGAAGCCTCCTCGCCCTCGTCGCGGTGCTGGCCGGGTTGCAGGCGCTGACGTTGACGGCCAGCGCGGAAGGAGCGGTCGCCGGCACCGGGTGGCCCGCGCCGCTCTTCGACAGCAGCCTCGCGGCGCTGATCCTGCTCCTCGCGATCGGCAACCTCGCCGCCCCCAGTCTGCGCCGTCGCTGGCTCATCAGCGCGCTAGTGGGCGCTCTCGGCGGCTTCGGGCTGGGCGACCTGCTCGCCGACGCCTCGCAATTCGCCGGCACTCATGCCTTCGTGTCGGTTCTGTTCTTCAACCTCGGCGTTGCGCTGGGCGAGGTCGTGAGCCTGGCGCTGGCTTTCGGAGCCCTGCGTTGGCTCGTCGATCGCGCACTCGGCCTGCCGCTCGGCGTGCTCGTCGTCTCCGCCGTCGTCGGCCATCAAGGGTGGCATTGGATGATGGATCGCAGTCATGAGCTGCGCCATGCGCTCGGTCATGCAACGGCTTCCGAACTAACGAGCGTCGCCCTGTGGCTGCTCCCGGCACTCCTGGTCGGCCTTGCAGCCTGGTTCCTGCCGCAGCTGCGGCGAAACGCCGAAGGGAGTTCCGCCCGCGACTAGTTAAACTAGCCCGAAATGGGTCCGCTCTCCGGCATCCGGGTTCTGGAATTCGAGGCGATCGGCCCAGGCCCGTTCGCCGGCATGCTGCTCGCGGACATGGGCGCCGACGTGCTGGTGGTCGACCGGCCCGCGGCCGGCGACCTCGGCCTCAAGCGCGAGCGCTGGTACGACGTCATGATGCGCGGCAAGCGCTCGGTGACGCTGGACCTGAAAACGGGCTCCGGAAAGCAAGCCGCTCTTGAGTTGATCGGGCGCGCCGACGCCCTGATCGAAGGATTCCGACCGGGTGTCATGGAGCGCTTGGGTCTGGGCCCACAGGAAAGTCTTGAAAAAAACCCGCGCCTGGTCTATGGCCGCATGACCGGCTGGGGCCAGAGCGGGCCGCTCGCGCCGCGCGCCGGCCACGACATCAATTACATCGCCCTCGCCGGCGTGCTGCACGCTTTCGGACGAAAAGGCGAGGCGCCGGTGCCGCCGCTCAACCTGGTCGGCGACTTCGGCGGCGGCGGCATGCTGCTCGGCTTCGGCATCGCCTGCGCGCTGCTCGAAGCGCAGCGCTCGGGGCGCGGCCAGGCGGTCGACGCCGCGATGGTCGAGGGCGCATCGCTGCTGGCCGCGATGTTCGCGGGTTTCCTTGCCGCCAATAATTGGTCCGAGGAAAGAGGCAGCAATATTCTCGACACCGGCGCGCCCTGGTACGACGTCTACGAGACCAAGGATGGCAAATACGTTGCCATCGGCGCCATCGAGGACAAGTTTTTCAAGGAGCTGCTTTCCAAACTGCGGCTTGACGAGGACACCCCGCAGCATGACCGCGCGCGCTGGCCGAAGATGCGGGAGCAATTCGCGAAAACCTTCAAAGCGAAAACGCGCGACGAGTGGTGCCGGGTCTTCGAGGGGTCGGATGCCTGCTTCGCGCCGGTGCTGAGCTGGTCGGAGGCGCGCCGCCATCCACAAAGCATTGCGAGGAACAGTTATCTAACCGTCGCCGGCGTCGAGCAGCCGGCACCCGCGCCGCGCTTTTCGCGCACTGCCGCAAAGCTGCGCGGGGCGCCGCCCGAGCGCGGCGAAGGCGGCGCGCAGGCGCTCACCGACTGGGGATTCGACAGCGATGAAGTGAAAAAGCTAAGATCGCTGGGCCTCGGGATAAAGGAATAACAATGCTCGGACGCTTGTTGCCCCGCGAGGGCAAGTTTTTCGACCTGTTCAACGCCCACGCCGAGCGCATCGTCGAGGGCAGCCGCGAGCTCGCGGCGATGATCGGCAGCTTCAGCGAGCTGGAGGCGCACGCGCAGCGCATCGACGCCGCGGAGCGCGCCGCCGACAAGATCACCCACGAGACGATTACCCTGCTGCACAGGACGTTCATCACGCCGTTCGACCGCGACCAGATCCACCGGCTGATCACCTCGATGGACGACATCCTCGATCTCATCCAGGGCGTCGCCGAGTCGGTCGCGCTCTACGACCTGCGCAGCGTCACGCCGGAGGCGAAGCAGCTCGCCGAGATCTGCCAGTTGTCCTGCGACCGGGTGAAGACCACCGTCGGGCTGCTCACCAACGTGAAGCAGTCCGCCGCCATCCTCAAGTGCTGCGAGGAAATCGACCGCCTCGAGTCCGACGCCGACCGCGTGATGCGCTCGGCGATGTCGAAGCTGTTCCGCGAGGAGAACGACCTCAAGCACCTGATCAAGCTGCGCGTGATCTACGACCTGCTGGAGTCGATCACCGACCGCTGCGAGGACGTCGCGAACATCGTCGAAGGCATCGTTCTCGAGAACTCCTGATGGACGGCGGCGCGGCCCAGATCAGCCTGGGCGTCGTGTTGAGCCTCATCCTGGTGGCCCTGGCGTTCGACTTCATGAACGGCTTCCACGACGCCGCCAACTCGATCGCGACCGTGGTGTCGACCCGGGTGTTGAAGCCCTACCAAGCGGTGCTCATGGCCGCCTTCTTCAATTTCGCTGCATTGTTCGTATTCGCGCCGAATGTCGCCACCACCGTTGGCAAGGGAATCGTGGATCAAGGCATCGTCGATCAATACGTCGTCCTGGGAGCACTGATCGGTGCCATCGCCTGGGACCTTATAACGTGGTGGTACGGGATTCCATCGTCTTCCTCGCACGCATTGGTCGGCGGGCTGGTTGGAGCGGCGCTCGCCAAGGCGGGCACCTGGGCGCTCATCGCCCCGGGCATCGTCAAGATCGTGCTGTTCATCTTTATCTCGCCGGCTCTCGGATTCGCGATCGCCGCGCTGCTGATGCTGGCCGTAGCGTGGGTCTTCAGAGGCAGCTCGCCCAGCAGAATCGACCGCTGGTTCCGAAGGCTGCAGCTCGTGTCGGCGTCGTTCTACAGCCTGGGGCATGGCGGCAACGATGCTCAAAAGACCGCCGGCATCATCTGGATGCTGCTGATTGCGTCGGGACATCTGCATCCCAGGGAGCCGATCCCCAACTGGGTGATCTCGATCTGCTACATCACGATCGGGCTCGGCACGGCGTTCGGCGGCTGGCGCATCGTCAAGACGATGGGACAGCGCATTACGAAGCTGCGCCCCGTCGGCGGCTTTTGCGCGGAAACGGCGGGCGGCATCACGCTCTTTTCCACGGCCGCGCTCGGCATCCCGGTTTCGACCACCCACACGATCACGGGCGCAATTGTCGGCGTGGGCTCGGCGCAAAACATCTCGGCGGTGCGATGGGGTATCGCGGGCACCATCGTCTGGGCGTGGATCCTGACCATACCGTGCACCGCATTCATCGCCGCCCTATCTTGGTGGCTTGCGCGCGCGGTGCTCAGCTAGCGCAGCAGGCGCTCTTGGCTTTCGTGGGTTGAGTACCTCGGTCTTCTCCGTAGACCGGCACGGAATCCAGCGTGTGGAACGATTCCCATGCGATGCCCTGGGGATCGAGGGTCCAGTACTTGTCGCTCCTTGCGTAGCAGCACGACACGCCCTTTTGCTCCGAAGTCGAGACGTCAGCCTGCGCAAGCCGCGCGCGAAGGCCCTCCAGCTCGGCGCCGTCTTCCGCCTGGATGCCGAGGTGGTCGAGGCCGGTCTTTTTTGCCTGAGCAGAAATCGCGAAGTTGACGCGCGGATCATCAAGCTGCCACTTCGCGTAGTCGTCTTTCCTTATCGTGGGCTCGGCTGCGAAGAGCGCGGAGTAGAAACGAACGCTCTGTGCCAAATCATGCACGGCGACGTGTACGTGAAATCGCTTCATGTCGGACTCCTTTCGCGTTGAGGGCTCGTGAAGCCGCCGGCGCGCACGAGCGGCCGGCGCAGCAGTTGTCGGTGAGATAGCCCACCAGCTCGTTCATGTTCTGGAAATCCGCGCTGTAGATCACGAAGCGCCCGTCCTGGCGGCTCTGCGCCAGCCCTGCGCGCGCCAGTT
>Ga0070697_100004742_pt1 | contig 10420 bp, 5 predicted proteins | sample KBSK1501metaG_FD_65475 | JGI IMG/M metagenome (GOLD analysis project Ga0070697, IMG submission 65475) | Corn, switchgrass and miscanthus rhizosphere microbial communities from Kellogg Biological Station, Michigan, USA - KBS K1-50-1 metaG | ecosystem: Host-associated > Plants > Roots >... | reverse complement strand
CGGCAACTTCTTCGAGGAGTGGCCACAGGTCACCGACGACGAGGTGCGAGCGCTGTTGCTGACCGGTAACACGTTGTAGCGGAGGTTTTACACGGGCAAGGACAGCCTCCCATCGCCGGTTACAGCGGTGTGAAGCTCTTCGCCAAGGGCAAGGTGGAGAAGGGCGCCCAGCAGTCCGCTGCGCCCGCGTTCAGCCCCATCGATCGCGCCGGCATGCTTGGCATCCTCGACCAGGTGGTCAATGGTTCCCAGACGGCTGTGCTCGAGTTGCGCGAACCGCGTGGGAACTGGGTGTATGCCTTCCAGGCCGGCGCCCTGATCCACGCCAGCGGCGGCCGGGTCCGGGGCGCGCGGCAGGCCTTCGATCTGCTCTGGGAATTCCAGAGCGGCGAGTGCCTGTTCAGGCCAGGGGCGGATCCCAACCTGGCGGGCAACCTCTATATCGACAAGGGTCGCCTCACCGATCTGCTGCAGCGCAGCCAGGCCGCGTTGCAGGGGCCCTCGGCGCCGTATATCCCACCCGGTCAGCAGCGCCCCATCGCACCGGCCACCTGGCAGCCACCGGCGGCCCCTCCCGCGTGGGGAGCGGGCGGCTACCCGCAGCAGCCGGGCTATCCGCAGCCGCAGCCAGGGTATCCAGCGCAACCGCCGCAACCGCCGCAGCAGGGCTATCCCCAGCCCCAGCCGCAGGGCTACCCCCAGCCGCAGCCGGGCTTCCCCCCACAGCAGCCCCAGGGCTACCCTCAGCCCCAGCAGCCGGGGTATCCTCAGCAGCCACCCCCGGGTTACCCGCCAGCCGCCTATCCGGGTGCGCCGTATCCCGGCGCGCAGCCCCCCTATCCGGGGTACCCGCAGGCGCTACCCCAGGCCATGCCACCGCAGCCGATGGCGGCTCAGCCTCCCACGGCGCCGCCCGCGCCAGCCCGGCACGTGACACCCCCGACCTTTTCCGTGCCGCCGATGGCCATCCCCAAAAAACGGCAGGCACCGATGCCCGCGTACCAGCCGCCGGCGGCCGCTCCCATGCCGCCCGCGGCCGAGCCTGCCGCGCCGAAGGACGACCTGGCCGCGCTGCGCGCCAGCCTGGTGGCCCAGGCACCGCCCGTGGCGCAGGCCCCGAGTGCACCGGCCTGGGGCGTCCGCGGCAGCGACCCCGTCGCCCCGCAAGTGGTTCCCGGTCAGAAAGGGGGCGCCAAAGGTAAGGACAAGGGCAAGGGCAAAGACAAAGGCGCAAAGGTGGCCGTGGTCCAGGGGAAGGCCGCGCCGAAGGCCGACTCCAAGCTTATGGTCGCCATCAAGATCCAGCTGATCAAGTTCCTCCTCTGGGCGTGCGAGCGCCGTTACTCGCCGGACGACCACTGGACATTGAAAGACGCCTTCGAGATCTCGACGATGGAGTTGCGCGATCAGTTCTTCAGCGCCTTTTCCGAGTCGTTGAAGTCAACCAAGAAGACCCAGCAGGACAATTTCGACGACACCGACGACATGGCCGCCGGCCGCATGCGCGGCCGTGGCCGCCGACACTAACCAAAACGCGCCGGTGCGCGTGCGGCGCCCGCGCTAGACGCGCGAAAGCGCGGCGGCCCGAAGGCCGCGGCCCCGCCCGTTTTTGGTTTCTGATCTAACCGTTGCCGGGTAGACTTGCCCTTGATTTGGCAAGCTCCCCCACCGCCGCCGAGCGCGGCGTCGATCTCCTCGCCGGACTGAATCCACCGCAACGCGCCGCCGTGACCGCAGACGACGGTCCATTACTGATTTTCGCCGGGGCGGGCAGCGGCAAGACGCGCGTGCTGACCCATCGCATCGCCTGGCTGATCCAGCAAGGCCGCGCGGAGCCAGGCGAGATTCTGGCGGTGACCTTCACCAACAAGGCGGCCCGCGAGATGCGCGGTCGCGTCGAGAGCCTCGTCAACCTGAGCGCGGGCGCAATCTGGATGGGGACGTTCCATGCGATTGGCGTGCGCATCCTGCGCCGCGACGGGAGCGCCGACGGCGTCGACCGGCACTTCATCATCTACGACGAGGCGGATCGGCTTGCCGTCATCAAGCGGGTCATGACCGAGCTGCGGCTCGATGAGAAGCGCTACCCACCGAGCGGCATGGTGGCGCTGATCTCGCGTGCCAAGGACGAGGTGATCAGCGCCGAGGACCAGTTGAAGGCGGCGGGCACGCACAACGAGGAACTGGCGGCACAGATCCGGCTGCGCTACGACGCGTTCCTGCAGCAGAACAACGCCTTGGACTTCGACGATCTGCTGATGAGAACCGTCTGGCTCTTCGATCACCATCCCGAGGTGCTCGAGAAATACCAGAAGCGGTTCAAATACATCATGGTCGACGAGTACCAGGACACCAACCGCGCCCAGTACCTGATGGTGCGGCATCTTGCGAGCAAGCATCGGAACCTCGCCGTCGTGGGGGACGACGATCAGAGCATCTACATGTTCCGCGGCGCTGACGTGCGGAATATCCTGTCGTTCGAACACGACTACCCGGACGCGAAGATCGTCAAGCTCGAGCAGAACTACCGCTCGACGCAGATGATTCTCGACGCGGCCTACCACGTCATCAAGGCCAACCCAAACCGTGCAGAGAAGCGACTGTGGACGGATCGCCCGGGCGGCCCAAAGGTGGTCGTCGCGCAGACCTACGACGAACAGGAGGAGGCGCAGGCTGTCGCGCGAGAGGCACTGCGACTGGTCGCCGAGGGCGACAACCGGCTGGGCGACATCGCCGTCCTCTATCGCACCAATGCCCAATCCCGGGCGCTGGAAGAGGTCCTCCTTCGGCGGGGCGTGCCCTACCGGCTGATCGGGGGCCTCCGCTTCTACGAGCGCCGCGAAGTCAAGGATGTGCTCGCCTACCTGCGGCTGATCGCCAACCCCCAGGAGACCCTCAGTTTTTCGCGCATCATCAATGTCCCCCGGCGCAAGCTCGGTGAAAAATCACTCGCCCAGCTCGGCTACTGGGCGGATGCCCACGGCATGTCGGCCTGGGATTCGTTGACCCGCCTCGACGAGATGGACGACCTGACCCCTTCGGCGAAGGGCGCGCTCGGTGAATTTCGCGACCTGATCGTCGAGCTGCGGGCCGCCAGCCAGGAGCGCCGGCTGGTCGAGGTCATCGACCTCTTACTGATGCGCAGCGCCTACGAGCGCTACGTCAAAGACGTCGGGTCGGACGGGGACGAGCGCTGGGCCAACGTCCTCGAGCTGCGCGGCCTGGCGTCCGAGTACGACGGCTTGCCGCCCGGCGAGGGCCTGCAAGCGTTCCTGGAAGACGTCGCGCTGATGAGCGATGTCGACACCATGGACGACCGCACCCAGGGCATGACGCTGATCACGTTGCACATGGTGAAGGGGCTCGAGTTTCCCGTGGTCTTCATGCTCGGCATGGAAGAGGGCCTGTTTCCGCACAGCCGCAGTCTCGATTCACCGGCCGGCCTCGAAGAGGAACGCCGCCTCGCCTACGTCGGCATGACGCGCGCCAAGGACCGGCTCTACCTGTTTCATGCCTTCCGCCGGCACCTCTGGGGGAGCGCCAACCTGAATCTGCCTTCGCGCTTCCTGGCCGACATTCCGCGCGAGCTGGTCGATGGCTCGGCGGGCATCCCCTCCGGGATGCCGGAACCCGGCATGGCGCCGGCCCGCAGCATCGAGGCGGCCCGGCCGGCGGCGGCGGTCGAGCTGGTCCAGCGGTATAAGCCCGGGGACCAGGTCGAGCATCGATCCTGGGGCCGGGGCGCGGTGCTCAAGAGCACGATGACCCGCACCGACGAGGAGGTCATCGTCAAGTTCGAGAAGGTCGGGATGAAGATTCTCGCCGTCAGCCTGGCGCCAATCGTCAAGGTGTGAGCAAGATCGACGACGCGCGAGCGCGCGTTATCGAGTTGCGAGGACTGATCGACAAGGCAAATCGCCAGTACTACGTCCTCGACCAGCCGGAGATCACCGACGCGGAGTACGACGCGCTCTTCCGCGAGCTGGTCGAGCTCGAGACCGAGCATCCGGAGCTGGTCACGCCCGACTCGCCCACGCAGCGGGTCGGCGGCCCGCCCTCGGACGCTTTTGCCAAGGTCACGCACCGCACGCCGATGCTCAGCCTCGGGAATGCGTTCGAGCGAGATGAGGTTCGCGAGTTCGACAAGCGCGTGCATCGCGGGCTGGGCAATGTCGCGGTCGAGTACGTGACCGAGCTCAAGATCGACGGGTTGGCGATGAGCCTGCTGTACGAGCAGGGCCGCTACAAGATCGGCGCCACCCGCGGCGACGGCTACGTCGGTGAAGACGTCACGCCGAACGTGAAGACCATCCCCAGCGTCCCGCTGTCGGTGACGATCCCGAAAGAGTTCCCGCCAACGTTCGAGGTGCGGGGCGAGGTCTACATGCCGAAGCGCAGCTTCCTGCGCCTGAACGCCGAGCTGGCCGCCGAAGGCAAGCCGCCCTTCGCGAACCCACGCAACGCCGCGGCCGGCGCCGTGCGACAGCTTGACCCGCGGATCACGGCGCGGCGCCGCCTCGATACCTTCATCTACGCGCTCGATCCGCCAGGGAGTGCGAAAAGCCAGGAACAGATCCTCGAGCGACTCGCCCAGATGGGCTTTCACGTCAACGACAACCGTCGCACCCACCCCGACATCGAGGCCGTCATCGCCTTCCTCGACGAGTGGCAGGAAAAACGTCATGGCCTCGACTACGAAATCGACGGCATCGTCATCAAGGTCAATGACCTGGGTCAGCAGGCGGAGCTGGGGTTCGTCTCCCGGAGTCCGCGCTGGGCACTGGCGTTCAAGTTCCCGCCCGAGCAGGCGGAGACTGTGGTCGAAGACATCAAGATCTACGTGGGGCGCACCGGTGCGGCCACTCCGGTCGCGTGGCTGCGGCCGACCCAGATCGCCGGTGTCACGGTGAGCCGAGCGACGCTCCACAACGAGGACGAGGTCGCCCGCAAGGACGTGCGGCCGCACGACCACGTCATCATCCAGCGCGCCGGCGATGTGATCCCCGAGGTCGTCCGCGTCTTGAAAGAGAAACGACCCGCATCAAGCCGGCCGTGGCACATGCCAAAGAAATGCCCGGAGTGCGGCACCAACCTGGTGCGGGAGCCGGGCGAAGCCGCAACTCGCTGCATCAATCCAACCTGCCCGGCCCAGGTGCTCGAGCATCTACGGCACTTCGTGGGGTCGCTTGACATCGAGGGCCTCGGCTACGCCACGCTCCAGCAACTGATCGACCGGAAGCTGGTCAAGGACCCGGCCGACCTCTATCACCTGACGAAGGAGCAACTGCTGTGGCTGGAGGGCTTTGCCGACAAATCCGCCCAGAATTTGCTTGATCGCATCGAAGCCAGCAAGTCCACGACGTTTCTTCGGTTTCTCGCTGCCCTCGGCATCAACCATGTCGGCTGGACCATGGCCGGCCTGCTGGCCGAACACTTCGATGGCATCGATCGCCTCGAGGCTGCCGGCGTTGACGACCTCCGCACGGTCGGCGGGGTCGGTCCGATCGTTGCGGAAGAAGTCCACGAATACTTTCAGCGGCCCGAGTCGCGCCGCCTCATCGAGCGGCTCCTGGATGCCGGGATCATCATCAAGCCACCCGAGCGGGTCGAGGGCCCGCTTTCTGGCAAGACGTTCGTCTTGACCGGCACGCTCAGTTCGCTGACCCGCGGCGCAGCGGAGGAGCGGATCAAATCGCTGGGTGGCACGGTCGGCTCGAGCGTCACGAAGAAGACGGACTACCTGGTTGTCGGCGCGGATCCAGGCTCGAAGCTGGAGAAGGCGCAGCGCCTCAAGGTCCCCGTACTCGACGAGGCAGCCTTCGTCGCCCTGCTTGGCGGCTGACCCCTCCCCCTCTGGGGGAGGGCGGTGTGGGGCCTCCTAGTCCGTTTTGCCGAACACGGTCGGTCGCAGATAACGCTGCGTGAACGCTATCAGAATTTGTAACGAATCGTGACAGCTCCTTAACTTCTCTTTCCGGGTGCGCGACGCATCATGCGATCGTGGCGTTTCCGAGCGTCCTCGCTGTGCCCACTGGTCGCGCCGTTGGGCGCCTCCGAATGATCGGCGCTCGTGGATTACTGGCCATGCTGACGGCGGCCGCGCTGATGCTGGTTTCGGTGCTGGGTGCGCTCCTGCCAGACGCCACGCTGCCCCTGACCTGGTACGTCCCGGTGCTGGACAGCGCCATGGTGGTCACGCTGGCGGTGGTCCTGTCTCTCTCGTCCGCCGATGTCGTGCTCCGCCGGCATGGCCGGTCGCTCCCGCTCGTGTTCGCGAGCGTCGTCATCGGCCTCCTGTGGCTTCAGCACATGCTGACCTTCCCCGGAGTCCTTCCATTCCGGTTGCCTTTTGTCAGCAACCAGACCGACAGCTTCCTCTTCCACGCGGCCCACATCGGAACGCCGATCCTCTTGGCCTGGATCCTGCTGCATCGGCCTCGCCCCCTGGCGCGTCCCCGCCAGACGCTGCTCCGCACGTTGGCGCTGGCGCTGGGGATCAGCGTGGCGGCCGTCGCCGTCACCGGAGGGCTGGCGTTGGTGCTGCCCCCGATGATCCTCGGAACCCGCTTCACCGAATTCAACACGTTGCTTCAGGCCGTCCCATTCCTCGTCGTCGCCTTCGCCGCCGCAGTGTACCGGCAGGGGCGCTGCCCGGAGCGCCGCATCGAGGCGAGCGTCATCGCGGGGCTGGTGCTGGTCACGGTCGAGACCATGATGTTCATGTTCATGCGGGCGCGCTACGACGGGTTCTGGTACGTCGGGCACGCCCTGATGGTGTTGCCGTGCGTTGCGCTGCTGGTCGGGACGGTCGGCCTCTATGTGGCGGCGCGGCACGAAGCCGACGTCCAGCTGCGCGTCATGGAGCGGCTCAAGGAGTCTCAGCGGCATCTCCAGGTCATCATCGACACCTCACCGAGCGCCGTGATCACCGCCGATGAGAAAGGCATCATCACCGGCTGGAACCGCAAGGCGGAGGAGATCTTCGGCTGGTCGCACGACGAGGCCATTGGCCGGACGCTCGCCGGGACCATCATTCCGCGCCGTTACCGCGAGGCCCACCAGCGTGGGCTGAACCGGTTCATCGAAACGGGTGAGGGCAAGCTCCTCGCCGGGCCGGCCGAGCTGTCGGCGTTGCACCGGGACGGACGCGAGTTTCCCGCCGAGATCTCGGTCTCGCCGACCCGGCGCGCCGGGGCCCGCGTCGAGTTTGTGGCCTTCGTTAGCGACATCAGTGTCCGGCGCATGGCGGATCGCGTCCGCGCCGTGCAGTTCGCGGTCACCAGGCCGCTGGCCAACGCCGTCACCTGGTCGGAAGCCGTGCCCCAGGTACTGCAGGGCGTCTGCGAGACGCTCGGCTGGCCGGTTGGCGAGTTCTGGGCCGTTGACCAGGAGGCGAACCTCCTGCGGCTGGCATCCGGCTGGTATCGGCCATCCCGGGATTTTGCCGCCTTCGAGGCTTCCGGCCGCGACGTCACGTTTGCCCGCGGCGTCGGCCTGCTGGGCCGGGTGTGGGCGACCGGCCGTGCCCGGTCCATCGACGACGTGGCCTTGGACCCGAATTCCCAGCGCGCCCCCGCCGCCGACCGGAGCGGCCTGCACGCCCAGTTTGCCTTTGCCGTGACCAATGGCCGCAAGGTCATCGGCGTGATCGCGCTCTTCAGCAACGAGACGCGTTCCCTCGATGGCGCCACGCTGCGGGTGATGGCCGACATCGGCAGCCAGATCGGTAACTTCATCGAGCGGCGACGAGCCGAGGACGAGCTGCGTCGGAGCGGCGACCGGATCCGGGCCATTCTCGACAACGTGGCCGACGGCATCATCACCGTCGACCAGCGAATGGTGGTCCGCTCCTACAATCCGGCGGCCGAGCGGCTCTTCGGTCACGCCGCGGACGAAGTGATCGGCAAGGACTTCGTTCGCCTGATCGCGGAACCCTACCGCTCCGAGGTGAAGCCGCAGCTGCGTTCGTATTTGCGGGCCCAGCAGGGTCTATTCGAAATGGGAAGTCACGAGACGTCGGGCCTGCGGAAAGATGGCACGACGTTCCCGATGGAGTTCAACGTTGGTTGGCTCGGGCCGCAGCGGCTGGTGATCGGAAGCCTGCGTGACGTGTCGGAGCGCAAGGCTGAGACCGAAGCCCTGCAATACCAGGCGCTGCATGATCCATTGACCGGACTGGCCAACCGAACCTTCCTCCAGGAGCGGCTCGAGGAAACGATCCGCGCAGGTGAGCGCGATATGAAACCGTGCGCGGTCCTGCTGATGGATCTCGATGGGTTCAAGAGCGTGAACGACAGCCTCGGCCACGAGGCAGGCGACCGTCTGTTGCTGCAGGTAGCTGAGCGCATGCGTCGCGTGCTGCGCAAGGCGGACACGGTCGCCCGCTACGGGGGCGACGAGTTTGCCGTGGTCCCCTGGGGCGCGACCGACGTGAGCCGCGCGGTGCTGATCGCGGAAAAAATCCTCAACGCCATGGACCAGCCGTTCATCATCGGCGGCCAGTCCATCTCGGTCAGCCTCAGCATCGGGATCGCGGCCTTCCCCCAGCATGCCGACGATGCGCAGACCCTGATCCGTCGAGCCGACGTCGCCATGTACACCGCCAAGCGGGCCCGAAGCGGCTTCAGCGTTTACTCGGTCGATCAGGAGGGCGGGGAGACCGGTGAAGGGGTGCCCCTGGTCGGGAAGCTCCGCTACGCGATCGACCAGTTCGAGTTGGTGCTCCACTACCAGCCGATCGTGGCGGCGGCCGACGGCAAGCCGTTGAAGGTCGAGGCGCTGGTCCGCTGGGGTCACCCGGTGCACGGGCTCTTGCCGCCGGACGACTTCATCCCATCGGCAGAACAGACGAACCTGATCAAGCCATTGACGGCGTGGGTGCTCAATGAGGCGCTCGGCCAGGTCCATGCCTGGTCGAAGGCCGGAATTGACGTCGGGGTCTCGGTCAACCTGTCGGCGCGCAACCTGCTCGATGCTGAGTTGCCCGACGCGGTGGAGCAGCTGCTGCGCACCTGGCAGGTGTCGCCTGAGAAGCTCAGTCTCGAGATCACCGAGGGCACCATCATTGCGAGCGAAGCCGAAGACACGCTGCAGCGGCTGCACGCTACCGGGGTCACGATCTCGGTCGACGACTTCGGCACCGGCTACTCGTCGCTCGCCTACCTCAAGCGGCTGCCCGTGCGCGAGATCAAAATCGACAAGTCCTTCGTCCTCGACATGGCGACCAACCGGGACGGGGCCGCCATCGTCCGCTCTACGATCGACCTCGGCCATAGCCTCGGGCTGACCGTCGTCGCCGAAGGGGTCGAAGACGAGCCGACGGCAGCGTTGCTGCGCGAGTATGGGTGCGACTTCCTCCAGGGCTTCTATATCAGCCGTCCCGCCGCGCCGGGACCACTCGGCCCCTGGCTCCGCACGCGGGTCGGGCTCAACGGCGCGATGATCGCTTGAGTTCTTTTAATCTATAAGTCTTGCCCGAACCCGAGTCCGAACTTTCGTCCCGTGAGGTCGAGCACGTCGCGCGTCTCGCGCGGTTAGGGATCACCGAAGACGAGGTCGTTCGCTACCGTGACCAGCTGCGTCACATCCTGACCGCGATCAATGCCCTGAAGCGCGCCGATACCTCGACGGTTCCCGCTACCGCGCATCCGCTCGAGGAGCGCAACGTGATGCGCGAGGACCGGCGCGCACCGTGCCTGCCCGTCGAGGAAGCGCTGAAGAACGCGCCGAGCCGCGAGGACTCGTACTTCAAGGTCAAGGCGATCCAGGAATGAAGCTCTTCCAGCGGACCATCCGCGACCTGCATCAGATGCTGCTCGACCGCGAGATCTCGTCGGTCGAGCTCACCGAGTCGGTGCTCGGTCACATCGATGCCGTCGGCGAGAAAACAAAGGCGTACCTGCTCGTGACCCGCGAGCTCGCCCTGCGTCACGCAAAAGCTGCCGACGATCGGTTGAGGGCCAGGCGTGACGTCAAGCCGCTGACTGGGATCCCGATCGCGCTCAAGGATGTGCTGTGCGTCAAAGATGTCGTCTCGACCGCGGGCTCGAAGATCCTGAAGGGCTTTATCCCGCCCTACAGCGCGACCGTCGTCGATCGGCTCGAGTCCGAAGGCGCTGTGTTCCTGGGCAAGACCAACTGCGACGAGTTCGCGATGGGCTCGTCGAACGAGAACTCGGGATACTGGCCCGTCCACAACCCCTGGGGACTCGACCGCGTGCCGGGCGGGTCGAGTGGCGGATCGGCGGCGGCCGTGGCGTCCGGCGAAGCCATCGCCGCACTCGGCAGCGACACGGGTGGGTCGATCCGGCAGCCGGCGGCGCTGACCGGCACCGTCGGCATGAAGCCGACTTACGGACGCGTCAGCCGCTACGGCCTGATCGCCTTCGCCTCTTCGCTCGACCAGATCGGTCCGATGACA
>Ga0070697_100004740_pt1 | contig 10420 bp, 6 predicted proteins | sample KBSK1501metaG_FD_65475 | JGI IMG/M metagenome (GOLD analysis project Ga0070697, IMG submission 65475) | Corn, switchgrass and miscanthus rhizosphere microbial communities from Kellogg Biological Station, Michigan, USA - KBS K1-50-1 metaG | ecosystem: Host-associated > Plants > Roots >... | reverse complement strand
GCCAAGAAGCTGACCCTAAAGGCTCGTGGACGAGCCATCAGCACTGCCGTCGACGTGGCCGAAGTGGTGAACAACCGCTTCTTCCAAGGCGGCCTAGCCAAGAATGTACACTTGGGTACGGAAATCGTCGGTGAGGGCCAGGATGCACGGAACGTCTCCACCATAGAGATCATCCTAGAGCGAACCAAGTAACAATGGATAACGCATCCTGAAAGTGTGAAACTCCCACATTTTAGAAGCACTTTTTGCTTCTCGTGACGAAGGACGGGGCACAAGAAAACCAGACCTCCCCAGGGGCCCGCGAGTTTTCATGTAGATTTGGCTCAGAAACGTATGGATATGTCGTTGTCAGACGTTTAACGTCTTGACTATCCCTAGGAGCCTTTGACGGTTAGACGTTTTTCTACAATACGCCGAAAAATATTGGAGCAAAACTGCTCCTTAAAACGCCCTAACTGTTACGTGCAATGTTACCTATCTAGCGCGCCTAGGCATCTTGTGCCAGAATTTGTTTCTATGCATTTCTCGTCCCTATCAGACGATTAACACCCTCAACACGAGGGGTCTTTGCAACAGAGTTCAGGCAACTCAAGCCTTTATCAAACCAGATTCTTTCTCTCGCCCGCACGCGGGGGTTGCCAAGACAGGTCAAAGGCGCAGGGCTCAGGACCCTGTCCCGTAGGGGTTCGTGGGTTCAAATCCCACCCCCCGCACCAATCAGGATCAGTCGCCAGACCAGGATTCTTACATTTCGTTAATTTTGGCGGATGACCCGCCACAAAGATTACGTCTCCATGATGACCCTATCAACAACTCTATTATCAAGAGGCGCGTTCTATCTAGGAATGAGTTCTTTCGACGACGCGGTCGAGTCTTACGAGAAACAGCTGAGAGACTGGCTCTCCAAGTGTCCGGCCTGCGTACTCTCTCCCCAAGTAATGTTGCACGCGCGGAGAGGAACCGCCATGATCCAAGTTGGGCAGAGCTTCGAGTTTGACGAGAGGCTCCATGCACGCGATAACCCACCAAATCATATTCTTGCCCGCCAACTCGTGCAGTACAATGGGAAGATCAAGAATCCAATCATCTTCTGGCTTAACTCGTCCTTCCCCTCAGACTCAATCTACCAACTTCACAAGCAGCCAGTCGTACACCACGTCCTCCGTCTCGGAGCAGGCTACACCTTCACGAGCGTCCTAGTCGGACTGAAGACTGCACTTAAGGCAGAGAAGATAAACGCCGACTCTATCGAATGGGACCCAAAGAAACTGAAGTAGGCATAAAGACCGCCTCGACGTCGTCATTCAGAGCCGGACTATTTCCCCAACCTTGCTGATCTTGAAAGCCTCGTCCTCTCCAGGCTCGAAATACGGGTATAGACATGGAAGGTCGACTCCCGCTGCCCTGAAGCTGCTTACGTAATCTTCAAGCTCTTTGATGCTCGGGTTAGCGAGAGATATCTTCAACAGTTTCTCACTGAGATCAGGGATCTTACCGGAGCTTAGGGCCAAGCTCGCCCGGGCTATTTCCTCTGCAACTCCAGCCAATTGGAACATCTTGTGATAACTCGGGTTCTGGTCGTAGCCCGCAAACTCCTCTATGAGCATCTGCTGCGCAGTTGCCATATTTCTCGAGTAGAATATCTTTAGATAACAAGACACGGTTAGGCGCCGACGTTTGTCACCAAGGGCCTTGACAATGTCTCTCACGTGCCCCGCCTGGCAGAAATTGAGAAGAATACCATCCGGATGATCGGCAACCGCTTTCGCAATTCCCTTGCGAAGGGTTGCGATAAACACCTCAGGCATATTTACCCCAGGTGAGCCAGCGACAAATTTCTCGAAACTCTCGCGGGTTGAATGAAGCCTCTCAAGCATAGACCGAATCGTCAACTTTGGATCGTTACCAGCCCAGCCAGTCCCTATTCCCAGCACGAAGCGATTATTCGACAGCTCCTGGAGCGTCAAGAGGCGTCTTGCAAGAAGGCCCGGGTCGTGTTCAAGAATCCGAATTACTCCGCTTCCAATGCGAAGCCTCCTTGAAACGGCGAGGCTTCCAGAACAAATGTCGAGTGACGTAAAGCCGCCTTGGCTGCCTTCCGGCACGAATAGATGAGATAAGAACCGGACGTTATCTAGTCTCTTAGCGAGTTCGACGATCGTTCTGGGATCGAAAACTGTCGACCTGAACGCAATAGCGAAGCGGTCATCGTGAGGCAAGAACAGTCATTCCTTGAACTGCGTTCTTTCTCCCGCTCGGACATAAATCGAGTTGTTGCAAGGGAGCAAGCTGGGTAGTGACTCTTGAAGAGGGACAGAATTGACATGTTCGAACCTAAACTCGGCTGGTTTAAGGATGGGTTACTAAGAATCTTAATGGATAGTTAGACCGGTCTAAAGAAAAATCCGATAGAACCAACGAGCATGACTCTTCTAGTCGTATCTAACAGACTGCCCTTTACAGTTAGCAGGCGCGACGAAAGGCTCGTCTTCCACGCGAGCCCAGGAGGACTTGTTTCGGGTCTGACCGCGTATCTCGATTGGGCCCGACAAAGCCCGTCCAGATCTGATTACTTGTGGATCGGATGGCCCGGCATAGATATTGAAGAGAGTTTCCGGGAGCAGTTGAGATCAAAGGCTGCCAAACAAAAGGCATCCCCCGTCTTTCTCGACGCGAAGACCATGGAGAAGTTCTACCGTGGATTCTGCAACAGCACACTGTGGCCGCTCTTCCACTATTTTCCCACATATGCCAAGTTCCGAGAGGAAGACTGGGATCAGTACGTGAAGGTGAACGAGGCCTTTCGAGATTCGGTCCTCAAGCTGTACCAGCCTAACGATACGGTCTGGGTCCACGACTATCACCTCATGCTTCTTCCTAGAATGTTGAGAGAGAAACTTCCAGACTTGTCACTCGGGTTTTTCCTCCACACACCCTTTCCTTCATACGACATCTTCCGAACGCTCCCAACCAAGTGGCGCAAAGAAATACTCGAAGGGATTCTCGGGGCGGATTTGATAGGATTCCACACAATAGACTACACACAGCACTTTCTCAGATGCATACTCCGAATTCTCGGCCAAGAACATAGCTTCGGCCAGGTCGTTATTGCTGGAGAGAGGACGATAAAAGTTGACACTTTTCCAATGGGTGTTGATTATCGCGAGATTCGTGGTGCAGCTGCGAGCGACGATATCCAGAAAGAGGGCCTCGGGCTCCGCGAGAGACTTGGCAATCGAAAGATAATACTGTCCCAAGATAGGCTTGACTATACCAAAGGGATCAAGCATCGTCTAGAAGCTTACGCGATATTTCTGGAGCGGTACCCTCAATGGCAACGGAAGGTTGTCTTGGTGTTGTCAGTTGTGCCATCAAGACTTGGAGCAGAACACTACGATCAGATGAAGGAGGAGATTGACAAGCTGGTGGGCAACATCAATGGAAGATACGGAACCATTGACTGGACCCCTATAGTTTACCGGTACAGGTTCCTGCCCTACAATCAACTTTTGAGTCTTTTTTCGATCAGCGATGTTGCGTTAGTAACTCCTCTAAGGGACGGAATGAACCTTGTTGCCAAAGAATACATTGCATCGAAAATAGACCAGAAAGGAGTCTTAATCCTCAGCGAGATGGCGGGGGCCTCCAGGGAGCTGGGCGAAGCTCTCATCATAAACCCTAACGATACCTCCGAAATTGTAGACGCGATCAAGACCGCGCTTGAAATGCCAGAAGCAGAGCAAGTGCGTCGAAATCAGGCGATGCAGACCAGACTGGAGCGTTACGATGTCATCAAATGGGGGCAAGACTTCACAGACAAACTGCGCTCGATCAAAGAAGAACAGAAGAAATTCAGCGCTAAGCTTCTCGATGCCGCAACCAGAGAAAAGATGATCAGAGACTACGATAGTTCACAGAATAGAATATTGTTTTTAGACTACGACGGGACTCTTTCACCATTCAAGGCGCGTCCCGAAACAGCAGTTCCCGAAAAGACACTACTAACAGTCCTCAATACGCTCTCAGAAGATCCACGAAATAACCTAGTGATAATCAGCGGACGCAATCGAAACCTATTGCAAGAGTGGTTCGGCACTCTCCATATAGGAATCGTCGCTGAGCACGGAGCATGGATCAGACAAAAAGACAAAGATTGGTCTCCAACGATAAAGGCTGAGAGCAACTGGAAAGAGAAAGTCCGACCCACCCTCCAAGGCTATGAAGACCGCTTACCAGGGTCTCTCTTGGAGGAAAAGGAGTTCTCACTTGTCTGGCATTTCCGAGCAGCAGATCCAGAACTAGCGTACGTCCGATCAAAAGAACTTGCCGATGAATTATCTTACTTCACTGAAAACACTGAGATCCAAGTATTACAGGGTAGTAAATCAATCGAGGTGAGAAACGTTGGAATAAACAAAGGAATGGCCGCGAAACTACTGCTGTCCGAGAGCACCTTCGACTTCGTGCTAGCGATGGGGGATGATTGGGCTGACGAGGACCTTTTCGAAGCGATCCCGGATCAAGCATATTCGATCAAGGTAGGACTTGCCAAATCCTATGCCAAGTTCAACCTGAGAAACCATAGAGAAGTTATCCAACTTCTCACTGACCTTTACAAGACTGGCAAGTCCTAGAAACCGCCTCCATATCAGGGCGCGCCTCTCACTAGCCGCCTATTCGATTAGAAAGAGCACGGGCATGGCGCATGAACCCGGTCTTTCGACGCGCCTCCTCAAGCCGAACAGAGGCGGTGATCAAACCCATGTGAGTATAGGCTTGAGGAAAGTTCCCCAATGCCTCACCGGTTGCGGGATCAATTTCTTCCGAGTACAAGCCAAGATGATTACCCCGTTTCAATAACTGAATTAACAGCCCCTCAGCCTCACCCAGCTTTCCCAGCCGAGTTAGGCACTCCACCATCCAGAAGCTGCATACTGTGAAAGCGCCTTCCTTTCCTAACTCCCCGTCGTCTACATTGTATCTGTAAACTAGATCGTCTTTGGATAGCTCCTCTCGGATGCGTTGAATTGTTGAAGTCATCTTAGGGTCCTTCGCCGGGAGGAACCCTACTAGGGGCATGAGAAGATTAGCGGCGTCTAGATCTTCGCCGCCTATAACCATCGTGAAAGCCTTCTTCTTGAGCGACCATCCGCTGGACAGGATCTGGCTTTTGATCTTCTTCTTCACCGGTTCCCATCTTTGCCAGTCCTCGTCGTATCCCAGCTCTCGAGCTATCTTTATCGCGCGATCAAGGGCGACATAGCACCACATCTTCGACTCCACGAAGGATCTAGGCTGACGCATTTCCCATATTCCGCCGTCAGGTTTTTCCCATTCCGCAGCAGCCTGGTCAGCTGAATACCGCACCAGATTCTCGTATACCTGCTTGCTGGTCCATCCCAGCGCGCGATGGAGGTAGTACATGGAATCGACAAGGGTTCCATAAATGTCCAACTGCAGCTGCTTGTACGCCGCGTTACCTATTCGCACGGGACTAGATCGTCGATATCCTTCAAGATGGTCCAGTGTAATCTCAGGGATCTCCCTCTCGCCTCCAATGCCCATCATTATTTGCAACCTCTCTTTCGAATGCCGGCGGATGTTGATCAACCATCTGGTATAATCCACGGCCTCCCTTGTGGCTCCAGCTTCGCTTAACGCCCAGATTGAGAGCGCGCTGTCTCGAATCCAGGAATATCGATAGTCCCAATTTCGCAACGCACCGATACTCTCCGGGAGAGAGGTAGTAACAGCTGCCACCATAGCGCCAGTCGGCGCATACTGCAACATCTTCAGCACGAGACAAGATCTTACGACGTGCGTCCGATAGGGTCCCTGATACTTTACGTGGCTCACCCATCTCTTCCAGTAGGACAACGTCTTCGAAAGTTTCTTGCCAGGTTCATATTTGGCCGCAGGTGTTGCCAAGCTGTTCCCCCACTTGAGAATAAATAGAACTCTCTGACCTCGCGACAAACGGAAATCGTTGACCAGACTCTCTCTGTCAGAGACCAGAAGCTTTACGGATGAAGCGAGACTGACTCGGTGTCTTTGATTTTTCGCCAAGCATCCTTCCCTGGTTTCCAATATGGTCGTCTTTCCCCTGGCATAGTTGAAACGCGGCTGGAAGGTGATTCTAAGTCCAGGATCGCCGTCGAGGCAGTCAACGATCCTGTGAACTTCTTGGAATCCTTTCAGTTCTCCCTTATCCATGAAACATGGCATGAAGTCTGTGAGCTTGATCCGTCCCTCCTTGGAATCGAACGTGGTCGCTAACACGTTCGTGTCTCCTTCGTAGCTTTGCTTCGTCGTGAAATTCCCAGTCAGCGACAGCTGGAATCTTCCTCCTTTTTGCGAGTCGAGGAGAGCAGCGAAGACACTTGGAGAGTCGAACCTCGGCGCACAATACCAGTCGATGGAGCCGTCGAGTCCAACGAGCGCGGCTGTGTGCATGTCTCCGATGACCCCGTAATCGCTGATGGGCTTGTAACCACCCGCGGAATCTGGTCTATCAGACAAAAACCCTGAACCTACCCTAACACGTCACGCTCCCGGAATCAGGGCTGTCTCAAAAGTACTTCGACTCCTCCAGCCGTACAAGCGGAAGACTACCGGAGAGGCTGGTATGATTCCTACTGGAGCCCCCTCAAGAAGTACTTTGAAAAAGCAAAACTTTAGGCTCTCTGCCCAGCAGTCGAAAAAGAGAAGAAGAGTCATGATCACCACCCGCAGGCACTCAGCTCGATGATCTCTCCTGAGTTAAGGCAAAAAATCGAAACGCTCCGTCAAAACATCGTCGCGTCTGGCTCTGCAAATACTCTAGCGACAAACAAGGCCGAAGTAAAACTCGTCAAAGATCAAAATTCAGAGGCAAAGGTCCGAGGTTTCACGGTAGTCCAAGACGAGCCGGAGAGTATTGGAGGAACCAGCAAAGGCCCAACTCCAACTGACTATTTGATCGCGTCGGTGGGCTTCTGCGAGAACGTTATATTCGTCAGGAATGCCAGTCTCGCGGGATTGTCCATAGATTCGCTGGAGACGACGGTGACAGGGTCCTGGGATAGAAGAGGACTCTTCGAGATCGACAATGTCGCGCCCTACTTCAACAGCATCACGGTGGAGACGAAGGTCTCGACGAAAGACCCTGTTGAGCGAGTGGTTCAGGTGGCGCGAGAGACTCATCGACGATGTCCAGTACACGCGACACTGGCCCGGGCCACCGAGATTACATTCAGGCTGGTTGTGAACGGCCGCAGCGTCCAGATCTAAGCCCGTCGGGAATATCCATTCCCCAGGAGTTTTGGGGGCTATGACTTTGCAATCTCTTGGGCGAGCCTATCATGTATCTTCAGTCTCTCAAGTGTCGCGTCCGCACCGGCTAGCTTGTGTTCACGAAAGAGTTTCCCGACATCCCCAACGCGACCCACGCCTATGATAGAGATGTACAGGCGCATGTAAGCTGAGAGCGTTGCTGTTCCTTCGTACATCTTGTCAAGCTTCTCAATATTGTCCCTGAACCACTCCCAAGTCACAGCGTGTGCATCCGGGTTAGAGGTTGCGAACTGGAGTAGCCCTCGTCCAATATCCTGGCGTTTCACGTTGCCTGCCATTGCGAAGTCCTGAACCTTTCTAACCAAGTCAGGCCGCTTGAAACTGGCGAGTCCCTCCAAGTATCTGAGCCGATCCTCGTCAGTAGTGCTCTTCTTGTAGCGGTCCACGAGGCCGTCGTAGTCGTTCGAAGATCTTGCATAACCTACGATCACCGATCTCTTCATGTCAGGCTCCACATTGATCAAGTCCTTGAATTTCGCTCCGACCTCTCGCGCATAGGCATCATCCATCATGGCGAGTCGCAAAGCAACAATTCCCCTTAGCAACGAGCTGTTCTCGTCTCGTTTTCTTTCAAGGATCTTGAGCTGAGACCTATGGTATCTTCGCGACAGATCAACGGTCTTTCCTGGGGCAATTAGAAACAGCGTTGTGAGCCTCTCTGAGGTTTCGAACGTAGGCAGATATTCTTCGTCACCAAAGAAATGCTCAAGGAAGACCTGGTATGCTTTCCAACTCATTCTGCCGGAGCTGAGGAAGGCCCAAGCATCGTTCGCGAGGCCGTACCGATCAACCCCTGACAAGTTGCTAGCCCAAACGAGCCCTTGTAACTCACTGCCATGATAGTCGGTCCTGTAGAACCCCGTCCGATCAACATTCAACTTCAGGGACTTTGGACTAGCAAGTTTGACTTCTACCTTCTCCTTGTCTAGGAGGAGCTGCTGTGTCTTACCGTCAACTGTTATGGTTACTGGGATAGGCCATGTCTGCATCTCCCGCGCCCCAGAGTACATGAATCTCTCCTGTTCCAAGAGTAGCTTGCCTTGGGAAAGAGAAGCTTTGACAACCGGGTATCCTACCTTGCTGATCCATTCATCCATGACTCGGCTAACGTCTAGACCCGACGCTTGCTGAAGATGATTCCATAGGTCGCGGCCGGCAGCGTTGGAATAACGGAACTGTTGGAGATACTTGCTGACACCCTTCTGGAACTTGTCCGGACCGACGTATGCTTCGATCATTCGAAGGATACTAGCACCCTTGCCATAGCTGATCTCATCGAAGAGCTCCTCGATCTCTTCTGGAGAGCGGACCTTCGCCTCGATAGGATGCGTACTGTTCAACCCGTCACGAGCCATTGCTCCCCCAGTACTGTTCTTGACGAAGTCCTGCCATATCTTCCAATGCGGAAAGGCCCAGTCAACTACTTTGTACGCCATGAAGGTGGCGAAGCTCTCGTTGAGCCAGAGGTCATCCCACCACTTCATTGTCACTAGGTCGCCGAACCACATGTGAGCAATCTCGTGAGCGATTACCTCGGCGATGCTTTTCTTTGTAGATGTGCTCGTGTCCTTGTCGGCATGCAACAGGATCTCCCGGAAGGTTATTGCTCCCCAGTTCTCCATTGCTCCGTAAGCGAACTCGGGGACGGCGATCATGTGGAGTTTGGGTAGATCGTAGGGAATGCCGAAGTACTTTTCGTAGAATTCTAAGGATTTCTGTGCGGCCTCGAAGGCGAGATCGGTTTTGATCTTGCCGTCGAGCCTTACGACGGAGGCGGCGTACAACTCTGTCTTGTTATGGCGGTTCCTGTCCTCCTCGAACTTTCCGATTCCAACATAGAGGAGATAGGTGGACATTTTCGGAGTTTTCTGGAAACTGACAGTTTTCTTGTCACCTTCTTTCTTTTCCGATTCAACGGGCATGTTCGAGATGATAGAGAGATCGCTTCGAGTACGGACCGTGAGTTTGAAGTCGGCTTTGTAGGCGGGATGATCGATGCAGGGTAGGAGTCGGCGGGCGTGTCCGGCTTCGAAGTGTGTTGTCAGGATGTACTTGTCTCCGTAGGGAGCCTTGTAGAAGCCTGTCAGACTCTCGGAAACCTTCCCTTTGTAATCAACTTCTAGAGAACCGGAGAATTGGCCCGTCTGAATATCCACGGCGTTCCCGTGATGCTTGAACGGAACGTTTCGCCCGCTCGTCTTGACACTCGTAACTTCTAGGTCGACGGCGTCAAGACTAATGTCTCCAGTGGAACCCATGTCGATCCTCACTTTTCCTGAGAATTTCAGAGCATCAAAATCGACGTCCAGATACAGGTCGTATTCTTTGATTTGTTGAACAGTCTTGCCAGCTTGAGCAGTTACTTGCATAACAATCTAGCGAGGGAATTTACGGTCGGGTACTTAAGGGCCATTGGGGGGCATCAAGATTAGACGCCTTTCAAAGGAAAAGCTAAACAAACCTGCCCTTCACCGTCCACGAGCGAGCATCGAGTATGCACAAGTATCGAACAGACATGTACGAAGGAATGATAGCAGAAACCGTAATGGTTCGAGGACACGATGGCACGATTATCAACGCGTATTTCGCGCGGCCACTGGGCTCGGGACCCTTCCCGGGCGTTGTGTTGATCCATCATGCACCTGGATGGGATGAATGGTATCGTGAGACGACTCGCAAATTCGCCCACCACGGCTACCTAGCCATCAGTCCCAACATTTACCAACAGTTTGGCCATGGAACTCCAGAAGACATCGCTGCAAAAGTACGGGCTGCCGGAGGTGTGCCCGACGACGACGTTGTTGGGGATATTACGGAGAGTCTGAACTACTTGAAATCTCTCCCGCAGAGCAACGGCAAGGCAGGGGTATTTGGCACCTGCTCGGCGGGCAGACAAGCGTTCCTCGTGGCTTGCAGAATCAAGGGCTTCAACGCGGCTATAGACTGCTGGGGTGGAAGAGTGGTGATGTCTCCACAAGAGTTGACCCCTAAGTATCCTGTCGCTCCCATCGACTATACGAAGGATTTGTCGTGTCCACTGCTCGGGCTGTTCGGTGAGGAGGATCAGTTTCCTACTCCACAACAGGTT
>Ga0070697_100004737_pt1 | contig 10424 bp, 7 predicted proteins | sample KBSK1501metaG_FD_65475 | JGI IMG/M metagenome (GOLD analysis project Ga0070697, IMG submission 65475) | Corn, switchgrass and miscanthus rhizosphere microbial communities from Kellogg Biological Station, Michigan, USA - KBS K1-50-1 metaG | ecosystem: Host-associated > Plants > Roots >... | reverse complement strand
CGAGCCCGTCAACTGTCTCCTGGCGCGCTGCACCCGGACGGTAGACGCCGGCGTTGTGGATAACGGCCTGGAACGGTCCGGCCGCGTTGGCCTGTCGGGCCAGGGCACGCGTCTGTTCGATGCTGGCCAGATCGCCCTCGACCGCTATTCGGGCGCCAGGAACGTTGCGCAGTGCCTGTTGGGCCCGATCGCGATTGCGCCCATGCAGGACGACCTCGTGGCCGACCGCTACCAACTTCCGGGCGGCCAGCTGTCCGAGTCCATCAGCCGAACCGGTGATGAAGATGCGGGCCATGCCAGTGCGCCTCCTCGCCGCGCGCTAGATGGTCCGCTCCAGGATCATGACCGGAATCTGCCGCGAGGTCTTCCGCTGGTACTCCCCGAACCCTGGTGCGATGGCGACGCGCTCGGCAAACAGGCGCTCCCGTTCCTCACCCTCGGCCTCGCGCGCCCTGACCTCGAACGTCTCCGTGCCGGTCTCCGCCCCCACCTCCACTCTCGCCACGGGATTCGCCTTGAGGTTGTGGTACCAGGCGGGATTGTCAGGCGCTCCCCCCTTCGATGCGACGATAACGTACCGCTCGCCGTCGCGGTGGTACATCACCGGCGAGATGCGCTGCTCTCCGCTTCGCCCCCCCATGGTGGTGAGCAGCATCAGCCGGTCGCCGAACGGTCCGACCCCTTTCCCAGCCTTGGAGTGGAACTCCTGGATGGTCGCCTCGTTCCAGTTCGCCATCGCTACCTCCTTATTTTGCTACCAAAGCCTTTAGCGTTGAACCGAGCGTTTAGGGCCGATCTACGCATTCGAAGTGCTCAGGCCGGGTGGCGAGCATGTCTACATTGACAGGAACAGTGCGAACAGACGGACCCCGCTGTCTGCCAGCGTCGCCCTGAGCTCTGCGCTCGGCTCACCAAGGAGTTCGCCGGAGACCGATCCCATTGCAAGGAGGGCCTCATTTCGGTCACCAAGGTGAGCGGCGTGCTCGATGAGCGCCTCGGAGTCCCTGTACCGCTCGAGGACGATGAGCTCGGATTGATCGTCGTTGATATAGATGTCGTACTGCAGCGTACCGCTGTCTTTGGTCCGCGCGATCTCTATGAATTGCGCCGACAAGCGCTTGAACTCCTCGAGCTTGCCCTTATGAATCTTGACTCGACCGATCCCTTGAAGCTCACTCACTGCTCCCGCCTCCCAGTCTTTTGTGATCGCGTCCCGGTTGATCGCGAGCATCCCCGCGTTGTCCGATCGGCTATCGGTTTGCCTGCGCTGGAGCGAGTCGCAACGGCCATTTCCGTTACCTCACGGGTGCACATAAGACGCAAATCCGAGGTCGAGCCGAATCGACTGCATGACCCAGAAGGTGGTGCTCGCGGTGAATACGTCGGCTGCAGCGAGCACGCCCGTGTACTTCTCGATTACCGGGGCTGCGGCCGCGTCCGCACACGCGTCGAGGTAACCCTTCGTGCCGGCCCAAGCGTTCTCCTGGTACTTCACGAAAAAGGGAGTCGGATCGACCGTGGTGAGCGCCTTCCTGACGCTGGCGTCGATGTCGGCCATGTATTGCTGGTGTAGCGTGACGTCATCGCGGGTGCCCAACCTACCGACGTGGCCGCCGATGTAGTGCTTCCAGGGATAGGTCAGGGCGCGGGCCGGGGCTTGAATGTACCCAGGGATGTCTTCGGTGAGATTCGAGAGGTAAAGCGGAACCCACCCACAGTTCACGATGTCCACGAGCATGAGGGTGTCGTGGTTCGGAAAATGGATGTAGCTGTTGTCGGGCGTGTGATTGGAGCCGTGCCAGGCAAGCTCGATGTGTTCGCCGCCGATGGTGAGGGTGCGCCGGTCCGAAAAAGTCTCTTCCGGCGCCGGCCGGGCCGGGTCGTTGTCCCGCAGCAAGAGCCGCCTCGTCTCCTCGTGCCCGATGCGAACGACATCCTTCCCGAATAGCGACGCCGCTCCGGCGTGGTCGCCATGGTGGTGCGAGTAGATAAGGTAGGTCACCTTGTTGCTCACACCGTTCGCCCTGGCGATGTCGTCGACGGCGCGCTGCAGGTTGTGACCGATGGTGGGCGGCGCGTCGAACAACACAACGCCCTCAGGCGTCGTCAGGAATGCCGCCTGGTACGTGCCATCGGTGACCCAGTAGAGGTTGCGCTCGACCCTGCCCGTGTAGTAGCCCTTATCGTTGAGGGCGGGGCCGATTGCCGACCGCGGCACTGGCGCGTAGTCCGGTAATGCGTCGGCGCTGGTCTTGGTTGCCGTCGTCGTCGCGCTCATTTGAGTCCTCCTTGTTCCATTCATCGCGTTCATATCGATACCGCGTTCCAATACATCGCCGTCATTGCGTTCCAATACATCGCCGTCATGTTGATACCGTCTGACTCGTGGTTCGGTTAGCAGCGTTGGCGACCTCTGGCGCAGGTTTGGCCACGGGCGGTTGTGACTCAAGCATCAAAGCCGCAAGAACCGCGCCTATTGCTGCGGTCACGGCGAGGACCCAGAAGGCGACGTCGAAGCCATGCGTGAGCGCCGCGCCGTTGAACGGGCTAATGCCCGCGTGCGTGTGCACGTAATGGATGGTGGCTGTGGTCGCGATCGTGATGGCGGCGGCGACGCCGACCGCACCGCCGATCTGGATGTTCGTGTTGAGCAATCCTGAGGCAATACCGGCGTCAGCCTTGCGCACGCCGGTTAACGCGCCGATCGACATTGGCACGAAGGCCGCGGCTAGCCCGAGCCCGCTGATGAGGAAGGCGGGAAACAGGTTGGTGAAGTACTGACCGTGGACCGGCAGCCGCGCGAACAGCACGAGCGCTACCGTCGAGAGCACTAGGCCTGCGGGCAGCACCCTTCTGACGCCGACCCTGGTCACGAATGCCTGCGTGACGGTGGAGAAGGCGATGGTCGTCAGCGTTAGCCCGATGTACGCCACGCCGGTTTTGATCGGTGAGTAGTGCAGGACCTGCTGCATGTAGAGCGTGAGCAGCAAGAACTGCGAGACGACGATGGCCCCCGCCATAAGCGCGCTCACATTCGACCCTGCCAGCGTGCGCAGCCGCAGAATGCGCAAAGGTAGCAACGGAGCCTTCGAGCGGGCCTCGATTGCGAAGAACGAGCCGATTAGGAGACCGGAGCCGGTCAGGAGACTGATGGTGGCGAGGTTGGCCCAGCCGTGTTCTGTCGCACGGGTCATCGCGTAGACGAGCAACATCAGCCCGCCGGTGATCGCCACCGCGCCGGCGAAGTCGAAGTGACGTTCGCGCGCATCCGTGCGGCTCTCGCGCAGAAGCCGGGGGCTGACTGCGATGACGAGCACACCAACAGGTACATTGACGAAGAAGATCCACGACCAGCTGAGCCAGCTGGTCAGGGCGCCTCCGAGGAGGGCTCCCGCGGCCGCGCCACTGGCAGACGCACCGGCCCATATTCCGAGCGCGCGGTTTCGGTTGCGACCTTCCGCGAAGGTGGTAGTGAGTATGGAAAGCGCCGCGGGCGAGATTAACGCGGCGCCGAGACCCTGCAAGGACCGGAATGTGATCAGCGAGGCTTCCGACCAGGCTAGCCCATCGAGCAGTGAGCTGATCGTGAAAAGAGATATGCCGGCCATGAACACGCGCCGGCGCCCGAGCAGGTCCGCCAGGCGTCCCCCGAGCAACAGCACACCACCGAAGCAGATCGAGTAGCCAGTAATCACCCATTGGAGGTTTTCCTGGGAGAAGTGGAGATCGGTCTGGATCGATGGCAAGGCGACGTTAACGATCGCCGTGTCGAGCACGACCATGAACTGCGACAACACGATCACGGCGAGCCCAAGCCATCGGCGGTCTGCAGTTCCGACTGCGTCGCTTGTCGCAGGGTCAGCGGACATCGGTTCCTACGATCGCCCCGATCCAGGTGAGCCGTCATCACCGGATGCTGGTGATTCTCCGGCGGCGCAAACCCCGGCGAACACTCAGCTCGAGGCCGGGGATTCGCGAGGTCGGTTGATCCAGGCGCTGGGGTCGCCGAGGTAGAGTGGGAACCGGCCGGCGCCGTAGGCGAACTGCGCGCGTGCGACGAGTCCCGAGACGTGCGAGCATGACGAGTATGACGACGATATCGCGGGCCGCGCCTCACTCCCGGCTGGCTTCAACGCAGGTCTCGCGTCCCGCTGGTCTGCTTCGCCGTGATGCCCTCTTAGCCGCGCTGGATCGCGCCACCCTGAGGAAGGTGACCGTCATCTCTGCGCCTCCGGGGAGCGGGAAGAGCTCGCTTCTACGGGCGTGGTCTGACCGAGCGAGGAAGGATCGCCGGGTCGCCTTCGTGTCGGTGTCCCGTGACCAGCAGGATGCTCAGCAGTTCTGGCTCGCCGTCTTGGACGCGATCCGTCAAACGGACGCCATCGCTGATTCCCGAAGGCAGGCGAAAGCTCCCGTTTTTGACGGCGATGCGATGGTTGACACGGTCGTATCGGAACTATCCAAAGCGGCCGGAATCGTGGTGCTGGTGATAGACGATCTCCACGAACTGAGTTCCGCCGATGCGCTCTCCCAACTTGAGAACTTGCTCAGCGTTCTTCCGAAATCTGCGCATGTGGTGTTGTCGTCTCGCCGCGATCCGCCGATCAGACTGCACCAGCTCAGGCTTGCCGGCGAGGTCGCCGAGCTTCGGGCCGGCGATCTGCGGTTCACGGCGAGCGAGACACGAGAACTGCTCGCCGCTTCTGAGATCAATTTGTCCGATTCCGGGCTGGCCGCGTTGTACGAACGCACGGAGGGTTGGGCGGCTGGCCTGCGCCTGGCAGTGATCTCTCTCACCGGTCACCCGGAACCGGACCGATTCGTGGATGAGTTCTCCGGGACCGACAGGGCGATCGGGGAATACCTGATGGCCGAGATGCTCGAACGCCAGCCGATCGAGGTTCAGAGGATGCTGTTGCGGACCTCGGTGGCCGATCGGTTGAATGGCGAACTGGCCGACCTGCTGGCTGGCCGCTCAGGCTGTGAGCAGATGCTGCTGGCACTCGAGGACGCCAATGCATTCGTTGTTTCGCTTGACGCCCAACGCGTCTGGTTCCGCTGCCACCAGCTTCTGGCGGATTTCTTGCGCTTGGAACTGCGCCGAACGTTGGCTGAAGAAGTTCCTGATCTCCACCGCAAGGCCGCAGCGTGGTTCGCTGATCACGGCGAGGTCGTCGAGGCCATTCGACACACGCTCGCGGCCGGCGACTGGCCCGATGCGGCTCGGCTACTCGCGGACCACTTGTTCAGCCTGACGCTCGACGGTCAGGAAGGCAGCATCGCCGCACTGTTGCGGTTGTTCCCTGCAGGGGCACTGTCTAAGCATCCTGAGCTGGCTCTGGCTTACGCGGCAACCCAGCTAGCGCAGGGACGGCTAGAGGACGCATCGGCGCAGCTCGCGGTGGCTGAATCCCACATGGAAAGCGCACCGCCTGCCCGCCTCCGTCGCCTCGCGATAGCAAATGCGTCCCTGCGGTTGGCGCTCGCACGGCGTAGCGGCCAGTTCGCGGAAGTAGTCGAGCAAGTCAATCTGCTCGACACGTCGATCGCAGATCGGTCGAGCGACCTGATCGGGATGGACACTGAGTTGCGCGCAGTCGCGCTGATGAATCTTGGGATTGTCGAGACGTGGTCTGGCCAATTCGCCGATGCCGAGCGGCATCTGACCGAAGGAGCGACGCTCGCTCAGACGATCGGCCGACCCTACATAGAGGTCGCGTGTCGCGCCTATCAAGCGTTTCCCTCAACGCTCGTCTCGCTCAGGAACGCACGCGAACGCGGCCGTCAGGCGTTAGCCCTGGCCGAGCGCTATGGCTTGAGCAATCGCCCGGTGCTCGCGCCCGCGTTAGGGGCGCTTGCCTCCATAGCGGTGTGGATGGGCGAGTTCGAGGAGGGAGAGCGGTGGTTGCGCCGTGGTTGGGAAGTCGTCCAGGCAGACATCGACCCCGCTGCCGCGGTTCTGCTGCACATGGTCACCGGCATGTTGCATGTCGGTCGCGGCGAGCATCAATCGGCACTCGAGGCGTTAACCGCGGCAGTGAAGGCGCAGTCGCTTCTCACCGGCGTGCACATTCTCGCACCGGTGACCGCCGAATGGCTCGCTCGTCTCGGGATGCCAGACCAAGCGCGCGCAACGCTCGACGAGTTCTCCACCGAACACGGATGGATCGACGCCATTGACCTCGCGCGAGCAGCAATCAGCCTGGAAGAGGGAGACCCTGCCACGGCGCTATCTGTCCTCGGAGACGTTCAGCGTATGATCCCGCCGCCCGGCGCTCCGGCGTACGCTCTCGTCGAAGCGCACCTAGTCGGTGGCCTCGCGCACCTAGCTCTGGGCGATCGGAATGCCGCCGCAGTCTCAGCCGAGGCCGCGCTGGCTGCTGCTGAACCAGATCGACTGATCTTCCCGTTTGCTATGGCCAACGCGGGCGAGCTCCTCGACGTCCTCCCACGACACCAAACGGCGCATAGCGCGTTGCTCGCCGATGTCGTTGACCTGTTACGAGGCGCACCGGCGCCACGCCCTGATCGGGAGCATCTACCGCAACCGGAAGAGCTCAGCCCAAGCGAGTTGCGGGTGCTGCGATTCCTGCCGACAAACCTCACGCGGCCTGAGATCGCGCACCAGCTCCACGTCTCTGTCAATACGGTCAACACGCATATCCGGAGTATCTACTCCAAGCTCGGCGCGAGTGACCGCAGTTCGGCCGTGCGACAAGCACGCGAGCTGAGGCTCCTTGCCATCGGGCGCGCCCCATCACCGCCGAAGTGAATTCCGCGTTCGCGCGAACAATCACCCAGATTCCAATGGCGACCGCTCACTGGGTCAGGCCCCGCCTGACAGATTTCTTGACTACGGCTCTGTATCAAACGTATTTGAGGAGGACAGGTGGTATTTGCGCCCCCGAGTCCGCTCGGGGTCGCCATCCACAACGGACTTGCTTTCGGCAGCCAATGCCGCAAGCCACGCAAGCCTACAGGGCAACGAGTCTACGCTCGCGTCCGATTAGGCGCCGACGGCCACCGTGAGTCGATAGCTGCCGCTCTTGAAGTCATCGCAGAGAGCACGGCAGGCACCGAGTTTCTCGGCGAATGTGGGGTTCGACTGCCAGGCGCGCCGCTCCTCCTCGCCCCTCCAGTAGCCCACCGAGATGTAATGGTTGGGATCAGCCACGTCCTGAATAAGAATCGCCTTGACGAACCCTGGCGAAGAATCCCTGCTCCACTCCAGGAACTCGGTCCACTTTCTGACGAACTCCGCTTCCTTGCCTTTCGTCACCTGCCAGTTGCCGGAAACAAAATCCTTGATATCGTCGGCGCTCGCTGTCGATTTCGGCCGATTCTTATCAGCCACATTCGTGGTCATCCCGTTCCCTCCCCAGCCGCTAATCCGGCGTCGGCGCCATGGTGCCGCGCCCGCACTGCCGGATTATAGGCTGGCTGAAGTCCTGCGCAATTCGCCCGAAGTTCCAAACTCATCCGCTGGGGGCGCACGCGAACAGCATGGTTCAACGACAGCGAGGGCAACCTCCTCAGCGTGCGGGAGATACTCGCCTGCCCAACGCCGAATTGGGGGGCACCCAATTCGCTGACCGGAGCATCGGGCTGAAATCCCGCCGGAGTCGCGCGACCGTCCTCGTCTCGTTCGGATCAGGCGCTTCCGGCTGATTCTCATTCTCATCTTGCCGGTAGCAGGCGGACTGGCGACCTTGGCGGTCGGCGGTGCCTAATGGCGACTCATGGGGTTAGACCGACCGGAGCAGACTTGCACGCTTATCACGAGTTGTGTCGCAGGGGATGGCGAGAGATTTTCCTATGGCCCTTCGCTCTCTTCTTGATGAACGTGCGGGCGGAGCCGATTTCGACGCAGCTATGGCGGGGGTTGCCGCTGGTCTAATCGACGGACTCCCAGCAGTATGGGATTCCTACGCCGGGAACGACAGCACCCGGAGTGGCCCGGCCTCAAACGTATTTGTGGAGGGCTGGTGGTATTTGCGCCCCCGAGTCCGCTCGGGGTCGCCACCGGAGAGCCTCGGCGTAGACCGGGCGAGCGCCACTGTGACCTCTCACCTCACGCCGACTTCTTCGTGTACTTCGCGCAAAAGCTCGGCGGTCATAAGGATGCCAAATATAGCTATAGTTCTCCTGGATTGCGGAACGTCACCCTTGGCGAGTATCGCAACCTTATGCGCGCCTTCTGCACGGGCCTTATCAGCGCGAGCGACTTCGAATCGGGCTATCGCCGCCTCGTCGATGAAGACCAGGCCACTCGCCCCGCTGAAATCGCAGCCATCCTGAAGAGCCTGCCGGGAAGCTCGGACGAGAACGCCCTCAAGACCCATTGCACCGAAGCGCTTCGCGCGCTCGACGTGATCAAGCACGGAAGTAGTCCCCCCTTGACGAGATAGGGTTCTAACCCGGCACCGAACGGAGGCAACTAACGGAAGCTGCTGACGGGACGAGGCGGCGTCACTCGTTCACTCTGACAAGCAGGGTTCGGCGCGCAACATAACAACAAGGTAAGGCGGGAGGGCGCTGCTAAAGCAAGGCGCCCTCCCCTGACCGTAGCCTCGCGGTGCACACCCTATCCTCGTATCGTGGCCACAGGCGAGCTGATCGGACGCGACGAAGAGTCGGAGATCGTCGACGCGCTCGTCCGTCACGTAGCGGACGGCGGCGGATCGCTCCTAATCCGGGGCGAGCCAGGCATCGGCAAGTCGGCTCTGCTGGAGCGCGCGCGTCGGCAGGCCACCGCCATAGGGGCCCAAATTTTGACGGCCGTGGGCGTCGAGTCCGAGGCCGAGTTTGCATTCGCAGGCCTTCATCAGCTGCTCCGCCCGATCCTGGGGCTAGCAAGCGCACTGCCCGAACCGCAGCGGCATGCGCTGGAGGCGGCGTTCGGCGTCAGCGCCGACGGTCGGCCCGACCTGTTCCTCGTCGCGATGGCCGCCCTGCAGATCCTGAGCCGAGCGGCGGAGTCGGCGCCCGTGGTCGCATGTGCGGATGACGCGCATTGGCTCGATCGCGCGAGTGTGCGGGTGCTTGCCTTCCTGGCTCGCCGGCTGGAGAACGATTCTGTTGTTCTGCTGGCCGCAGTCAGGACCGGCTATCAAACGCCGATCGAGAATGCGGGGATCCACGTCCTCGACCTTCAGCGGCTGAGTCCGCTTGCGGCGGGCCAACTTCTCGATCTACGCGCACCCGATTTGCACCCGATCATGCGTGCCCGTGTGCTGGCGGAGGCAGCCGGCAACCCACTTGCACTGGTCGAGCTGCCGCGAACGATGCCGGGGAGCGGCCTATCCCTCTCGCCGACCACGCTGACCGCCAGGCTGGAACAGGCCTTCGCGACACGGTTGCGCGACCTACCGCCTGAGACACGCCTCGTGATGCTCGCCGCGGCGCTCGACAGTCGAGCTTCGCTTGGTGAGGTCCTTGCGGCTGCACATGCGCCGCTGTCGGTTAGTGAGCCCGCGGTGCAGGCCGGCCTGATCGACATCCGCGAAGGCGAGATACGCTTCCGCCACCCGCTCATCCGCTCGGCCGTGCGTCAGGCTGCCAACTCCCGGGAGGTGCTCGAGATGTACGGTACCTTGGCCGAGATCGTTTCTGATAAGGAACGCCGGCTATGGCACCGCGCGATGGCAGCTGTGGGCCCCGACGAGCAAGTCGCGGCGGAACTCGAACGGTATGCATCTGCGGCGGTGCGCCACGGGGCGGTCACCGGAGCGGCGGCTGCCCTCGAACGTGCGGCGGGTTTGACTCCAGACTCCCGCACAAAGGGACACCGACTGGTGTCGGCGGCCGAGCTTGGGTACGAGCTCGGCCTTTCCGATGCGGTCTCACGGCTCGCCGAAGAGGCAAGGCAGCTCGACCTCGGCACATCGGACCGTGCGCGGCTCGCGTGGCTAGGTGAGATGACCAGTGGCAACGTGTGGGTCGAGCCCGGGGCTGCGAAAACCTTCGTCACCATCGCACGGCAGATCGCCGACGACGGCGGCGACCCGGACATGGCGCTGCGCTCGCTGGTGCCCGTGGCGCACCGCGCCTGGTGGACGCGAACCAGGCCCACGACGCGCCGGTACCTCGTCGAAGCAGCAGAGACTCTTTCCGTTCCCGACGGCGATCCGCGAGTGCTGGCGGTCACGGCCCTGGCCGATCCCGAGGAGACTGGTCCGGCGGTGATGAGCCACGTGTCCCGTGTCAGGCTGCACGAGGTGCCCGATGCGATCGGGGCGATGTACGTTGGAATCGCCGCCGAGAAGTCGGGAGACTTCGCGCTTGGCGCGCGGTTCCTTTCTGCGGCCGTCGATGGCTTGCGCGACCAGGTCAGGCTCGGTGTCCTAACGCAGGCGCTGGTGCACTACTCGTGGGCCGCGACCTTTGCCGGTGAATGGACTGCTGCGGCGGCCGCTGCGGCCGAA
>Ga0070697_100004734_pt1 | contig 10427 bp, 8 predicted proteins | sample KBSK1501metaG_FD_65475 | JGI IMG/M metagenome (GOLD analysis project Ga0070697, IMG submission 65475) | Corn, switchgrass and miscanthus rhizosphere microbial communities from Kellogg Biological Station, Michigan, USA - KBS K1-50-1 metaG | ecosystem: Host-associated > Plants > Roots >... | reverse complement strand
TCAAGCACGCTGAGCCAGGCCGCTAGGCCGATCGAGAAGGAGGGAAAGATTATGTGGAACGCGATTGTCGACCCGAACTGAATCCGGGACAACAAAAGTGCCGTAAGATCCATCGGAATTTCCTCGCCAGGAATCGTAATCCGGCTATCCGGCTGCGAGCTCCCGTGGTCATCTGACCCACAACATAGGGCCCGTACATGGCAAAGGCCTCACCAGTTCATGAAATCGGATTTATCAATTCATCGAATCGCAGACACGCTCGGTCCCGCTGGTGACTTCTCGGGAACCGCTGATCGTCCGCCGCCCTATGTTCGCCCAGACAGTGACGAATGGCGCCCATCAGGCGTTCCGGGGGGATAAGCGCGTTCGGGTAAGGCACGCAATTTTATGTCGCGTTGCCTTTCGCCGTCCCACCCTTCGATCAGCGCCTGGACGAGCGCGTCGATATCGGCATCGCTGTGCAGCGGGGTCGGGGTCAGCCCAGTCGCTCCGTGCCGCGCGGCACGGTCGGGTCGTTGATCGGCTGGACATAGATGCGGTGCCGCTCTAGTAGGGTGTCGGAAATAGCCTTGCAGCGCGTCGCATCGCCGACCAGCACTGGCACGATGTGGCTCTGCGACGGCATTACTGGCAGACCCGCCGCAGCGAGCCGGCGTTTTACCATCGCCACCCGCTCTTGGTGATGTAGGCGCTCTGCGCAGCTGTTTTTGAGATGGCGGATCGCCGCGATCGCGCCGGCGGCCAACGCCGGCGGCAGCGAAGTGGTGAAGATGAAGCCTGACGCATGGCTGCGGATGTAATCGACAAGCGCCGCCGACCCGGCGATGTATCCGCCCATAACGCCGAACGCCTTGGCTAGGGTGCCCTGGATCACGGTTGGCCGGTCCATGACGCCGTCGCGTTCGGCGATGCCGCCGCCACGCTGCCCGCAAAGCCCGACAGCATGGACCTCATCGAGATAGGTCATCGCGCCATAGCGATCGGCTACGTCACAAAGTCCCTCGATCGGGGCGACATCCCCGTCCATCGAGTAGACAGACTCGAAGCACACGAGCTTCGGCCGGTTCGATGGCAGACGGGCTAGGATGTAGGCGAGTCCGTCGGGGTCGTTGTGACGGAAGATTTGCTTTTCGGCGCGGCTGTGGCGGATGCCAGCGATCATCGACGCATGGTTGAGGGCATCCGACACGACGATAATGCCCGGAATGGTCTGCGCCAAAGTCGACAGCGCCGCTTCGTTCGCGACATAGCCGGACGTGAATACCAAGGCCACCTCGCGCTGGTGCAGGTCTGCGAGCTCGGCTTCGAGCAGATCATGCAAATAGGTATTGCCGGAAATGTTGCGCGTGCCGCCGCTGCCGGCGCCGAGCGCCCGGATCGCCTCGACCATCGCGTCGAGCACTAGCGGGTGCTGGCCCATGCCGAGATAATCGTTCGAGCACCAGACCGTCACCTCGCTACGGATACGGTGATCGAAAGCACGCGGGAAGAAGCCGCAGCGCCGTTCGAGCTTTGCAAAGAAACGATAACGGCCCTCGGCGCATAGGACATCGAGGCGCTGCTTAAAGAAGCTTTCGTAATCCATCTGCATTACCTCCCGATCGAACCGAGCCGGTGTATTTCCGGCTCGCTATTGCGATACAAATCAGTACCCGTCTTCCGAACCGACCAATTGCGATACCGCCGGGGCGCGGCGGCCAATCACATCGCCGTCGCCAAAGCTAGCCGGATCGTCCGAAGAGGATGTCTGGAGAGGCTGTCAACGGCGTTAGAGAGCTGCCGTGGCGAAAATCGTGAAACACGAGCCGCGTCCCTCGGCCGAACGGACTTCGACGCGATGCCCGAGCAAATCGGCGGCGTGCTTCACGATGAAGAGCCCGAGCCCGAGGCCGTCCGGCCGACTTTCGTCGCCGCGCTGAAAGGCCTTGAAGATCATCGACAGCGCGCTGGCGGGGATACCGATGCCGGTGTCGCGCACTTCGATGCGCAGTTCCGACCCGCAACGGCGAGAGGTGACGAACACGGCGCCGCCCGGAGGCGTGTAGTCGATCGCGTTGCGGATCAGGTTCCGCAGCATGCCGGTCAGGAGAACCGGATGGCTGAGGGCCGCCCATCGCGTGGCAGTGACCAGGAACGTGATCCCTTTCAGCCGAGCCGCTTCGGCGAACTCTGCCGCGAGATTTTCGAGAATGGGACGCAGCGGAACCGGAAGACGGAGGTCGTCGTCCGATCGCTCACACAGCTGCAGCGCCTCGATCAGCTGGCCCAGCATGCTAGCCAGTTGCGCAGTCGCATCCCCGGCCCGTGTCAGCTCCTCACGCTGCTCCTCACTGTCAAGCGTCAGCGCCAGGACATCGTGGGCGCTGGTGATGAGCTGCAGCGGCTGGCGCAAATCATGGCCGGCCATCGCCAGTAACGTCGCTGAAAAGTCAGTTTCGGCCCGGTCTGCCTCGCGGCTCACGGCGCTGTCGATGCGTCCCAGTCGCCGCTGCCGGGGCGGCACACGAAACCGGCCAAAATCGAAGCCTGCGATCGTAGCATGACCCGCATCCATCGCACTTCTCCTGATAGGCTCGCTGTTGATGCGAGCCGACAGGATCAATCACCTAACGGCCCCTCCCGTGCCGTGCCATTGCACTTGAGGAACAACTCGACGGGCAACTGGAATGATTTCGCTGATACGTTGGTTTAAGTGGGGGCTTTGCAGTGGCGGTGCGGCTCTGATTGCAACGCGAAGGGCGCTGCAGCGAGGGTCATTGAAAAGGAGCCGGCTCGGAAAGATCCATACGCCAGCCCAACTGGTGCGCGATTATCGCCCGGCGAGGTTCAGCTTGTCGGCCATCCGCGTCAGATGAGGCATGGATGATGCCTTCATCTTCCGCATTACTTGGCCGCGGTGGACTTTGACCGTGATCTCGCTGATGCCAATGTCGTTGGCGATCTGTTTGTTAAGGCGCCCCGTTACCACCAGTGCCATGACCTCGCGCTCACGAGGGGTCAGCGTTTCGAAGCGCGCCCGCAGCCCTGCGATCTCCCTTTGGTTCTCCAGCCAAGCGCGGTCTCGCGCAAGACCCAGCTGGATCGCCTCCAGCAGCTCTTGATCCCGAAACGGCTTGGTCAGGAACTCGATCGCACCCCCCTTCATCGCCTGGACGGTCATCGGAATATCGCCGTATCCGGTGATGAAGATGATCGGGACGTGGATGTTTGCCGCCGAGAGCTCTCTTTGGAAATCGAGACCACTTCGGCCAGGCAACCTGACATCGAGCACGAGGCAAGTGGGTCCGTCCGGGCGCCCTTCGTTCAGGAATTCGGGAACCGAAGCCAGAGCCTTGGTTTGCACGCCGACGGAGCGGATCAGGCTGCCAAGCGCCTCGCGGATCTCCGGGTCGTCATCGACTATGATGATCGTCGGCTGCTCGGTCATTGCTAATGCCCGCTGCTATAGAGGCACCGCAACCACGAGGGGTGATGGCATCCCGCGCTCGAGACATCCTAAAATCGTACGCTGAAAGAAGGAAGCGCCATTTGCCCGGGTAGAGAACGACGAAGGCCCATGCGCCTGGGCAGGCCGGCGTCGTTTGTGCAGGCTTGGCCATCGCGTGCAGCACGAGATATTCCGGAGGTATCGCTCGGATACAGAGAGGTGCAGTGCAAGATGCATTCGCCCTTGCGACCGCTCTGCCTAAACCAAAGTATAATCGCCTGGCGCTCGAGTTCGTCTCATCTTCCTGAGATGCCGTCAATCATCCTCCCGCCAAAAGGGCCTTGGATCGCGTCGCATCAATAGCATCAAAAGCCCCGGTTCAGGAGGTCGAGTGCCAAAGGCAAAGCTGCTGATTTCGATCGTCGATGACGATGAGTCGATGCGCGAAGCGATAAAGGGTCTCATGAGATCGCTGGGATATGGCGTGGAGGCTGTCGCGTCTGCGCAAGAGTTTTTAAGCTCGCGGCATGTCCGTCGCACTTCCTGCCTGATCGCCGACATGCAAATGCCGGGGATGACCGGGCTTGAGCTGCATCGTCACCTTCTGGCCTCAGGAAGGCCCATTCCGACCATCCTGATCACGGCATATCCTGACAACGGCGTTCGGGAGCGCGCGCTGGCAGCCGGCGTCATTGGTTACCTGAGCAAGCCCTTTGAGCAGGATGATTTGCTCGCATGCATCCGCTCCGCTTTGACACACGCCCCGTAGCGGCAGGAGGTGGAACATGGAAACGAACGGCGGTCCCGTGCAGTGTGCCGGGGGCAGTCTCGGCCAGCACCGTCATATTTGCGCTTTCTTCAACGGCCTCGATGAGGAGCACAGGGTGCTTCGCTCGTTCATCAAAGACGGCTTCGACAGCGGGGACAAGGCCTTCCATATCGTGGACCCCGAGCTGCAGGGACAACATCTGAAGCGGCTCGCCGAATCCGGCATCGACGTGGAGCGAGCGATGGGTACGGGCCAGCTCGAATTGCGACGTTGGCAGGATGCTTACCTGCGCGGCGATCGCTTCGATCAGGACGCGATGTTGGCCTTGCTCGAAGAGGTCCTCAAATCGGGGGACGCTTCCGGCTATCCGCTCACCCGGTTGGTGGCGCATATGGAATGGGCGCTGCTCGACAAACCAGGCGTCGATGACCTGTTGGAATACGAGACGCGCCTCAATTACGTGCTCCCCAAATACGACGATCCGGTCATCTGCACCTATGATCTGTCGAAGTTCGGTGCTGCCGTGGTGATGGACATCATGCGGACGCACCCGATTGTGATCATCGGCGAGGTCCTGCAGGAGAATCCGTTCTTTGTTCCTCCTGACCAATTCCTGCTGGAAATCCGGGAGAGACGCCGGTCCGCACGAGCGCGATGATCACGGGCCAATGCCTCGAGCCTGACGCGCTGCGGCTGCGAAGAGCGCTCAGGGACCTCGTGGCATTGTCTACCGTCCCGGCGGCGTGGGTCGGCAGAGAGCCGCCGGCCATCGCCGGCGGGCTCGCCGACGTGCTGGTCAATTCTTTGCACCTCGACTTCGCTTTTGTGCGTTTGTGCGATCCCAACGGGGGCGCCGCGGTCGAAATCTCGCGGGGAAATGCTTGGCAAGCATTCCCGGAATGGCTGCAGTGTCACCTCTCCGTCAACAGCCGCTTGTCGCACAGGGAAATCGTTCATGATATCGGCAGTGGCGCGCGGCGCTGCTGCGGTATTGTCATCCCCGTCGGCGCCGCTGCCGAGAGCGGTCTGGTTGCGGCGGCCTGCGATCGCGCTGGCTTTCCCACCGAAATTGACCAACTGCTGCTCTCCGTAGCCGCGAACCATGCCGCAACAGCGTTTCGCACAGCGCGCCTCGTCAACGATCACCGCCGTGCCGAGGAAGCATTACGCGAGAGCGAGCAACAGCTTCGTAGAGCCCACGACGAACTCGAGATGAAGGTGGCGGAACGGACCGCCGAGTTGCAGCGCAGCGAAACCTATTTGGCTGAAGCGCAGAGGCTGAGCCACACGGGCAGTTTCGGTTGGGATGTTTCGAGCGGGAAACTCACCTGGTCAGAGGAAACCTTTCGCATCTTTGACTGCGACCGAGCCGATCAACCGACAGTGGAGTTCGTACTCCAAAGAACTCATCCAGACGACAGATCCCGCGTTCAACAAACCATCGACTGCGCGGCGCGAGAAGGGAGGGGCTTCGATTTTGAACATCGGTTGCTGATGCCCGATGGTTCAACCAAGCATGTTCACGTTGTGGGCCATGCTTCGAGGGAGGAGGAGCCTGGGACACTGGAATTTGTTGGCGCGATCACGGATATCACCGAGCGCAAGCACGCGGAAGAAGTCCTGCGCCGGAGCGAGGCTTATTTATCGGAGGCGCAAAGGCTGAGCCACACGGGCAGCTGGGCATCTAACCCGGCGATCGGCAAACATACCTACTGGTCCGAGGAAATCTTCCGCATAACCGGATTCGATCCCGCAGGGGGGCCGCCGCGATATGAAGAATTCGAGCGGCGCGTCCATCCCGACGACCGGGCCAGAACTAAAGAACACTTCAGGACAGCAATCCACAAAAAGATAGATTTCGACCATGGCTATCGAATTGTGCATCCGGGCGGCGAGGTCAGAGAGATCCACGTAATCGGCCACCCCGTTCTCAGCCCATCCGGCGAGGTGGTCGAATTCGTCGGGACCCTGATGGATGTGACCGAACGCAGACGGGCGGAGGAAGAACGACAGGCACTCGCGCACGCCAATCGCATCACGACCATGGGGCAGCTGACGGCCTCGATCGCCCATGAGGTCAATCAGCCGATCGGCGCGGTGGTCACCAACGCCCAGGCTGCTTTGCGCTGGCTCGATATGCAGCCATCTGATCCAGAGGAGGTGCGGCAGGCGCTTGATCGGATCGTCAGGAACGGGAGACGAGCCGGCGATGTCATTGGCCGGATTCGCGCGCTCGTCGCGAAGGCGACGCCGCGGAACGATCAGTTCGATATCAACGAGGTAACGCGCGAGGTCATCGATCTGACCAATAGCGAACTGCGCAGCAGCGGGACCTCGCTGCGAACACAGCTGGCGGACGGCCTGCCGCTCGTTCTGGGAGATCGGATCCAGCTTCAACAGGTGATGCTCAACCTCATCTTAAACGCCGTCGAAGCGATGAGCAGCTCGCGCGAGGGGTCGCGCGAGCTGCTTATCAAAACCGCCCGAGACGGTCCGGGCGGCGTCCTCGTTACTGTACAGGATTCCGGCCCGGGGCTTAAGCCCGAGAGCGTGGACCGGCTCTTCGACGCATTCTACACCACCAAGCAGGATGGTATAGGTATGGGACTGTCGATCTGCCGCTCGATCATCGAGGCGCATGGCGGACGCGTGTGGGCGATGGCCAACGTACCGCCGGGGGCCGTCCTTCAGTTCACCCTGCCGTTCCACAGAAAGACTTCGTCGTAAGCCTGCGGGATTGCTGTCAGGAGGCATTGTCACGGAAACGGCGTTAGGCGTTATGATGTCCACAAACCACAGGTTACCCGGATCGTCGAACGAGCCACCTTCAAGGAACTTACCCTGAGGCGTGCTGCTGATGTCGGCGAATTACGGCGTACGAGTATGACGGAAAAGCGCGCGAGATGAAGGAGCGGCAGACCGAAATCGCTCTCTGCATCGAGCAGCATCAGAAGGGCGGGGGCGACTTTCGCACTACGTTGGAAACCTTGATTTCGGTAACCTCGCGGGCCACCGGGCTGTTTTGAGCATTCGAAAACCGAGCAGAAGCGTGAGCTGCTCGCCTTTGTGTTTTCGAACCTGTGCGTGAGAGGGAAACGCTAGAGTTTTCATGATTTTCGCTGCCAAGACGACGGAATCGGCACTCATTACCCTTCTTGTTGCCTTCACCTTCAACCTCGATCAGCCGCAATGGGCGCTGCTCACGGTGCTTATCGTGTCGCGGCCGCAAAGCAGGCTGGTCTTAGCGAAGAGCTTCTACCGCCTCATCGGAACATTGATCGGTGCCGCCGTCGCGCTGCTCCTCGTCAGCCTCTTTGCGCAGGAGCGTGTGCTTTTTCTCGGCGCACTCGCGCTGTGGACGGCCTCTGCACGTTCGGCTCGCAATATGCAAGGAACTTCGCGGCCTACAGTTTCGTGCTGTCCGGCTATACCGCCGCGATCGTCGAGATTCCCGGCGCGCTGGACGCGGGTAACGCGTTCTACACCGCCACAGCGCGTGTCACCGAAATCAGCCTGGGATCATCGTCAGCGCCGCGATCAGTCACATCGTCCTGCGGGATCGACTTGCGGTTTCACTTTGGAAAACGGTCGCCGATACCCGCGTCCAGCTCGCCGAATACGCCGCGGCGGTGATCGAGGACGGCGACGTAACGTCGCTTCGCGCAAAGGTGATCAGCCAGGCGATCGCGAGCGAGAATATGCGTTCGTCGGCCGTCTTCGAAGATCGCGAGGTCCGGGCGCGCAGCAACTCGCTGCGCCTCCTCAATGCCGCACTCATCAACGTGATCGCCGTGGCGCAACCGCTCGGTGCGCAGCTCGACACCGCGCGGCGTAACGGCGACAGGGGCGAGGCCGCGATAGACGACGCCCGTGCCGAGGCGACAGCGGCGATCACGGCATGGCGCTCCGGCACGATCCTCGCTGCCGAGCTGCATGCGGCTTTGCTCAAGGCTGCCGCCCGGCCACCACCGTCAGGCTTGCGCGCATTCTTTGCAGCGTTGGTTGCCTATGCCGAAGCTTACGACGAGTGCTTCGCCGCCGACCCCAAACAGCCGCGCGGCCGCATCGGCTTCGGCCGTTCTAACGACATGCTCGGTGCGCTGTGGACCGGGCTTCGCGCTGCGGTGGCGGTGTCTGTCGCTAGCTCTTTTTGGATACTGAGCGCTTGGCCTGCTCATCATCGCTGGACTTCGGGTCCGATACCTTTCAGGTATCGACACCAATTTGCGATCTCGTCCATGAGGCGCAGGAACGGCTGCACGCTTAGCGTCGTCCAGCACGTTGCGATCGATCACCTGCCTGCCGAAAGCCTCAAATTTCATGATCTGACGCGGCGGGCCATTCCGATCGTGACCTTCTCATTGAGAAGCCCGGTCAAGCGGGCCGCAAACTCCCCGCAGCGCTACGACCGGGCGCCGACGTTCCCCGACGTCCACCATGTTTCCCCCGTCGGGGGGCGGCGCGTTGTTCGGCCGGGCCCTGGCTGCGGGTCAGATTGAAGGCGGTGTTGACCAGCGCTACATGTGAAAACGCCTGCGGAAAATTCCCGACTTGGCGCTTCGTGCGCGGATCGTATTCCTCCGCCAGCAAGCCGAGATCGTTGCTTAGCCCGAGTAGCCTTTCGAAAATGTCGCGGGCCTCGGCGATCCGTCCCTGCAGAATATAATTGTCAGCGAGCCAGAAGCTGCAGGCCAAAAAAGCCCCTTCTCCGGACGGCAGTCCGTCGACTCCCTCGCCGGTATCGTAACGCAGCACGAGCCCGTCGACGACCAGGCGCTTTTCGATTGCCTTGACCGTGCCGATCATGCGCGGGTCGGTCGGCGGCAGAAAGCCCACGAGCGGCAGCAGCAGAAGGCTAGCATCGAGAGCTTTTGAGCCGTAAGCCTGGACAAAGCTGCCGAGATCGCGATCGAACGCCTTTTCGCAGACGTCGGCATGGATCTCGTCGCGCAGCTGGCGCCAGCGCTCGGCCCAGCCGCCCGTGCCGAACCGTTCGGAGATCTTGATCGCCCGGTCGAAGGCGACCCAGGCCATCACTTTCGAATGGGTGAAATGCTGCGGCGGCCCGCGCACCTCCCAGATACCCTCGTCCGGTTGATCCCAGATCTGAGCCAGATGCCCAAGAACGACTTGGCCGATTGCGGGGCCGCGGTCGACCGGAGGCAGGCCGTGCAGATGGGCTTGGTAGAAGGCGTCGAAGATCTCGCCAAAGATATCGAGCTGAATTTGGTGCGCGGCGTCGTTACCGATGCGGACCGGCCGCGAGCCTTCGTAGCCTGGCAGCCACGGCACCTCCCACTCGGTCAGTCTCCGCTCGCCGCCGAGCCCGTACATGATCTGGATCTGGTCCGGGCTGCCGGCCACGGCGCGGAACAGCCAGTCGCGCCACGCCCGCGCCTCCTCGGAATATCCTGCGTTCAATAGCGCCAAGAGGGTGAAGGTGGTGTCGCGCAGCCAGCAATACCGGTAATCCCAGTTGCGGGGGCCGCCGATCTGCTCGGGCAACGACGTCGTCGGCGCGGCAACGACGCCGCCGGTCGGCGCATAGGTCAGGGCCTTCAACACGACCAGGGAGCGTTTGACCGTGTCGGTCCACGGTCCCGCCGGGGTGCATTGGTCAGACCACTGTCGCCAGAAGGCGAGCGCATTGTGCAGGGCCCGCTCGGCATCGACCGGCCGCGGCGGCGGCTCATGGGACGGCCCGTAGGTCAACATGAAGGGGATCGTCTCGCCGGCGCTGATCTCGAACTCGCCGATGCTCTTGAGATCCTCACCGCGCAGCGGCACCGGTGTGCGCACCACCACCCGCTCAGGTCCGGCGATCGCCGAAATGCCGCCCTCGGGCAGCCGGTCGACCCAGGGTACCAGAGAGCCGTAGTCGAAACGTAAGATCAACTCGACGCACATTGCGACGCGCCCACGCAAGCCACGGACCAGCCGCACCAGATCCAGCGGCCCGTGCCTCGGCCGGAAGAAGTCGATCAGTTCGACCGCGCCCGCCGAGGTCTCGAACGTCGTCGCCAGCACCAGCGAGCCGTCGAGATAGGATCGGTTAACGCGATGGCTGGGATCGGAGGGCGCGATCAGCCAGCGGCCGTGCTCGGGGTCGCCCAACAGCGCGGCAAAACAGGCGGGCGAATCGAAACGCGGCAGGCACAGCCAGTCGATTGAGCCGTTGCGCCCGACCAGCGCCGCCGTCGCGCAATCGCCGATCAGCGCGTAATCCTCGAT
>Ga0070697_100004733_pt1 | contig 10428 bp, 10 predicted proteins | sample KBSK1501metaG_FD_65475 | JGI IMG/M metagenome (GOLD analysis project Ga0070697, IMG submission 65475) | Corn, switchgrass and miscanthus rhizosphere microbial communities from Kellogg Biological Station, Michigan, USA - KBS K1-50-1 metaG | ecosystem: Host-associated > Plants > Roots >... | reverse complement strand
GGGCGCGGCCACGCTGCGGCGCTGGGTCCATCGGCCCGTACTCGTGGTGGGCAAGCAGTCGCGCCGTAACCTCGTGGACAAGGTTCAGGTCGCTTCGACCACCGATCCCGCGCGCCGGACGCGGCTCATCACGGACCTCGGCGTGTTCGAGCTGGGCGCGGAGGGCGCGCGCCTCGTCGCGCGCCACCCGTGGGCGAGCGAGGAGACCATCTCCGACCGAACCGGCTTCGAGCACACGGTGGCCGATCCGCTCCCGGTCACGCCCGCTCCTTCGGCGGAGTACGTGCGGGCGATCCGCACGATCGACGCGGACGGCCTGCGCGAAAGGCTGGTCGGCTGATGCAGGCGGTGGTGTTGCGCGCGTTCGGCGACCCCGACAACCTGAAGCCGGAGGTCGTCCCCGACCCGACGCCGGGCTACGGCGAGGTCCTGCTGCGGGTCCAGGCCTGCGGCGTCTGCTTCCACGACGTGATCAACCGGCGCGGCAACCTGCCCCGCACGAAGGTGCCAGCCATCCTCGGCCACGAGGCGGCGGGCGAGGTCGTGGCGATCGGCGACGGCGTGACGGGATGGGTGATCGGCGACCGCGCGGCCACTCTGCAGCGCCTCTCCTGTGGCGAGTGCTCCTACTGCCAGGCCGGCCGGCGCAGCCTCTGCAAGCGCGATGCGCGCTTCTTCGGCGAGGAGATTCCCGGCGGCTATGCCGCGTTCATGACGGCGCCGGTGGCCGGCCTCGGCCGCGTGCCCCATGGCCTCCCGTGGGAAGTGGCGGCGACGACCTGCTGCACCACCGGCACCGCCGTGCACTGCGTGCGCACCCGCGGCCGCGTGACCGCGGGCGAGACCGTCCTCATCACGGGCGCGACCGGCGGCGTAGGCCTGCAGGCGGTGCAGCTCGCCCGCCACGACGGCGCCCGCGTGCTCGCGGTGACGTCGAGCGAGGAGAAGGTCGCCACGCTGCAGGCGGCGGGGGCGCACGAGGTGATCGTCTCCCCCGACCTTCGCTTCGCGCCCGAAGTGCGACGGCGGACGGCCGGCGAGGGAGCGCAGGTCGCGATCGAGATCGTGGGCAGCCTGACCTTTGCGGAAACGCTGAAGGCGCTGGCTCCCGGCGGCCGGCTCGTGGTCGTCGGCAACCTGAAGACGGCCTCGGTCGAGGTCAACCCCGGCCTCGTGATCGTCAAGGAGCTGGAGATCCTCGGCGCCTACGCGACGACCTTCTCCGAGCTGGAGGAGGCCTTCCGCCTGGTCGCGAGCAGCACCATCCGGCCGTGGGTCTCGGAGGTGCTGCCCCTGAAGGAAGCCGCCCATGCCCACGACCGGCTGGAGAAGCGCCGCGTCGCCGGGCGTCTCGTTCTCGCTCCCGGCCACTGAGCCTACTCGCGCGTGAGGACGATCGGCTGCGGCGGGCCGTCGGGATGCGTGTAGGTCCCCGGGATCGTGCGCAGGTCGCCGGCCGCCGTCCCGTCGATGACGACGACGTTGTCGTCGCAGGCCTGGAAGTCGAACCTGATGGTGCGAGGACTGGTCACGTGGCCGTGAAGATCGCCGAGGCACCCCTTGTCCGGGACGCTGAAGGGTCTCCCGTTCACGTCGGAGGCGGTCTGAACGATGTCGAAGCCCCGCTCGTAGAACCTCTCGCCGCCTTCGGAAAGGAGCCAGCGGCCGCTCAGGCTCGCGACGGTGACCGAGCTGCCCACGGTGGCGACTCCACCGCGGTTGTCGCTGACGGTCACGGCCACCGCGAATACGCCCTCCTTCGCGTACACGTGCACGACGGACGCGCCCGACGCTTTCTGGCCGTCACCAAGGTCCCAGGTCACGGCGAGAGCGTCGCCACTGGTGTCGCTCACGGCGGCCGTGAAGACCACGGCGGTGGCGCCGGCAATGGCCGTCCCGTCCGGGGTCCGCGAGATGCTGACCGTAGGCGAGGCATGCGCCGCGCTTCCTGCGCGACACGCCGGCAGGACGAGCGCGATCGTGCAAGCGACGGTTGCCCCACGGCCGATTGCGCCGCGCATTCGGTCACACCGTAGGCTCCCGCCGCGCGATCGTCAAGGAGCTGGAGATTGTCGGCCCCACTCGAGAAGCGGATCGAGCGCTGAGGATCGGCTCGCCTTCGCGTTTGGCGGCGGCTGCGGCCGGGATTAGAGTGAGGACATGAGGCCGTGGGCGCCGGCCGTCGTGACCCTCGCGATCGTGCTCGGCGGGCTCGCGGCCACCGCCGCGGACGAGGAGCCCAAGCCGGCGCCGACGCCCGCCCCCGCCGTGCCCGAGAGCCACCTCAAGCTCGGGCCGTATGCCGGCTTCAGCCTGCCCCGCAACGAGTTCGTCGTCCCCGAGCTGCTCCACTTCGAGGCCCACGTCGAGGTCCACGGCCGCGAGCCCAACGTCGCGATGTTCGATTGGTGGGAGCACTTCCATTTCGAGCAGTCGATCTACGGGCGCGGGATCAACATCCAGAACCCGATGCCGGGCGGGGGCTACAACATCCTCCCCATCATCGACTGGCTCAAGAAGCGCGGGAAGAACAAGAAGATGGCGGCGCCGCCGCCCGAGCCCGAGCCTCAGCCCTAGCGAGCCTCGGGGGCCAGCACGTCCTCGCACAGATCTGTGCGTCCCTTTCGGTCTGCAAAACCTCTACTCTCCGGTTCAAGTCCGGACGCCGCCTCCGACCTCACCTGGAGTGTGGTCAGCGTCAGCGCCGCGTGCCCTGCTTGCCCCTAACTTGCCCCTAGGCCCGAAGATCAGCTCAGCCTCGTACTGGTTGTGGCGCCAACAGCGCAGCGAGATGTTCGCGACGGTGGCCGGCCCTTGCTTCGCATGCGGCTGAACATGGTGGAACTCCAGGAACGTCCGCTCCGAACACCTCCGGCCGCCGGGAGCCACGAAGGCGCACTGGCCGGCATCACGCCGCCAGACCGCGCGCTTGACCTCCCGCGGGACGTCGCGCGAGCGGAGCGCGGGTTTCCCGACGGATCCATCCGTCCCGGGACGGATAGACGCGCGGGAACGCGGCCTCGCCGCCGCCCCGAGCTTCTTCTTCTCGACGGTCTCGAGCAGCAGGCTGAGGGCGCGGTCGAAGATTGCGCCCGGATCACCGTCCGGGATCTCGCGCCGGAGAAGTCCTTGAACGCGCCGCAGCTTCTCGTGGGTATCCTCGCCGATGGTGAACTGCACTCGATAGCGCTCCGGCGCCGTGGCCTGGACGATCGGACGGGGCGCCGTAATGAACACCGCGGGCGAAGGAGCGACCGCGGCGATCGGCACGCCGCTCGCGGCGTGGCCGGGCGTGGCCGAAGAGGATGGCGTCGCCGGGAACGTTGGAAGCTTGCGCACCGAAGTCGGGACGTCGGGTCGCGGCGCCAGCTCGGCGATCAGGGCTTCGATCTGCTGACGGCTCCGACCACTGGCCTTCGCAAGGACGGCCCGGTGATTGTCCGGCGTGAGGTGCCGTCCCAGCAGCCGCACGGCGGTCAGGGTCACCTGTCCCAAGGCCAGGAGGTCGAGTATCACCGGGAAGCGCCGGCAGGCCCGGGCGGCCTCGATACGGTTGCAGGCCGCGTCTTCTGATAGTCGAAGAGCCTGCGTGCAATAGCGGAAGAGGGACCCGTAGCCCTGGGCGGCGTAAACGGCGGGGCGGACATCGAGAGCGGCCAGATGGGCCACGAGCTCGACGGAAGCCTCACGCTCCTTGCCCGCGAGCGCTTCGAGACGCACGAGGAGATCCTGATCCGACAGTCCGGCCGCGGCGGCGAGGATGTTGGTCTTCATGTTTCCTGTGTATCACGACGCATTTCGGGCTCCGGGCAAGGCCCTGGGAGGTCCGCGGAGCGCCGGTTGCTGGTTCGTTCGGCGGGCGCGGCTGACTAGGGCTCAGAAGAAGCCCGCAGAGGCAAACAAGCATCGAGACCACCGTCGTGGAGCGAGCCGCCGGTAGAAATGCGTTCAGCACTTCAGGGACCGGGTCCGAAACTCATGCCCATCGCGAAAAAAATTGGTTGAGTGCGATACGGAGTCTCAGGCCAGTGGCCGCCCGAGCACGCGACGGAATGGCAGGCGCTCGACCCGATCAGCGCCCTCCGCTCACGGCCGGGATGATCGCGATCTCGGCGTGATCGCCGACCGGCGTCGACAGCCCTCCGGTGTCGCGGATGCTGTCCGCGCCCACGAAGACGTTGACGTGCGGCCTCACCTGGCCCTGCTCGGTCAGCACGCGGTCCCGCAGCCCCGGGTAGAGCCGCCAGAGCTGGTCGAGCGCCGCCTCCACCGTGAACACCGCGGCCTCGGTGGCCGCGGCCTCCGCCTCCACCACGTGTCGGCCTCCGGTGAACGAGAGCAGCGGACCGGGGATGCGGAAGGTCAGCTTCACTTCGCCTTGCCCCGCGCCTTCGAGACCGCCGCCGTCTTGACGCAGACGATGGGGGGAAGGCCGTCGGCGAGCCGCGTCCACGACGTGCCGCCGTCCCGCGAGGCGAAGAGCTTCCCGCTGCGCGTGCCGAAGTACACGCCCGCCTTCTCGAAGCCGTCGGTGGCGAGCGCGTCGCGCAGCACCGTCTCCAGTGCGTCCTTCTGCGGCAGGCCGCGCGTCATCGGCTGCCACGACTTGCCCGCGTCGCGCGTGCGGTAGACGCGCAGGCGGCCCTCCGGGGTGCAGCGGAACTCGTCGGACTCCAGCGGCACGATGTATGCGGTGTCGGGGTCGTGGGGATGCACCGCCATCCCGAACCCGAAATCGGACGGCACGCCGTTGGCCACGTCCGTCCAGGAGTCTCCCGCATCGTCGGTGCGGTAGAGGCCCCAGTGGTTCTGGAGGTAGATGCGGTCGGGGCGGGACGGATGGCGCGCGATCTTGTGGACGCACTGCCCGAACTCCGGGTATTTGTTGGGCAGGAACTGCGCGCGCACCCCCTTGTGCGCCGTGCGCCACGAGCGCCCGCCGTCGTCGGTCCGGTACACGCCGGCGGTGGATACGGCCACGTGCATGCGCTCGCGCCGCGTCGGGTCGAGCAGCACCGTGTGCAGGCACATGCCGCCGCCGCCCGGCTGCCACTGCGGCCGGTGGGGATGGTCCCAGAGCCCGCGCACGAGCGACCACTTCTTCCCTCCGTCGCGCGACTCGAACAGCGCCGCCGGCTCTACGCCCGCGTAGAGCACGTCCGGCTCCTCGGCCCGCGCGGGGGCGATCTGCCAGACGCGCTTCAGCGACGCCCCGGTGTCCTCGGGGAATCGCACGTTGGCGGTCTCGCCGTCCGACCACGTCTTGCCGAAATCGTCGCTGGAGCGCATCACCACGCCGAAGTGGAAGTTCTCGGGGGCGGCCCACAGGCGCCGCCGGCCGGCGCGTCCGTCGTAGGCCAGCGCGTAGACCGCGTTGCCCGGGAAGTAGGGCCCGCCGCGCTGCCACGTCCGCCGCGACGCGTCGGAGCGGAAGAGGAACGCGCCCTTCATGGTGCCGACCATCAGCAGCGCGTCGCCGCCCTTGGGTGAAACATGGCGTACGTCGACCATCGCATTCCTCCTCGGTTACTTCGGCACCGCATGATGATCATAGCTGAGCACTCGCGTGATCTTCCAGGCACCGTCCTTGTTCTGCCAGAGGTGAACGAATCTTCCCTCGCCGACCGCTTCAGTGGCTTCCGCTTTCGGGTGGTGGAAGCGATGAACTCCCATCTCGATCGCACCATAGCCGTTCATGGGATACACCTGAAGCGTCCCCGGAACGAGCTCTCGGGTCACTTTGCCGCAGATGTTCGTCTTCACGCTCTCGGTCAGGCTCTGCCGGCCGAGGGTCACTCCACCCTGGTCGTGGTAGAACTCCAGGTCGTCCACGAAGAACGAGCCGAACTTCTCCAAGTCGCACCGGTTGAAGGCATCGAAGAGCGCGGTGTCCAGCGCCGCGATGGTTCGAAACAGGTCGTCAGGTGGTGTCGTGCTCTGCGGGGACTGGGCGTCGACCCGGGCGGCCAGCACGGACAGCAGAGGCACGAGCAGCAGCGTTTTTCGTAGAGCAGGGAGCTTCTTCATCGAGTACCCGCTTTCCTCGAGACACGGCAACGATTCGGTGTACGTGGCCAGGAGGCCGAACGTTCCCTGGTCTTCCCGCGTAAAATGACCGTCGGCCCGCCGGATGAACGACCCCGAGTCGCCCCCTCGCATCCTCGTATCGAACGACGACGGCTACATGGCCGACGGCCTGCAGGCCCTGGTCGAGGCCATCGAGGACCTGGGCGAGGTCTGGGTGGCGGCGCCCGAAGCCGAGCAGAGCGCCTCCTCGCACGCCATCTCCATCCACCGGCCGCTGCGGATCCGCGAGGTCCGGTCGCGGTGGTTCGCGGTCGACGGCACGCCCACCGACTGCTCCTACATCGGCATCAACCACCTGCTGAAGGACCGCCGGCCCACCCTCATGCTCTCCGGGATCAACCACGGCCCCAACCTCGCCGACGACGTCACGTACTCGGGCACGGTGGCGGCGGCCATGGAGGCGTCGCTGCTCGGCGTGCCCGCCATTGCCTTCAGCCTCGTCGCCCGCCGCGCGTTCGACTTCGCTCCCGCCGCGCGCTTCGCCCGCCAGCTCGTCACGGCCGCGCTGAGGCGGCCGCTGCCGCCGAATCTCCTCGTCAACGTCAACATCCCGGGGCACGGCGAGCCGAAGGGCTACGCGATCACCCGCCTCGGCAAGCACTCCTACGGCTACGAGGTGATCGAGAAGGAAGACCCGCGCGGGAGGAAGTACTACTGGATCGGGGGCAACGAGTACCAGCACGAGGACATCCCGGGCAGCGACTGCAACGCGGTGCTGAGGGACGGCCTCGTCTCCGTCACTCCGCTCCACCTCGACCTCACCGCCCACGACCTGGCGGCCGAGGTCGCGCGCTGGATCGTCGAGGGCTTCCCGCGCGTGGAGGTGGGGAGCGTTACTTCACGTACACCGTCTTGACGTTCACGAACTCCCGGATGCCGAAGACCGACAGCTCGCGCCCGTAGCCCGACTCCTTGATCCCGCCGAAGGGCAGGCGCGGATCGGACTTGACCAGGGCGTTGACGAAGCAGCTCCCCGCTTCCAGCTCTTCGGTGGCGATCCTCTCCCCGCGCCTCACGTCCCGGGTGAAGACCGCCGCCCCGAGGCCGAACGGGCTGTCGTTGGCCAGGCGCACCGCGTCCGCCTCGTCCTTCGCGGCGACGATCGCCGCCACCGGCCCGAACAGCTCCTCGTCGAAGGCGGGCATGCCCTTGCGCACGTCCGTGAGGACGGTGGGCGGATAGAACGCGCCTCGGCCGGCCGGCACCTGGCCGCCGAGCAGCACCTTCGCGCCCGCCTTCACGCTCGCTTCGACCTGGCGATGGAGGTCGTCGCGCAGATCGCGGCGGGCCTGGGGCCCGACGTCCACGCCCGGCTCCAGCGGGTCGCCCATCCTGCGCTTGCGCATCTTCTCCACGAACAGCTCCTCGAACCGCTTCCGCACCGGCTCCACGACGATGAAGCGCTTGGCCGCGATGCAGCTCTGGCCGCTGTTGATGAGGCGCGCGGCGACGCACGTCTCGCTCGCCGACTCGAGGTCCGCGTCCTCCAGGACCAGGTAGGGATCGCTGCCCCCCAGCTCGAGGACCGTCTTCTTGAGCATGGTGCCGGCCTTGCCCGCGACCGCCCGCCCGGCGGGCGTGCTGCCGGTGAGGGTCACGGCCTTCACCTCGGGGGCGGCGATGATCCCCGCCACGCGCTTGGACTCCACGAGGAGGGCGCGGAAGAGCGGGGGTGGGAAGCCGGCGTCCTTGAAGATCCGCTCGATGGCGAGCGCGCAGCCGGTCACGTTGGCCGCGTGCTTGAGGAGGCCGGCGTTGCCGGCCATGAGGGCGGGAGCGGCGAAGCGGAAGACCTGCCAGAAGGGGAAATTCCAGGGCATGACCGCGAGCACGGGACCGAGGGGCAGGAAGGCCACGAGGCTCTTGCTGGCGTCGGTCTCCACCACCTCGGGGGCGAGGAAGCGCTCGGCGTTGTCCGCGTAGTACCGGCACACCCACGCGCACTTCTCCGCCTCCGACCGGCCCCCGGCCAGCGGCTTGCCCATCTCGATCGCCATCAGGCGGGCCAGCTCCTCCTTGCGCTCGTCGAGCAGGTCCGCCGCCCGCCGCATCTTCGGGGCCCGGTCGGCGAAGCTCGTCCGCTTCCATCCGGCGGCGGCGCAGCTCGCTTCCGCGAGGATCATGGCCACGTCCTTGTCGCCCGGTTCGGGGTATTCCCGCACCAGCTCGTCCGTGGCGGGATTGATGGATTTGAGACTCATGGATTTAAACGCGGCGCGCTTCGCGCGCCTGAACTCCGCGCCCTCGATCGTGCAAGTCCATCAAGGTTCCGCCCTCGCGGGAGTGAATCCCGCTCAGGCGCAGAGGAGGCCCGATCATCGGGCGCTCCCTGGCCCAGTATCTCTCTGCTTCGGACCTGGGGCTACATGATAAGAAGGATGACGTGAGAGACCTTCTCGCCGCGCGCTCCCAGATGGCGATGTCCCTCGCCTTCCACATCGTGTTCGCGGCGATCGGCATCGGCATGCCGGTGCTCATGGCCATCGCGGAGTGGCGGTGGCTGCGGAGGAAGGACGAGGCGGCGCTCGCCCTCGCCCACCGGTGGGCCCGGGGAACGGCGATCCTGTTCGCGGTGGGAGCGGTCTCCGGCACCGTGCTCTCGTTCGAGCTGGGCCTGCTCTGGCCCGGCTTCATGGCGCTCGCCGGCCCGATCTTCGGCATGCCGTTCTCGCTCGAGGGCTTCGCGTTCTTCCTGGAGGCGATCTTCCTCGGCATCTACCTCTACGGGTGGGACCGCGTGTCGCCGTGGACGCACTGGCTCGCGGGAGTGATGGTGGCGGTGAGCGGGACGCTGTCGGGGATCTTCGTCGTGATCGCCAACGCGTGGATGAACACGCCGGCCGGCTTCGACCTCGTGGCGGGGCGGGCGGTGAACGTCGATCCCATCGCCGCGATGCGCAACCCCGCGGCCCTCAGCGAGACGGTGCACATGACGCTGGCCGCGTTCGCCGCCGTCGGCTTCGCGGTCGCGGCCATCCACGCCCACCTGTTGCGCAAGGACCCGCGGAACCTCTTCCACCGGCGCGCGGTCGCCATCGCGCTGGGCGTCGGCGGCGCGGCCGCGCTTCTCCAGCCGCTCAGCGGCGACATGAGCGCTCGTCAGGTCGCGCGCGCCCAGCCCGCGAAGCTCGCGGCGATGGAGAGTCACCTCCAGACCGGGAGGGGCGCGCCGCTGCGCATCGGGCCCTTGCGGATCCCGTACGGCCTGAGCCTGCTCGCCTTTCACGACCCGCACGCGCTCGTGAAGGGCCTGGAGGAGTTCCCGCCCGCCGACCGCCCCCCGGTGGCGGTCGTCCACCTCGCCTTCCAGGTGATGGTCGCCTGCGGGCTCGCGATGGCCGCGACCGCGCTCCTGGGCGGCTGGCTGTACGTCCGCCGCCGCGCCCTGCCCGACGCGCCCGGGTACCTGCGGCTGGTGACGCTCTGCGGCCCGCTCGGCTTCGTGGCGATCGAGGCGGGCTGGACGGTGACCGAGGTCGGCCGCCAGCCGTGGATCATCCACGGGGTGATGCGCACCTCGGAGGCGGTGACGCCCATGCCGCACCTGGTCGTGCCGTTTGCGACGTTCACCGTGCTCTACCTCTTCCTCGCGCTGGTGGTCGTCGTCCTCCTCCGGCGCCAGGTCTTCGAGAGCCCGCGGCTCGTAGCATGATGCCCCTCGAGCTGTGGCTGGCCGGCGTGCTCATGGTCAGCCTCAACCTCTACGCGCTGGGGGCGGGCGCCGACTTCGGGGGCGGCGTGTGGGACATGCTCGCCAGCGGCCCGCGGCAGCGGGCCCAGCGCGACACGATCGTCCATGCCATCGGCCCCATCTGGGAAGCGAACCACGTCTGGCTGATCCTGGTCATCGTCGTGCTGTTCGTCGCCTTCCCGGTGGCGTTCGCGGCCATCGGCACCGCGCTCCACATCCCGCTGACGGTGATGCTGATCGGGATCGTGCTGCGCGGATCGGCGTTCGCGTTCCGCAGCTACGGCGGCGAGGACGACGCGATGCAGCGCCGCTGGGGCCGGACCTTCGCCATGGCCAGCGTGGTCACGCCCGTGATGCTCGGGGTGTGCGCGGGGGCGGTGGCCTCGGGCGCGATCCGCGTGCGGGACGGACGCGCGGTCACGGACTTCGTCTCGAGCTGGCTGGCTCCCTTCCCGTTTGCGATCGGCCTCTTCACGCTGGCCCTCTTCGCGTTCCTGGGGGCCGTATACCTGACCCTGGAGACGGACGACCCGGAGCTGCGCGACGATTTCCGCCGGCGCGCGCTTCTGGCCGCGGTGGCGGTGGGAGCGATGGCGCTCGTCTCGTTCCTGCTCTCGGGTACGGGCGCGCCCTCGATCCGCCGGGGACTG
>Ga0070697_100004732_pt1 | contig 10428 bp, 16 predicted proteins | sample KBSK1501metaG_FD_65475 | JGI IMG/M metagenome (GOLD analysis project Ga0070697, IMG submission 65475) | Corn, switchgrass and miscanthus rhizosphere microbial communities from Kellogg Biological Station, Michigan, USA - KBS K1-50-1 metaG | ecosystem: Host-associated > Plants > Roots >... | reverse complement strand
CGAGCGAGCAGCAGCTCGAAGTCCGTCGGCACGTTGTCGACGCTGAAGCGAAGGCGGCCGTCGAAGTCGGGTTCCGCGCCGACGAGCCTGCCACCGGCGGCAAGCGCTACCGCGACTGTTTTCGGGGAGGTGCTTTGGAACGCAGGTCTGGCTGGCTTGCTATCGGTCGGCATGGGCTATATCGTCGGCGGGTTGAGGGCCGCGCTGGAGTCGCCGCCCAGCGCGAGCATGGGATCGGGGCCGAGTGAGGCGAGGAGGGCCAGCAGCTCCGCGTCGCTCGTCACGCGCACATTGCCGTCGAACTCGATGCCGAGCTTCGCGGGATGGTGATCGGCGAGCTTCGTCACGAGCTCGGCCGCTCGCACGCGCACTTCGTGATCCGCGCGCTCGGGCGCTGACACGACATCGCCCTGGTACTGAAAATCCTTCACGCGCATGGCCCCAAGCGCCTCGTCGAGCGCGCGATACGCCTTCGTGATCGTCCGGTCGCTGAATCCGACTGCTTCGAGATGCGCGCGGCCGAGCGCGGTGAGGCGATCGTTCGCGCGCTCGTCGACGCGGCGATCACGCGATCGGCGACTCATATCGAGTGAGCTCCGTGAACTTTCTCGAACGCGGCGATGCGGTTCAGGCGGGCCTGTCGCTCGCTCATGGGAGCGGCAACGCCGCCGTTGCGATAGAGCGTCGGCGGTGTAACCGCGCCCCCGCCTTGGAAGTGTTTTACGCCCTTGAATGAGCCGCGGATATTCGTGCGTCGCGGAATGAACCCGCCACGCGCCTCGTCGCCGGTACCGCTGTCTCCACTGCTGCCGCCGCCGCCGCTTGGACCGGGACCGGGGCTACCCGTGTCGGGCGCTGTCGGAGCATCCGCGGAGATTCCGAGTTCACCGCCCGAGACCTGCCCGGCTGGTGAATCTGGCGGGCCAGTCGGAACGCCCGGTGCATCAGGCGAAGAGGTATTGTCCGGCACGTTCGGAGGAGCAGTAGGCCCAACGTCCTCGCGGTTTCCCATCACGTCAGGCGCGCGCTCACCAGACCGCTGCGCCGCAAACTGCGCTTGCGCCTCCGGGGTGGAACCACGGAATGCGCCGCTAAGGGTTTCGTTCAGGGTTTCGACGGTTGGTTCCGGCGCTGGAGGCCCTCCGAATCCAAACCGCCCGCCGAGCCGCCCTGCGATCTTCGCCGCAGCGGCGGGGATCGCCCCGTAGCCGGTCAGCGATGCGAGATCGAGTGCCGTTTGGCCGGTCGGGCTGTTGATCGCATTCACGGCCGCATCGATCGCCGCCTGAATGCCGCTGCGCCCGCCCGGTGTGCCCATGTCAGTGACCTCCGGTAGATTGCCGAGATCGCTGACGTTGCCTCGGCCAGGGCCATTGACGCCTTCCAACGCGACCTGCTCACCGTTGGGCGTGGTAAAGAATGACCCCGGATCGGTCGGTGCCCGCCCGCCGCTCATGTCCTCCCCGCCGCCGCCAACGCCCGGAAGCCCCGGTAGGCCGCCGCCACTCTGCTGGGCCAGGAAGCGAAATGCATCCTGATTGCTAATCGTCGGCGCGGCTGAGGGCGGATTTGTCGCAAGGCCCAGCGCCTTCGCGATCTGGTCTTGCGAGACATCGGGGCGGGCCTCGAGGTCAGAACCGCCCCATGAAAGTCCCTCGCCGAGCTGATTCGCCCGCAAGAGATCGCCATAGTTCGCAGGGAAGGTGCCACGCGGGAGTTGGTATTGGGCCATTAGCCCGCCTCCTCGACGCCACGCGCTGGGAGGACCTCGCGCTCTGCGTCGATCCCGCCCCGCTTGAGAATCGCTGCCGCCCGCTCGATGAGCGCGAGTAGGATCGCCCTCTCGCTCAGGCGGGTCTTGGCTGGTGAGTCGATCGCCGTCTGGGCGCCCTTGAACAAGTTGAGCAACGCTCTGCGCTGAGCGGCCGTCAGGCCCGATTCGGTCGCGTGTTGCGCAACAGGATCTGCGGTCGCGGGTGCGGTCGGCGTCGCCATCAGCGCACCCCCTGGGCGACGCGCGAGGAAAGGGCCTCGCGAAGGCTCGCAGGACGGAGGCCGGAGACGAGGAGCGCCCGGAGATCGTCTTCGCGAAACAGCAGGGTTCTCCCAACTTTGATCGTCGGGATTTCTCGACGGGCGGCTTTTCGGTATAGTGTCGCCGGCGCAAGGCCGATAAACTCGGCCGCCTCCCAGACCCGCATCACCCTTCCCGCCATTTTTTGAGCCCTCCTGCGTGTACTGGCCTACCTCTAGGTAGGCAGCGGGCATCTAAGGGGGGAAAGGGTGCGGGAAGTGCCCGGATTGACTTTCAGTGCTGCCGGCGGTGCCCTCGACGATTCCATTTGATGCTGCGTCGCCTGAACAGGCGATCGAGGTGGTCCGAGCTATCGACCTCAATCCGTCGACGCAAGGAATCGCCAGCGACAGCGCGGCCGGCCGCCCGCTCAACGAGCCACTTTCCGATTGGGCACAGGGTGCGGATTGCACGACGATTCGTAGGATTCATCGGTCGGTCCATCAACCTCGCGCACTCCGCGCAGCCATCGTGGCGACGCAACAGGATCTTCGCCGCGCGCGCCATACTTCGTCTCGCCTGATCGGGCGAGCATCCCAGCTCGGTGGCTAGGTCGTTCCGCGTTGGGAAATCGCCTGCGCGCAGACGTTCGTCGATGAACGCCATTGCGTCCAGGTCGCGCTCGACCGTGCGGCGCCAACGGGTGGTTGGGCGGGGTCTCGCCCTCGCCCACGCGTCCAATGCATGATCGATATCTGTGCGGAGTTGTCCGATCGGCGTGGTGGGATCGAGCACGAGAAGGAGGTTGCTCTCTATCGTGACGCTCTCTATCGTGACGCTCTCTATCGTGACGAGCCGCACCGGATGAGGTTTCATGCCGCGAGCTCGGCGACGAGCGCGATTCCATATCGGCGCTTGGCGCTTAATGATCCGGTCGATGCCCTTGCGAATCTCCTCAAGGGATGCACGTTCGTGGATCGCAATGACACACTTGCGGTCCGACGCGCTCAGCAGCGTCGCGCCGGGGATGACCTCGGACTCGGAGAAGTTCGTGGCGGTGTCCGCCAACAGGCGGTCTAGGAGATCAGCATCACGGAGTCCTTTATATGGCGACTCCGGATCAAGGCGCACGAGCTCCAGCGCCTCTGTGAGCTTTCGGCGCACCTTCTCCTCGGGAGACGTTCTGCCGCGGCGGCCGGCCGGCCGGCGAGCATCGGTGCGCCGCCCGAGTGCCTTGGTCGGAGGCAGTGCAGCCGCACACGCCGGGCAATAATTGAGTGCGCGGTGTTTGCAGTGACCAGCGGGCTCGGGCTTTTGGCGGCCGATCTCTGGAGACGAAACGTGCGTGCTGGTGGTCGAGGTGTCACCGGGAAGGAATACGCGTTCAGCGCGGTCACGCGCGGACGCCTCCTCGAGCTCTTTCTTCTCCGCCGCGATGATGGCCTTCCAACTCGGAGGGGCGGCGGTGCCGACGCGATTCTTCTGAGAAGTGCTCGTCGCTTCCTCCTCGTCGAAGCAATCCCCGAGAGCGAAATCACCTCGGCCAACCGCTCGAGGAGGGCGGCTTGTCGCGCGGCCGGCGCTAGGCCGAGGCGCTTTTGATCCTACACGAGTGGCCTTATCATCGGAGACCGTAAATGGCCTGCACTCGCTGCGGCAGCCTCATGCTAAGAGAACCGGCCGCGATCCATTGCGTCTCCTGTGGCGCGCGTGTAGAGGTGATCGACGCGGACGACGACGCGCGCCTCAGGCAGCGAATCATCGACATAGAGCGAAGACCCAGAAGCGCCGAATGCTTGCCGGAACTTGAGGAAGTAGTTGCGTCGCCGCCTCGGCCAGGCCGGGGCTGGGTGAAATTGCCAGGTCCCGGCCAGTCGAACGGTCGAGCCGCGAGTCGGCGGGCCCCCTCGTCCAGGCGGGAACGCCGAGTTGTCTCCGGACTAGATGCGGAGGCCGGAGGCGAGGTTAGCGGAGCGTCACACCCGCATTCGGGTAGCGCGCGAGCAGATCAGCCAGCTCGGCGCTCGCCGGAAGGTGCCCCGGTGTGAGTGGCAGGTTATGACGCGCCTGAGCGTCTGCGGATCGGCGCAGCGCATCAGTGACGACTTTCACCGCTTCGGGCTCGGACAGTCCGTCCGCCCGCACCAAGATCTCGACAGCCTTGGCGTTGGCGTCCAGTTCGCGCTGCTGCTGCCCGCGTGTCCATTCGGCCTGCGACACGGCTTGCGGGATGAAGCCGTCGTGACCGAGGATGTAGTGCCCGAGCTCGTGCGCCATCAGCTTCGTCAGATTCGGCGAGTCCAGCATCCGGACGTTCACGAAGATGTTGCCCTGCCGGTAGATGGCGCCAATGTTGAGATTGGTGGCGCGCTGAGTTGAGATCCTGATAGACGGCTTGCCATAGAGCGCGGTGGCCCGGTCGGCGAAGCGCTGCATCTCGGTGAGCTTCTCTTCCTGCTGGGGCGTTAGAGTCACGCATCCGGCCAGAACGAGAGCGAACATCAGCAGCGTGATTGTCCTCACGGTTCGCGCCTCCTGCCGAACCAGGCCGCCACTAGCGGGACGTGCAGCCAACGCCGTTCCAGAAGGTGTTGCCGGGGCAGCCGACTACCGGCGTCGCAGTGGACGCGGGGGCGGGAGTTGCTGTCGCTGGCGCTGTTGCCGCAGCGGTAACCTTCTCCGTGATGCAGTTCTCTAGTTCGGCCAACCCGTAGACGCTACTGTATCCCGAGTACCAGGCGCGCCCGTCCGGCTCGACGCGGATCACCTGGAGATTGCCGGCGACGCGCTGCTCGGCTTGGCACTGATGATAGGCGTCCCACACGAGGTCCTGTGCGCGCGTGTTCTGCATTGCCGCGCAGCCCGCGAGCCCTACCGCGAGTACGGCCATCATAGTTCTCATAGGTCGCCCCCCTCCGCCACTGCCATGCCCAAATTACAAACCTTTGTGAAGTGCTCAGGAGCATGTGCCGGGCCAGGCGGCGTGTCAAGGGACCGCGAGGAACTTTGATTCCGGAACTTTCACCAACCCAATGTCCGCGAGCTCCGCGCTTTCTCGTGACGCTGGCGCTAGCCGGACGGCTGCACTACCATCCGATTCGGGATGCCGCCCCTCGGTCCCCGCGTTGCCGGCCATGGACCGCCTCAGGTCATGACTCCAATCTTTTCCGTTGCTCTTTGTAGCATAGGAGACTACAGTGTCGCCCAAGAGACTGGGAGTGACCATCAAGCGGGAGCGCGACAAGAAAGGCTGGACACAAGAGGAGCTAGCCCGGAAGGTGCCGATTCACCGTGTGTACCTAGCGCAGATTGAATCAGCCGCCAAGGTGCCCTCGATTGCAACCCTCGAGAAGATCGCGAAGGCGCTAAAGGTCGATGTCGCAACGTTGCTGAAGTAGCCAGAGCGGAAAGTGAGCTATGAGCCAAGCCGAGCCTGACGACCTCGCACTGCAACTTCTCAAGATCCAGACCCACGCCGCGCCCGAACGCATTTTCGATGCGGGCTTTTGGATGGCTCGGGAGTTGACTCAGCTCGGCGCGCACGTCGTTGGCATGGCGCCGCTCACATGTCCTCCGGGCGTTCCGCCCGATGAAGGCCGCGCGGCAATGCAGAAAGTCGCCGATCACCTCGAGCGGACAGGCGACGACATTCTCAATCTGCTTCGCGATCGTCTCCGCTCGGCGCTCTCCGGCACTCCGGAGGAAGAGTGGCTGCGCAAGCGGCTCGACGACTTGGGACGTGGCTGATGCTCTCGGCGCTCACGGTCTACGCGGGGCTCTTCGGTAGGCGGGCGCCCGTCGGAGAGCCGGGCCGAGGGGGAGGACGGTAAACCTAGAGAGACGAAGCGCCCCCGCGCGACTGTGGCATCGCCGGGGGGGGGGCATGGCCCACAACCCCAACCTGTGAGGAGGACGCTAATGACCACGATCGCACGCATTGGCCCGCCCGAAGTCCCGCCCGAGGCCGCTCCGGAGCCCGTGTGGAGCATCCTCGATTGGTCGACAACGCAGCGGGACGACCCGAAAATTCTCGCCCAGGGCGCCCGAAGTGCTGCGACCCTGACGCACCTTGTGCTGGCCGGAATCCACGCCGAAGAAGAGCGCGGAGGCGAGGACGCTACTGGTTTGTCCTTCGAGCTGGCCCGAGAGTGTGCCGCGCTCAGCGAGCTGCTCTGTTCCGTCCTGGCGCGGGCCATCGGGGCGGTCGAGTAAATTGCGGCGCGATCTCACGCGCCTGCGCAGCCTGTCCGGTGCGGACGATCGCCTCGAGCTTGCCCTCGTGACGTGCCGATTGCATGCCGGCGGCTGGCCGTGGGGGCCGGCGGTGAAGCTCGCGGCGAGTCAAGCCCGTCCAGTCGAAGGGCGACGCGCTCGCCCGGAAACCGTGGGGGCGCACCTACCGTTTACGCGCGTCGCTCCCGCTGGGCCGCGGAAAGGCGTGGCGTGACCCCGGAAGAGGGCAGAAGCGGCATGACGACCACGGCGCTCGCCCCCCTAGGCGCGTCGGCCCTGCTGACGCTGCGGGACCTGGCCCCGCGCTATCTCGTGTGGTTCAAGTTCGTTCGCCAGCGCGCGCCGCTCACCGTGGACTCGTATGGCTTCGACCTCAGCACGTTCCTCGAGTTCTGCGACCGCGTCGGGCTCACGCGGCCGTCCCAGGTGAGCTTTCGCGAGATCGAGATGTACCTCGCGTGGCTGCGGCACGAACGGAAGGTCAAGCCGACCACCGCGAATCGACACCTGGCGACGCTGCGCTCCTTCTGGAAGTGGCTCATCCGCGAAGGCCATGCGCTCGGCAACCCGGCGACCGACACGCCGAGCCTGCCGGAGCCGCGACGCCTGCCGACGTGGCTGCCGATTCACGAGCAGGAGCGGATCCTCGGCGCGCTCGGCCAGGAGACGACGCTCATGGGCCGGCGCGACTTCGCGATAATCGCCACCTTCCTGCTCACTGGCCTGCGCTGCTCCGAAATGGCGACGCTGCGCCTCGAGGACCTCGACCTCACGGCCGGGACGCTGCGCGTGATCGGCAAGGGCAATAAGCAGCGCGAGCTGGTCGTTATCCCGCGGCTCGCGCGGATCCTCGAGGACTACTTGCAGGGCGTTCGGCCGGCGCTGGCCGCGCTCCGGCCGCGGGGCCATCTCCGGCGCAATCGCCACGGCAGCGGGATGTGGCGGGCCGAATATAAGTTCTCCGGTCAGAGGGTATTTTTCAACACGCGCACCACTGATCGGCTCATCGCGCGCGCCCGGCTGGCTGAGCATCTGACCCGGCTCGTCGTGCAGCAAATGTCGCCCTATCTCTTCCTCCGGGCGCACCCCAAGCGGTCACGCTTCCGCGTGAAGCAAGGTCTTCCCCTGGTGTCGCGCGCCGTCTACCGGATCGTGCATGAGCGCCTCTCAGCCTTGCTCGGGCGGCCGATCCACCCGCACGTGCTGCGGCATTCCTTTGCCTCGCGACTCCGGGAGAACGGGGCCGACCTGCAACTGATTCAGGAGGCGCTCGGCCACGAGGACCTCAGCACGACCACGATTTACGCGCACGTGTCCACGAAGAAGCAACGGGCGGATATTGCGCGGTATCTGGAAGGAGGCGCCTGATGGCGCCGAGCCGAAAGCCGCTGGCCCGCATGTCTCCGGAGGCCCATGCACGCGCTCTCGACGTGGAGTGTGCGTGTTTGCATCAATACCGCGACCATCGCCAGGAACGCTCGCAGATCGCGACGGTGTGTGCGAAGTGTCCGTGCGTGGGCTTCACGCCGCGCCATCAGTCGACGTGGAATCGATTGCTGCGGTCGGGATGAGGAGGAGAGCTATCCCGGTGACGTGTCGGTAGCGCCCAATGAGGAGGGCTCTCAGTGCCGTTGGCGCGCGAACGTATGCTTGCTCACATGGTACGCGTCCCGGCTCGGATCGAAGACTTGGAAGATCCCGACCAGGATGAGCAGGAAGATGCTTATGGCCGCTGTGAGTTCGACCAGCATGAGGCCGCACTGGTTCGCAACTGTGAGCCGCCTCTTCGTCCACCACTGAATCATTCAGGGAGTTGTTGTGCACCTGCGATGCCACCCCATTGATCGCCGGACACTGTTTATTTGTAGTCTAGTTACGGCTAGGAGCTCCGGAACGGCTCTCCGATCATGACGGTATTGGGCAACCCCAAGTGACGGAGGTTGTCACGTCGTTCTGCTCGGGTCGATCTGGGCTGGCGCGCGCCGAAAAGGGCGAGGCTCGAACGTCGCAAGTGCTGGTGCGCGTCGTAACGGTCGGCTAGACTCCCGGCAGCCATCCTCCACCGAGGTGCCCATGCGGCTGATCGGGGTCGTTCTGGTGCTCAGCTTTGCGCTGATGTCCACGCCGCGCGACGCAGAGACGCAACAAGCTGGGAGAGTTTACCGTCTTGGGATTCTGTCTCCGGGTATGCGTCCTCGTCCGTCTACCGCTGCAACGCCGACCGTTCTACCGATGGTGTTACGGGAGATGGGATACGTCGCAGGGCATAACCTCGTAATCGAGTTCCGATTCGCTGATGGCAAGCTCAACCGACTCTCTGAGTTGGCACGAGAGTTGGTGCAGCTCCGAGTGGACGCGCTCATCGCCGCCAGTCCGCCTGCAGTTCAGGCGGCGAAGGCCGCCACGACGACGATTCCTATCGTGATGATGCTCGCCTACAGTGATCCGGTCGAACTCGGGCTCGTAGCAACCTACGCTCGGCCTGGTGGCAACGTCACCGGAGTGGCCATGGCCGCCGAACCGGCGATGGCCGGCAAGCGGCTAGAGCTGATCAAGGAAGTCGTGCCGCACGCCACGCGGATCGCGGTCCTCTCCACCGGCGAAACCCCGTCCCGGATACAGGTGCAGTGGGTCGAAAAAGCGGCGGCGACCCTCGGCATCAAGCTGATCGTCGTTGAGCTTAGAGACGGCGACTATGACGGCGCGTTCGCCTCGATGGTCGCTGCCCGCGCCGACGCCTTGTTTGTCGTCGAGAGCACCATTCTCAGCACCTCCCATGAGCGCATTATTCAGCTCGCCGCCAAGCACAGGCTGCCCGCCATCTACGATTGGCGCGAACATGCCCAATCCGGTGGCCTGATCGCGTATGGCGGCAGCTTGCCAAGCTTTGCCCGGCGAGCGGCCGTCTATGTCGACAAGATTTTCAAAGGCGCGAGCCCGGAAGATCTGCCCGTGGAGCGTGCGACCACATTTGAGCTCGTTATTAATCTGAAGACCGCGAAAGCCCTCGGACTCACAATCCCGCAGTCAGTGCTGGTGCGAGCGGACGAAATCATCCAGTGATGGACCGGCGAACATTGCTTTTCACACTCGCTGGCGGCATTCTCGTTGCGCCGCTCGCCCCCGAGGCCCAGCAGGCCGGGAAGGTCTACAACATCGGGTACCTCGGGCTCTCCTCCTCATTCACAGGGCCGAACCGAACCGCGTTCTACCAGGGTTTGCAGGAGCATGGTTGGATCGAAGGACAGAAGTTCATCCTTACGACCAGATTCGCCCAGTTCAAATCCGAGCGGTTGGGAGAGTCTCTAGCCGAGCTAGTTCAGCTCAAGGTGGATGTCATAGTCGTGTCGACGGCGGAAGCCGCTCTCGCGGCCAAGCACGGGACTAGCATCATCCCCATCGTCGCGGTCGACACAGCCGATGCCGTGGCCATCGGACTCGTGGCTAGCCTCGCCCGACCGGGCGGCAACGTCACCGGGCTGAGTTATCTGGGAACCGAACTGATTGGCAAACAGATGCAACTCTTAAAAGAGGCGGTCCCGAGCCTCTCCCGCGTGGCAACCCTCTCGAACCCAGCCAACCCCACGCACGCGCCCAGGCTGCGGGCGGCGGACATCGCTGCGCAGGGGTTGCGGGTGAATCTTGAGCCCATCGCGGCTCGGACTCCGAGCGGGCTCAACAAGGCGTTTGCGGCGATGATGCGCGCGCGAGTGGGAGGCGTCCTCGTGCTGACCGATCCGATGTTCAACGCCGAGGCGCGGCGGCTGGCCCAGCTTGCGACGACGAGTGGCCTCCCGGCGATCTATGGATTTCGGACGTGGGTGGATGCCGGCGGCCTTATGTCGTATGGCCCAAATCTCCCAGACTTGTTCCACCGGGCTGCCGCGTACGTGGACAAGATCCTCAAGGGCGCGAAGCCCGCCGATTTGCCCATCGAGCAGGCCACTAACTTCGAGTTGGTCATCAACCTCAAGACCGCGAAGGCGCTCGGACTCACAATCCCGCAGACACTGCTCCTACGGGCGGATCAGGTCATAGAGCAATGAACCGACGCACGTTCCTCTGCGGGCTCACATTTGGGATGTTGTCCACGCCATCCGTGGGACAGGCCCAGCAGGCGACTCGGGTCTATCGCGTCGGCTGCTTGTTGAGCTTTCCGCGGACCCGCGAACTCCTCTTAG
>Ga0070697_100004731_pt1 | contig 10431 bp, 9 predicted proteins | sample KBSK1501metaG_FD_65475 | JGI IMG/M metagenome (GOLD analysis project Ga0070697, IMG submission 65475) | Corn, switchgrass and miscanthus rhizosphere microbial communities from Kellogg Biological Station, Michigan, USA - KBS K1-50-1 metaG | ecosystem: Host-associated > Plants > Roots >... | reverse complement strand
GCTCAAGTGAAATTCAACGCCAAAATGAGAAGGAGCTGCCCGGCTTAGCCGGGTTCGGCGACATAAACATTCGGGCGATCACGTGTGAGTGGGTGGATCGAGCAGTCCCTTACTCGATGTTAATTTAGGCGGCGAAGCCGCATTTGTTTAGCATCGCCCGACGGAGCGGCCGATCCACCTCGGCTCAGCATGCAATTTCGTGCGCAACGTGGTGCAAGGCGTGCGCTATGGTAGGTTAAAGATTCAATCATGAAAACGGTTGGGCGCGTTTTTGCTTATCTGAAGCGTTATCCGTGGCTTGCGGCCGGAACGCTGGGCTGCGCAATCACCGGCACGTTGATGGTAATCGTTTTTCCCGCGGTGACGAAGCGGATCATCGATGACGTGGTGCGTTTGCATCATCCGGAGAAATTGCTGCCGCTGGTCCTGCTCGCGGCGCTGGCGTTTCTTCTTCAACACACGTTCAACGCGCTGCGGATTTTGTTGAACAACATTTTCGAACAAAAAGTCATTTTCGATCTGCGCAGCGATCTTTACTCGCACATCCAACTGCTGCCACTGCGCTGGTTCGACAATCGCGCCACGGGCGATTTGATGACGCGCGTTCTGGAAGACGTGAACGCGGTCGAGCGCGTCTTGATCGACGGCATCGAGCAAGGCGTAGTCGCGATCCTGCAAGTGCTCATTGTCATCGCTGTCATGTTTTATTTTAACGTCAAGCTGGCCCTGCTCGCGCTGACGCCGTTCCCATTTTTGATTGCCGGCGCGTTGACCTACACGCTGACTGCGCATCGGCGGTATCGGCTGCAACGTCGCGCTGCTTCAGCGATGAATGCGCTCCTGCACGATAATCTCTCCGGCGTTCGCCAGATCAAAAGTTTCGTCCGCGAAAGTGAAGAGCACGCGCGCTTCAACCGCGTGAGTGATCAACTGCGCCACGCGACATTGGTGGTGATGCGGGTGTGGGCAATGTACAGCCCGTCGATGTCGATGTTCGAAGCATTTGGCGCCGTCATCGTCCTCGCGTTTGGGAGTCACGCCGTGCTCACGGGTGCGATGCAAATTGGCGATCTGGTTGCGTTCCTCATGCTGACCGCGTTCCTGTACGATCCGGCAAGCCGGCTGCATCAGCTCAATCAACTCGTGCAAGCCGGACGCGCCGCCGGTGAGCGTGTGTTTGAGATTCTCGATGAACCGATCGAGCCGGGTTGGATCGACAAGAAGACTTCGGCCCGCATCGCCGGCGATATTCGCTACGAAGATGTGAGCTTCAGTTACACGGAAGGACTTCCCGCGCTTAATCACGTTTCTTTTCATGCCCCGCCTGGCGCAACGATTGCGTTGGTGGGCGCGACCGGCGCGGGGAAGTCAACGCTGGTGAATCTGCTCGTTCGCTTTTACGAGTTCAGCAGCGGCGAGATTTGTGTCGATGGAAAGCCGATCCGGGAGTACGGGCTGCGCGCGTTGCGTGAAGCGATCGGCGTGGTGACGCAGGAAAGTTTTTTGTTCAACGGATCGATTCGTGAAAACTTGTTGATGGGAAAACCGGGCGCGACCGAAGTGGAATTGTGGCGCGCGGCTGACGCGGCAAATGCGCGCGGCTTTATCGAGAGATTGCCTGATGGCTTGGAGAGCGTTGTCGGCGAGCGCGGAGTGAAGTTAAGCGTGGGCGAAAAACAGCGGTTGTCGATTGCGCGCGCGCTCTTGAAAGACCCGCCGATTCTGATTCTGGATGAAGCGACCGCGAGTGTGGATACGGCGACGGAACGGCTGATTCAGGAAGCGCTCGAACACCTGATGTTCCATCGCACCTCGATCGTAATCGCGCATCGGCTTTCAACGATTGTGCACGCGGACCAAATTCTCGTGCTGGATCGCGGACGGATCATCGAGCGCGGCAGGCACGATGAGCTAATTGCGCGCGGCGGAAAGTACGCGCGACTTTGCCAGCAAAGTTTACTCGAAACGCGTGAGGAGCGCGCCGCGCGGGAGATCGATGAAGTAGTGGCAGGGCGAGACTGCGTCGAGCCGGCTGAAATCGAAAAGGAAGTTTCCTCGTTGGATCGACAATAAATATTTCGTCGGGTCCGCGCGGAGCGTCGTCCTACCGACGTTTATATTCGAATCTCGCGTTTAAGAACCGCCTTCTTGGGCGCGCGCTTGATACTTTTGCTCGAGATCACGGAACGTTGCTGCAAAAACGCTGCCTTCTTCGTGTTCGTGCAAAACCAGCTCTGGCTCGATGAGATTTCAATCAATGATCCGTCGACGACGGCGCCGAGGGCGTGGGCGCCGGAGAAGGCGGCGGAATCATAATCGTCTGCCCGGCCTGCAATTTGCGGCCGTCCTCGATTTGATTGAATTTTTGCAGTTCTTCCACGCCAACTTTGTACATCTTGGCGATGGAAGTGAGCGTCTCTCCGCGCGTGACGGTGTGCGTGTTGCCGTTGGCGGGTCGGGGCGGCTCGGCCGAAGTGGCGCCCGTGGCAGGCGATGGCGCGCCTTCGCCGATCATCACTCCGGGGCGGATGTGGGCGATCTGTTGCTCGAGCTTGAGAATTTGCTGAGAAAGAGTGTCGATCTTGGCGTTTTGCGCATCGATTTTTTTTGCCAACGCTTCGAGTTGGGCCGCGTCAGATGAGGCGGCGGGCGTTTGCGCAGGGGTTGGTGCAGACAGGACCAAGCCGAAGAGCACGGCGGAAAAAAAGCCGACGACACTTATCGTGAAGAGCTTCATCGTTCCAAATCTTGGCATTTGGCGCTTTCTCTGGCAAGCTTGCCGGAACCAGAGAGGACGGTGGAGCGCGGCGGTTTGCCTTTCCAGCATTTCTTCTTAAATTTTTTGCATGCCTGAGCGCATCCAAAAACCAATCGATCCGGTTCCGTGGGGTCCGAAACAAGGCGATGGCGGCGGGCCGCGCTCGCCGGACGTTTCGCGGCCGGACACAAAAGATCTTCTAAAAAAGATGCGCAAGGTTGATCCCAATCAATCGAAGCGCTACCGCCAGCGCACGGGCCAGTAATGGAACCGTCTCTGGTGGCGCTCGATCAGAGTTTTTCTGGCGCGAGCGAAGATTTTCCCGCGCTGCTGCGGCGCAAAGGGCTGCTCAGTCCGGCGGCGACGGTCGATCCGACCGCGCACGCGCCGAATTCTCGCGAGCAATCGTGGAAGCCGACAGAGGCGACCACGATTTTGGCGTTTAAGTTTTCCGGCGGCGTGCTGGTGGCGGGGGATCGGCGCGCGATTTCGGGCAATACCGTAGTTTATGATCGGGCGGACAAAGTCCTGGAGATAGATCGGCATTCGATCATGGCGATCGCCGGCGTGCCGGCGACGGCTTGGGAAATGGCGCGCGTGCTCGAACATTCATTCCAATACTTCCGGCGGACACAATTGCAGGAGATGAGTGTCGATGGGAAAGTGCGCGCGCTCTCGAAACTGTTGCGCGACAATTTTGGATTTGTCATGCAAGGCGTGGGCATGGTCGTCCCGATTTTTGCGACTTACGATTTCAATTCCAACCCGGGGCCGCGGCTTTATTTCTACGATGCGATGGGGGCGCAATTTGAAGTGGCGGACTACGCGGCCACCGGGTCGGGATCGCCTGCCGTGCGCGGCATCCTTTATTACGAAAATAATTGGGGCGCGAAGCGGTTGCAAAAATTGAACGAAGACGAGGCGGTGACGATCGCCCTGCGCGCGCTCGATACGGCGGCCGAATCCGATACGGCGACTGGCGGGGTCGATCGCAGCGGGAAGATTTATCCGCTCATTAAAGTTGTTTCGCGCGAAGGCATCACCACGCTGCCGGAGCGCAAGATCGCGGCGGTCTTTAAGCAAACAGTGGCATGATCGAAGAGCCGTATCGTTGGGTCGAGGCGATTGCGAACCGCCGCGAGTACGTCGAGACGCAGTTGGCTTCGGGCAGTCCGATCGCGGCGGTGGGTTATCGCGACGGCGTTCTGTTTTTCACCCTCGGCCAGACGCGCCAGAAAATTTTTGAAATTTACGACCGCATCGCCATGGGCGCGATTGGTCATCCGGGAGACATTGAGCGGCTGCGCATGGCCGCGATCGAGCTGGCCAGCACGGAAGGTTTCACGCGGTCGGCGGGGGACGTTTCACTGAGACGGTTAGCGCATTATTCGCTCAGCCCCGTACTGAAGAATGCTTTCGAACAAGTTTATGGCGCGCCTTTTCTGGCGCGGATGCTCTTTGCCGAGGTCGGGGCTAAACCGGAAGAAGATTTGTTTTTGCGGGTGGAGTATGACGGAGCGATCGCAACTAACGGCGCAACCTTCGCGCAAACGCGGCAGGATTTCGCGGTTCTGAGCGGAACGGGGAAATCGACGGAGCTGATGGAATCTTTTCTTAAGGTCGAACACGCGCCTGGCGCGCCATTCGAAGCGGCGCTCAAAGTCGCGCTCGACGCCTGGAGTATCGGGCATATGACATTGCAAAAGAACGACGCGAAAGAACTTCCGGAGCGTGCAGCCCTCACGAAACATCGAGAAGAACAGCTCGCCATCGCCGGCATCGAAGCAGCCATCCTTGAGCGCGACGCGAACGCGGCGATTCGTTATCGGGCCTTATCGGATGAAGAAGTGCGCGCGTCGATTCAGCAGTAGCGGAGCAAACGATGTTCTGGGCACGATTTGGAATGCCGCGGGCGCTGCGAAACACCGTGGCCTGGGTGGGGCTGCTGCTCATGATTGCGTCGTTTGCGTGGTTGCAGTGGACTTCGAAATCAAAGGCCCCGATATCCGCGCGAGCGCCTGCGCCACCCGAGCCGCTCGCGGTGGTGGTTCTCGATCCCGGCCACGGTGGCCAGGATTCGGGGGCGAAGGTTGGGAACATGCTCGAAAAAGATCTCACGCTGGACGTGGCCCAGCGGGTCGATCGATTGTTGCAGGCGCAGGGTCTCGCGACTGTGATGACGCGCGTCGGCGATGCCTACGTCTCGCTGGCCGAGCGAGCGGCGCTGACCAATCGCGTGCCGAATTGCGTTTTCGTCAGCATTCACTTTAACGAAGACAACAAGCCGGTGGCCAGGGGGGTGGAAACTTATTATGCCGTCCATCAAGTCACGCCGGGATTGTCCGTGGCGTCGTGGTTTCCTTTCTTGTGGCGAGCGATTTCCGCATCGCCGAATGTGGAAAGCCAAAACCTGGCCGGATTCATCCAGGAAGGGTTGGCGGCGCGAACCCAAGCGGTGAATCGCGGAACGAAAGCCGAGCAATTTTTTGTGATCGCGAATGTGCGACACCCCGCGGTCTTGGTGGAAGGAGGATTTCTCACCAACAAGGAGGACATGGCGAAACTGGCCAGCGATGATTATCGTGAGCAAATGGCGGCGGCGATCAGTGAAGGTATCATTCGTTATCGCGATCTCTTGAAAGAGCGCCAAGCGACGCTCGCCGTCACTGCGCCGGAAGGCGCCGAATAACCGCCCAATGGCAGCGTCAAACCATCAACATCGAGATGAGGATTAAGATCGCCATTCTGACTTTGATTGTTTCCATTGCCGCGATTCGCGCGGACCAAAGCATCGAGAGCGTGCAGCAGGCGCTGAAAGAGCAGGGTTTTTATTACGGAGAAATCACAGGCGAGAAAAATGCGGATACGACCGCCGCGATTCGGCGCTTTCAAATCCGCCACGGTTTGCAAATTACCGGCGAGCTGAACGAGGAAACCCTTCGCTTACTCGGCAGCGCTCCGTCTGCTTCTTCGCAACCGGCCGCGACGCGCGCGCCGTCGGCGAACGCGGACACGTCCGAGTTACGCGATGAATCTTCGCCGGAAACCGCGCCTATCAATCCAGCGGCGGTTGCGCCTCGAACGGACGGGTTGTTCGCCGGCACGCCTTACGAGAATGCATCACCCGATGTGCAACGCAATGTTGTGGTCTCTGCGCAAATCGCGCTGGCGCGGCACGATCTTTACCGCGGCGAGATCGACGGAATTTATGGTTCGGCCATGGAATTTTCGCTGCGCGCCTATCAGGCGCGCATTGGGCTTCCGGTTACGGGCCGGTTCAGTTTGGAAACGCTCGCCGCGCTTGAGTTGTTACCCGGCGCACACACGCCGGTCTTCACTCCACGTCGGCGAGTCGTGCGGCCCCGTCCCGAATGGGAACCGCCCGTACGTGGCGAATGGATTCGGCCGTAGAGATCGATCTTTCGATGGATCGAGCAGTCCCTTGTCCGCCAGTCGGACGGACTCGTCCATCGGCGAGCTCGATGTTAATTTAGGCGGCGAAGCCGCACTTGTTTTAGCATCGCCCGGCGGAGCGGCCGATCCACCTAATGTTTCATTTCTTCGAAGCGGACCGATTGCAATTCGGCGAAAACTGTCCCGACAAAAATTTGCGCTTCGGTTCGCAGGAAGAGGCGATCGGAGTCGTCAGACACCCAGATGGTGGCGCGCCGGAATTTCCGGTGCGGTTCCAATTCGAGATTCTTACCGAGTCGGTGGAGCTGCAAATCGACTTTGATTGCGTTATAAGTGCCGGCGCGGACCGAGATTTTTTCACGACTGATCACGGTAACAGTGGCAAGATAAGCCGAGGTGGCGGGATAAACGACGATCCGGTGGACGCTGCCATCGCCGAGCGGTTGGCTGCGCAAATAAAGCAGAGCCGAGTGCAAATCGAATAGATTCGGAAAACTAAACTCACGGGTTTTTGCGCGCTCAGAGCCGGTTCGACCTTCGGTCCTCGCGGACGTGACGCCCTTGCCGGTGAAAGTGAGATGGGTCGTAATTTTTTTGGATCGATAGCTCTCGGTCTGCCTGGTTTCGACTGGGCGCAGCGTTTCCGCATCGGCGAGCGCGTGATAATTCACGTCCAGTCTCCATAAGGCGCGGACTAAGCCGGTCGTGCGCCCTGTTCCGTCGAGTTGGAATCGGCTTTCGGACGGTTTTGCAAAATGGACTTCGCCAGTAGCTGCGGTGAATCCAGCCCAGCCGAAATGATAGGTGGCGCGGAGGGGCCGCAGTTCCGGAAAAGTGCCAGGCGGATCTTTGGTCAGGATTGACTGCCAACTTGCGCCGAAAGTTTTCGGGGCGACGCATGAAGCGAGAACGAGAAGGCATGCGGCCGGGAGACTCGCGCGCGTTCTTGTCCGGCGCCGTGCGCGTCCGATTTTCACCTGTACGAAAAAACACACGCGAGTTTGGCCCGCGTGTGTTTCTGAATTGTCGTAGTTAAAAGCTAAGGTTTGGGAGCTTTCGCGGGGCTGGGGGACGGGCTTGTCGCCAGCTTCTCAGTTGGGGGCAAGCTAGCGGCGCGCCCCGGCTTGTTCAGGACGGTGATGATATCGTTTGTGAAATCGACATTATCGGGTGCGTACATCAAAACCGGCACGCCGTTGAGGCTCATGCCGGATTTGTCGAACACGAGGTCCATGTGGTTGACCTTTACTTTATCCATCACTACGTCGGTGATCTCTTTCACGATGCCCTCGCGCATCCGCATTGCCTGCTCCTGCAACTGCCGCTCGCGCGTTTGCCGGAACTCGGTGATTTCGCGCTCCATGTTCTTAATGTTGGCGATCTTGTCGTCGCGCTCCTTTGCTTTCTGCGTTTTGGCGTCGGCGCTCAACGCTGGCGCATCGAGCTGCTTGTTCAGATTGTTGATTTCATCGAGCGCCTTCTTGTAGCCATCCGCTCGATCGTCGTACTCTTTTTTGGCGGCATTTTTGGCGTCGTTAATCTTCGCCTCCGCGTCCTTGGTCTTGCTGTATTCCTTGAACGCGCGTTGCATATCGACCGTGCCGATTTTGAGTGTGCCCTGGGCGAACGCCGCGACGGGAAGCGCGAGCAGGGAAGTCAGGGCTATGGAAAGAAGCTTTTTCATAAACACAGATAGAATAGGTGGTCGGAAACGCGTTAGACCGCAAGCATTAATATTCGTTCAAAATTGATAGCCGACGTTAAAGTTGAAGTGCCCGCCCCCGCTGCGTCCGTCGCGCTGAAGAGGAATTCCATAATCGAGCCGCAGCGGGCCAATTGGCAAATCAAGTCGAATCCCGACGCCCACGTCCGAGGCCCAGTGTTCGCTGCCAATCGCGTACGGATCGGTGTCGACATATCCCATGTCGTAAAAGAGCGCGCCCCGAGCTTTGGGGATAATTGGGAAAGTCCACTCGACCGTGGCGCGCGCCATCGATTGTCCACCGAGTGGCTCGCCGTTCTGGTCCCTCGGGCCAACATCGCGGAAAGCGAATCCACGCAAATTGTTCGAACCTCCCAGGAAGAGCCGGTCGAAGATTTGCACAGCCGGAACCACTGTTGGGATCGGGGTGGGATGGGGGTTTGCCGTGGTGGCAGCCGGAGTCACGAAGAACGTATCCGTCTCAGAACGGTTCCAAACATCGACAACCGCCGCTTCCACGTTGAACAACAGGATCGTGTCCCACCACAAATGGAAATACTGCGAACCTTCCACGTCCCAGCCATAAATCTGGTCGGTCCCGCCCAGCGGCCCGCCGGCCACGTAGGGCGAAACGGTGATGCGCTGGCCAGTCCGCGTTAGCACAGGATTATCGCGCCGGTCAAAGACCACGCTGCTGTAAATTTGGCTTTTCGTCCGGTCGCCCAGCGACTGGCGAAGCTCTTCCGAGATGCCGGAATCGATATTGAAGATATCCAACTTCTCCAGGCGATAGCCCAGCGTCGCATACATAAAGGGATTGAGCCCCTTGCGCGCCTCCAGAAGGAATCCGTAGTTGCGCTCGTCATAGAACGAGCTCAAGTAATTCGCTTCGTCATAAAATACCTGGCCGCTGACCGACAAAGGACGATCCAGAAACCACGGCTCCGTCAGGGCGAGAAGGAAATCCTTGCGTTGTGTTCCGTACTGCACACGCAGTCTGAACTTCTGACCGGCTCCGGTCATGCTCGGCCAATTCAGCAAGTCGAAGTTGCCCTGCGTGAGCTCCGCGAAACCGACCAACTGATCAATCGTGCTGAAACCGCCGCCGAAAGTGAGCGAACCGGTCCGTTTCTCTTCCACCTGGACGGTTAAATCTTTCCGGCCAGCCACACCGGTATCGTCCGGATAGGTTTCGACTTTGGAAAAGTAGCCCAAGTTCTCGAGCCGCTTCTTGCTTGTCTCCACCCGCACGGTGTTGAAGACGCTGCCCGGCAAGATCAGCACTTCGCGACGGATCACTTTGTCCTTCGTGCGCGTGTTACCCACGATGTTGATCCGCTGCACAAAGAAACGGTCGCCTTCTTCGATTTTGTAGTGGACGTCGATCCGGCCAGGACCCGCGGGTGCACCTTGCGGCAGAATCAAAAGGTCCACATATCCGCCGGCGCCGTACGCATCGGCAACCGCTTTCGCATCGTCCTGCAACGCTTTTGGCGAATAGACCGCGCCTTCCTTCATCTTGAGCAGCGGGCGAATCTTTTGCTCCGTTGTGGCCTGCTCACCCGACATCGAAATCTTGCCCACGTGATATTGCGGCCCTTCCGTGATCGCGATCGTGATGATGATCGGACCTTTCTTGCTATGTTCCTTGCGCACGTCTTTAACTTCCACGTCGATGTAACCGTGGTTCTGATACCACTCGCGGATGCTGTCCACATCCTGTTGCAACTGCGTTTCGTCCAGCCGGCCGGATTTATCGAAAAGCGAAATGAGCGTCTTGCCCTTCGTTTTCATCTGTTTGCGGAGCACCCGTTCGCTGAAGTGCGCATTGCCTTCGAAACGAATTCTGCTTATCGCTCCCTCAACCCCTTCTTTGATTGTGTAGACCACGCGCGCGGTACCGCGATTCTCATCGATGGGATCGACGCGAAATTGAACGCTGATGTCGTTGTAGCCGTGGCCCTGATAGATCTCGATGATTTTCTGGCGCGCTTCCTCCAAACGCTCCTCGTTCACCGACTCGTTGATTTTCAGTTTGATTTCTTTGCGGATCCTTTTTGCCCTGATTCGCTCGGCTCCATCGATTTCGATTTCGCGCAGGACGGAACGTGTTTGCACCGCCACGATCACCTTCACCCCGTCGTCTTCTGGCTGGGCAAAGATGCGAACATTTAGAATCGCGCCCGTCTTATAGAGGTTTTGGATGTCCTGCTCGACTACTTGATCGGAGTAGAGCTGCCCGACGGCTGTCCGCATCTGCGCCAAAATTCGCTCTTTGCTCACCGTGGCAGGTCCGGTATAGCGCACATCGATTGAGCGGACCACCGGAGGGCCTTGTCCACGGGCCGCCGCCGCGCCCAGTAGCGCACAAACGAACGCGAGGAAAATTGAAGAGGGACGGCGCAGCGATCCGGGAAATTGTCTCATGAGTTAAGAAGCGCAGTCCCCGCGCGACGAACCGGCGCGGAATAAGCGGCTATTAGATGGGTAAGAAGCAGCAATCGTCAAGGCGGGATTTTTCGCGGGTGCGAGGCGGTTTGTCCATAGACAACGCGCG
>Ga0070697_100004726_pt1 | contig 10436 bp, 9 predicted proteins | sample KBSK1501metaG_FD_65475 | JGI IMG/M metagenome (GOLD analysis project Ga0070697, IMG submission 65475) | Corn, switchgrass and miscanthus rhizosphere microbial communities from Kellogg Biological Station, Michigan, USA - KBS K1-50-1 metaG | ecosystem: Host-associated > Plants > Roots >... | reverse complement strand
ATAGAGGCGTGCAAGCTGTAGAGGTCGAGACCGTAGAAACCCGCCTTCGTGACTCCCGGGGATAAGGCATGGTTGTGCTCGCGCAGCCAGCCCACGAAATCGAGCACGTCGGCGTTGCGCCACATCCACGTGGGAAAGCGCTTGAAGCCGGAGAGTGCCTCCTCGCTGTCAGAATCATTCGACGTCCCGCGGACGTAGCGGTTCACCCGATATGCATCCGGCCAATCGGCCTCGACGGCAACGGCCGTGAAGCCTTTCTTCAGGATCAAGCGCTTCGTAATCTGCGCGCGTTGATCGTAAAAATCGTGCGTCCCATGCGACGCCTCCCCCAGCAACACGAAGCGGGCATCGCCGATCAATTCCAGCAGCGGGTCGTAATCTCTCGCGGACCCCACGAGCTGATGCATGGCTTCACGCAGCGCTCTAGCAAGCATGGCGTCTTTAGCGTTCGTCATTGCAGCCACCATCGATCAGCCCACGCAGCTTCGTGCTTGCGCGAGCAGTTCGTGCACTTCTTCATCGGTCGTCTGGGAAAAATCCTCGTACCAGCGACCGACGCCGTTGAACATCCGCGGCGTCGCCGCGCAAACTACTTCGTCGACCTCCGTCTTGAATTCCTCACAGCTTTCCGATGCAGCGACCGGAACGGCGACGACGATGCGTGCGGGCCTTTGCTTGCGCAACGCAGCTACGGCGGCGCGCATGGTCGACCCGGTCGCCAGACCATCATCGATGAGAATGACCGTGCGCCCATGCACATCGGGGGCGGGGCGAGCGCCGCGATAGAGGCGTTCGCGCCGCGCCAGTTCCTTCTCCTCTCTTGCCGCGACCGCATCGATGACCTCGGGCTCAAGCTCCAACGAGGTCACCACGTCGTCGTTCAGGACGCGTACGCCGCCCGTTGCAATCGCGCCCATCGCAAGCTCGTCGTGGCCGGGAACGCCCAGCTTGCGAACGATGAAGACGTCGAGCGGTGCTCGCAGCGCCTGTGCGACCTCGAAACCGACCGGCACACCGCCGCGCGGCAGCGCCAGGACGAGCACATCATCACGATCGGCGTACTTCATCAACAGCGAAGCCAGTATGCGTCCAGCCTCACGTCGATTGGCGAACAGCATGGGTCACCCGCGCTTATGCGCCCTGGCTGGGTGGACATGCGCATCCGGGCGACCAGGCAAGTTCCGCCCGAACCATTCGCCGGCGAGGCGAGCGACCTCTTCGAGCGTCCCGGGCTCCTCGAACAGATGCGTGGCGCCCGGCACGATGCGAAGCTCTTTTTCGCAGCGCAGCAGCGCGAGAGCTTCCTTGTTCAACCTTATTACCGTTTCATCCAAGCCACCCACGATGAGGAGAGTGGGCGATTTGACGCGCGTCAGCGCATCTGCGGCCAGGTCCGGCCGGCCACCGCGCGAAACAACAGCGCCGATTTCGTTGCCGAGCTCCGCCGCCGCAACCAACGCCGCACCGCCGCCGGTGCTCGCTCCGAAGTAGCCGATCGAGAGCTCCCGCGTTTCGGGCCTGCTTTTGACCCAGCGGCTGGCGTCCACCAGGCGCTCGGCAAGGAGCCCGATGTCGAAGCGCAAGTGACGCATGGCGAGATCGAGGGCTTCCTCCTCGCGGGTCAGCAAATCAAAAAGGAGGGTCGCCAACCCCATCGCCTGGAAGCTGCGCGCAACGAACTGGTTGCGCGGGCTATGGCGGCCGCTGCCCGAGCCGTGCGCAAACAATACGATGCCGCGGGCGTCGTCGACAACACGGACCTCGCCTTCAAGCAGCGCAGAGCGCGCGGGAATTCGCGCGTCGAGCGCGTATCCCCTACCGGACTCTGACGTGCGATAGCCCATTGCGAGCCTTCGCGCCTGCTTCCCGCGCCAACGAACGTTCGCAGCTCGTGCCGCTGCCCTGGGTGCAATCATCCCCACCGCCGAGGCCGTCGCCTATCGGCGCGCATCCGATTCTGGCGTAGGTGATGCGGGGTCGCGCTGTCAGAGGTGCGCTGACAGAGCCTTCGCATCCTGCCTACAGCCAAACCAGACACTGGCCGCTACCGCGCATCGGTCGCACGATGCAGCATCGATTCGTTCGGGCGTCGATGATTGCGCGCGACAATCCGGCGGTTTCGCTTGTTGCGTTGCTCGAACGCATTTTCCACGTCAATTCCACTCGCAGAGGCGCTACATGGCAACTTCAATTCCTCCAACCAGTACGACCCGCGCCCGTGGCGCGGCCATTATCCCCGACGACGATGATTTCGATGCTTCCGCCGGACCCGGTCCGGAAGTCATGGATGCGGCAACTCTGATCGGCGACAAGGTCGTCAACGCGGAAGGCGACACCCTGGGCGAGATCGAAGCAATCATGCTCGATGTAAGATCCGGACGAATCGCTTATGCCGTCCTCTCGTTCGGCGGCTTCCTGGGTATCGGTTCCAAGCTGTTCGCGATTCCATGGAACGCATTGGCGCTCGATGCCAAGGAAAAACGCTTCGTGCTCAACGTCAGCAAAGAGAAGCTCGAGAATGCTGAAGGCTTCGACAAGGATCGTTGGCCGTCGATGGCGGACACGGCATGGGCCATGAGGGTCCACGAATACTACGAGGTCGTACCCTATTGGGAAGACTCGCGACTGGCTTCCAATCCGCGCACGATCAGGTCTTTCCGCGACTCGCCGGACGAATCGTTAGGGTCCACTAACCGGAAATAGGCAAATCAGCTACCGAAACTCTCCGACCCGACGAACATGACGGTCGCCGGGTCGGCTTGCTGAGCCGCCGGCCGCAAGTTACTTCGTGGACTGCGGTTCGCGCTTCTGCTCTTTCGCCTCTTTGGCAGGCGTTTCCTTTTCCATCGAAACGACCTTCCCCGTCTTGGCATCGACTTGCACCTCGGTGAAGTCTTGAGTCGTTGGCTGGGCGATGTCAAAGGACCATACGAGTCGCCCGTGCTCCTTCTCCAATGCCGAGCTCTTGATCGTGCCTTGGGGCACCTTCGCGAGCGCGGTTGTCCTTGCATCCTGTTCAGTCACCTTGGCTTCGGCCTTGAGCGCGTCTTGAGACGCTCCCGCTGCATGCGCGAGAGGCATCGCCAACGCCAACCCGAGGCTCGCTACGACAACGGCAATACGACTTGGAGCATTCATCCGATCTCTCCAGTTAGATTAGCCGTACCGGAAATGGCACGGCGCAGACGCTACGGTAGGACGCAATACTTAAGGCTGAATTAAGCGACCCTCCGTGTCGCGCAACGCGACCTCGGAGTGATCGTGCGCCCTGCCATTGCTGCAGGTTTCCAGCCACGTCTCCGGGAACCTTCCCTCCTCTCAGTCCTACAAACGAATCAGCGTTTCGCCGATAGCCGGCGCGGCGTCGACACGGCATCGTATCCGCGGTTCGCCTGAAAAGAGGGAGCACGGGATGACGATCGATGCGAGCGCACGCCGCGCCCGAATTTTGTGCTGCAATAAAAGGCCGGCGAAGATGAGCCGCCGGATGGTTCATCGTGCAGCGGTCCTGCTGACGATTCCGCTCTTTGTCGTGGGAGGCTGCGCAACCGTACCGAGCGAGCAGGCGTCGTCCGGCGCCACCCCGGGCGGTTTCGTTCAAGTCGGCGCGCGCACCCAGTCGCTCCAGCTCGACGCGGCGCAGGAAAACCGCATCCTTGCCCTGGACCCGGATCGGATCAGTGAGGCGGACGTGCGTACGACGCTCGCACTTGCGCCCGCGCCGCGTATCCTTCTCGTGCACGGCGGCGTCGTTGGCGTGTACTTAGTCATGGAGTCGTTCGCCAAATTTCTCGTCGGCATGGGATATCCGGAGGCGAAGATTCGCGATCCGCATGACGGCGTCTACTCTCAGAATCCGTATGGCAGCAGTGAGCGGCTTGCCGGCGTGGTGGCCTGGTACTATGAACACGACGCGATGCGGCCGATGTTGATCGGTCACAGTCAGGGCGGAATGCAGACGATCAAAGTTCTGCACGAGCTTGCCGGCAGTTTCGGGGACCGGATTGCGGTGTGGAATCCCGTTACGGACAGGCGCGAAGAGCGTTACACGATCATCGATCCGATCACGCATGTGGAGAAACCGGTCGTCGGTCTCTCGGTGGCGTATGCCTCCGTCGTCGGTGCGGGTGGCGTCGAATTCTTTGCGCCGACCGTATGGAACATGGCAGGCCGCCTGCGAATCATTCCGGACAGCGTCGACGAATTCACAGGTTTCGCGATCGCCGGCGACTTCGTGGCGTGGACCGCGCCGGGCGGTGCAACCAGCGCTGATGAGTATCGGACTACTGGCAACGCGGTCGTCCACAACGTGAATCTTCCGGGGAGCTACAACCACGTGTTCGTGCCCAGTACCCAGCACCTGGCCGCCGATCCCAGGATGCGCGATTGGATCAACCGCTATGCGACGGGAAAACCCGCCGACCTTTCGAGTCTTCCCGAAGGACCGAGCGACAATGTGCTCTGGGCGGCGGACGTCTGGCATGGCATCAAGAAGCACTGGTGCCTCGAGGCGCAGCGCGTGATCCGCGCCCGCCGCCATCTCGACGCAGCCCCTCCGAGCCAATCCGCTCAAGGCTGAATTCGCTAGCGATGGCGTACGACAAAGACATCTCGGATCCGATCGTGTCGCCAACGCGAATCTATCTCAGGATCGTTGCCGTGCTGGCGCTGGCGCTTCTACCCGCCGCCGGGCCGCAGGCCGCGGTGGACCAGGACATCGAAGTACGCGTCAGGAAAGACGGGCCGGAGGTCGTGGTCGACGTCGATTGTCCAGTAAACGCTTCCGTCGTCGTGGCGTGGGAGGTTCTGACTGATTACGACCACATGTCCGAATTCCTGTCGAATGTCCAGTCCAGCAGCGTGCAGTCCCGGGACGGGCGCATGCTGCAGGTCTACCAGAAGGGCAAGGCTGCGAGAGGACTGCTGACGATCAGCTTCGAGAACCTGCGCGCGGTCGAGCTTGTGCCCTATCAGGAGATCCGTTCGCGCCTGATCAGCGGCGACATGAAAGCATCGGCCTTTACGACGCGCGTCGTCGACGATGGGACCGTTGTCCGCATCATCAACAGCGGGCGGTACACGCCCAAGATCTGGGTGCCGCCGGTCATCGGACCGACGCTGATCGAGGACGAAACGCGTAAGCACTTCGGCGAGCTGCGCACCGAGATCCTGCGCAGAAGCGCTTTACGCGCGAAGGCGCCTTCCGTCTCGCTTCCCTCTTCCCCGCCGCCCGCGGGTAGATCGCTCGCTTCCGAAGCGCCGCGCTAGCCCGCTCGCGGGTTCGGTGACGGTCAACACGGCGCCGTCGCCAAGGCTAGGTCACGCATCTGTATCGCCGCAACCGGTCCGCGCGACCGGTAGCAATGATGTTGCGATGCGACCGTCAGCAGATCGTCAGCATCGCTTCAGGTCGCAGACAGCTAGCGGGCGTACGATCACTTCCGGCCGAGAACATAGGCACAAGTATCGCTGAGTCTTGCCGATTCACACCCTTGGTCGGTAGCCAAACAACGCGACTAGGAGGAGTCCATGAATGTGAGGCAACTGCTGGGCCTTGCTGCGGCAGCGACGTTCGCTGTTTCCACCACTGCCCGAGCCGACGTCGAAAGCGACCTGAAGGCGGCAGTCGACTCCCTGCAGAGGCAATTAGACGCCGTCAAGGCGCAGCTGGAACAGGTGAAGACCGACATGCAAAAACAGAAAGCCGCCGAGGAAAAGGAGGCGAAAGGAGGCCCGTTCATCCAGCGGAAACCGGGTGACGCCCTAACGTTTCTTGCCCCGGGCGGCGGCGAGGTGACGCTGTACGGAAACCTCGACGTTTCGTTCGACTATACGACGAAGGGCCTGAAGAGCGATTATGGAGACATGGGCGGTATGCCGGTGGGGAGGATGGGTTGGGAGCCTGCGATTGCAACCAATCTGTCTTACGTGGGCTTCCGTGGGACGCATCCTCTGAAGGACGATCTCGATTTCGTCTGGCAGCTGGAAGCTGGGTTCGATATTTCCGCAACTCCCGGAACCAAGCAGACGACCTCGAACATCAGCGACACCGTCAACGGTGCTCTATTTTCACGGAACAGCTTCATCGGCTTCGCCGGCAGGAATTGGGGCGCCGCCATGATCGGCAAGTCGGAAACGCCCTACAAGACTTCGACCGACCGCCTCAACCCGTTCTCCGGGATGATCGGCGACTACCGGGTTATCATCGGCAATACTGGTGGTGACAATCGCGTCGAATTCGGTGTGCGCGCGGCTCACGCGATCTGGTATGAGTCACCCAGCTGGAGCGGTGTCTCGTTCAAGGCGATGTTCTCGCCGGGCCAGAACCGGACCGACGACAGCAGCATCGTCCCGTCCGCCGAACCGGACTGCAATGGCGGCAACATTCCGGGCAGCGGTGCGCTCCCTCCATTGTGTAACGACGGCTCGTTTGGAAACCTTTATAGCCTAAGTGGCGCTTATCAGGCTGGCCCACTCTATCTGACGGCAGCTTACGAAATGCACAAGAACGTCAATCGCACGAGCGATCTGCCCAATCTCGACCCCAGGGACGTCGGCGACGAATACGCATATAAGATCGGCGGCCAGTACGTGTTCCCGACCAAGACCACGGTCAACGCGCTGTGGGAGCGGACGAAGAGAAAGATTCCTTCGGATCTCGAGTTCCAGAATGAGCGCACGCGTAACAACGCCACCTGGCTGGCATTGACGCAAGTGCTGACTGACAAGGACAGCATCAGTGTCGGCTGGGCGCACGCAGGCGCGACACCGGGCGACCCGGGTCAGCACAATACGTCTGGTGGTTCGGACCCAGACAATGCCGCCAACATGTACACGCTTGCCTGGAGGCACGCTATAGACAAGAGCCTCACGCTGTACGCGGACTGGGCGATGACGGTCAACCATTCTGCTGCCCACTACGACCTCGGGGCGGGGGGCCACGGAGTCACCACGGACTGCCACGATTCGACACCGATGGCCGCGTTCGATGCCACGACTGGGGGTGTGACCAACAGCGGTCCGCATTGCTTTGCCGGCGGAAGATTGCAAGGGGTTTCGGTCGGCGCGAACTACAGGTTCTAGCACCCGGTGGCGCGGCAATGCTTTGTGATCCGGGCGGCGTCCCATCCTCCAGAGGCGCCGCCCGGTCTTGTTCCAGGCCTTTGCCTTTTCCTTCTTTTGCTTTGCACCGGACTGTCGTTCGGCCCTGGAGGTTCTCCCCGCGGACCAGGCGATCGCCCGCGTAAGGGCGCACGCGCATTGGCAGACCGACGTGCAGGCGGGGTTCGCACTCGGGACCGGAACCGGCTGGCTTTGCCCATACGCGTGACAGCCCGGTTATTCTGAGCGTGCTGCGCTGCGGGCGCAGTTCTAGCGGCAGTGCGCGGTAGAATTCCAAACCGAAACAGCTTCCGGAAAGGCGATGCGCATCCTGGTCGTAGAAGACGATTCGCTGCTCGCGCGGGGGCTGACGCGCGTCCTGACGCGAGCCGGACACGCGGTCGATAAGGCGGAAACAGGCGTGCAAGCGGACAACGCGTTGCGCGCAGCGTCCTACGACCTGGTCGTGCTCGACATCGGGCTGCCCGATATCGACGGTTTCGAAGTTCTCCGCCGTCTTCGCCTCCGTCGCGCCGCTGCGAACGTACTGGTGCTTACGGCGCGCGATGCCGTCGAGGACCGGGTGCACGGTCTCGATCTGGGCGCCGACGATTACCTGACCAAGCCGTTTTCGGTGACGGAATTCGAGGCCCGCGTTCGCGCACTGTTGCGCCGCGCCTCCCTTCCCGTGGGCGCCATGTCCGTGGGCCGGCTGACCGTCGACGTGGAAGCCAAGCGTATCAGGATCAACGGAACGCCGATCGAACTGACGGTCCGGGAGTGGGCGCTGCTCGAACTGTTCATGGCGCGCCCCGGCCGCGTGCTGAGCAAGGAACAGATTGCCCAGCAGCTCGCCGACTACGACGCGCAGCTCACGCCCAACGCGATCGAAGTCTATGTGTCCCGCCTGCGAGCGAAGATCGAGGCCGCCGGTGTGCGCATTCGCACGGTGCGCGGCTTCGGCTATCTCTGGGAAACAATGGATGACTAGCGCTGCCTCTCCGCCGGAAAGCATTCGCCGGCGGCTGCTGCTGTTTCTGATTCCATCGCTGCTGCTCCTGATCGTCGGGGCCGCGGCGCTGACGTATTACGTGGCGCTGCGCGTGGCTACGTTCGCCTACGACCGTTCGCTGCTCGATCCGGCGCTCGATATGGCGGCCAACGTGAGGATGGAACCCGGGGGGCCGCATCTCGCGATGCTCAAGCAGGCCCAGGATGCATTGCTATACGACCACGAGGACACGCTGGTCTTCCAGATCCGAGAGCCCGGAGGCGCGGTGGTCGCGGGCGACAATGCCCTGAAATCGCCGCCCTCCCTCGAACCGGGAGGACGGTCGTTCTTCGACGGCGAATATAAGGGCGAACCCGTACGCGTGGCGGCAGTGCGGTCGGATTCCGGTCTCTACGTGCAAGTCGCGGAGACTTTGCACAAGCGAAATCGTCTCATCTGGGAGATCCTCGCCGCCGGGCTGGCACCGACACTGCTGATCGCGCTGGCGACGCTCGCCCTCGCCTGGACCGGCGTCGCTCGCGGTCTCGCCCCTCTGGCGTGGATCAGAACGCAGCTTCTCGGCCGCACGCCCAGCGATCTGCGTCCTCTGGCCGAGGGTACGACGCCGACGGAGATCGCTCCCGCGATCGGTGCGATCAACCGGCTCTTCGCCCAGCTGCGCGAATCGAACGCCATGCAGCAGCGCTTTCTCGCCAACGCCGCGCACCAGCTGCGCACGCCGCTGGCGGGGCTGCAGATGCATCTGGAGTTGCTGCTCCGTCGCGATCTCGATTCCGAGGTGCGCTCCGAGATCGAGGGAATGCATGTGGCGACCGTGCGCGCGAGCCATCTCGCCAACCAGCTCCTCGCGCTGGCCAAGGCGGAAGCGAGCGCCGAAGTCTCGAGCTGCCTCGTGACCGTCGATTTGTACGCCGTCGCCGACGGCGCCATGCACGAGTGGGTGCAACGGGCGATCGCGCGCGACATCGACCTGGGCTTCCTGCTCGAGCACGCCACCGTATCCGGAAACCCGATTCTTCTGGGAGAGCTGCTCGGCAATCTGCTCGACAACGCGCTGCGCTACACGCCAAGCGGCGGCTCGGTCACCGTCCGCTGCGGAACCCTGAATGGCGAGCGCTTCCTGAGCGTCGAGGATACCGGTCCGGGCATTCCCGAGTGGGCGCGTTCTCAGGTGTTCGAGAGGTTCTATCGCATCCAGGGTACGCCAGGAGACGGCGCGGGCCTCGGCTTGGCGATCGTGAAAGAAGTCGCGCAGAGGCACCGTGCAGCCCTGCAGATTGAAACGCCCCATGGCAGCGGGCACGGTACGCGCATCGCGATCCGGTTTCCGGCCGCCGCAGCGGAAATCACCTGACAAATCAAGCCGCGTCGCGTCGTCCGACCGGCGCTCGATCCGTCGGCCCGCCCTGAACCCCGGCGTGGCTGGCGCGTCCGCCGGAACCGGCCGCGTTGACGCCGGCCTATCGGACCCGCCGCCGGGAGCGCAGGGCGACGAAGCCTACCGCGATGATGAGCCACATCAGGCTCCACTCGCTCAACGTCGGGATCGGCTGAGGTATCCCCGGTCCGCCGCCGGTGCCCCCGGTGCCGACGGCATCGATATCGGTCATCGAGTTGTTGCCGCCGTTCGGATCGGTCACGCCCGCCGGCGAAGTCACGCTCGCGCTGTTGGAGACGCTGCTGCCTTTGGTTGCCGTCACGCTGGTCAAAACGCTGAACGTCACGCTGCCTCCCGCCGGCAGGACGGGAATCACGAGGCCCGCCTGCAACTGCGCAACTGTCGGACTGCCCGGGCACTGCGCGCCGCCGGTCGCGTTACCGCACGCGACGCTGATCTTGGTGAGTCCGGCGACGGCCGCATCGGTCACGACCGCGCCATCGGCAGCTTGCGGCCCCGCGTTGCTGACCACGATCGCGTACGTCGTGCTTGCGCCGGAATTGACCGTCGAGCCGCCATTGGTCTTGGTGACGCCAAGGTCGGCGCTGCTCGCTACGACAGTGACGCTATCGGTGTCGGTCGCTTGATTGTTGGCGCCGCTCGGGTCAGTGACGCCAACAGGTGGTGTCACGCTGGCCGTGTTGGAAACGCTGCCGCTCGCCGCGGTCACGTCGGCAAGGACCGTAACGGTCACGCTACCACCGGAAGGCAGCGTCGGGATCGCGAGCCCGGCCTGAAGTTGCGCGAGCGTCGGGCTGCTTGGGCACACTGCGCCCCCGCTCGCGCTGCCGCAGGCGACGCTGGTTTGCGTGAGTCCCGCGGCGACGGGATCGGTGAGGACGGCGCCATCGGCAGCTTGCGGCCCCGCGTTGCTGACCACGATCG
>Ga0070697_100004724_pt1 | contig 10440 bp, 8 predicted proteins | sample KBSK1501metaG_FD_65475 | JGI IMG/M metagenome (GOLD analysis project Ga0070697, IMG submission 65475) | Corn, switchgrass and miscanthus rhizosphere microbial communities from Kellogg Biological Station, Michigan, USA - KBS K1-50-1 metaG | ecosystem: Host-associated > Plants > Roots >... | reverse complement strand
CACCGGGAGCCGGTTCCTCAACGGGACGCTCGACCTCCACGAGCAGCTCGAAACCGAGCTGGCCGAGTTCTTCGGCAAGGAATCTTGCCTCGTCTTCTCAACGGGCTATCAAGCGAACCTCGGCGTCATTTCAGGCCTGGTAGGCCGCACCGACGTCGTCTTCCTCGATAAGCTCGATCACGCCTCGATTGTCGACGGCGCGAAGATGTCGCACGGCGAGACGATGCGATTCAACCACGGCGACCTCGCCGGTCTCGAGCGCAAGCTCCAGAAGCTGCCCGAGGGTACCGGCAGCATGGTGATCGTGGACGGCATCTATTCGATGGAAGGCGACATCGCCGACGTCCCCGGCCTGCTGAAGATCTGCCAGAAATATGGCGCCGCCCTCGCGATCGACGATGCCCACTCGGTCGGCGTCCTTGGCCCCAACGGCGAGGGCACGGCGGCGCATTACGACCTGGTGGAAGAGGTCGACCTGATCGTCGGGACGTTCTCCAAGTCGTTGGCGTCGATCGGCGGGTTTGCCGCTGGGTCGGAGAACGTGATCCACTACCTCCGGCATCACTCGCGACCGCTGATCTTCACCGCCGCCCTGCCGCCCGCCAATACGGCCGGCGTGCTCGCGGCCCTCCACGTCTTGCAGCGTGAGCCGGAGCGGCGCGAGCAGCTGTGGCGGAACACCCGCCGGCTGCAGGAGGGGATGCGCGCGCTCGGGTTCGACATCGGCCCGACCGAGACGCCGATCATCCCCGTGCTGATCGGGCCGCTCGAGAAGACGTTCCTCTTCTGGCGGAAGCTGTTCGACGCCGGCGTGTTCACCAACCCGGTGGTGCCGCCCGCGGTGCCGCCCTCGCAGTGCCGGTTGCGCACCAGCTTGATGGCGACCCACACGGCCGATCAGATCGACCTCGCCCTCGAGGTCTTCGGCCGCCTCGGAAAAGAGTTGGGGGTCATCTGACCGCAGTGGAGATCACGCCCGTCACGAACGGGCGTGATCTCGATCGCTTCATCGCCTTCCCGTACGACCACTACCGCGACGACTCATTGTGGGTGCCGCAGCTGCGTCGCGACATGCAGACCCTGCTCTCGCCTGCCAAGAATCCGTTCTTCCAGCACGCCGAAGCGCAGTACTGGACGGCCCGACGGCCGGACGGCCAGACGGTGGGCAGAATCGGCGCGATCAAGAATGACATGCACAATACGGAGCACAACGATCGCGTTGGGTTTTACGGATTCTTCGAATCGATAAACGATCAGTCGGTCGCCAACGCGCTGTGGGACACCGCGGCCAGCTGGCTCAGGCAGCGCGGCTTCGATACGATGCGCGGCCCGATGAGTCCGTCCGTCAACGACGAATGCGGCCTGCTCATCAAGAACAACGGCACGCCGCCGTCGCTGATGATGCCGTACAACTTCTCGTACTACGAACAGCTGCACGAGCGCTACGGCTTCCGGAAAGCGAAGGACCTGCTCGCCTACGACGGCGGCCACGCTGAGTCCGCCCCGGAGCGGTTTCTGCGCATCGGCCGGCGGGCCCTCGAGCGTAACGGGATCACCCTGCGAACGCTGAACATGAAGCGGTTCGACGCCGAGGTGGAGCTGATCAAGAAGCTGTACAACAGCGCCTGGGAAAAAAACTGGGGCTTCGTGCCGCTGACCGAGGCGGAGATCGATCACCTCGCCAAGCAGCTGAAGCCCATCGTCGTCCCGGACCTGGTCATCTTCGCTGAGCGCGGGAGCGAGGTCGTCGGATTCGCCGTGAGCCTCCCGGATTTCAACCTCGCGCTCTTGCACAACCGCTCGGGCCGGATGTTTCCGGGCATCCTCAAGGTGCTGTGGTACTCGCGCAAGATTCACCGCGCGCGCGTCATGCTGCTCGGCGTGATTCCGGAGTTTCGCGGTCGCGCCATCGACGCGGTGCTGTACCACCGCACGTGGGAGAACTCCGTCAAGCACGGCATGCCGAGCGGTGAAGCGGGATGGATTCTCGAAGACAACGTGTTGATGAACAAGGCAGCCACCGAGCTCGGCTTCCGCGTTTCCAAGACCTACCGCGTCTACGACAAGACCCTGTGAACGTGTTCGTGACCGGTGGCACCGGCTTCGTCGGTGCTCACCTGGTCAAGGCGCTGCGCGCGCGCGGTGATTCCGTTACGGCCCTGGTCCGGCGCCCCGAGCTGGCCACGGAGTTGGGCTGGGGACCAGAGATCAGGATCGTGCGCGGCGATCTCGACGATGAGGCCGCGCTGCGGCAGGGCTGTGACGGGGTCGACGTCGTCTACCACGTCGCCGGCAAGATCTCCGGGCGAAACGCCGCCGACTATATGGCGACGAATCGCGATGGTACCGCTAACGTCCTTGAGGCCGCGCGCGACTGCGGGGCCCGGCGGTTCCTGCTCGTCTCATCCCTGGCGGTGGCTGGCCCGACCAGTCCCGGGCACCCGATCGACGAGGAGCGTCCGCCCCAGCCGGTCACCGATTACGGACGCTCAAAGCTCGCCGCTGAATTCCTGGTACGCGCGACGCCGAGCTCCCTGCCCTGGACGATCGTGCGGCCGCCGGTGGTGTATGGCGAGCGGGACCGCGCCACGCTCAAGATCTTCCAGCTGGCCAAGCGCGGGGTCGTCCCCATCTTCGGCGACGGGTCGCAGGAGTTGTCAGTCGTGCACGCGGAGGATCTGGCGAACGCCCTGATTGTTGCCGGCACTTCACCCGCTGCGGCCGGTCATGTTTATTTCGCCGCGCATCCGACGCCAACGTCCAGCCGGGAGCTCGTGCTGGCGGTGGGCCGGGCGCTGGGGAAGAAGCCGAGGCTCGTGCCGGTGCCCCCGCTGGTGGCGCGCGCTGTGCTGTGGACGATAGGCACTCTTGCGCATATCACCGGACGCCCCAGCTTGTTGTCGCCCGACAAGGGCAACGAGTACCTTGCTCCCGCGTGGACGTGCCGGAGCGATGCCCTGATGCGGGACACCGGCTGGCGCGCCAACGTCGATCTCGAAACCGGGGTGCGCCGGGCCGCGAATTGGTATCGGGAGGTGGGATGGCTCTGAACAACCGGGGCTGGACCTGGAGTGGGACGAACGGGCTATGGCGGGGCTACACCGCTCTCGACCTCGCGACGGGCGCCTACATCGCCGTGGCGACGGGCGTCGTCCTGCTCTCGTTCCGTGCCGACGGCATCCCCGGTTGGCCCTGGGTCCTGACGGCGCATGCCCTGATTGCGACGCTGGTCCTGCTGGCCCCGCGCGCGCGCACCGCCGGCCGCCTCGGGCGGTTCCTGGGCGACTGGTATCCGATGCTGCTGCTCCCGGCGCTCTACGGCGAGATCGGCGTGCTCACCCTCAGCGCCGGCTTCCAGAATGACTTGCTCATCCAGCGGCTCGAGACCTGGGTCTTCGGCTCGCAGATCTCGTATCGCTGGATTCGCGAGTCGCCCAATGTCGTGTGGTCGTGGGTGCTGCACGCCTGTTATCTCGCGTACTATCCGATTCTGTACGCCGCGCCATTTGCGCTCTGGATGGCCGGCCGGCGCGACGCATCACGGCACACAATTTTTGCCGTCATGGCGACGTTCTATCTCTGCTACGTGGCGTTCCTCTTCTTCCCCGTGGCGGGACCGCGCTACGCCTTCGACGGCGCACACAATGCCGCCACGGAGGTCGGACCGGCACGCTTCGCCGCCTGGCTGCTGGATCGAGGAGACTCGTGGGGCGCCGCGTTCCCGTCGTCACACGTCGCGGCCTCCGTCGTCGCGACGGGCATGGCGCTGCGGTACTGGCGTGCGCTGGGGCTCGTGCTGTTGCCGTTCACCGCGGGGCTGATCCTCGCCGTGGTGTACGGGCAGTTCCACTATGCCGTGGACGCACTTGCTGGACTGATCGTGGCCGCGATGATGCTCGGCATCATGCAGACCGCGGAAGCGACCGCGCCGCAACGCGTGCCGGTCGCCGATTACGGCGTGGAGTCCGGCAGCAGCGTCTAGTGGTCCATGTGCATGTGGGACATCGGCACCGCAACCGCCGACCTGCCCACCGGCCCCATGAAGTGCCGAAGGTCCTGCTGATAGAGTGAGTCGGCCTGGTTGGTCGCCGGCCACGTCGCGTTGCGGTCCGGCATGAACAGGCCTCCCACCACACCCATCCCGCCGTTCGGAATCGTGTGATCGGTTGGGTTCTCGTAGATCACCCGCACGCGATAGCGGTGCGTGGGCGTGATACGCAGACCGAGCCCGGTCAGCCCGTAGAGCTTGCCCAAGGGGACCGCGCTCGGTTCGCCGGCGGGCGCCGGCGCGGGTTCGCCGTGCCACAGCTGTTTGCCCGTCGTGACGTCCCAGAACTCGATCGTCTTGCCGTACTCGTGCATGTGCCCACCGATGACGACGAGCTTCCCGGGGACCTGCGGGCTTCCTTCATATGACCGCTCGCTGCGTCCCGGCGGCAAATCGAAGGACTTGTCGCCCACCGGGAATCCGACATCCAGTTGCCACGGGATCACGGCGAAAAACGGCCACGGCCGGTGGTCCGGCACATAGCTCAGCACGAGCCGCACGTGCACGCCGTGGTAATTCTCCATTGTCGGATTGTGCACCATGGCATTCGCCAGGATACGCTCGCCGGCGCGAATCGGAGACCCGAACAGGAGCCACGGGAATCGGATTTCGCCCGTCTCCCGCCCCGACGCGAGAATCCGGCGGGAGATCGGAAGGAAGAGCTCACGCTCCGACGGGTTCATCACGTTCATGTGGTGCAGGAGATCGTTGGACAACCGCCGTCCATGCTCGTCGATGATTTCGGCGTGGAGCGCGTAGATCGACCCATTCACGGGGAACTCCCCGACCGACGCGGCCTGATCCACGACCGTGCCCGCCGGGAGATCCACAGCCGGCAGATCCAGCGTGAGCTCATCGCGCTCGGGAATTTTCGTGATGGTGGTGCGCTCCAGCGCACTCCAGTCGTCGCGGGCGGGCGGCGGCGGTACCGGATCGGCACTCGCCGAGTAGACAGAGATGGCCAGGCGGAGCGCGGCTACGACCACGAGCGCACGTGGAGGCATCGGGACGTCCCTCACCGGGTCAGCGGTTCCGTTGTGGCAGCGAGTCTAGAAAAAGGAACGCCATCAAACACGGCACCGGATGGGGCGGCGACGTCGAGGCGCTCCAGGATTGTCGGCATCAGATCTACTGTACGGATAGGAGTGTCCGGAAGAGCCACGCTGGCGGCGATCGGGACCTCCATATGTTCCGCAACGAGACTGCCATGGCCGGCCCGGTGTTCCGGGATTTCCCAGGGGCCACGGAAATCTGCGCCCGGCATGGCCGCCAGCACCAGATCGCCGGCGCGGGATGTCTGGAAGAGCTGCAACAACTGACGCGGTGCGTCGGGCACGTCGGTTTCCCTCGTACGTGACAGCAGATCGCGGTCGTCGAGCTCTAGGTGGCCGCCGAGCCCCAACGGATCGCCACTCTCGGGTTGATAGAGGATGAAGCCGGGTCCCTCAGTTAACCGTGCCCGCCCGCGGGGAGTTCGCAGTACGACGCCACCCCGATCGCCCCGGCAGGCGATGAGCCGAACGGCCGGCAACGCGAGCAGGCGCTCGAGGATTGCCGTCGGGACCCGCGATTCGGTCAGCGGCTCGGCGCGACCCGACCGCGGATCGAAATACAGCTGCACGCTCGCATTGCCGGACACCATCGTCGCGACGCGGGCCCCCCGCCGCCAGACGTTGACGGGGTGCCGCAATGTGGGCACGCCGTCGCCTTCGAGCAGCACGGCGGGGTCGGCATGCTCGCGCATGGCCGTCATCCCGTGGTCGGACACGACAAAGAAGTCCGGAACGTCCCCTTTCCCTTCCCTGCCGACGCGCGCGACGAAGGCGCCCAACGCGCGATCCACCAGGCGATAGCTCTCCAGAACCGCCGGATGGAACGGATCCGTGAGGTGGGAGATGCCGTCCACACCCGGGAACACCACAAAGAGGAAGCGCCAACGCTCGGCGGCCGCATCGATCCAGGTCCGCGCGATCGCCCGATCAAGCGCGGGATAAGTCCCGAGGTAATGCGCCGCGCCACCGAGCAGCGCACGACGGAACGTCAGACGGTTTGCGCCGCGCGCGAGTCCACGAGTCAGTGGGTTGCAGATCGCGATGCTCTCAGGGATCAGGTCGAACAAGGACGGCGCCGGCGCGATGTCCCGGTTCAGCCAGCCCCCCTGCACCCCGCAATAGCTCCGGGCGGCACGCCATTGCTCGCGCCAACCTCCGGCCGCGCCGGCGCGGTCGAGCCAGCGAATGCCGGGAATGCCGACGCTGCCCGGATAGCGGCCGAACAGGAACGGGATGTACGCGACCCCGGTCGTCGAGGGGAACACCGTGGTGCCGGTCCTGATTCCGCCCCGCTCGATGACCCAGCGGGACAGGTTGGGGAGCTCGCCGCGCGCGAGCAACTCGCGCAGCACATCGACGCGGGCACCATCGATGAGCACGAGCACCGCTCTCATCGTATTCATTCTGTCGCCGAATCTACGACAAGAAAACGGCTCCGGCATCCGCCGGAGCCGCTCCCTATTGTCGTCACCAACACCATTACTGAACCGTGATGGCGATCTTCATGCCCAGGGTGAGGTGGGGCGTGCAATAGCCCTTGTACGTTCCCTTGGGCGCGTTGGCGAAGGAGACTTCGTACGTCTCGTTCGGCTGCGTGAGGAACGGGCCCGACAGGTTGTCCACGGTGTTCTTCATGCCGGCGTTGAGAGCCGCCGCGCCACCCGCGGGAACGGAATCCGACCAGAACGTGATGTTGTGCGGTCCACCCGAGACGTTGGTGAAGCGCACGGTCGCGCCTGCCGGAACGGTGATGGTGCTGGGCTCGAACGCGGCGCGCGTGCTGCCGTTACCGGTCATCTTCACTTCGACGACGGGACCGGCCGGCGCCGCGGCGGCCGGCGCGGCCGCTGGGGCGCTCGTCTGGGACTGATTCTGGTCGCCACCCTTCTGGCCACAGGCTGCGAGCGTGCCGATGGTGACGACGGTCGTGATCAAAGCGAAGCGCATTGCGGGAATCCTCCGAACGTGAACTGGGAACTGAGGGATAGTGTCGCTGCTGGTGTCGCTTGTGAACTCTTTCACAATAGCGGTCAATATAGAAGGCGGACCACAAAACGGGAGCCCTCCAAAATCGCAACTCTAGCCGGCCATTGCGTTTCGCGGCGTAACTCCAATATTGGGGCGCCTTTTTCCGACCCTCAAACTTTTGGAGGAGTTCCGTGCAGAGAACGTTCGCAATCCTCGCGCTCCTGGTGACTGTGGCGACGAGCGCGCAGGCGCAGCGGTCCTGGCAATCTGAGATCGGACTCCAGGGCGGCTATACGCGGATCGTCGCGGCCGGATCTGGCGGCAGTCCCACCGACGTGTTCAGTCTCCCTGGCTTCAACCTCGGGCCGGCGGCCCCGTTGCCGCCCGCCGTATACGTGATTCTTCCGTGGAAGAACAAGATCGCGATCGAACCGGAGCTCGCGTTCTCGCAGGTGTTCCTCGGGGGCACGCAAGCGACTGCTATCCAGCTGGGCGTCCGCGGGGATTATGCCGTCAACCGCGACTTTTATGCGGCCGCGGGCGGCGCGCTGGGCTACATCCACAACTCGGGTCTGAAGGAAACGCAGCTCGGTCTCCAGGCCGCACTGGGATATCGGCGCCACCTCACCGGCCCGTTGAACATGCGACTCGAAGCGCGGTTCACGGCCTGGGGCAAGACCGACAACGTCAGTCCTTTTGACGTGTATTCCGGTCTGATCGGCATCTCGACGGCGACGCGCGCTGCGGCTCCTCGAAGCGGTCGCGCAGCGCCGGCTGCGAGAAGCGCATGGCGTAAGCAGCTGGGCGTCTCCGGAGGCTACGCCAACATCCATAGCGTGGGTGGCGGTGCGGATTTCGTCGCGTTCGCTCTTCCGGGATACGGCGGCGGCTTCGCAGGTCTCGGCGCAGCGGGCGTCAACCTCCCGCCGACGATCTTCGCCATCATCCCGATCGGATCGAAGATCGCCATCGAGCCGGGCCTGGACATTCATCGCGCTCAGGCCGGCGGAACGACGAACGTCAACGGCAATTTCTCCGCGCGGCTCGATTACGCCGTCTCGGGCGGCTGGTACGCCGCGTTCGGTGGCAACCTCAACTACATCAAGAGCACCGGCGTCAACGCTGCAACCCGCACGGGCTTGAACCTCGGATGGGGCTACCGCTTTGGTTTCCTCGGTCCGCTGGGTGGGCGTGTCGAAACGAGTTACACCCTGTGGGGCAAGAACACCGACCTCATTCTTCCGCCCCAGAACGTTTTCGCGGTGATGTTCGGCGTCACCATGCCGCTGAAGTAACCAGGATTCTCGCTCTCATACGCGCGGCCCCCGGCAACGGGGGCCGTTGCGTTTTCCACCGGCCGGGACAACACTACCGGCCATGCCGGATTCCCCCCCCCCCGCGCCGCTGCCACAGATCCCGCCGCAGGAGCTCGCGGAGCGACTCGACCGCGGGGAGCCACTGCAGGTTCTCGATGTCCGCGCTCCGGAAAAAGTCGAGCGCGGCCATATCGTCCTCGGCCCCGAGCTCGACTTTCACGCGCATCCGAACTCCAAGCTCTTCGCCCTCCCCGACGTCACTGCGCTCCACCTCGACACGACTCGGCCCATCGCGGTTGTCTGCGGCCACGGCAACTCCAGCAAGAAGGCGACGGCGTTCTTGCGCGAGCGCGGCTATGAGGCGTACTCGGTCATCGGCGGCATGGCGGCGTGGGAGACGGTATACGTCGCCCGCCATTTGTCACCCACACCTTCCCTCTCCCACGTGGTGCAGCTCGATCGCGTCGGCAAAGGCGCGCTGAGCTATGTCCTCGTGAGCGATGGGGACGCCGTCGTCGTGGATCCGGGGCGGCACGTCGAGCGCTACGACGCGCTGTTGACCGAGCTGCGCGCTACGCCTGCGGCGGTGGTCGATACCCACATTCATGCCGACTACCTGAGTGGCGCACGCGCCGCGGCTGCCCGCTGGCAGGTACCCTATTTCCTGCATCCTGATGACGCGGTCTCTCCCTACGACCAGACGCCCGGCAAACTGACATATCAGGCGCTGCGCGACGGCGACACCATCGCGTTTGGGCGGGCCACGCTGCGCGCGGCGCACGTGCCCGGACACACGCTCGGCAGCCTCGCGCTCCTCGCCGACGACGGCCTCGCGCTCACCGGCGATTTCCTGTTCGTAAAGTCGCTCGGCCGGCCCGATCTCGCGGGCCAGTCTGAGTCCTGGGCGAAGCTGCTCTGGCACAGTCTCGAGCGAGCGCGGCACAGCTGGCCTGGAGACCTGCTGGTCCTGCCGGCCCACTATGCCGGCGAAGAGGAACGCCGCGCCGATCGCGCCGTCGCCGCGCGCTTCGATGTGATTAGCGCTACGAATTCGGCTGCCGCGATCCAGGACGAGCGCGTCTTCCTAAAGTGGATCGCCGATCACGCAACGGCGTTCCCTGATGCTTACCGCACGATCAAAGAAGCGAACCTTGGCTTGACGCAGCTGTCGGATGCGGATGCAGAGGTAGTCGAGTCCGGTCCCAACCAGTGCGCGATAGTCTAACTAAAAGTCAGTAAAGCACTTGCGGTTCGGAAGACTCCAGGCTGTGCAACTCCCCACTGAGCGCGCGTCTCTCATGGCGTCCCTAACCAGGTGTTGTCCATGCGTACGTTGCGGGTATTGGGAGCCGCCGTCTCTCTGTGTGTCATCTCATCGGCCTTGCCGGCGCAAGGCTGGATCGATCCTGTGCGGCCCCCCGTTGGCCCGCAAGTCCAAACCGGACCGGTCGAGCGCCTCCGCAGTGCGGTACAGGTCAGCATCAGCGGACGCGTCGCGCGCGTCACCGTAGAAGAGTGGTTCCGCAACAACGGGCCGACCCTGAACGAAGGGATGTATCACTTCCCGCTTCCTGGTGAGGCGGTCTTCTCGAGCTACTCACTCTGGCAGGGTGACCAGGAGCTGCGCGGCGAAGCGATGGATGCGGCGCAGGCCCGCGCTATTTATGAAGCGATCGTTCGCCAGAAACGCGATCCTGCGCTGATCGAGCTCGCCGGCCAGGGGCTGATCCGCGCGCGTGTATTTCCCATCGGACCCGGCGAGACCCGCAAGATCACGCTGAAATACACGCAGCTGCTCGACCGCGCCGGCGACGCCTGGCGGTTCCGCTATCTCGGCGACCGCAATCGGCAGACCGCCCCGCGCAGCTTCCGGCTGGAAGTCGACAGCGCGGCACGCTTCGGCGATCCATACTCGCCCACGCACCAGGTCCAGGTGACGCGGCGCGACGATCGCCTGGAGGTAACGCTCAACGACGGGAGCGCGGCCGCCGGCGACTTCGAGCTGTTCCTGCCGCTCGCGCGTGGGCTGATCGGTCTCTCGCTCGTCCCACATCAC
>Ga0070697_100004723_pt1 | contig 10441 bp, 8 predicted proteins | sample KBSK1501metaG_FD_65475 | JGI IMG/M metagenome (GOLD analysis project Ga0070697, IMG submission 65475) | Corn, switchgrass and miscanthus rhizosphere microbial communities from Kellogg Biological Station, Michigan, USA - KBS K1-50-1 metaG | ecosystem: Host-associated > Plants > Roots >... | reverse complement strand
AGCCGAGCGATGCCCGGTCCTCGAGGTAGAGCTTGAAGCCGCCGGTCGTGCCGAGGCCCTGCACCGGCGGCGGCGGGAAGATGACGATGAAAGCGTCCTGGATCGAGGCGAACTGCCGGTTGAGGCTGCCGGCGATGGCGCCGCCGCTCAGAGCCGCGGTCTTGCGCTGCTCGAAAGGCTTGAGCGTGGAAAACACGATGCCCGAGTTCGAGCTGTTGGTGAAGCCGTTGATCGACAGGCCCGGGAAGCCGACCGCGTTCTCCACACCGGGCTGCTTCGCCATGATCTCGCCCATGCGGCGCATCACGTCCTCGGTGCGGTCGAGCGTCGCGCCCTCGGGGAGCTGGGCGAAGCCGATCAGGTACTGCTTGTCCTGGGTCGGCACGAAGCCGGCGGGCACCTTGTTGAAAAGCAGCGCCGTGGCGCCGAGCAGCACCACGTAGATGCCCATCATCAGCGCCTTGCGCGAGAGCACACCGCCGACGCTCGCGCTGTAGGCGCGCGTTCCGGCGCCAAAAATCCGGTTGAAGCCGCGGAACAACCAGTTCTTCGGCCGGCCGTCGTGCGGCTTGAGCAGCAGCGCCGCGAGCGCGGGCGAGAGCGTCAGCGAGTTGATCGCCGAGATGACGGTGGAGATGGCGATGGTCACCGCGAACTGGCGGTAGAACTGGCCCGACAGCCCGCTGATGAAGGCGAGCGGCACGAACACCGCGACCAGCACCGCCGCGATGGCGATGATCGGGTTGGTCACCTCTTTCATCGCCCGGTACGTCGCGTCGCGCGCCGAGAGCCCCGCCGCGATGTTGCGCTCGACGTTCTCCACTACCACGATGGCGTCGTCGACGACGATGCCGATGGCGAGCACCAGCCCGAAGAGCGACAGCGCGTTGATCGAGAAGCCGAAGAGATACAGGAACGCGAGCGTGCCGACGATCGATACGGGCACCGCGACGAGCGGGATGACGGAGGCGCGCCAGGTCTGCAGGAACAGGATCACCACCAGCACGACGAGCGCGATCGACTCGAAGAGCGTGTGCACCACCGACTTGATCGAGGCGCGCACGAACTGCGTCGGGTCGTACACGATCTGGTAGTCGACGCCTTCGGGCATGGCCTTCCTGATCTCGGCCATCGTGCGGCGCACGTCGTCGGAGATCTGCAGCGCGTTGGAGTTGGGCGCGGCGAAGATCGGCACCGCCACCGCCGGCTTGTTGTCGAGCAGCGAGCGCAGCGCATACTCGGACGCGCCGAGCTCGATGCGCGCGATGTCGCGCAGCCGGGTAACCGCACCGTTCGGCTCGGTCTTGACGATGATGTCGCCGAACTCCTCCGTGGTCTGCAGCCGTCCCTGCGCGTTGATCGAGAGCTGCAGATCGACCTTCTCCGCGCCGGGCGACTGTCCCAGCACGCCCGCCGCGGCCTGCACGTTCTGCTCGCGGATGGCGCGCACGACGTCATTGGCGGACAGGCCGCGCTCGGCGACCTTGCGCGGGTCGAGCCACACGCGCATCGAGTAGTCGCCCGAGCCGAAGAGCAGCACCTGGCCCACGCCATTGATGCGCGCCAGGCGGTCCTTGACGTTGAGCAGCGCATAGTTGCGCAGGTACGTCATGTCGTAGCGCTCGTTCGGCGACACGAGGTGCACGACCATCGTGAGATCGACGGCGCTCTTCACCGTCGTCACGCCGAGCCGGCGCACCTCGTCGGGCAGGCGCGGCTCGGCCTGCGAGACGCGGTTCTGCACCTTCTGCTGCGCGAGGTCGGGGTCGGTGCCGAGCTTGAAGGTGACGGTGAGCGTCATGACGCCGTCGCTCGTCGCCTGGCTTGACATATAGAGCATGCCCTCGACGCCGTTGATCTGCTCTTCCAGCGGCGTCGCCACGGTCTCCGCGATCACCTTCGGGTTCGCGCCGGGGTAGTTGGCGCGCACCACGATCGAGGGCGGCACCACCTCGGGGTACTCGGAAATCGGCAGCAGCCGCAGCGCGATCATCCCGCCGAGGAAGATCAGCACGGAGAGCACGCCGGCGAAGATCGGCCGGTCGATGAAGAAGCGCGACAGGTTCACGATGCGCTCGCTACCTGGGGCGCCACCAGCGTTCCGGGCCGCACGCGCTGCAGGCCGTTGACGATGATGCGCTCGCCGGGCTTGAGGCCCGAGGTGACGATGCGCTGGCCGTTCGCCGCGCCGCCGAGCGTGATCTCGCGGTAGGCGGCCTTGTTGTCCTCGCCCACCACCATCACGTAGCGCTTGTTCTGGTCGGTGCCCACCGCGCGCTCGCTGATGAGCAGCGCGGGCTCGGTCTTCGCCTGCCCCATGCGCAGCTTGGCGAACTGGCCCGGGATCAGGCTGCCGTCCTTGTTGTCGAACACCGCGCGCACGCGCACCGTGCCGCTCCTGGCGTTCACCTGGTTGTCGATGAGCTGCAGGCGGCCGCGGTGCGTCGTGCCGCCGGCCGTCTCCATCTCTACCGGTATTCCCTGCGTCACGTCCTTCAGCGCGCGCAGGACGACCTGCTCATCGGCGTCGAAGCTCGCGTAGATCGGGCTGACCGAGACCAGGGTGGTCAGCACCGGCGCACCCGGCCCCGCGGCGACGAGGTTGCCGACCGTGATCTCGAGTCTGCCGACGCGGCCCGACACCGGCGCGCGCACCTGGGTGTAGCCGAGGTTCAGGCGCGCGGACAGCAGCGCGGCCTCCGCGGCGCGCAGGTTGGCGTCGGCTTCCTGCTGCGCATTGACGCGCTCGTCGAGCTCGCGCCGCGCGATGGCGCTTTCGTTCCACAGGCGCTGCGCGCGCTCGTGCTCGCTTTTCGTGTAGGTGACGCGCGCCTGCGCGGCGACCACCTGCGCCTGCGCGCGCTCGACTTCCGCGGCGTAGGGAGCCGGGTCGATCGTCACGAGCAGGTCGTCGCGCTTGACCAGCGCGCCCTCGACGAAGTGCACCGACTGCACGGCGCCCGCCACGCGCGAGCGGATGTCGACGCGCTCCACCGCCTCCAGGCGCCCGGAGAATTCGTCCCACATCGCCACGTCGCTCTGCACGACGGTGGCCACGGGCACGGGAGTCGGCTGCGGCTGCGCCGCCGACGGCTTGGTTTCTGCGCTGGAAGGCCGCAGGTAGAGCGCTCCGGCCGACAGGCCGGCAAGGGCGGCGAGCGTCGCGGCCACCACGACGCGCCTGCGCAAGGGAACGAAATTCATCGGCGATGCTCCTATATCTATACCGTCCGCTACATTAATGGCTTTGCTTAACAATCGCTACAGATGTAATATTCGGGCGCCATGAAACGCGCCAACGGCAGGCCGCTGAAAGCGCGCGGACGCCCGCGCGAGTTCGATCGCGACGCTGCGCTCGAGCGCGCGATCGACGTTTTCTGGCGCCACGGCTACGAAGCGACGTCGGTGAGCGACCTCACCGCCGCCATGGGCATCAACCCGCCCAGCCTCTACGCGGCGTTCGGCGACAAGGAGAAGCTGTTCCTCGAGGCGGTCGGGCGCTATCAGGAGCAGCGGCGCCAGAGCCTGACCAAGGCCTTCGACGAGGCGCCGACGGCGGAGGAGGCCGTCCGCCGGGTGCTGCGCGAGGCCGCCGGCGAGCTCGCCGGCTCGAGTCATCCGCGCGGCTGCCTGCTGGTGATGTCCGACACGAATTGCTCCGACGCCTCGGCGCACGTGCAGTCCGACCTCGCGCAGCGCCGCGCGGCGATGAAGGCGAGCCTCAAGGCGCGCATCGATCGCGGCGCCGCCGCGGGCGAGCTGCCGCGCGGCACCGACACCGGCGCGCTGGCCGAGTTCTACACGACCGTGTTCCAGGGCATGGCGATGCAGGCGCGCGACGGCGCGACGCCCAAGAGGCTGCTGGCGACGGCGGAAGCGGCGATGCGCGCCTGGCCGCGCGGCGTCAAGCGCTCTTAGGGACGCGCGGCGTAGAATCCCTCCACCCTGCGAGGAGGGTCCTATGCCGAAACGCCTGCCCGGTTCACGCGAAGAAGACTCCTGGCTGTCCGAGCGCCAGCTGGCCGGATTGACGCGCGCCGACCAGGCCGACGGGCTCGCCTCGCCGGTCCCTACGCAGGTGGTGTCGAACGGCGAATACTTTCCGCTGCCGCAGACCCTGCAGCAGCGCCAGGTCGAGCTGCGCATCGCCGAGCTCGCGACGGAGGCGGGCCGCGGGCTCGGCGTGAGCCGCAGGCGGTTTCTCGCCTCAGCGGGCGGGATGGCGGCGGCGTTCCTGGCGATGAACGAGGTGTTCGGCAGGTTCTTCGACGTGAATCCGCTCGAGCTGTTCGGGCCGGCGCACGCGGCGGCGGGCGTGCCGGGCGATCTGTTCGTGTTCGACGACCAGCTGCACATGATCCGCGAGTCGTTCAGCGGCCCGCTGGCGCTGCGCGCGATGTCGCAAGGCGCGGGTCCTGCTGCTTCCGCCGCCGGCTTCGACAAGAACCCGTTCAACGCCGAGGGCCTGCCCGACGAGCTGGGGCATCCGTGGAGCGCATGGAACCCGTCGCTCGGCCAGACGCCGATCTCCGGCGCGAACTTCCATCTCGTGAAGTTCGTCAAGGATGTCTATCTCGACAGCCAGGTGGCGGTCGCGATCCTGAGCAACGCGCCGCTCGGCCTGTTCGAGCCGCCGGGCGGCGCCAAGCCGCGCATCCCGCGCAGCGTCGACGAGTCGCTCAGCGCGATGAACCTCACCGGCTACCAGACCGCGGCGGTGCGGGACTGGGTCAACGGCATCGCCGGCTCGACGCGGCTGCTCGCGCACGGGCAGATCTTCCCGGGCCGGCACAACCTCGGCTTCATGCAGCAGCAGATCGACCAGTTCCATCCCGACTCGTGGAAGGGCTACAACATCGCCTACACCGCGAAGCTCGACGACCATCCGCAGAGCGAGCTGAAGCAATGGCGGCTCGACGACGAGCAGGTCGCGTACCCGAGCTTCGAGCTGATCCGCAGCAACCGCAAGGAGCTCGCGGCCCATCCGGGCTTTTTCAATATCTGCATCCACAAGGGCCTCGCGCCTGCCGCGCCGGACACGCCGGAGCAGGGCAGCCCGACCGATCTGCCGAAGGTGTCGCGCGACTGGCCGGAGTTCAACTTCATCATCTACCACGCCTGCTTCGGCCCGCGCTTCTTCGATGCCGAAGCGCTGCAGGCGATCCGCGCCGGGAAGCTGCGCAACGGCGTGCCGGACCTGCGCTGGCTGACCGAGTTCGCGCAGACCTCGGCGCCCCTGAAGAACGTGTACGCCGAGATCGGCACCACCTTCGCCTCGTGCGTGGTGACGTTCCCGGGCGTGTGCGCCCACATGCTGGGCCAGCTCGCGAAGTACCTGGGGCCGGAGCGCATCGTGTTCGGCTCGGACTCGCTCTGGTACGGCGCGCCGCAGTGGCAGATCGAGGCCTTCTGGCGCTTCCAGATCCCGCAGGAGATGGCGAAGAAATACGGCTATCCGCAGCTCAGCGCGCAGGACAAGCGCAAGATCCTCGGCCTCAACTCGGCGCGGCTCTACAAGCTGCCGGCCGGCATTGCCGCGTACCAGCCGGTGCCGCAGGATTACGAGGCGCGCATCCCGGACCGCCTCAAGGCGACCCTGAACTATCCGGGATACTCCAGGCCAGGCAGCGACCGCGGCGACAAGCTTTCGAAGCTGCGGGAGGATTACCTCGCGGCGGGCGGATCCCCGAGCAACCGGCGCTACGGCTGGATCCGGCGAGCGTAGTGCCCGGATGGAGGCGAGCCGGCAGACCACGGTCCTGTTTGCCGACGTCACCGGCAGCACGAAGCTGTATGAAGCCGCCGGAGACGCGCTGGCCGCCGAGGCCATCGGGCGCTGCCTCGAGAAGCTGCGCGTGTCAGCCGAAGCGACCGGCGGACGCGTGGTCAAGACCATGGGCGACTCGGTGATGGCGCTCTTCTCGAGCCCGGATGCGGCGGCCAGCGCGGCGGCGCGGATGCAGATCGCGATCGAGGCGCTGCCGCAGGTCGGCGACATCAAGCTCGGGCTGCGCATCGGCTTTCATGCCGGGCCGGTGATCCAGCGCGACGACGACATCTACGGCGACACGGTCAATGTGGCGTACCGGCTCCACGAGCAGGCGAAGCGGGGACAGGTGCTCACCTCGGACGATACGGCGTCGCTGCTCCCTCAGCTGCTGCGCAATTCGACGCGGCTGCTGTACTCGGTCCCGGTGAAGGGCAAGGCGGAGGACGTCGCGCTCTGCGAGCTGGTCTGGCGGCAGAGCCCGGACATCACCGACCTCGCGACCACCCTGTCGGTGCTGCGCATCCCGCTGGGCAGGCTGCGCCTGAAGTACCTGGGCCGGGATATCGCGCGACGGCGCGGGAGCGACTCGCTCCTGATCGGGCGCGACGCGGGCTGCGATCTCGTGGTGGCGGACACGAAGGCCTCGCGGCAGCACTGCACGATCGAGCGGCGCCAGGACCGGTTCCTCATCCGCGACCACAGCACGAACGGGACGTTCGTCACGGTGGTCGACGAGATGGAGATCGTGCTGCAGCGCGAGGAGTTCCCGCTGCGCAAGCACGGCTGGATCGCGTTCGGCCAGCCGCGCGCCGGCACCTCCGACATCGTCGAGTACTTCTGCGAGGCGTGATGCGAACACTTAAAGTCATCTCTTCCCTGGCGATCAAGGCGGCCTACCTGGAGCTGGTGCCGCAGTTCGAGAAGGCGAGCGGCCGCGAGGTCGCGACCGAATGGGCCGGAATGGTGGACATCCGGAAGCGCGTGCAGGCGGGCGAGGCCGCCGATGCGCTCATCGCCTCGGCGGCGCTCATCGACGAGCTGACGCAGCTGGGCAGGATCGTGGCCGGCAGCCGCGTCGATCTCGCGAAATCGGGCGTCGGCGTGGCCGTGCGCGCGGGCGCGCCCAGGCCCGACATCGGCTCGGTCGAGGCGCTCAAGCGCGCCCTGCGCGCGGCGAAATCGATCGGCTATTCCAGCGGACCGAGCGGCGTCTATCTGTCGGGCCTGTTCGAGCGCCTGGGAATCGCCGGGGAGCTCAAGCCGAAGCTCACCCAGACGCCGCCGGGCGTATTCGTCGGCGAGCTGATCGCGCGCGGCGAGTTCGAGATCGGCTTTCAGCAGGTGCCGGAGCTGCTCGCGGTCGCCGGCATCGACCTGGTCGGCCCGCTGCCGCGCGAGATCCAGGCCATCACGGTGTTTTCAGGCGGCATTCCGGTCGCCGCCCGGGAGCCGGAGAGCGCGCAGGCCCTGCTCGGGTTTCTCGCCTCGCCGCAGGCCGCCGCCGTCAAGCGCAAGACCGGCTTCCTCGCCTGAGGAGGCATCCCGTGCCGGTCCAGGTGCGCGACATCGTCCGCAACCCAGTCAAGGAGAAGCTCGCGCGCGGCGAGCTGGTATCGTCGATGACCGCGCGGCTGGTGTCGAGCATCGAGATCGTGCGCATCGCCAAGAGCGCGGGGTTCGACTCGCTCTACGTCGACCTGGAGCACTCGAGCTTTTCCATGGAGACGACCAGCCAGATCTGCGTCATGGCGCTCGAGGCGGGGATCCCGGCGTTCGTGCGGGTGCCGGCGAATACGCCGGAGTACATCTCGCGCGTGCTCGACGGCGGGGCGCTCGGGGTGATCGCGCCGGGGGTGCGCTCGGCCGAGGAGGCGCGCGCGGTGGTTTTGGCGGCGAAGTATCCGCCGCTCGGCGAACGCGGGCTGTCGGCCGGGCTGCCGCAGCTGCAATTCCGCACTTTTCCCGCGGCGGAGACTCTGCCCGCGCTCAACGACGCGACGCTGGTGATCGTGCAGTTCGAGTCGAAGGCGGCGCTCGAGGCGATGGAGGAGATCGTCGCGGTCGACGGCGTCGACCTGGTGCTGATCGGGACGAACGACCTGATGGTGGACCTCGGCATTCCCGGACAGTACGACCATCCCAAGGTGCGCGACGCCTATGAGCGCACCATCGCCGCGTGCAGCCGGCGCGGCAAGCACGTCGGCGTCGGCGGCCTGGGCTCGCGGCCCGACCTGATGGCGCAGTACGTGAAGATGGGCGCGCGCTACGTCTCCACCGGAACCGATCTCGCGTTCCTGATGGCGGCGTGCACGCAGCGGGCGAAGCAGGTGCGGGATCTCCAGCTCTGATGAAAGTCTTGATACTTTTTCTCTTCTGCGGGATCGTAGAAGCGCAAACCTACCCCTCAAAACCCGTTCGCGTCATCGTGCCGCTGGTGCCGGGCGGGAACCAGGACATCATGGCGCGCGCGGTGGCCGAGGAGGTGTCGAAAGGCCTCGGCCAGCAGATCGTGGTCGAGAACCGCCCGGGCCAGAGCGCGATCATCGGCACCCAGGCCGTGAAGGCCGCCGCGCCCGACGGCTACACGCTGCTCTCGGTGGCGATCACTTTCGCGCGCGTGCCGGCGATCGTGAAAAGCGCGGGCTACGACCCGAGCCGGGACTTCGCCGGCGTCAGCCTCATCTGCCGCATCCCGCAGGTGCTGGTGGTGAATCCCGGCGTTGCGGCGCGCTCGGTGCAGGAGCTGATCGCGCTCGCCCGCTCGCAGCCGGGCGGGCTCACCTATGCGACCTCCGGCAACGGCTCCACGGGCCACGTCGCGGCGGAGATGTTCATGCGCAGGGCGGGAATCCGCATGCTGCATGTGCCGTACAAGGGCAACGCGCAGTCGCTGGTCGACGTGATGGGCGGGCAGGTGGCGATGATGTTCGACCAGGTGAGCACCTCGGCCGCGCACGTCAGGGCGGGCAAGCTGCGCGCCCTCGGCGTGACGACGCTCACGCGCTCGCCGCTCTTTCCCGAAGTGCCGACGCTCGACGAGTCCGGGCTCGCGGGGTTCGAGGACGTGACCTGGAACGGCTACGTCGCGCCCGCAGGCACGCCGCGCGAGGTCCTGACGAGGCTGCACGCGGAAATCGCGCGGGCGGTGAACCAGCCGGAGTTCAGGCAGCGCTACCTCGAGCGCGGCATCGAGACCCTGGCGAGCGCCTCGCCGCAGGAATTTTCGGCGTACATCACGTCGGAGGCCGAGGCCTTTGCCGCGCTCGCGCGCGAGGCCGGGATCAAAGCGGAATGAGGTTTTTTTTAATACTGCTTTTGGCAGTGCTGGCTGGGACGGCGGAAGGCCAAACCTATCCGTCCCGGCCGATCCGCCTGATCGTCCCCTTCCCGCCCGGCGGCAGCAACGACATCGTCGCGCGCATGGTGGCGATACAGCTCGGCGAGCGCCTTGGCCAGCAGGTCGTGATCGACAACCGCGGCGGCGCAGGCGGCGTGCTCGGCACCGACCTCGCGGCGAAGTCGCCCCCCGACGGCTACACGCTGCTGCTGATCTCCGTCGCGTACGCCTTCGGCCCGGCGCTGTACAAGAACCTGCCCTACGACCCGGAGCGCGCTTTCGCGCCGGTCGGGATCCTCGGCAGCGGCGCGGCGGCGCTGACCGTGCATCCGTCGCTGCCGGTGAGCACGGTGCGCGAGCTGATCGCGCTCGCGAAGGCCAAGCCCGGCGCGCTCAATTACGCCTCGGCCGGCGTCGGCAGCCTGCAGCATCTCGCCTGCGCGCTGTTCATGATCCAGGCCGGGATCGACGTGGTGCACGTGCCGTACAAGGGCGGCGGGCCGGCGATGGCCGACGTCATCGCCGGCCAGGCGCAGATCGTGATGCCGTCGCTGATCCAGGTGGTGCCGCACATCAAGAGCGGGCGGCTGAGGGTGCTGGGCACGAGCGGCACCCGGCGCAGCGCGGTCCTGCCCGACGTGCCGACTATCGCCGAGGCGGGCGTTCCCGGCTACGAGGCGCACAACTGGTGGGGCCTGCTCGCGCCCGCCGGCACGCCTGCGCCGGTGATAGAGAAATTGCACCGGGATCTGACTCGCGTGCTGTCCTCGCGGGAGACGGAAAAGCGCTTCGAGACGGAAGGCGCCGAGGTGGTGAGAATGACCCCCGCCGAGTTCGGCGAGTTCATCTCCGCCGAGCTCGTGAAGTGGTCCAGGGTGGCGCGGGAAGTCGGCATCAAGGCGGAATGACGGTGAGCCTGTTCGCGCCGCCCGAGCGGATCGAGACCAAGGTGTTCGCCGAAGTGCCGGCGAAGCTGCGCAAAGGCAAGGCGCCGCCCGAGCGGCTCGCCGCGGGCAAGGGCCCGACGCCCGCCGGCTGCTTCCTGGAGGGGCCGGCGTTCGACCGCGAAGGCAATCTCTACGTCGTCGATCTGGCATTCGGCCGTATTTTCCGGATCAACCCGCGCGGGGAGTTTCACGTAGCCGCCGAGTACGACGGCGAGCCAAACGGCATTGCCATCCACAAGGACGGCCGCCTCTTCGTCGCCGACCACAGGCTCGGCATCCTGGCGCTCGACCCGAAGAGCGGCCGCATCGCGCCCGTGGTATCGCGCTATCACCAGCAGGCGTTCAAGGGCGTGAACGATCTGACCTTCGCGATGAACGGCGATCTGT
>Ga0070697_100004722_pt1 | contig 10442 bp, 3 predicted proteins | sample KBSK1501metaG_FD_65475 | JGI IMG/M metagenome (GOLD analysis project Ga0070697, IMG submission 65475) | Corn, switchgrass and miscanthus rhizosphere microbial communities from Kellogg Biological Station, Michigan, USA - KBS K1-50-1 metaG | ecosystem: Host-associated > Plants > Roots >... | reverse complement strand
GACCGGTCGCAAGCCGAAGAATGGTACGCACGGGCGGCGGCGAAGGGAAAAAATCGTTTTGGCGACCTGGATTCCAGCCGTCGAAATGCCCGCCTTATTTTGCAATATTGGAATGAAGATCAAAGTTGGATTGACAGATATCTCCGCGTTCCGTGCGTGATTGTTTTTGCCGGCCACATGATCGATCGGCCGGATCGACCCGACCCGCGCTTTCCGCGTGAACTGCAAACCCCAGTCGCAGACGAAATTCGAAACAGAATCAGCAAATTAAAACCGGGTTTTGGTTTCGCATCGGCGGCATGTGGATCGGATATTTTGTTTCTGGAAGCAATGCTTCATGCCGACGCAGAAGTGTCGATCGTGTTGCCTTATAATGAGGAGGAGTTTGTTCGTGATAGCGTCGACATCATTCCAAACTCGAAGTGGCGCGCGCGATTCGAACGCGTCCTTTCGCGAGCTGCGCGGGTGATCACCGCATCCAGTCAGCGACTCGAGATCGGTGGAATATCCTACGAGTTTTGTAATCAAATGCTTTTGGGGCTGGCCTCCATTCGTTGCCGCCAGCTCGACAGCACACTTATTCCTCTTGTCGTTTGGAATGAAAAACCGGGGGACGGCCCGGGCGGTGCTGCCAGCGTGGTTGAAACCTGGCGCAGATTTGGCTACGAGCCGGAAATTATTAGTCTCGGGAAGATGAACGTCACTAGTGCAAAAGTTCCGCGACAAAAAGATGAGGTTACGCCGGGATCGAAAATCACCAAACCAACATCTGCGCAAAACGGTGATGCTTTCAGTTCGCGCATTGTTGCGATCCTTTTCGCCGACGCAGTCGGCTTTAGCAAACTGACCGAACCGGAAGTTCCGCGTTTTGTGCAGCATTTTCTCGGCTCTATCGCGCATTTGAGTGAGGAGTTCCGGACCTCAATCATCGCCAAGAACACCTGGGGTGATGGTCTCTATTTCGTCTTTTCTGAGGTCGATGTGGCGGGCAACTTCGCACTGCAGCTGGCTGACCTCGTGGCAAAAACAAAATGGGAAGAAAAAGGTTTACGACCGGAGTTGAATCTGCGGATCGCGCTGCATGCGGGTCCAGTTTACGAATTCGATGATCCGATTACGGGCGATCGCAGTTACAGCGGCACGCACGTGAGCCGAGCCGCGCGGCTCGAGCCGATTACGCCACCAGGGCAGGTTTATGCTAGTGAGGCGTTCGCGGCTCTGGCGGCCGCACAACGCACCCGCAACTTTTCATGCGATTACGTTGGGCAAACGCCAATGGCAAAAGGTTACGGAACGCTGCCGGTGTATCACGTCCGGCCGGCTATAGCCGCGCCTCTGTGAAAAAACGTGGCGCATGAGCTGCTGAGAGAGCCGCGGCTACAGAAGCTAGCTTGCAGTCAACTTTGATACCTGATTTCCCACGGTGACGCCCAGACCGCTCATTTTCATCTCTGCGGTTAGCCGAGAACTTCGAAGCGCCCGGCAGCTGGTGGCAAACACGCTGACATTTCTCGGTTACCAACCGGTCTGGCAGGACATCTTTGGAACGGAAGGCGGCGACCTGCGCGGATTATTGCGCCAACAGATTGATCAGTGCAAAGGTGTAGTGCAGCTGGTCGGGCAGTGTTATGGCGCCGAGCCGCCAACTCCTGACGAGGAATTTGGCCACGTCTCTTACACGCAATACGAAGCGCTTTACGCCCGGAAGCGAGGCAAGAAAGTTTGGTACCTCTTCATTGATGAAAGCTTTCCGATCGATCCGCATGACCCGGAGCCTAACGAGCTTCGCGAATTGCAGGCTGCGTATCGCCGACGTCTTCAATCCGACACCCACATTTTCCACCCGCTCACGAGTCATGAAGCGCTGGAAGCCGGCGTGCTTAAACTGCGTGACGATCTCACCCGGCTGCGCCGTGGCGTCAAACGATGGGCAGTTGGCGTAACCGCTCTTCTGCTGTTTGTTTCAGCGGCATCGATTTGGCTGGTGCAAGCCCAGCGTCGCCAAGGTAAAGCGATTCAGAAACAAGGCGAACAGGTCAGCACGATCGTCGACCGATATCAGAAGATGCAGGAGGCACTCGTGCGCCTGGCGGAGGTTGAAGCACAGACCAAAGAGCCGGGCGCGAAGTTAACTCCGGAAGAACAACGGGCGCGTGCTTATGCGGTCTTGGAAAAAGACCTCGGTCTTCCGGCCGGCACGTTGGCGAAGGAACTTCCCGGTTTTGCTCTGGAACTTTACAGCCGCTCCGACACAACTCCTCTCATGCGGGCGCGTGCCGCCTATGCGTTGGGGAAGTTTGATGAAGCCCGAAAATTGAGCCTGGAGGGCGCCACGCAAGATCGGCAAGCGTACGAAACAGCGCAACGCGTCGAGGAGGAACGTCGGAAAAGGGCGATCGAAAGTTACAAGCTTGCTGGTCAATCCGCGCAGAAACTTATCCAATACAACGATGCCATGTCGCACTTCCGCGAAGCGGAGAAACTAACGGATCGCGATCGGCATCCAGAGGAATGGGCATCGCTGGAACACGAGATGGCCGATTTGCTAGTGGCGGAGGGAAAATACAGCGAGGCGGAAAAATTATTTCGCAATGTCATTGCGGCGCGATCTGGCGCTCTCGGGCCGGAACATCCCGACACCTTGGACAGTCGCCATAGACTGATCTATCCGCTCACTCGTCAGACCAAGAATGCAGAAGCGGAGGCTGAGGCGCGAGAAGTATTAAAGCTTCGGGAAAAAGTTCTCGGCCGCGAACATGTCGATACCGTCGTCAGCCGCTACAACCTCGCGGACACACTTGTGGACCAGGGAAAGTATGCCGAGGCCGAGGCCTTGTATCGCGATATCATTCGAGTCGACGACAAAGCGCTTGGATCAGAGGACCCGCGAACATTAGCGGCCCGTGTCGGGCTGGCGACAGCTCTCGGGTCCGAAGGAAAAAATGCGGAGGCGGAACCTCTCTACCGCGAAATAATCCGGACTAACGAAAAAGTGCTTGGACCCGAGCACCCTGACACTCTCAACGCTCGCCAAAATCTCGCCACCACCCTGCAGGCCGATCACAAATATCCGGAAGCAGAAGCTCAATACCGCGATGTAATCAAGATCGATGAAAAATTGGTGGGTCCGGAACATCCGGACACGCTTATATCGAGAAATAATTTAGCGGAAATGCTCGATGACGCAGAAAAGTATGCCGAGGCCGAAACCGAGTGTCGTCAGATCATCGGTCCGGAAGAGAAAGCACTCGGACAGGAAAATCGTGTTACTCTCAACAGCCGCGGCAATCTGACGGTCGCTCTCATTGGCCAGGGCAAGTTCGGAGAAGCGGAAACTCAGTATAAAGATTTGCTGCAGAGGATGAATCGGGTTCTTGGTTTGGAGCATCCGGACACCCTGGGCTACACCTCCAAATTCGTCACGGGTTTGTCGCGGCAAAACAAACCGGGCGAGGCCAAAAAGATCGCTCAGGAGCAAGCGAGCCGCGCCCAGAAAGCCTTAGGTCCGGACAATCCGACGACGCGCAATTACGCCAAGCTCGTCCAAGATTTGCAGGCCCTGAAGCGGTAGCGGCTGGAAGAGCTACCCGCGGAATTTCTGTAGTATTCAATACTGCGTAGATTTTCCAGAATAATTATAGCAATAATCTCGACTCTTGCACGCAAATCCTGTAAAAGGGCTCGAGATAAGCTCGTATCGACCGACTCCATTCAATCGCAGAAACGAAATGACATCTCCCTTCGGTGTTGCAAGGCAAGGCCAATAGTCTCCTCGAAAAACCGTGAGAAGATTTTTCGTGTTGCTGATCGCGTTGAACGCGTTGCCGACGTCAGTCCTTTTTGCGGTCAACGATGTGGGCCCAGTCTACGCTGTTTTAAAACAGCTGCGTTACAATCAGACGGACACTTCCACTCCAGCGCTTACCTCCAGCCAACCGTATCGTTTCAGTGCGTTTGTCTCGCAAGCATCCGGCGGGACTCTGACTGGTGGAACGGTCACTCCACCGAACACCGGGGGCATAACCAGTCCACAACCGCTTAGTCCGAACAACGACGGCACCGGATCACAATCGTTTGAGCAAAGATTCGATACATTCAGTGCCCTGAACGCTGCTTTTGGCGACGGCCAATATTCGCTCCACATCACGGGCGGAAACGGAACCTACAACTCACAGGTCACGCTCAATGGCGAAGTTTATCCAAGTGAGATTCCACAGTTTTTGAATACGAGTTTCGGCGGCGGCGCGCTCGTGATCGATCCTACCCAACCGTTTACGATTACGTGGAATTCATTCGCGGACCACGGCACAAACGACGTCGTCGTATTCAGTCTTAAAGATTCCAATGGACAAACTCTGATACAGCAGTTTCTCGCGCCGGCCGCGACATCAGCACTGATTCCGGCAAGCACCTTACAATTTGATCAGGGATACAACATCCAACTGATGTTTCTTAAGGTAGCCAACACCAACACGGCGAGCATTCCAGGGTCGACTGGCGTAGCTGCCTATGGCTTATCGACCAAGGCGAATGTTACGACCCGGGGCAACTTGTTCGCGTCCATAAATGGCACGACGCAGAACGGTGGCGGATCAATTTTTCAGTACACTCCGGCTGGGACACAAGACAGCTTCGCTTCCGGGCTTGATCGCCCTCGGGGCGTGGCCTTTGACAGCGCCGGCAACCTTTTTGTGGCAATCAACACGCTTGACACGAATTCCGGCACTTTTCAGGGAACAATTTTGGAAATTGCTCCAGACGGCACGGAAAGCACCTTTGCTAATGTCGTCGGCCCCAGCGCTGACTCTTTTGTCGCGGACATAAAGGTCGACAGCGCCGGTAACCTGTTTGTCGGAGCCCAGGATTCGAACGATCCCAATTTTGCGACCACGATTTACAAGTTTACGCCTGACGGAACTCAGAGCACCTTCGGCTCCGTTCCTGGCCAAAGCCTCGGTCTGGCTTTAGATTTCGCGGGCAATCTCTACGCCGCCGACAATGTCGATTTAATCATCTACAAGTTTACCCCGGATGGAACACGAAGCACGTTCATCGGCCCGGCGGCATTCAGTGCGGTCGAAAGTCCAATCGGACTGTCCTTTGACAAGTTTGGGAATCTCTTTGTGTCGACCTTGGGGAACTCGGGCAACGACTCTATCCTCCAGTTTGCACCCGATGGAACGGGCGAAAGTACCTTCGTAACCGGGCTCGCCCAACTTCCCAGGGGCCTCGCTTTTGATAGCGCGGGCAATCTATTCGTAGCAGAGACGGGCCTCAGCTCCCCCGGCGACATCTTGAAAATTACGCCTCAAGGCGCGGTGAGCGTCTTTGCGTCCGGCCTTGGCCGCCCCCAAGGGAATGGCGGTGCGGAATTTCTCGCCTGCAACGAGCTCCCGATGATTATTGGCGGCAATGTTTCAGCGTCGGGAACTGTGGGTCAGCAATTCGTCTATCAAATCGCTGCAACCAATCATGCCTCGGTCTACAGCACTTCCACCCTACCTGGTGGATTAAATATTGATAACAGCACAGGCTTAATCTACGGCATACCGACCGTTTCCGGGAACTTCTCGATAACAATTAGCGCCTGGAATCCGTGCGGTACGGGTTTGGGAAATTTGGCTCTCGCGGTGGCGCCCGCTCCTTCCGGCCCTCAAATAATAAGCAGCACCTCCGCCACCGGCAGAACTGGTCAGCCGTTTAGTTTTCAGGTCCTAACCAGCGGCGCAAGCTCCTCCGCGCGGTTAAGCACCAGTCCTCTTCCTTCCGGATTAAATGCCGATCCGGTGACCGGTTTGATTTCGGGGATTCCCACTTCCGATGGTAATTTTTCCGTCACCTTGACTATCACCGACGGTCTCGCCACCACCAGTGCGGCTTTGCAGCTGACCTTTACCTCCGATCCCGACGTTCCCATTATCACCAGTTCCGACAGCGGGTTTCTCGTGCCGGGTCAGTTTTTTTCCCGTAGACTAACGGCAGACGCCAGCGCCAGTTTCAGCTACATCGGCAGTGATGGAGTTAAGCATAGCGGGCCGTCAATCGAAGGGCTTCCGCCGGGTTTGAGCTTTGATGGAGTGAATCTTATTTCGGGTACATATAACCCAGGAAATAACGGTGCCAACGCCAACAGGCTTACCGCGAATCAGAGCAGTACCGCCGTAGCAATCGGGGCTCAGGTGATTCACCCAAACACGATAACAATACGCCCGCGCTGCATTGCCATTTGTCAGCCTGTCGCAACTAACGACAACGGCACTAGCACCGCTCCTCTCAATTTCTTTGAAGGGTCGAATTTAACAGCTTCCCAACCGCCGGATATCACCATGGAAGCCACCGGACCGAGTGGAGCTACCGTGAACTTCACAGCTCCCACCGTTACTGATGGCAACGGCAACAATCCTCCGGTCAGTTGCAATCCACCTTCGGGTTCAACCTTCCCGGTCGGCAAAACGACCGTCGCATGTACTTCTGCCGCCGATAGCTCGGGCGCGTATGCCATTGTCACCTTTTTCGTAACGGTGCAGGACACCACGCCGCCTGTGATTACGGCCATACCGGCTAGCATTACCGTCGCGAAGCGCAAAACAGCCAAGGGTCGGCCGCAAGGCGCGACTGTAAACTTTGCGAGCCAACTGAGCGCCACTGACATTGTCGATGGACCTGTTACCGCGACGGCCAATCCTCCGTCCGGCAGTTTCTTCCCGCTCGGAACCACAGCGGTTGTGGTGACGGCAGCGGACAGTCACGGTAACACCGCTACCGCAAGCTTTACTGTCACAGTGGTCAACAAGATCAAGAAGATCAAGAAGCCCAAGCACCACTGATCAGACAGGAAAAGCTAATGCACTGTTCTTGCCAAGCATCAACCGTGGTTATTGCGTCGACTTTGCTACGACGCAGCTTTGAGCCATTCTTAAAGCCAAAGGCTGCGGGCGTAAAGCTCTCGGCCGGTAGAGCGTGTCGTTCGTAACGTCTTCTTCGTGGGCATTTACTAGATTAGTCGTCGGAAGGTCCATCCTATCGCACTAACCTTTGCGTAGTCTTGTGAGAATTCTCGAGATTCTCCTAGAACAAGTTGAGCATTGCCGGCGTATCACGTCCGGCGGCCGCACGGCGGCTGCGCGTTTGTAAGATCGATACCAACTTGCTACGTGGTTCTCCACGGTGACGCCGCGTCCGCTAATCTTTATCTCGGCGGTCAGTCGGGAACTATGCAGTGCTCGTCAGCTGGTGGCGAATACGCTGACCTTTCTCGGTTATCAGCCAGTCTGGCAGGATATTTTCGGAACTGAGAGTGGCGATCTGCGAGCATTGCTTCGCCAGCAAATCGATCAATGTAAAGGCGTAGTTCAACTCGTCGGTCAATGTTATGGCGCGGAATCGCGACAGCTTTGTCGCATCAAAACCGACTCGTGGCGGCAAGAGAGATTGCTCAGCAGCAAGCGGAGCGTGCTCAAAAGGTTTGGGTCCGGACAATCCAACAACGCGGAATTACGTGAAGCTCGTCCAAGATTTGGAAGCTTTTAAGCGGTAGCTCTGCCAGAACTACCCTGGGAGTTCGCGCAGCATCTAATACTACGAAGAATTTATGGAAAAATCGTATAATAATCTCGACATCTCGCAGCAAGCCGTGTAAAAGTCGTTAAGATAGGTTCGTATCGATAGACCTCCATACCTGGGTCGCATCCTGGTGCGCTGGCTCGGACTTGCTGTGCTGAGCAGCTTCTTCGCGGGTATCCCTCTCGCTAAGGGACAGGCGCCCGTCATTACGGTTCCCCGGGACCTTACGGCGCGCGATGCGAACGAAGTGTTTGACGCAGTCAGCAACTCGTGGGCGGCTAAGTCGCCGATGCCTACGGCGCGATTTTCGTATTCAGGAATCGCGGAGATAGGAGGTCGTATTTTTGTCGCGGGCGGCGACGCCGTCGGCAACCTCTGTCAACCTTCAGATGTACTCGAGGCATACGATCCGGGCACCGACACTTGGGCGACGCTTCAGCCAATGCTGCAACCTCGCTGGGACATGGGTTCCACAGGTCTGGGAGGTCTTTTCTATGTCGTTGGCGGGCAGACCGAGCTAACGGCTTGCGGCACAGCCGAGGCAACAATGGAAGCATACGATCCCACCGTGGGTCCGCTGGGAACATGGTCAGCGAAGCCGTCAATGATTTTCCCTCGGCGCCATCTTGGCGTCGTCTCCCTTAACGGAATCCTTTATGCGATTGGCGGGGTTGGCCCTGACGATGCCAGCGTTGACAAGGTTGAAGCATTCGACCCGCTTGCCAATGGCGGGTTCGGAGCTTGGACTACGAAACAGCATTTAAATACGCCGCGCGGTTTCGCTGCCGTGGCTGCGGTGGCCGGGAAAATTTATGTCATCGGTGGAATCCACAGCACCACGGGTCCGCTTTTCTCGATTGAGGAATTTGATCCTAATGCCAATGGCGGGTTCGGAGCTTGGACTACGAAAAACGCGTCCCTCCCTTCGGTTCGCTCGGGCGCTTATGCTGCCGCCGTGTTAAATGACAAGATTTACATCATTGGGGGCGACACCCCGATTCCAGCCGGCGCAGAATCATTTACCGCAAGAGTGGATGTTTACGATCCGACAGCAGACGCGTTCGTACCCACGCCGCCTCCTCCAATGCTGACACCTCGGGGGGAATTGGTAGCGGTAACGGTAAACAACAAAATTTATGCGATCGGCGGTGAGGATTTTCCGGCACGAGTAGGCCAGCCCTTTACCTATCAAGTAACTGCTACGAATCATCCGACGAGCTACAGCATTTCCCCTTCTTTGCCTGGCGCCCTTACGCTTGATCCAACGACCGGCATCATTTCGGGTGTCCCGAGTTCCGCACCGGCTGCTTTCTACACGCTCACAGTCGAGAATACGAGCGGCTCCGATTCGAGGCAGGTTTACTTCCAGCTTGGACCGGGACCTCTTCCAGCCGGTCTGCAAATTGTCAGTTCCACGTGTGCGACGGCAAGGGCGGATACGCAGTTTCAATTCCAAGTCCTAGCGGATGGGGCAAGTCCATCAGCAATCTTTACCGCCGGAGGTTTACCTTACCGCCAAGGTTTCGGACCGGAGCTGAGCATCAACCCGCAGACCGGACTTATTTCCGGAAAAGTATCGCCATCCACCGATGGCAAGCCTGTCACCTTTGGGGTGTCGGTCAGTGTAATCGATGGAGGGCAGGCCGCGACCGGGCAATTAGAATTAACCTTTATCTCCGATTTTACCGTTCCGATTATCACCAGCTCGGACAGCGCCTTTCTCGTGTCGGGCCAATTTTTCATGCGCACACTAACTGCGGATGCGAGCGCGAGTTTCAGCTACATCGACGCGGATGGGATTAAGCACGAGGGGCCGTCGCCGACGTGCGCCGGACTTCCCTCAGGCCTGTGTTTCGACGGAGTAAATCTTATTTCGGGTACATACACTGGCGGCACCAGCGGCGGCAATGGAGTCAAAAACAGCAATAGCAGTGCCGCGACTGTCCAGGCGAGTCATATTCACCCTAACACAATAACGATACGCCCGCCCCGTGTTCAGAGTATTCAGCCCGTCGCAACCAACGGAAATGGCACTGGGACGGGTCCGCTCAACTTCTTTCAAGGCTACAATATTTCGGTAAGCGCTTCGCCCTCTGAAGGTGGAACAGTGAGCGGTGGCTATATCGACATTTCAAGCGTCACCGTCACAGCCACTCCCAACAACAACTATGCTTTTGTAAATTGGACTGAGAACGGACAGGAGCAAAGTACGTCAGCCAGCTATACCTTTATCCCAGTGTCCGATCGGACATTAACGGCGAATTTTACTTTCAATCTGCCCACTGTTTCCATTCCATCAATCTCGCCTAACGGCGGCACATTCAGGAAGAAGGTCACGGTAAGGATCAGCGACTCCACGTCCGGAGCGATCATCTACTACACCACAAACGGAAGCGATCCCACCAGCTCGTCGGCTGTTTATCACAACGCGTTCAAGCTGCGGGGTCGAGGGATGAAGACGGTGAAAGCAATGGGGGTCAAAGCCGGTTACATTGATAGTGCTATCGCTAGGGCCAACTTGACGATTCATCATTAGCCGACTCGGAGAAGATAAGGGTCGCATCCCTAGGGCAACGACTGGTTAGGCATATTTGGCCTGTGGAAGGGGAATTGGAAATTGGGTCAGGTAACAAATCTTGACAGATTGAAGACTGGCGGCGGCGGCTAGGGAGAGCGCGTTAGGTAGCCCGTCAGAGCTTTCCGCGGCTGCGCGCTTGTAAGATCGACATCAACTTGCTAGGAATTCGGTGCGGTGACGCCGCGTCCTCTCATTTTTATTTCGGCGGTTAGCCGGGAATTGCGCAATGCCCGGCAACTGGTAGCCAACACGCTGACTTTTCTCGGTTACCAGCCAATATGGCAGAATATTTTCGGAACTG
>Ga0070697_100004721_pt1 | contig 10443 bp, 9 predicted proteins | sample KBSK1501metaG_FD_65475 | JGI IMG/M metagenome (GOLD analysis project Ga0070697, IMG submission 65475) | Corn, switchgrass and miscanthus rhizosphere microbial communities from Kellogg Biological Station, Michigan, USA - KBS K1-50-1 metaG | ecosystem: Host-associated > Plants > Roots >... | reverse complement strand
GCAGCCAAGAGGCGTCGATGGAAATGCATGCCATCCAGTCTAAGCAAGCATCCATGAGTTCAGGCTGTATTGTCGACCAACTCGGAAGTAATCGTGGGGCAGATATAGAACTTGTCTCAGGGGTTCACTCCATTAAGGAGGAGAGCACCTGCTTAAAAGACAACGGCGCTCTCTTTGTCGCTCAAAATAGTTCTCATGTCTGAAGCACGTGAGATAGAAACCTGTGGCGAAATACAGAAACCAGTCGCCGAAGAGGTTGGACGAGAGTCTGAAAGCGGCGGTTTGCTAAATTTACCAACCTTGCCCTTGCTCGCTGTTGTTCACGTGTATTGTTAGAGTTAGCTCTTCTGAGTTCTGCTGAATTCTTCTCATTTGCAGCCCATTGGCCGGTAAGTGGCCAGTGGTTTATTTTCCTCCACACTCTCTAGGAGTCTGACCTCTGTAGCACACTTCCAATGTGCCAACTCCGTTTTCCGCAACCTGAGTAGAGATCTTTCCGGGTAGGTTGCCCACCACACGGCGTCCAAGAGCACCCTCACAGATTCTTCAATTCCAACAGATCTCCGTTAGCGAACTCATGCAGTTGTTTTCGACTACGATCCAATCATCGACAACGAGCCACGGGCAGGGCCATACCAGCGCTCACCGAGCGTTATTCGCGATTCGCGCTGCTATAGTAGCGGGCGGCTTGTTCTCGACTGTTGCGAACAGCCCAATGTGCTCATTGAGTTCGGCAGAGGCCGTGCGACTAGGCGGCTAAGCGAGCCAAGGTTGCGCTGTAACGTCGAGAAAATCCCCAAACATTATCATTTCCGTTAATTTTGCCTCCTTTGCAGCCGCTAGCGCTATTGCAGGAACGATAGAAATTCGGTAAGGTTTTGGCTTTGCATCCTGCTGCCTGGCGCTGGGGCTGAATGAACGGCAGAGAAACTACTGCATCCTGGGATCTCTCTGAGACGCAACGACTGATTGACCATGCTGCGGTAAGACTGTTGCGCAGCCAAAATGCGGCCCTTACCTTGACGTTCTTTCACCGTGCATTCAAAGAGCATCACGAGATCGCCGTGCTCGAATCACATCTGCGCGCCCGCCTGGAAAACTTCCTTGAGGAAGCCCGCGCGCAGCGTCCGGGGCAGTATACGCAATCAGCTGCGGAATATTTGACGGCCTGGTGCGGGAATGAGCAGTTATTGCTCAAGAAGCTTTATAGCGACGAGGCTGAAGAACCCGTGTTTGAGTTGGCTACCGCTGCGGAGCGTGCCATGCAATGGCTAGAAGACCTGCAAGCACGCCCGTTTGTCGGCGCGGAGTCGCGACTTGAAATAATTTTCCGTCAGCTAGAGGAAATCGCACTGTTCTCAACCTCTGATGCGGAGCGGCGGGTCGATGCATTGCGCGCGCAGCAAGCAGCATTGCAGGCACAAATCGAATCCGTCGAGGCGGCAAAAACGGCGGAAGCGTATACTGCAGTCCAACTCACCGAACGATTCGCAAACGCGCTCGATCTAGCGCGCGGGCTCGAGGCCGATTTCCGACAGCTCGAGGAAAACTTCAAAGAAGTTGCGAGAGCGCTGGCTGAGGCTCAGATGAAACCGGGCGCAACCAAAGGTCGGATTGTGGGTCAATTACTCGACACACATGCGGCACTGAAGGAGTCCGCGCAGGGGCAGAGTTTTTACGCATTCTGGAACTTGTTGTCGTCGCCGGAGCGACAGCTGCGCTGGCGGGAATTGATTCGACAAGTTTACAAAATTGAAGGGATCGATGGCCGGCTACGCGCAAATCGATTACTCGAACGATTGTCCAGTCGTTTACTAGTCGAAGGCGAACGCGTCGTGCGCTCGAATGAACGAATGGCTGCGACGTTGCGGCGCGCGCTGGAGAGCGCCGCGACTGGAGAAGACCGCATCTTGCGCGAATATATTCGCGATATCCAACAGCTCGCGCTCGCGTGCCGTACATCACCGCCGCCGGAAGATAATTTTTGTGATCTGACGGGTTCGCCTGAGCTATTCGCGAGTTTTAACCGCACCTTCTGGCAACCCGATTTGACAGGCCAAGTCGCTCAGGGTCCGACGTTTGAGACGGGGATAATAGATCAGCAAATTGTGGAGCGCTTCCGTGCACTCGCAGATCTGAACCTCGCCAAGCTGCGCCACCAAGTGCGCACATGTCTTTTGCGAGACGACTCCGTCCTGCTTTCGCAGGTTCTGCAATGCTTTCCTCCGCGCGAAGGCGTTCTTGAGATAGTCGGATATATTGTTGTCGCGATGGAGGACTGTCAGCACTACGTTGCGGACGATCAGTCCGTTGACATCGAGATCGCAGGAATCGGCGGCGGAAAGGAGCGATGGCGCGTGCCTGAGATATTGTTCACACGCAACCAAGGCCCACGCGTTGAAAGCAACAGTCATGGAAGCAAATACACCGTTTTCTGAACGATCCTTCGTACTGGCACGTTTACTTCTCGCGCCAATCTACCGAGAGGACGGCTCATTGTGGGAGACGCTCCGTAGCGAACGCGATGCCATCGCACATCACTTTCGCCAGATCGGACAAGAGGTCGTGATAGATGAGGGCGAAGGTTACGCTTTCCTGCGACAGATTGAACTGGGTGGTGGCGAGCGCGTTCCGCGCGTAGGTCGGCGGCTACCACTTGGGTACACGGCCACACTGTTGCTTGTCTGCTTGCGTGAAGAACTCGCACGTTTCGAAACCGCCCCGGACGACTCGACGCGGCTTGTACTGACAAGGCAGCAACTCCGGGAGCTAGTTGGCCAATTCTTACGCGAAACCAATAATCAGGTTCGTGATCTCCGGACAATTGATAGCGCGATTCATCGCGCCGAGGAACTAGGATTCGTGCGCGCCTTCGGACCGCCAGAGGCAGAGACGTTCGAAATCATGCGTATTCTGAAGGCACGATTTGGGCCGGCAGAACTGCAACAGGTAAAGGACCGGCTTACTCGCTATGCTGAAAGAGAAGTCTGAGTTCGATGCCGCTGAACTTCCGGGGTTTCGCCTCGACCGGCTAGAGCTGTGGAATTGGGGTACGTTTCACGGTGACGCGCAAGTTCTCGAACCAAGGCGCGGCTGGGGGTTATTGGTCGGAGATAACGGCTCCGGCAAATCTACAGCCATCGATGCGCTGCGTACTCTTCTTGTGCCGCCCCGACTGCTAAATTACAACGATGCGTCGGGCGATGGTCGTCGTCCCGCTGGTCGAGACCGTACGCGGCGCTCCTATGTACGAGGGGCTTGGGCAAGCTCGAGTACCATTGATGCGACATCGCCTACCACTCAATATTTGCGGGACCCCGGCTGCCTAAGCGGCATTGCCGCAGTCTTCACCGATGCTCGCCGGCAAGTTTCAGTGACCTTGGCACAGATACTATGGGAACACGAGGAGCAAGTTCGAGAACTCTATGCCCTGGCAGCTGATTGTCGCAGTCTGCGAGATCTGATCAATGACCATACCAACACGAGCGAAATCAGACGCGCCGCCCGCCGTGAGGGTTGGCAGATCGAGGATAGTTTTGCCGCCTATGCGGAGCGCATGCGAGCCCTGCTCCACATTCCTGGCGACAAGGCTCTCGAGGTGTTCAATCGTGCCATCGGCATGAAGGAAGTCAGCGATATAGATGCGTTTGTACGGCAATTCATGCTTCCTTCCGCGGAAACATTCACCTTTATCCGCGACACACTACAACCACACTACCGAACTTTGCTGGATTGTTGGGCAGCTATTGAGCGTGCAGAACGTCAGATCGCACTGTTGCGTCCTGTGACTGAATATGCCAGTCGTCTCCACGATGGGGAGGCACGCATTGAAGCGTGGAAACATTTGCAACAACTTGTCCAACCGTATTACGCCATGCGCCTCGTTGCGCTACTTCGAGCTCAAGAAGTTGAACTTTCTTCTCTTGTGGCGGGCACAGAAGCCGAGCGCGTTGAAGTAAGCCTACGACTTGCTGGCCAGCGTCGGGAGCACGACGACCTGCACTCGGCTATCGCCGCGACGGACGCAGGTCTCCGGCTGCAGGCGATTACGCGCGAAATCGATCATGCGGAACAAGCACGAAAAAGTGCCCAACAGCGCCGAGCGAGTGTCGAACCTTCAGCGTTGCTGCTCGGCATGGGACCAAGTCTAGCCGACGCCGTAGCATTTGCGTCAGCGCGGCACGAATGGAAAGAACGCGAACGCGCCGAAGGTCTTGCCGCAAGCGAGGCCGAGGAACTGCGTGCCACTCTGCGACATCGCCAAGAGCTCGCTCTTGAGCAGCGAAGCGAAAAGATTGCTGAACTAGAAAGTGTCGAACGTAACCGCGTCAATATTCCACGGGAGTTTCTGGCAATCCGGACGCGGCTGGCAGATTCCGTCGGGATTCGGCCAGACGCAATGCCCTTTGCCGGCGAACTCATGGAAGTACGGAGTGCCTACCATGATTGGAGTGGAGCGATTGACCGCCTACTGAGAAGCTTCGGTCTCTCGCTGCTTGTTCCCGAAAACCTATATCGTCCAGCAGCGGAATTCATCAACTCCACGCGACTGGGGCTTCGATTAACGTTTTATCGCGTGCCTGCTCGCACGATGACACCACCAAATTTATCGAATGAGCGAGTACCCGGTCGTCTGGAGTTTCGCACGGAACATCCTCTCCATCTTTGGGTGGTCAGTGAACTAGTGCGTCGCTTTAATCATCGCTGTTGCGCTAGCATTGCGGAACTCGAAAGCACCGACCATGGCGTTACCCGTGAAGGCCTGATCAGAGACGGCACGCGTCACATCAAAGATGACAGAAGACCTGTGGATGATCCTAGCGCTCGGATATTGGGATGGTCCACAGAGCGCAAAGTTGCTGCACTGCGTCACCAGATCGCCGAAACCGAGCGGCAAGCTGAGATCGAAGGAAAAGCCTCGGTCGAGGCAGGAAAAAGCGCATCTGTCGCTCGTGACCGTCAGAATGCTGCCCGTGAATTGTTGACAATTGTGGACTTTTCCGACGTGGACCCCCTGCGCTGGAGCGCGGAGATCCTTCGGCTCAAAGGTGAACGCGAATTACTGGAACGCAGCTCTCAGGAGTTAGGTGCATTGCAAGGTCGATTGCGGGAAGTGGATGCCGGAATTGGTGAATCCGAGCAAGAATTGGAACGATGCGATACTAAACTGGGGAGCTTGCGTGACCGCCTTGAAGGGTGCCGCTGGGATGCCCAAGAACGGGAACTGCAAATTTCCACATATGCCGACTATGACCACGGGGAAGCCGAAAAAGGCCTTGCCGAAATCGCAGCAGGGTTGACGCCACTCACGCTCACCAATTGTGATCAACTGGCACATGCTGTTCATCAAAGCTTGCAAGGCCGGGTCAGTAACGAACAGCGCAAAATAAACGAAGCCAGCGACAGAATGGTCGCAAGCATGAGTGAGTTTCTCTCGCAGTTCCCAGAGTTCCGGCAGACCCTCGAAGTTGGGCGCGCTTATGCTGAAAGCTTTTTCTCGGCGCTACGCCGCATCGAAGATGAAGACCTGCCGCGCCATCGTGAACGGTTTGAACATTACCTAAACGAAAATCTCGTTGGCGATCTCTTGATGCTCAATCGTCGCTTGGATGAGCATCAGGAGGCGATCGAAGGACGAATTGACGAAATTAATCAGGCCCTGCGTGATATTGAGTACGGCGACGAAACGTACGTCCGCCTGCACCTCGTAACCCGACAGGGCCAGGACGTGACCGAATTTCGTCGCGTCTTACGCGGTTGTTTCGAATATGGCATCGCTCCGGCGGCTGAAGAACGTTTGCGCGTCTTTGAGCGCGTACGTCTACTGATTGAGGGATTTCAGCGCGATCCAGACAATACCCAAATCGTTACTGATGTGCGGAGGTGGTTTTCTGCTGGAGTTCGAGAATTACGTCGCGCGGACGATAGCGAGGTAAATTACTATGCCGCGACCACCGGCAAATCCGGCGGCCAGAAAGCCAAACTTGCATTCACCATCCTCGCTTCCGCACTCTCAGCCCAGTACGGTTTGTCGACGGCCCCGGTCGATGCACCCAACTTCCGTCTCGTCGTTATCGACGAGGCCTTTTCGCGCACGGACGAATCGAATTCCACTCGCGCCATGCAGCTTTTCTCGCGTCTGGGATTTCAGCTGCTAATTGTGGGGCCTTTTGACGCCAAAGCGAAACTCGCGGTGCCCTTTGTCCAAACTATTCATCTCGCTGCCAATTCTGGAGGAAACAACTCTCGCTTAACGAGCTTGAGTCGCGAGCAAGTTAAAGATGTGCCAGAAACAGTTCCCCCAGCGTCATTGGATGGAACTCTTGACGTTGCCCCGACTGGATTGTAGACCAGTTTCGCGATTGATCTTTGCATGTTGAAACCACAGGAAATTCTAGACGCAGCGCTTCGCAAGTGGCCCGCCGCGTTGCGGGCCGAAGCAGCGGGAGATAGTTTATTTCCTCTGCAGATTCGCTTTGGCCGTCCGCGGCCAACAGAGGACTTCGCAGTCCTGCGACAAGAGATCGAGGCGCTTGCTGCCGCACCTCACTGCTGGCGTGTCGATTGGCAAGAAGTAGAAACACGCAAGTGGGGTCGTCAGCAATGGCCCATCCGAGTTGCTTTTGACTCCATTGAGAACTTGGCGTCGGCTTTGGGACGATCGAGCGAACTGACGGCGTTTCGCGACGCACTTCAGGAAGCCAGGGAAGCCTGTCCGCCGCTCGAGCCCTGGTTACGGGCGAAGGCACATCGTATCGTTGAGTATCTCGACCACTGGCATGCATTGGTTGCAGTGTGCGCCTATTTCGCCGCTCATCCGCGGCCACTCTGCTATCCACGACAAATACCCGTGGCGTTGGGTACAAAATTTATCGAGGAACATGCTGGCATCCTGCGAGAACTTCTCGACCTCGTAGTCGGCGACGCAGTAAATAGTAGTGCTGCGACATTCGCTGAGCGTTTTAATCTCGTGGTAGAGGCGCCCCAGGTACGTTTTCGTTTCCTCGATCCCGGTCTTCGTAGACGTATCGGCTGGCCCGTTGCCGATTGTTCCATTCCCATGCCAGTGTTCGCTGGCCTTCAGTGGAATATTTCACGTGTGCTCGTTGTGGAGAACCGCGATGTGTTCTTATGCCTGCCCACAGTACCTAACACCTTAAGCATATTCGGGTCCGGTAAGGCAGCGTCGCTGTTACTGGGCTGCCGATGGATGAACAATGCGACGATTGTGTATTGGGGCGACTGCGATGAGGCTGGATACGGCATACTGTCAAACTTGCGCGCGAGTTTTCCCCATGTGCAAAGTTTGCTCATGGACGAAGCCGCTTGGCATGCGTGGAAGCATCTAGCCGTACCGGGGAAGAAAGACAGTGCGGTGAGTCTCTCTTATCTCACCGCCACTGAACAACGTGCACTTAAATCTATCCTCGCTGGTCCCTGGATGCTGGAGCAAGAAAAAATCCCAATTGTAGAGGCAGAACGCGCGATTGCCGCGATCTTTGGCTAGGCGGGGCGACGCTCCGTTGCGGGAGGCCGACGGCCCTAGCTCACCGTCGCAGGTCTCTCCAAACAGCTTGTTTCATCACGGTGCCACACTCTTCATGGATTTATTTTTTTCTCTGCAAGATCCTCGGGAAAGTTGCGGGGAAAATCTCCTCGGTTGTAACCCTGAGAACTGAGAATTTGTATGTTTGTAAGAAATATGCTACATTTTTCGTTCAGACTCAAAGGGGAAGTAATTTTTGTAAGCAACATGACACATTATTCTTACAAATATGCCGTTTTATGCGTGGTCCAGCACTAAACCTCAAATCAGTTATTCTCGACCGCATGATTCACGCGCCTTCCGATGTATGGACAGCGGTTGATTTCGTGGATCTCGGACCACGCGGCGCCGTCGACCTCGCCCTCCATCGCCTTGTTGCATCGAACGGCATACGCCGAATCGCCCGCGGGCTCTACGACAAACCGACTATCAATCAGCTCACGGGCAAACCCACCTATCCCGACCATCGTAAAGTCATCGATGCGCTCGCCAGGCGTGATCGAGTACGAATGGTCGTTGACGGCATCACGGCCGCGAACGACTTAGGTCTCACCGACGCCGTCCCGTCGCGCGCAGTAGTGCTCACCGATGCGCGGATCCGGCCAATCAAGCTCGGGAATTTGACTATCCAGTTTCAGCACGTTTCGCCCAGCCGCCTCTATTGGGCCGATCATCCGGCCATGCGAGTTGTTCAGGCACTTTATTGGCTACGCGACATGCTACCCACGAACAAAGACCAAATTTTCAAACGCCTCTTAGTAATCCTGCGCGACCCCAATCATGGGATGGCAATCCAGGACGACTTGCGCAGTGGTCTCCCCACCCTGCCCGAGTGGTTGCAAGCACTCGTCCGTCAACTACTAAAACAGTTAAACAATTCGGCTAAAACACTAAGTGAAGATGACGTCCAGCCTCGAAACAAAGTTCACAACGCGAAGGGTAAACAATGATAGCGGGTCTCAAGATCGTGCTTGCCGCCTCTCAAAAAGACCGCCGGGACTTGTTTGTCGGCACAGGCCTTCGGCTCGGAACTGTCGAACACAATATCGAAAAGGATTTCTGGGTGTGCTGGACGCTAGATGCTCTTTTCAATGGGCTGCAACAAGGCGGGCCAAGATTGCTGTTCAAAGGAGGCACATCTCTTTCCAAAGGTTATGGATTAATCGCGCGCTTCTCCGAAGACATCGACATTACCGTATTTCGCGAAGATATCGGCGAGCCGGCAAGCACGGAAGAACTGGAATCCCTGAGCGGCAAAAAGCGCGCGGCACGACTCGATGCCATCAGAACTGCTTGCCAGCGCTTCGTCAACGGCCCACTGCGCCAGGAACTCGAGATTTTGCTCCGCACGGCACTTGAAGGTGCCAATCTCGCGCCCGACAGCGGCCGTATTGAGCCCGACGCCGATGATCCCGACGGGCAGAGTCTCCTGCTCTGGTACCCGACCGTCACCGCCGATGGCTCGGACTATATCCGACGCGGCGTGAAAATCGAATCCGGCGCAAAATCAGCCCTAGATCCCCATTCCCCCGTGACTGTGAAGCCTTACGTCGCCGACGAGCTTCCAGACGTGCCTCTCGACATAGCCAATATCACCACGGTTCAGTTTGCCCGCAGTTTTTGGGACAAGGTCGTCATCCTGCACGGACTTCGCCGCTGGTGGGAGCGGCGCGGCGAGCTGCGCGGAGAAGGACAGCGCGTCTCGCGCCATTACTACGATGTCTATCGCCTGTTGGCGTCTCCAGACGGAGCTGCTCTCGTCGCTGACCTCCCCATGGCGGAGGATTGCGTGCGGCACGCACGCATGTTCTTTAACAGGCCGGACCTCGACCTGGCAACCGCAGCCCCCGGCACCTTTGCCTTGGTACCGAATGCCGGGATGCTAGCGAACCTCAGGAACGACTATGCAGCCATGGCCGGGATGATATTTGGTGAAGTCCCCGAATTCAGCAACATTATTGAGTCAATCTCCGCTCTTGAAGACCGCATAAATACGCAGCAGCAAATGTAGCCACAACCAGGGAACGCCACACATTTGTTACAACTGCAAAAAGATTCTTGGGCACCCAACGTCAGAATGCGAGTATTGCGGAAAATCACTTGTTCCGGAAAAAACAGCACCTTCGACCTAACGGAGTCTTTCCAATATCAAGTTCTCCTCAAAGACATAGCGTTCTGGCGCGGGCAGCGTATAATGCGCGTCGGCTGTTCTTGCTTTTTGACCTCCAACATGAGCGAACCGAAACGTCTTCAGGACGGCCCGGAAAGAACAATAGATGTCCAGCGAAAGGCCCGCAGAGACTTCTTGCTCATTGCGGTCGTCGTCGTGGTTGCCTGTGTCGCCGTTTTAACGGATCCCGATAAGGTTTTTGAGTGGGTAGCCCAGCATAAAGAAGTACTGGTCGATGAATTCCTGGTGGCTGTCGTTTTCATCGGAACAGGGTTTGCACTCTTTTCGTGGCGACGTTGGACCGATTTGAGTCGGATTACGGATCGGGCCCGATGGTGCGCGATCCGCAGAGCGGAAAATATCGCCGCACGCGCTTGTTCGTGCTGACGCTCGGCTACAGCCGTAAGTCGGTACGTCTGCTGGTGTGGCGTTCAAGTTCCCGTGTGTGGGCCGAGCTGCATGAGAAAGCTTTTCGTCGCCTGGGTGGGTGTCCGCGGATCATAGTTCTCGATAATTTGCGCGAGGGAGTCATCGTTGCTGACATTTACGATCCCACTCTCAACCCACTTTTTCGGGATGTGCTTGCGCACTACGGTGTCGTGGCCATGCCCTGCCGGATTAAGGATCCCGATCGCAAAGGAAAAGTGGAAGCAGGGGTCGGACATGCACAGAAAACACCGCTCAAGGGACTACGCTTCGAGAGCTTAGAAGAAGCGCAGGTGTATCT
>Ga0070697_100004720_pt1 | contig 10443 bp, 4 predicted proteins | sample KBSK1501metaG_FD_65475 | JGI IMG/M metagenome (GOLD analysis project Ga0070697, IMG submission 65475) | Corn, switchgrass and miscanthus rhizosphere microbial communities from Kellogg Biological Station, Michigan, USA - KBS K1-50-1 metaG | ecosystem: Host-associated > Plants > Roots >... | reverse complement strand
GGCCTGTTCCAAGATTTCAACCAGCCTTTGGCGATACTTGGCGGGCGTCCGCTCCTATCCAATAAGGGCATACCGCTCAATCGAGAGTGGATAAATCAGATTCGAGTTAACACTAGCGCAGTGGAACGCAGGGCGCAGACGCATGTCGCGCGTCGTACGGTAAAAAAAGATTGGCAAGCAGCGTGGCTGCTGCGCGCCATCACCTGCATGGATCTGACGACACTCTTCGGGGACGACACCGATGAACGAGTCCGCCGCTTGTGCGCCAAGGCCAGGCAACCGATTCAGCAAGAGTTGATAGACCGTCTGGGAATAGCAGATCTCAAGATTCAGGTTGGCGCGGTTTGCGTGTATCACCGGTTTGTGGAAACAGCGCGCGCGGCGCTACAGGGCACCACGATCCCGGTTGCAGCTGTTTCCACGGGATTTCCGACTGGGCTTTCTCCGTTGTCGGAACGAATCGCCGAAATCCGCCGCTCCGTAGAAGATGGAGCTCAAGAGATTGATGTGGTCATAACCCGGGCTCACGTTTTCGGGGGCAGGTGGCAAGAACTTTACGACGAAATTGCCGCTTTCAAACAAGCCAGCGGTCGGGCGCGCATGAAAGTTATTCTTGGAACCGGCGACCTGCTTACTCTTCGCAACGTGGCTCGCGCCAGTTTTGTTGCCATGATGGCCGGCGCGGATTTCATCAAGACGTCAACCGGTAAAGAGCCGACGAATGCCACGCTACCGGTGGGCTTCGTCATGACGAGGGCGATCCGGGAATACGCGCAAGAAACCGGCATGGCGGTTGGATTCAAAGCTGCTGGCGGGATTCGTACTGCCAAGCAATCCCTGGAATGGTTATCTCTCATGAAAGAGGAACTTGGTCTTTCATGGATGAAGGCGGAACTTTTCCGCTTGGGGGCCAGCGGGCTCTTAGGTGATATCGAGCGGCAATTGGAGCATCACGTGACGGGTCGTTACTCGGCTGATTATCGGCATCCCATGGCGTAGTTTTTTTCGAAGGATAATGAGCATCGCTGAAAAATTCGCGGCCATGGAATACGGTCCAGCGCCGGAAGACTCGAAGGAGGCGCTTACCTGGGTCGACCACCACTCACGCCGTTTCGGCCACTTCATCAACGGGCGCTGGCTGGAGCCTGCTCCAGGAGAATACTTCGACACCACGGACCCTTCCACCGGCGAGAAGCTTGCCAGTGTGGCGCAAGGGTCGCCTGCCGATATTGATGTTGCGGTCAAAGCTGCACGTGCCGCGTTTCCAAAGTGGCAATCTCTCACTCCACATACGCGGGCACGTTATATGTACGCCCTGGCGAGGCAAATACAAAAACACTCACGGCGCCTGGCCGTACTGGAAACGATGGACAATGGAAAACCAATTCGCGAGAGCCGCGACCTCGATATCCCGCTGGTGGCCAGGCATTTTTACTACCATGCCGGTTGGGCGCAACTTCTGCCGCACGAATTTCCGGACTATACAGCTTGTGGAGTCGTGGGACAAATCATCCCCTGGAACTTTCCGCTGCTGATGCTGGCCTGGAAAATCGCACCGGCGCTCGCCACGGGAAACACCGTCGTGCTGAAACCGGCCGAGTTAACGCCGCTGACTGCGCTTGCATTCGCCGAAATCTGCCATGAGATCGGACTCCCCGCCGGCGTAGTTAACATTGTCACTGGTGATGGTTCCACTGGCGAGGCGCTAGTCAAACATCCAGATGTAGACAAGATTGCATTCACCGGCTCGACGGAAGTAGGTCGCGCGATTCGCAGCGCGACTGCACAGAGTCACAAGCGGCTGTCTCTGGAACTGGGCGGCAAGTCCCCTTTCATCGTTTTTGAAGATGCGGACCTCGACAGCGCCGTCGAAGGACTTGTAGACGGAATCTGGCTCAACCAAGGACAGGTTTGTTGCGCCGGCTCACGGCTTCTGATGCAGGAGAGCATTGCTGAGCCATTGATCGCGAAGATACGCGAACGCATGATCACCCTACGCGTAGGCCCTCCACTCGACAAAGCGATCGATATCGGTGCCATCGTTGCTCCTGTCCAACTAGAGCGCATTCAGCGCCTGGTGAATCAGGGCGTCGCCGAAGGCGCCACCTGCTGGCAACCTCAAACGGAAATGCCATCGCGTGGTCTCTATTTTCCTCCGACCTTGCTGAGCAACGTTCATCCGGCTTCGATGGTGGCACAGCAGGAAATTTTCGGTCCGGTGCTGGCCGCCATGACCTTCCGCACCCCGAGCGAAGCAGTTGAGCTTGCCAACAACACAGCGTACGGTCTTGCAGCATGCGTGTGGAGCGAGAGCATCAATGTTGCCCTGCACGTTTCAGCGCAGATAAAAGCCGGTGTTGTGTGGGTGAATTGCACGAACTTGTTCGACGCCTCCTGCGGATTTGGCGGTTACCGCGAAAGCGGCTACGGCCGTGAAGGTGGGAAGGAAGGGCTGCTTGAATATCTTGAGCCGGCATGGTTCAAACATGCACCTGCCTTGCCTGTCGCGAATCCTAGGTCAGGAAATGCGAACAGCGAGCGACAGGCTACAAAGCGCGCCCTCGATCCTGCCGAAATTGATCGCACCGTGAAGCTTTATATCGGGGGCAAGCAGGCGAGACCGGATTCTGGTTACAGCATGGAAGTCGGGGATAGAAGTGGAAAAATACTAGGTGAAGTGCCGCTTGGAAATCGTAAAGATATCCGGAATGCGGTTGAAGCTGCTCACAAAGCCGCTGGCTGGGCTAAGACGACAGCGCACAATCGCGCCCAAATTCTTTACTACACGGCAGAGAACTTGTCCCAGCGTCGGGACGAAATTGCTCATAGCCTATCAGCTGCAGTCGGAGAGGCACAAGCTTCCGCCGAAGTGAACTCCGGAATTGAGCGCATCTTTTCCTATGCCGCATGGTCGGACAAATTCGATGGCGCCGTGCACAATCCACCGTTTCGCAACATTGCGATTGCGATGAACGAGCCGATTGGAGCTGTGGGCATCCTTTGTCCTCAAGAACTACCTTTGCTTGGCTTCCTTTCTCTTGTCCTGCCCGTTGTCGCTGCCGGCAATACCGCAATCGTCGTTCCGTCCGAAACCTATCCGCTCATCACTGGAGATCTTTACCAACTCTTCGATACCAGCGATCTGCCGGGCGGTGTGGTTAACATCGTTACCGGATATTCATCACAACTACTCAAAGTTCTTGCCGAGCACGACGATGTCGATGCCATCTGGTGTTTCACTGACCAAGCTAGTGCGTTCGCGGCCAAATCATTCTCAACCGGAAATTTGAAGCAGGTCTTTACCAATGAAGGCCGCGCCATTGACTGGTTCGACGTGAAGCAAGGTGAAGGTCGATGGTTTCTCCAACACGCCACTCAGGTGAAGAATATCTGGGTACCCTACGGCGAGTAGATCGACCTTGCCGGGGATACTCAAATCCGTTGACAACAAACGCCAGCGCTGACTAGACTCGGCCTTCTTCAACTTTGAATTCGAAACAAAGTAAATTTGAAAAGAGTTCTGTGAACCCTATGGCCAAACGTCCGCGCATTGCCGTGGTCGGAAGCGCAAATATTGACCTGACTACGTTTACCGAGAAGTTCCCAAAAGCGGGAGAAACAATTTTCGGCCAGAAGTTTGACCTCGGCTTTGGCGGCAAGGGCGCCAACCAGGCGGTGGCTTCACGACTTTGCGGTGCCGACGTTTTTATGGTCGCCAAGGTTGGAAGCGATCTATTCGGTCCTGCAACCATTCAGAATTTCAAAAAACTTGGAATCGATGCCACCCACGTGAAGCAGATCGAAGGCGTGTCCAGTGGAGTGGCGCCAATTTTCGTGGAGCCCAACGGTCAAAATCGCATCTGGGTGGTCAAAGGCGCTAACGATCTGCTGAAGCCTGCGGACGTGGATGCTGCCGCCGACGTGCTTAAGACTGTCGATTGCATGGTTCTGCAGTTTGAGATTCCGCTTGAAACCGTCTATTACAGCGTCAGTTTTGCACGCAAGAATGGCATTCGCTGCATCGTAAACCCTGCCCCCGCTCAGCCGGTCGACATGAATGCTCTGGCCGGGCTTGACTACTTCGTCCCCAACGAAAGCGAAGCCGAGACCATCACCGGAATGCCGGTACGAAACGTCGATGAGGCAAAAAAGTGCACAGAAAAGCTGCTTTCGGGTGGGGTCAATCGGGTCATCATTACGCTCGGAGCAAACGGCTCGTTGCTGGCTAGCCGCGAAGGGATGGAGCACATCGCGGCATTCAGCGTGAAAAGCGTGGACAGCACCGGCGCGGGCGACGCATTCATCGGCAGCTTTGCCGTTTTCCTCGGGGAAGGATTGCCTGAACGTGAAGCGGTGCGCAGAGCCAATCTCTATGCCGGACTCTCGACCACGGGAGTCGGAACTCAAAAATCATTTTATGATCGCGCGCGTTACGACGCAGATTTGGCAGCGCGCGCCAAGTCCTAGCCAGTAGTGAAGCAGCTAGACCTGCAACTCTCGTTGGTGTCACAGAGACCAGTGACGGTTGCGGTTGACAAAGGGGTCCTAAATGGCTATGGTTCTGCCGCATATAAATTTCTAAATTCGCAATTTCTAGTCTGTTCAGTCGCACGACAAAGAAGAGTCAAGAATCATTTGAGCGCGGACCGTCTGAAGCTCTGTTCCGAGTGTGTTCTTCGACTTTCCGCGGATATGGCCGTGTTGTGACAAATTAGGCTGTAATTCCGAGGAAATGGTGAGTCTCTTCACGACGGTCGCCAACGGGGGATGCTGATGCTGACTAAACGCACGCTGCTCGCAATTTTCTGTTCCCTTACTTTTCCCATTTGCCCATTACTCTACGGTCAAGCGACCGGGAGCTTGTCCGGCACCGTTTCGGACAAGACCGGATCCGTCGTCACCGGCGCGAAGGTGACAGTCACATCCCAAAGTACGGGTGTTGCACGCGACGCGAAGACCGACGACACCGGACACTATCTCGTCCCCCTGCTGCCAGTCGCTGAATACACCATCCGCGTCGAGTCGCAAGGCTTTCGTCCCTCGGAACAGAAAGACATTCGCCTGCAGGTGGATGAACACCGCGAAGTAAATTTCACTCTGGCGCCGGGCGCGGTCACGGAAAACGTCGAAGTAAGCGCAACGGAAGTGTCAGTGCGGACCTCTGATCCTACGCTGGGTCAAGTGATCACCTCGCAGCAGGTCGCCCAACTCCCGCTGAACGGTCGCAACTTCGTCCAATTGGCAACATTGACTCCGGGGACAACCCAGGAAACCAATCCCGATAGTTTTTTCAACGGTGGTCCCAGCAGCGAAGTTTCGACTCGCGGTTCTTTTTCGCTTTCGGTGGGAGGATCGCGCGCCAGCAGCACCGATTGGTTGCTCGATGGCAACGATAATAACGAACTCACTGCCGGCGGGATTGCGGTCGTGCCTTCGATCGACGCCATCCAGGAGTTCAAAGTACTAACCTACAATTACTCAGCCCAATACGGCACGAGGGCCGGACCGACCGTCCTGTTAAATACCAAATCAGGATCGAACAACCTTCACGGATCCGTTTTTGAATTCTTCCGCAACACAGTGTTGGACGCTCAAAGCTATTTCGCCGCTTCGAAGGAAAAATTCAACCTCAACCAGTTTGGAGGATCCATAGGCGGTCCCATCATTCGGGACAAAACCTTTTTCTTCTTCGATTATCAAGGCACCAGGCGCCGGCAAGGGATACCTTTCACTGGGCAAGTGCCCACAGTGGCCATGCGCAATGGGGATTTCTCCGGCGGCCCGCAACTCTACAATCCTTACAGCACTCATTCCACCGGAACGTTCCGCGATCCCTTCCAGTGCGATAACGCCGGCAATCCCCTTCCGGTTGCTCCCGATGGAACCCAGGCAGCCGGCACACCTTGCAACATAATCCCGCCCAGCCTGATAAATCCTATCGCACAGCAAATGATTAATCTTTATCCTTTGCCAAATGTGCCCGGGACCCTGGTGGGAAATTTTGTCAACACGCCGTCGAGGAAACTCGATGAGAACTCATTCGACGTTCGCGTCGACCACAATTTCTCGACTAAGGATACGTTGTTCGGCCGCTTCAGTTTTGATCAAGCGACGACGTTCATCCCTGGCGGTTCGCCCGGATTCGCGGAGCAGAATGCCTTCGGCAGCACTCAGGACATAACCAACCACGGGCGGAATATAGCTTTGTCCGAAACCCACATTCTCACTCCGACCAGCATTAATCAACTGAGCGTGGGCTACAACCGGATTTTCAACAATATTCTGTCTTTCGGTAGCGATAGTTGCGAGTCGCAAAAACTGGGCATCCCTGGCGCAAACCTGGGAGGCATCAGTTGCGGATTGACTTCGACGCAAGTGGGCGGCGGCTTCTGGTCTCTGGGTGATCGCGGATTCGCCCCGTTTACGGGTGGAACCAACGTTTTTTCCATCTCTGACTCGTTCGACATGATTCGCGGTAAGCACAATATCCGGGTGGGTGCCGAAGTCCGGGCCAACCAGATGAACGTAAGAACCAACGCTTTCCAGGACGGGTTCTGGGTCTTCAGCAATGCCTGGACGGCTTCCGTGGTGGACCTCGGGTTTACGAAAGCAGCCACAGGACCCGGCGGCGACAACATGGCTAATTTCTTACTCGGGTTGCCGGACTTGGCCCTGCACGACCAGACCTTCAAGGGCGCCACCACCGGCAGGCGCTGGAAATTGTTTCGCCCCTACGTGCAGGACGATTGGCGCGTGACAAGCAATTTGACCCTGAATCTCGGGCTAGCTTGGGCGCTGGTAACACCAATCACGGAAGACCAAGATCGCCAGTCAAACTTCGACTTCAAGACAGGTAGATTTCTTATTCCGGGACAAACCTCGGACTCAAGAGTCGGCGTAGAGATGGACAAGACAGCTTTCGAGCCGCGAATCGGACTGGCATGGAAGCCTTTTGGTAGCGAGAAGACCGCAGTTCGTGCGGGCTATGCGATTTTCCATGATTCTTCCTGGAACCAGGGAGGACAAGGACTGTGGGAAAACCCGCCCTTCTTCGCCGAGTCTGCCTTTGCGTCGTTTTTCCCAGATCTCTGTCCCTCGCCGCTTGCTCCTTCGGGGCAGACATCGGCCTGCAAGACTAACGGTATGACGATCCCCTTTGGCACCGGACGCACGATGTCGAACGGTTTTCCCCTTCTTTCACAGCCCACAGATCCTGCAACTTTTGGTGGGAACATCTCCTCACAGAACCTGGACTTCAAACTAGGTCGGGTTCAGCAGTACAACCTCAACGTTGAACGCCAGATTCCCGGAAACGTTGTACTCACCGTGGGATATGCGGGATCACGCAGCTCGCACATCCTGGTCGATCAGATGAATTTGAACGTGAGCTCTCCGACGGCTTGCGGTAAGGTCCCGGGGTATACACTTGGGTGCGGTATAACCAGCATCCCATATCCGCAATATCAGTCAATCTTTAATATCAATGACATTGGCCGGGCTCGCTACGATTCTCTGCAAGTCAAAGCCGAGACCAAGAGCGCTGTGCACGGCCTCTACGCCCTGCTGGGCTACACTTACGCTCGGGCTTTTGACAGCGGGTACTCCGACGGCCTCGGTACCTCATCCGGGACAACGTATTTTCCGCTGCCAGGGACTAAGAACGCGGATTGGGCACTCTCTCAAATCCAGCTCAATAACAACTTCACTGGTAGTGTGATCTACGAGCTACCCTTCGGTAAAGGCAAAGAATTCGGCAATGATTGGAATGGAGCCGTAAACGCGCTCCTGGGAAACTGGGAAGTCGATGTGATCGAAAAGATCACCTCTGGATTCCCACTTTTCATAGTCACGAGTAACAACGGTTCCGGCGTAAACTTCAACAGCGGTACCAACCGACCCGATCAGGTTTGCAACGGCCGGCTCAGCAATCACACCATCGCAAGATTTTTTGATACCAGTTGTTTTACAGCCCCCACTGCCGGAGAACTTGGAAACGCCAATCGAACCCCACTTTACGGACCTGGTTTTATAAACACCGATTTCTCGGCTATCAAGCACTTCAAGGTACGTGAAAGTACCGACTTGGAATTCCGAGCTGAATTCTTCAATCTCTTCAACCATCCCCAGTTTTTTCAGCCCGGTCAGGACTTGGCTTCTTCGGACTTTGGACAGATTCTGAGGACGGTGAACAACCCGCGTTTAATTCAGTTTGGGCTTAAGCTCGCGTTTTAGGATTGGAACACATTCAATTTTGGACAGGCTGACCAGACCCGGGAGTTAGACTGCTCAGCCTCAAATTCTTTTTAAGCCAGGTCGTACGGTCTAATCCTTTACGTTCGAATAAAAAAACTGAACCCCAAGGATCAATGATCCTGCCTGGACAGTTCTGTCAATCTAGAAGATTAAGAATTAAAGATGGCAGGCTTTGTTTGGCCCTCATTTCTGTTCTGCTGGCGAGCTCTCTTTCTTGGAGTCAACCGCGTCGGAAAGTCATTATCAACCAGGACTGTTCGGGCCCCGGCGGCAGCAATATGCAAACCCTCCTCTTGCTGATTCAGTCTCCTGAAGTCGAAGTTCTGGGGATAACTGTGGTCAGCGGAAATCAATGGCGGGATGAAGAAGTAGCTCATGCTCTGCGCCTGCTCGAGATCATTGGCCGCACCGACATTCCCGTAGTCCCCGGCGCGGTTTTCCCCTTAGTGCGTCAGCATGAAGAAACTCAGCTGTGGCAGCGGCGTCATGGAAAAGTTGCCTTCGCGGGCGCATGGGATGAGCGATGGTGGCATGAGCCTTTCGTCGTTCCAGTTCTCCCGGAAGGGCGACCCGTCACCAAGCCCGTCAACGAAGATGCTGCGCATTTTCTGATCCGCATGGTGCGACATTACCCGCACCAGGTCACTATCTACGAGGGCGGACCGATGACCAACCTTGCTCTCGCGATTTCAATAGACCCGGAGTTCCCCACGTTGGCGAAGGAACTGATCTTCATGGGCGGAAGTTTGAGTCCCCAGACCGACGACCCTGAGTTTCTGAATTCTCCCCGTCACGAGTTCAACTTCTGGTTTGATCCCGAGGCTGCGCACATCGTATTGCGCGCGCCTTGGAAGAAGATGGTCTGCACCTCGACCGACATTTCGGTCAAGACTCGTCTGACGCAGACCATGATTAATCAGATTAAAGCGAGAGGGACACCTTTGGCTGGCTACCTCGCCCGTTTCTTCCAGACTGGACAAGCGGGCGAATATATGTGGGACGAACTGGCGGCGGCGGCTTGGATCCAGCCGTCCCTGATTACCCAGTGGGAAACTCGTTACATCAGTGTGAATCTCGATCGGGGCGCCGGATACGGGGATACACTGACCTGGACCCAGAACGATAAGTCGAAACTGGGCGTACAGCCGGTGGAGATCCAGATTGGTTTGGATACCGAAAGTTTTTATCGGATGTTTGTGAGCTTGATGAGTGCACCAACGCCTTTTTCTCACTTAAGTGGATCTCAAGAACCTGCGAGGGATACTGCACAATGAAGCAACGAACTTTGTTCGCTCTACTGATCTCGGTTCTGACGCTGGCAATGACCAGCGAACTGCAGGCGCAAAAAATCAAAGTCATTGTTGATCAGGACGCACGCGGCCCGGCTACCACCGATATGCAGTCGATCCTGATCTTTCTGCAATCGGATAAATTCGACGTGCTGGGCATCACGACTGTTAGCGGGGATCAGTGGGTGAAAGAAGAAACGCAGCGTACCTTGCGGCTAGTGGAAATTGCCGGCCGCACCGACGTTCCCGTGGTGGCGGGCGCCGAGTTCCCGCTGCTGAATTCCAAGGAAGAGACCGAGCGATGGGAAGGCCTTTACGGCAAGATTCGTTATAAAGGATGCTGGAGCGACTTCTCGAAGCTGCCTCCCGGTACTCCCGCTGCCTTCCGCGCTCCGTATCACGAGCCTGATGTGGTACCGACCCTGGTTGAGGGAGTGCCAGACACCAAGGCTCTGGATGAGACCGCCGCCAATTTCATCGTTCGCATGGTGCGCAAGTATCCGGGGGAAGTAGTCATCTGGGCCGGTGGTCCATTGACGAACATCGCGCTCGCATTGCGCCTGGATCCCGAGGTGGCGGCCTTGGCGAAGGGGCTCGTCCTGATGGGTAGCGGTATGTACGCTAACCAGGGCGGCATTAACAGTATTGACGGGCGCCGCGAATTTAACTGGTGGTTCGATCCCGAGGCAGTGCGCATCGTGATGCGTTCGCCGTGGAAAAAAATCACAATCACGCCCATCGATATCTCGGTCAAAACGACCGTAAATCCCGAACTCAAGGCTGCCATCGCGAAGGCCGATACGCCCGTCGCCCGCTACCTTACCAAATACGCCGCGGAAAGTTTTATGTGGGATGAACTCTCTGCGGCAGCCATGATCGATCCGTCCATCATCACCGGGCA
>Ga0070697_100004718_pt1 | contig 10445 bp, 9 predicted proteins | sample KBSK1501metaG_FD_65475 | JGI IMG/M metagenome (GOLD analysis project Ga0070697, IMG submission 65475) | Corn, switchgrass and miscanthus rhizosphere microbial communities from Kellogg Biological Station, Michigan, USA - KBS K1-50-1 metaG | ecosystem: Host-associated > Plants > Roots >... | reverse complement strand
GCTGGAGTCCATTCTCAGACAGAGCGCCGATGAGATACGCCCGATAGCGGAGGCAACTTTGCAGCATGTCAAAGATGTGGTAGGGCTGGGATAGGATGGTCGCGAAACATCCTGTTTCAAGAGGGTAGAAGATGGTGGGGGAACGCTGGCGTTGACCGGCAGTGAGGGATTAGCCAGCTGTGAGAGATAGGATCCCAGCCAGGGCGATGCAAGCGTTCCCGCCCATCTCCACACCTTCCTCGCCCCTGCGCGAATGGGGCGGCGTTCCAAATTGTGAGAGGAGCAAATAATGATCCGCGAGGCAATTACGCATGTCGTAGCCGGAGCCACTTTGAGCGAGGGCGAGGCGGCGGCAGTAATGGAAGAAATTATGACTGGTGTTGCCACGCAGGCACAAATGGGAGCTTTTCTGACGGCGCTACGCCTGCGCCCTGGCGGGGAAACTGTGCAAGAAATAGCAGGACTGGCGCGAGTGATGCGCGAAAAAGCGGTGCAGGTTCACCTGGAAGAGAATATCGCGACCAGGGCCCTGGACACCTGTGGCACAGGTGGCGATGGCGCTGGTACGTTCAATGTCTCTACGGGTGCCGGTATTCTCGCGGCAGCAGCTGGCGCAGCAGTGGCAAAACACGGCAACCGTTCCGCTACCAGTCGCTGCGGCAGCGCTGACGTACTGGAAGCGTTGGGTGTGCGTATCGAACTTGGTCCCGAGCAAGTAGCGCAATGCGTACAAGAAGTCGGCTTTGGCTTCATGTTTGCCCCCACCTATCATCCAGCCATGAAACACGTTGGGCCAACACGCCGCGAAATAGGCATACGGACCGTGTTCAACATCCTTGGTCCCCTGACTAACCCGGCCCATACGCGCTACCAGGTGCTTGGTGTTGCTGACGGCTCACTGCTAAGCAAAATGGGTGAGGTATTACTACACCTGGGCTGCGAACATGCCCTGATCATTCATGGAGAAGATGGCATCGATGAGGTTTCGTTAAGTGCTCCAACGCGCATATGTGAAGTACGTAGAGGTGAGGAGCTACGCGAGTATACCATCACGCCAGAGGAGGTCGGACTCACCAGTGTGACTGATCACCGCTCATTCCAGGGTGGCGACCCTGTCTACAACGCCAGGATGCTAAAGGACTTACTGGACGGACAGGTGGATAACCCTGCCGCTGATATGCTCTGTCTAAATACAGGGGCTGCGCTACTGGTGAATGAGCGGGTTACGTCATTAGCCGATGGAGTCAAGCTAGCCCGCGCAACGTTACGTGAAAGGAAAGCCGGGCGCAAGCTGGAAGATGTTGCAGCATGTTCGCATGCTTCAAGCAGGTGAAACTATGTTTCTCGAGCGCATTGTTGCCTTGACCAAAACAGACCTGGAGGAGCGCAAACGCTTACTGCCGTTAGAGGAAGTGCAGCGTCTTGCAGTGGCACAACCTACGCCTCGGGACTTATTAGAGGCGCTCCGGCCTGGATCGGAAACAGGAGTTCGCTTGCTTGCCGAGGTCAAGAGAGCCTCACCCTCTAAAGGTATGCTCGCACCGTATCTTGATCCCGTGGAACTGGCTCGCACCTATGAAGCAAATGGGGCCGCAGCCATCTCTGTACTGACTGAGCCACATTTCTTTCTTGGTGCACCGGAGTACCTTGCTGCCATAAAACGTACAGTCAGTGTCCCGGTGCTACGCAAAGACTTTATCATAGACGAGTACCAGGTATTTGAGGCACGAATGTGGGGCGCGGATGCCATCCTGCTCATATGCGCAATACTCGACGATACCCAATTGCGTCACCTGCTCAAAGTAGCTCATGACCTACGCATGCGCTGCCTGGTTGAAGTGCATACTGCTAATGAAGCGCAACGAGCAGTTTCAGCAGGCGCGGTCATTATCGGTGTCAACAGTCGCGATCTTGTGACATTTCAGATGAACCCAAACCTAACACGTGAGTTACGCCCGCTTATTCCTGAGGACCGTGTAGTAGTTGCCGAAAGTGGCATACACAGCGCGGCAGATGCACGCCGCCTGGCTCGTTACGATGTACAGGCCATGCTAGTCGGTGAATCGCTAGTCGTATCGCAGGACATAGCGATCCAGATGCGAACTTTGCTCGAGGGAGCAAATGAAAGCGTGCAGGTGAAAATCTGTGGTTTGCTCACTGTTGAGCAACTACATGCTGCCATCGATGCAGGTGCAGATATGCTCGGCCTGATGTTTTACGAACCAAGTCCACGTTACATTGAGCCGAAAGTAGCACATGAGCTGCTAAAGACGTTCGATGACGGCAGAATTGCTCCCGATATTGTCGGAGTGTTTGTAAACAAGGAAACTAGCTTTGTCAATGATATAGCAGAACAGGTTGGCCTGCACATCGTACAGTTACATGGCAATGAGCCGCCGGAGTTCTGCCTGCAGATTAAGCGGCCTGTTATCAAGGGTCTGCGCCTTAGCAGTACGGCTGACCAGGGCTTGATCGAGTCATATGGGGAACCGAGTTGGCGCATCTTGCTCGATACGCCAACAGCTAAATGGGGCGGAACAGGAGAGACACATGACTGGGATCTTGCAAGGTCAGTAGCCCAACAAACGCCTATACTGCTGGCCGGCGGCTTGACGCCGGAGAATGTAGCGGGGGCTATTCAACAGGTTCGCCCCTGGGGTGTAGATGTAAGCAGTGGCGTCGAGACAAACGGGGTTAAGGACGCGGAAAAGATGCGGGCATTTGTTGAGCAAGCCCGGGGAAAGGATAGAGGGTCTGCAAATACGCCTGCATATCCTCCGCCACCAAATCTTTACAAGTAAAGGCAATGAATATATGCAAACACATAGTAAAAATGCAGCACAAACATATCAGCACAATCTTTATCCTGATGCGCGAGGGCGATTCGGAGCATTCGGAGGAAAATTCGTGCCTGAAAGCCTGATGGTTGCTCTTGCTGAGTTAGAGACGGCCTACGCACAGGCATGTAATGATGCTGAATTTCAGTCAGAACTGCAAGCGCAACTTGTTAGCTTCGTTGGCCGGCCAACAACGCTGCATTATGCTTCACGTTTCTCACAGATGGTAGCAACCGGTGTCAAGGTCTACCTCAAGCGCGAGGACCTGGCACATACCGGAGCACACAAGATCAACAACGCGCTGGGGCAGGGGTTACTGGCAAAACGCATGGGCAAGCGGCGCATCATAGCTGAAACAGGCGCAGGGCAACATGGCGTTGCCACGGCAACTGTCTGTGCAATGCTTGGCCTCGAATGCATCGTTTACATGGGCGAAGAGGATATTCAACGCCAGTCACTTAACGTCTTCCGCATGAAATTGCTGGGGGCTGAGGTCCGTTCCGTTACCAGTGGTAGTCGCACGCTAAAAGATGCTATCAATGAAGCTATCAGGGACTGGGTAACCAATGTCGAGACGACCTTTTACTTGATCGGCTCCGCGGTGGGGCCACATCCTTACCCGCACATCGTACGCGATTTTCAAGCGGTAATCGGCCGAGAGGCACGCGAACAGATACTTTTACAGGAAGGACGCCTGCCCGATATGGTGGTAGCCTGTGTCGGTGGTGGAAGCAACGCCATTGGCATATTTTATCCCTTCGCTGAGGATCCAGAAGTACAACTGATTGGCGTTGAAGCAGGAGGTAGAAGTCTCGAGCCTGGACAGCATGCGGCAACACTGGTGGCTGGCAGGCCGGGCGTGTTACATGGTGCGTTCAGCTATCTCCTCCAGGATACTGACGGGCAAATACTTGGCACTCACAGCATTTCGGCCGGTCTTGACTATCCAGGCGTGGGACCAGAGCACAGCTACCTGAAGGAGACGGGACGTGCTACCTATGTCTCAGCCAACGATGCATGTGCACTGCGTGGTTTGCAGACCCTGAGCCAGAGAGAGGGTATTATCCCTGCGTTGGAGCCTGCACACGCACTAGGCTACCTGCTGGAGATGGGAGAACTGGGTAAAATTCCGCAGGGTTCGCTGATTGTTTTGAACCTGTCAGGGCGCGGTGATAAAGACATGCTCACGGTCGCAAAGGCGTTGGATGTTACGGAAAGCCGAGCGCGAAAGCCCCTGTGATTGATCCAGGGCATGAAGCGCCGTTCCTTGTGCGGGGGAGGCCAGGGGAGCGCACGACGCACGAAGCAGCTTGACAGAGAGGATGCGACCTGCTATGATTGGAATAGACGTTCTAGTTGGAACAACGAGCGAGGCTAATGGGGAACAAGCACGCTGAGGAGCGCAAGCCCTCCAAACCGAAGACGCCGACGTTTCTGCTCGAACTGCCCCTGGTGGCCGAGGCCGGGCAGGCCGCACGCCTAGGCGCCCACCTGGAAGTGGGGCGGCAGTGCTACAACGCCCTGCTCTCCGCCGGGCAGCAGCGCCTGCGCCGCATGCGAGCCGACCCCGCCTGGCAAGCGGCTCGCGCCATCCCCCGCACCCACAAGCAGGAGCGGCGGGCTGCCTTTTCAGCGTTGCGGGAGCGCTACGGCTTTTCTGAGTACGCCTTTCACGACCTGGCGAAAGGGCTGCGCGTCAGCTGGCTGGCCGAGCACCTGGATGCCGTGCTGGCCCAGACGCTGGCCAGTCGTGCCTACCGCGCCCTCAACCGGGTGTGCGTGGGCAAAGCCCGCCGCGTGCGCTTCAAGAGCCGGGGCCGCGGACTTTCCAGCATCGAGAACAAGCGCAACGATACGGGCATGCGCTTTGTGCTGCAGCCCGGAGCCGATGGACGCCCGCAGGGCTACCTGCTGTGGCACGACGAGAAGCTTCGGGCGCTGATCGACTGGGACGACCCGGTGATCGCCCACGGCCTGGCCCACGAGATCAAGTACGCCCGCCTGGTCAGACGTCGTGCCTGCAGCCCACGCGCCCAGGGTGCCGACCGGCAGGGGGAGCGCTACTTCGTGCAACTGGTGCTCAAAGGTCTGCCCCATCACAAGCCGAAGCACACTGTAGGCACGGACACCGTGGGCCTGGACCTGGGACCGCAAAGTCTCGCCATCGTGCCACGGCAGGCCGAGGCGCGCCTCGTGCCGCTGTGTGCCGAGCTACGACCCGATGCGCGGACTATCCGGCGGCTGCAGCGCAAGATGGATCGACAGCTTCGCGCCGCCAATCCTGAGCACTACGACGAGCGGGGCCGGCCCAAGAAGCGCGGCAAAGGCGCTCCCCGCTGGAAGCAGAGCCGAAACTACGAGAAGACCAGACGCCGCAAGGCGGCCCGCGAGCGCAGGCTGGCCGCCCACCGCAGGAGTTTGCATGGCCGGCTTGTGCACCAGATCGTGCGGACCGGCAACACGATCATCACCGAAAAGCTTTCCTACCGAGGCTGGCAGAAACGCTACGGCAGAAGCGTGGGACTGCGTGCCCCAGGGATGCTCATCGACCATCTCAGACGCACCGTTGTAAGCACGGGCGGCACCCTGCACGAAGTTCCCACCCGTTCCACCAAGTTGTCGCAGTATTGTCACGGCTGCGGGAGGTTCGTTCCCAAGCTGCTCTCACAGCGCTGGCACCACTGCGCCTGCGGCATCGGGCCGGTACAGCGCGACCTGTACTCCGCATTTCTGGCAGCCTATCTCGATCCAGTAGATCCCATCCCCTCGTGTGCCCGGTATGTCGTTCCCTGGGAAGGTGCGGAGGCGCGCCTGGTGGCAGCACACGAACGAGTCAAAGAACGCGCGAAAGAGGGGCAGGTCATGCCCCGAAGCATGGGCATCCCCCGTGCCCGAGCGCGTCTGCCCGAAAGTCCGAGCGAAGCGACACAAGAGCTGCTTTTTCTCTCCAGCAGAGGGAAGGTGGAAGCGTGGAAGCACCGCTCAGAACCCCCCGCGCTTGAGCCGGGGGAGTCGTCAGGTTGTAGGAGTTAAAGATGTCAGTTTTCCGATACCACCCCGATATTGTGGCTCGCTATCCTAACGTTGTTGGCGGTGTAATGCTGGCGCGAGGCATGACTAATGGCCCGGCACCGGAAGATTTGCAAGCAGCTTTCCGGGCTGAACAGCAGGCCACCTTGCGACGCATCGGGGATACTCCTTTAAGTCAGATCGAATCACTGGCTGCGTGGCGCAGTGTTTTCCGCAGTTTTGATGTAGACCCAACACAGTACCGTAGTGCCGCCGAAGCCCTGCTGCGCCGTCTGACCAAAAAAGGGGATATTCCGAGTATCAATATGCTGGTTGACCTGGGCAACCTGGTCAGTATTCGCTATGCATTACCCGTTGCGGTGTTTGATACCCGTGCTTTGCAAGGAGCAGTCACAGTACATTTCGCCGACGGATCAGAACGGTATACAACGTTGGGCCAGGATGAAGTGGAACATCCAGAGCCAGGCGAAGTAGTTTTTTCTGATGAAACGAAGCTGGTAATTGCACGGCGCTGGTGTTGGCGACAAAGCGACCAAAGCGCGGCACAGGAGGATACCACGCAGGCGATTATCACTGTTGAAGCACATCATGCCGAAGGTCAGAAAGATATTGACGCTGCACTCAAGGACTTACTGGCGTTACTGCATGCCTTTGCCGGTGGGAGCTTTATTGCGGGAAGGCTTGATGCCACGAATCCAGCAATCTCAGAATGAAAGCAACGGTCGAATATATAGGGGGATACCATGGAACTAAGCTCTACAACTCCGGCACCTGCTACACGGATTACCCGGGCTTTTGAGCAAGCGCGTCGAGAGGGCCGCGGTGTACTCATACCTTACTTCATGTGTGGCTACCCGTCGGCGACACAAAGCATTGAACTCGTGCTGGCGGGGGCACAGGGAGGGGCCGACATCATCGAACTAGGAATGCCTTTCAGCGACCCACTTGCCGACGGAGCTACGATCCAGCATGCCGGGCAGGTCGCACTCGAACGCGGCATGACCATCGATGGCTGTATGGAGATCGCCCGGCAGATCTCGACCAGGAGCACTATTCCCTTACTACTGATGGGTTACTACAATCCGGTGCTGGCGTACGGTATCGAACGCTTTTGCCAGACAGCCGCAGCCACTGGAGTGTGTGGTCTGATCATCCCGGATCTACCTCCAGATGAAGCAACCCCGTTACTGGATGCTGCGCAAAAAGAAGGCTTATCGCTCAACTTCCTTGTACCGCCTACTACGCCCGGCGAACGTATTGAGCGCATCGTCGAGATATCAGCCACTGGTCCGGGAAATTTCATCTATTGTGTCGCGCTGAGTGGTGTTACGGGCGCTCGCGCGACGATTCCTCCACACTTACGCAATTTTATTCAACGAGTTCATGGCTATACGAAAGACTATCACCTGCCCCTTGTAGTGGGGTTTGGGCTTTCGACACCTGAACATATTGCCGAGGTGACCAGTTACGCGGATGGCGCGGTCGTCGGGAGCGCGATTGTCAAGTTGATAGAGGAACATAAAGGAAGCGAACAGATTGAGGCGGTAAAACGATACATACAGAGTCTACGGCAGGCATGATGACTTCGTTTTTGCTTTCTGTCTTCAACTGCTGCTTGAATACACGCCTCAGGCAATAGCTGCTAATCTCTGTGCACTCCTACCCGTGCAATGATGTACGGAAGTAAGCCATCTGTGTTGGAGCTTCCTCGACTCCAACCATAATGGTATGCAGATTCGCGGTGTTATATGCAGCAAGCCCTGTATGCAGCTCACTGCAGATATACTCTGCCAGCCGCTCAGCCGTGGAATTATCAATTGGCAGCTCGACAACATCAGCGCGAGGAAAGATGTAGCGTTTTTCGCCAAAGCGCACTTCCCACGCCTCCGGAAGTTCCTTTAGTTCGAGATGAGGGTTGTGCATTGGCAACAAAAAACGATGATTGAGCCGTTGGCAAATCTCCCTGGTAAGCTGTTTCAATACGGTAAAATCAAAGACCAATTTATCGTCGTTCAGTGTGCCTTCGATCTCGACCAGCACACCATAGTTGTGCCCATGCAGGCGTTCACATTTGCCGCCGTAGGTGATGAAGTGGGCTGCGCTGAATCTCAAGTTGCCGCCCTCTACCTTCACCTTACGCATTATCTGTTCGCTTCCCATATATAGACTCCCAGTGAGGTATAGTGAAAAGCTTTCATTTTTTGTCACTAGCTCTCACAAAATGTAACCATCTCTTGCAAGATACGAGCACATAGAGTATTCTCTATGTATGAAGTTGTCAAGCTACGCCAAGAAACTCGGGCTTCATTATAACACCGCCTGGCGCATGTGGAAACGAGGCCAAATTCCCAGCTACCAACTGCCCACCGGCACGGTGATCATCGATCTGCCGGAGCAGAGGCCTCTTGCCTCACTACCGAAACAGCCATACGTCGCCGTCTACGCGCGTGTGTCGAGCAGTGAGAATAAAAAGAACCTCGACATGCAAGCCGAGCGACTGATCAGTTGGTGCAACGCCCAGGGCTGATCCGTCTCCAAGGTCGTTAAGGAATGTGGCTCTGGGATCAACGATCAGCGTCCCAAGTTCTTGGCGCTGCTGGCTGACTCCAAGGTCACAAGACTTGTCGTCGAACACAAGGATCGGGCCTCTCGCTTTGGGGTCGCCTACATCCAAACGCTGTTGGCAATGCAAGGACGAGAACTCGTGTGAGTCGAAAACCAGAGAAAGAAGCTTCGCAGGACAAGAAGAAGCACAAACGTAAAAAGAAGACGAAGCACACCATCACCCGGGCGGTGACTCATATCCGCCTTCTTGAAGCCAATCCGGGGAAGCTTCTTGCGCTTGATCAGCTCGCGGTGGAGTATCAGGCGCTCTGCCAGCAGTACGTCACGCTGTTTACGACCGAGGCGGAACCCAACAAGTACGCTGATCCAGTGTGTGAGACGCCGCTCTCGGAGCGCTGGCAGCGTGTCGCCATTCAACAGGCAGCAGGCATTGCCCAGTCGTGGCGCACTAATCGCGCCAACGCCTATCAGGCCTATCTTGAAGACCTGGCTGACTATGCGGAAAACCAGGCCAGTCCGCATCCTGAGCCTTCGCGAAAAGCACCGACCTGGCAGGAATGGAACACCCCGATCCTGCGCGTCCCCTGCATCCAGGCCAACGTCAATGTGGTGGTGCTTGAACCCTCACAAGACTCGACCTTTGACTGCTGGCTGCGCATCTCGACCTTGGAGAAGGGAAATCCCCTCCGCGTCCCCGTCAAACTGGCTTCCTATCACAAAAAGGCCCTCTCTGGGCGCACCATGAATACCTCGACGACGCTCCAGAAGCGCAAAGGGGTCTGGTGGCTGACCCTCTCGTTTGATGAGGACGTTCCTCTTCAGACGGAGCAGCAGGCACCGCGCGTCGGAGTGGACGTCGGGATTGCCAATTTCATTACGACCTCGACAGGAAAGCACTATGGTACGTTCCACGGCGATCTGGCGAAGCGGCACAAGCGCGATCGCGAAAAGCGTCGCCGCAAGGCAAAACTGCGCGCCTGTCTGGAAAAGAAGGGAGTTGTAAAGGACAAGCTGCCTTCCACCAGTAGCGCGGCCGGGCAGCGCCTGGGGCGGTATGTGAGGCAAGAGATCAATCGAGCGATCAAGCTGATGCTGGCTGACCACCCGACTGCGCGCATCGTCTACGAAGATCTCAACGTGGCTTCGATGCGCTTCAAGGCACGTGCGATGAATGCCTACCTGTACGCTTCCAATCTCGGGCACATCCCCAAGCAGTTGGCTTGGGCGACTGCTCAGCGTGGGATGGCAGCACACACGGTGAAAGCTGCCTATTCCTCGCAGGAATGCCAGCGGTGTCATCACGTCGATCGAGCCAATCGGCCAGACCAGCAGACATTCTGCTGTGTTGTCTGTGGCCATCGAGACCATGCCGATCACAACGCTTCCCTGAATCTGGCCCAGCGACTGCATGACATGGAATTGGCCGCCTGTAAAAACAAAGCTGAAGTCAAAGCCTTATTGCGAGAGCGGCATGACGCTTGGAAGAAGAAAAACGGGGCATTTGTAGTATGTCCTCCCGTCCAGCTGGGTCTCTGGGACCACTTAGAGACTTCAACGGACGTAGGTTAACGAAACCATGCCAAATGCACTATTTGGTTGTGGCGTAGGCAACTATTATTCATGTTCAACAACAGCATATCATTGGTCCGTAAGAGAAACAAGGTATGCCCTGTTTCTCTCGACTTGCGAAAAGTCTTGTTGTGACATTTATTGAGGTTGGTAAGCGTTATAGGCCCATGGTACAATTTTGCCAGGAATCTCCCCAGGTGCGGCTGCGCAGGAAAAAGAGGCATTTTTTCGCAGGATCCGCATTCCAATCCATCCTTGTGGCCGTTATTATAATTACTTGATTGCCGAGTTTGTTATTGCATGGATAGCAAAGAGGACAGTGAAAAAAGCTGTTGATGGCGTATGCTATACTATAGCATGTGCCAGCAGGAGCCTTTCCTGCACCATCTAATGAAGAAGGAGACAAGAATGACAGTTGCAGAGACCTTCGAAGCAATGCTCAGC
>Ga0070697_100004715_pt1 | contig 10449 bp, 6 predicted proteins | sample KBSK1501metaG_FD_65475 | JGI IMG/M metagenome (GOLD analysis project Ga0070697, IMG submission 65475) | Corn, switchgrass and miscanthus rhizosphere microbial communities from Kellogg Biological Station, Michigan, USA - KBS K1-50-1 metaG | ecosystem: Host-associated > Plants > Roots >... | reverse complement strand
CACCGTGATCTCGATGGACTTCATCCGGGCAAGGGGCTCGAGTCTGCCGATCGCGGCCCGGACGACCTCGCCCAGATCGACCTTCGTCCGCGCGAGCTTCAGCGCGCCAGCTTCCATCCGGAAGAGGTCGAGGGTGCGCTCGACCGTCTTGCTCAGCCGGGACGCATGCGCGGAGATGGCGTCCAAGTGGCTGTCGGCTTCTGGCTTGAGCCTGGCCAGATCGGCATGCAGCACGATCGCCTGCAGCGGAGAGCGGAATTCATGGGCCATCTGGGCGAGCAGCTCGCCCTTGCGGCGCAGGTCCTCGATCAACCGCGCGTTGTCCAGCGCTGAACCGGCCAGGGCGGCGAAGGCGCTCAAGAGTCCCAGGTCCTTCTCCGAGAGCAGCGATCCCACGCGGCGCGAGTCGACGTAGAGGAGCCCGAGCTGCCGTCCACCCGACCGGATGGGCGCGCAGAGGACGGAGCGCAGCCCGAGATCGAGGACGCTCCGGCGGGTGCTCAGGTCCTCGGAGCCGACGATGTCGGCGACCGCCAGCATCTCGCCGGTCCGCAGCACGCGATCGGCGACCGTGCGGGAGATGCGCAACGTCGCCCCGGCCGCGGCGCCGCGCACCGCCGCCACCCGCGGCTCGGCGCCCGCGTCGTTGAGCAGGATGAAGCCGCGGTCGGCCCCGGTGAGGAGCAGGGCCTCGTCGAGGGCGTTTTCCAGGACGGCTTGCGGATCGCCCGAACCGGCGAGCCGCTGGGCCGCCTGCGTGAGCGCCTCCACGTGGGAGAACGACTTGCGCTGGAGCGCCTCCACGTCTTTCTCGATCCGCTCCACCTCCTGCAGATCGGGCGCCGCGCCCAGCCGCTCGAACACGACGCGGGCGCGGCGGAGCGAGGCGGTCGCATTCACCAGATCGCCGCGATCCAGCTCGAGCAGACAAGCCACGCAGTCAGCGCGGGCCATCTCCAGCTTCGCGCCCGCGCGCGCGAGCGGCTCCCGCGCCTTGCGCAGCGATTCCAGGGCGGCAGCGCCTTCTCCGCGGGCACGGGCGGCGAGGGCGAGGATCCGCCAGAGGTTGCCCTGCTCGAGGAGGTTGCCCGACTCGACCGCCAGCGGCAGCGTCTCGGAGGCGCGGGCGCTGGCGGCGGCGGGATCCCGCAGCAACAGATCGAGCTCGGCCAGCCGGCGCTCGGTCTCCACCGCTTCGTCGCGGGCGCCGATGCGGCGCGCGATCTCCAGCGTCTGCCGGTACAGCGCGCGGGCCCCCGCGGCGTCGCCCTCGCGGGCTGCGATCTCGCCCAGGTTGCCGCAGAGCATCGCCTCGATCCGCGCGTAGCCGGTCGCGCAGCGGAGCTTGGTGAGCGCGCGGGTGAGCAGTTCCTTCGCCCGGGGGGAATCGCCGCGCTCCCGGTAGAGGAACGCCAGGTTGTTCAGGTTGAGCAGCTCCTCTTCCAGGGTCTGGCCGCTCTTCCCCGTCAGCTTTTCCCAGGCGTCGAGAGCGCCGTCCCAGTCGCCCGAGAGATAGCGGGCGACGCCGAGATTGATCCAGGCCAGCGCCTCCTGGCGCTCGTCGCCCAGCGCGCGGTAGAGCTCGAGCGCGCGGGCGGTCTCCCTGGCGGATCGGTCGTAGCTGGCCAGCAGCTTGTACGCGGTGCCCAGCCCGGCGAGAGCGTCGGCCTCGGCCCGCCGATCTCCCCTTCCGCGCGCGATCGACACCGCCGCCCTCTCTTCGGCGACGGCCCGCTTCCCCTCGCCCCGATGCCAGGCGCAGGTGCCGAGGAGGTGGTGCAACCGGGTGGCGGATTCGCTGTCGCGACGCTCGCGCGCGAGCGGAAGGGCCGCGGTCGCCAGCTCCTCGGCCCGCGCATAGTCGCCGCGCATCGCCTGCGCGCGCGCCTCGACGGTGGTTACCGCGAGAACGTCGGCCCCTCCGGCGCGGGCGAAGGAGAGAGCTTCCAGCACCTGGTCGAACCGGCCCTCCTGCCAGCGGGCCTTGGCCACCTTCTGCCAGAGCCGGCCCGGATCGCCGCCCCGCGCGAGCGCGTGCCCGTAACCGCGCCGTGCGGCCTTGGGCTGTCCGGCGAGCGCCAGGCAATCGGCGGCGCGCTCGCACAGCAGCGCCGCCCGCGGGCTGCGGAACGGATGCCGGAGACCCGCGCACGCGATCTGGTACAAGCGCGCCGCGTCGATCGGGACACCCGCGCGCAGCCGTTCGCGCGCGGCGGAGATTGCCGCGCGCAGCTTCCCTCGAGCATTTGCCCGGAAGAGGCGGCCGGCCCGCACCGCGAGATCGCGCGTCAGGCGGGCGGCGCGCAGGTGCATCTGCTTGCGAAGGGATGCCGGGAGGGCGCGCTCCGCGGCCCGCAACACGGCCAACTGGGAGAAGCTGAGACCGGCGCGCTCGGCGACCTGCAGCCCCTCCGCGACGACCCGGGTCTCGTCCCCCGCCAGCGAGTTGGACTCGACGACTTCCCAGAGGACTGCGGCGACGCCCAGAGCGGTGCGCTGCGCTTCCGGCAGGGCTTGCACTGCCATCCGCGCGGCGTGCGCGGCCGCGCGAGGGACGCAGCCGGCGAAATCCGCGCCGGCGGAGAGGAGGTCCAGCTCCCAACGGCCGCGCCGCCGGACGAGGAGCTCGCGGCGGGCGAGATCGCGGATGGCCGCCTCGAGGTTGCCGGGATGACCCGACGTTTCGCGAACCAGGCGGTCTGCCAGCCCTTCCGCCCAGCTCCGTGCCCCGATCGCTTCCATCAGCTTGGCCCTGCCCAACGCAGGTGGAAGCGCGCGCAGCTCCACGCGCTCGAACGCCGGATCGAGCTGCTGCGAAGACGCGGCGATCACCAGGAGGGGCTTCTCTTTCCACACCGGATCCCGGACGAGCGCGAGCAGCAGGGCCCGCAGCCAGTCCTGTCCGAGGTCGGCGTCGTCGACCACGAGCGCGAGCGGATGCTGGCCGGCGGCCGCCGCCAGCCTTTCCCGTGCCGCGCCGACCGACGGCTCGAAGGAGACGCCGATGCCGAGGAGGACGCCGAGCCAGCGGTAGAGCTCGGCCAGGCCTTCTCCCCGCGCCAGGAAGAGCGCGCGCAAGCCCGTGAGCTCGGCGGCCACGGCTGCCGCGCGCAGCAGCCGTGTTCTCCCCGAGCCGGGCGCTCCCGCGATCAGGAGTTGCGAGCCGGCGCCGCCCGCCGCGCGGCGGGTGGCGGCCTCGATGCGCGCGAGCTCCGATTCGCGGCCGTGGAGCTGGCCCAGGCCGATCCGATCGGGCGCCAGACCATCGCCCTCGACGTCGAGCGTGAGGCCGGTGGCCGCGGCGAGCGCTTCGATGACCTCGTCGGTCTGCGCGTAGCGCGAGCGGGGCTCCCGGGCGAGGAGCTTGGCGAGCACCGCTTGCACGCCGGCCGTGGCCCGCGCGGGAGGGACGGTATCGAAATGAGCGCGGATCACCTCGGCCGGGGTCCGTGCCGCGAACGGGCTCGCGCCGGAAAGGAGCTCGTGCAGCATCACGCCCAGCGAGTACAGATCCGCTGCCGTATCGGGGGCCGCCCCCTCCAGTACTTCGGGCGCCGCGTATTCGAGGCTGCCCCGGGCGGCGGGCTCGACTCCCGCCAGACCAAGGTCGACCAGGAGCGCCCTGCGGGTCCCGCCGGTACCGGCCAGCACCGCGTTCTGCGGCTTGACGTCGCCGTGCACGATGCCCAGCCGGTGCAGGTAGCCGAGGGCGCGAGCGATCTCCGCGACGTGCCGCACGACCACGGGCTCGGCGCGGCCGCGCAGCGCCGTCAGGTCCTCGTCTCCGTATTCGAAGGCGAGAGATGCGCTTCCCGGCGCCCGCCAGAGCGACAGCGCGCGCGCGAGATGCGGATGCAGGAGCGACGCGCTCCGCCGGTATTCGGCGGCGAGCCGGGACGCCGGACCCATCTTCAGGGCCACTTCCTTGTCGGTGAAAAGATCGACGGCGAGGTACACGGAGCCTTCCGCTCCGGAACCGCGGGGCGCGAGCACCCGGTATCGTCCGCCGACCAGCTGGGGCACCTCGGTCGATGACGGTGCGGGGAGAAGCTGCGGCCGTTCGACGATCCGGGGGAACCCTTGCATACGTGCCAACTCCTGCGAGACAGGGGACTTTGACATCCCGATCGGGGCCGGTAAACAAGCGCGCGTGCTCCGAGTACTGGATTTGTCCGTGCGCTTTCAAACCCCGGAGGGTTCGCCCGCTCCGGTGCGCCGCGTTTCGTTCAATCTTCAACGCGGCGAGTCGCTCGGTCTGATCGGAGAATCCGGCAGCGGGAAGACGACGGTGGCGCTCTCGCTGCTGCGGCTTCTGCCGCGCACGGCGCAGATTTCCGGCCGCATCGAATTGGGGGGAGAGAACCTGCTCGGGTTGAGCGAGGGCGAGCTCACGCGAAGGCGCGGGGCCCGCATCGCGATGGTGTTCCACGATCCGCTGGCGGCCCTCAACCCGGTGCTGCGCATCGGTACGCAGATCGCGGAGACCGTCCGCGCTCATCGATCCGCGAGTCGCAAGGATTCCTGGGCCGCTGCGCTCGGCCTGCTCCGGCGCGTCGGCCTTGCCGAGGAGGTTGCCCGCGGGTACCCGCACCAGCTCTCGGGCGGAATGCGCCAGCGGGCGCTGATCGCGACGGCGCTCGCCTGCGGTCCGGCGGTGCTGGTGGCGGACGAACCGACCAGCGCGCTGGACCCCGTCGCGCAGGGTGGAATCGTCGAGCTGCTTCGCCAGCTGCGGGACGAGGGCGTGGCGCTGCTGCTGGCGACGCACGATCTCGGATTGGCCGCGCGCCTCTGCGATCGGATCGCCGTGTTGTACGCGGGCCGGATCGTGGAGCGCGGGACCACCGCGGAGGTGCTGGCGAGGCCGCGCCATCCCTATACGATGGGGCTGCTGCGAAGCCTTCCTCCTCCGCTCGGCAGCTCGAGCGACGCGCGCCTTCAACCCGTGGCGGGCTCGGTTCCCCCTCCCTGGGCAACCTTTTCGGGATGCCGCTTCCGCGACCGCTGCCCTCGAGCTGGGGACGATTGCGCGCCGAGGGAGCCCGAGCTCGTCGAGGACGCCGGCGGCGAAGTGGCCTGTTTCCACCCCCTGGAGGCGCGGTGAGCGCGGCGCTCCTCGAGGTGGAGGACCTTTGCGTGGACCGCGGCGGCGTGCGGGTCCTCGACGGGGTTTCGTTTGCGCTCCAACCGGGCGAGACGCTGGGCATCGTCGGAGAGAGCGGGTCGGGGAAATCGACGCTGGCGCGCGCCGTCCTCCGGCTGCTCGAGGCGGCGCGGGGACGCGTCCGCTGGCGCGGCCGGGACCTGCTCGCGATTCCGGAGCGCGAGCTGCGCGCGATGCGGCGAGAGATGCAGATGGTCTTCCAGGATCCTGCCAGCTCGCTCGACCCGCGGATGACCGTCGCCGCGAGCGTCGCGGAGCCTCTCGCCATCCATGGTCTGGCGCACCGGGCCACCCTGGCCGCGAGAGTGGCCGGGCGCCTCCAACAGGTCGAGCTCGGTCCGGAGCTTCTCCATCGCTACCCGCACGAGCTGTCCGGGGGTCAGGCCCAGCGCGTCGCCCTGGCGCGCGCTCTGGCCACCGGCCCGTCGCTGCTGGTGGCCGACGAAGCGCTCAGCGCGCTGGACGTGTCGCTGCAGGCGCAGATGGTGAATCTGCTGCGGGATCTGCGCGCGACGCTCTCCATCGCATGCCTGTACATCTCGCACGATCTGCGGATGGCCGCGTACTTCTGTGACCGGATCGCGGTCCTCTCGCGAGGAAGGATCGTCGAGATCTCAGACCCCGCGACCCTCGTTCGCGATCCTCGCCATGCCGCGACGCGCGCGCTGATCGCCGCCGCGAGCTCGTCAACGTTGACGTCGACGTGATCGTGGACGGCGCCGGCGGCGTAGCCGTGAACGCGGGTCAGGGAGAGGCCGCCGACGTCTTCCCGTTTGGGACGGCGGGTTTGACGGACACGGGGCCCAGGTTCAGTTTTTTCAGGGCTTCCTTGCTCTGGGCCACCGGGCCGACGATCACCACGGGCCAGCGGGAAGGAGTGATCCAGCGGGTGGCCACGCGCTTCACGTCCGCCCGCGAGACCTTGCCCACCCTGGCAGCGAAGGTCCGGTAGTAGTCCAGTGGAAGGCCCAACGAGACCAGGTTCGCCATCGCGCCGGACACGGCGTCGTTGGTTTCCAGGGCCGCCGGCAGGCCGCGGACCAGCGCCTCTTTCGCCGCCGCCAGCTCGACCGGGGTGACGTCGCCGTTCGAGAACCTCTGCAGCTCGTTCTCGTACTCCGCCACCGCCTCGACGGTGTTCTGCGAGACGATCCCGCCCCGGGCCAGGAAGCTGCCGGTCCGCCGCAGGAGCGAGACCGAGGAGCCGACGCCATAGCTATACCCGTGCTTCTCGCGCAGGTTCATGTTCAGGCGGCTGGTGAAGAGGCCTCCCAACGTCATGTTGGCCACCCGCATCGGGATCGCGTCCGGGTCGGTCGCCTTGAAGAGATGGCCGACGACCCAGACCTGCGACTGCGTGGTCCCGGGCTTCTCCAGCGCCACGATCTCGCGGCGCGCCAGCCTGGGAAACGGCTTCAGCGGCGTCTTCGGGAGCGGCTTCGCCTTCCAGGAGCCGAGCTTCTGCTCCAGCAGCCGGACGATCTCCGCCGCGCTGACGTCGCCCGCGACGGAGATCACCGCGTCGTTCGGGACCCAGTACCGCGCATGGAAGGCGGCGAGATCGGCCGGCGTGATCGACGCGATCGACTGCGGCGTCCCTCCCGCCGGCTGTCCCCACGGGTGGTCCGGGCCATAGAGGATCTTCGCGGCCTGATCCGCCGCGAGCGCGCCCGTATTCGCCTTCTTCTGCTCCAGGGCGGTGAGCTTGAGGACGCGCACGCGCTCCACGTCCTCGGGCCGGAACGCCGGGTTCTGCACCACGTCCGCCATCAGCTCCAGCGCCTTGGGGAGCGTCTCGGTCAGGCAGTTCAAGTGCACGTTGGCGGTCTCCAGCGAAGCGCCGGCGCCGAGGTGCGCGGCGAGGTCCTCGATCTCCTCCGCGAGCTTCTCTGCCGGCCGCGACTTCGTGCCCTCGTCGACCGTGTCCGCCACGAACTCGGCGAGGCCGGCCTTCCCCGGCAGGTCCGCGTCGACGCCGTGGAGGAACCGGACGTCGATGGCCACCAGAGGTAGCGCGTGGTTCTCCACGATCAGCACACGCGCGCCGTTCTTCAGCTTCCGCTGCACCGGCACCGACGGTTCGAATCGCGCCTGACGCGCGAGAGGCCGAGGCGGCTCGGCGCGGAACGGCGCGTCCGGCATCAGCGGGGCCGGGGCGATCTGCGCCGTCTGCGCCGCGGGCGGTGTCACCACCGACGACTCGTCCTTGGGCGGCGTCTCCTTGCCGACCTGCGTGGAGACGCCTGCGTCCGCCTGCGGCGGCGCTCCCGCAACCGGTCCCGGGGCGACGGGCGCGACCGGCGTCTCGGCGGGCGGCGCCCCCTGTTCCGCCGCCGTCTTCGTCTGCTGCCGCGAACCCGAGCACGCCGTCGCCAGCAGGAGCGCGACCAGGATGCGCCTCATCGCCGCTCTCCTTCCACGCTGGCCGTCTTCTGCGCCGGAACCACGTCGAGCTCGATCCGCTCGACCGGCGCCAGGAACTGCTTGGCGAAGGACTGCACGGCCCGCGGGGTGACCGCCCGGTACCGGGCGATGTCCTTGGGCAGGTACCCGGGGTCTCCGAGGAAGATCTGGTAGTTGTTGAGCAAGTCCGCCTTGCCGCCAAACCCGCCGATGCGCTCCACCGTGCGCAGGCGGCCCGCGATGATGTTGCGCTGGGCGCGCTCGACTTCCTGGGCCGTGGGTCCTTGCTGCTGCATCTGCCCCAGGATGTCGGAGACCACCGGCCGGATCTCGTCGAGCGTGTGGCCGCGCGCGGCGGTGATGGTGATCTGGAACCAGCCGCCGAGGCCCAGCGTCACGTTGCTCGCGTTCACGCCGGAGGCGAGCTGCTTCTCGAACACGAGCGCCTTGTACAGCCGCGACGTCTTGCCCGACCCGAGCACGTCGCCGAGCACGTCGCCCGGAGGCTCCTCGTCCGTGTATTGGCGCACGCCCTTCCAGGCGAGGATCAACCGGGGCACCTCGGCGAGCTTGTCCTCGAGGGTCTCCTTGACCATGCGCCCGAGGGCCGGCTGCGGCACGTCGGCGGGCTTCGCATCCGGACCGCGGGGGATGGAACCGAAATACTTCTCCACCAGCTCCCTCGCCACCTTGGGATCGAAGTCGCCGACGATCGCCAGCGAAGCGTTCTGCGGTCCGTACCAGGTGCGGAAGAACTGCCGGACGTCGTCTACCGAGGCGGCCTGGATGTCCGCGATGTCCCCGATCACGCATTCGTAATAGGGATGCGGCTTGGGGAACAGCAGGTCGCAGATGCGCAGCCCCGACGTCCCGTACGGCCGGTTGTCGTAGTTCTGCCGCTTCTCGTTGGAGACCACGTCGCGCTGCACCTTGAGCTTCTTCTCGTCCAGGGTGTCGAGCAGGTAGCCCATGCGGTCCGACTCCACCCAGAGGGCCACCGCGAGTTGGTTGGCGGGCACCACCTCGAAGTAGTTGGTCCGGTCGAAGTTCGTGGTCCCGTTGAGGCCCGAGGCGCCCACCGCTTCCAGCACCTGGATGGGCGAGGGCTGCACGTGCTTGGAGCCGGAAAACATCATGTGCTCGAACAAGTGCGCGAATCCGCTGCGGCCCGGCGTCTGGTTGGCCGCGCCGACGTGGTACCAGATGTCGACGGCGATCTGCGGCAGGCGGTGGTCCTCGCTGAGGATCACCGTCAGGCCGTTCGGGAGCTGGTACTTCTGGAATCTGATCTCGGGGTCCGACGCGCGCGCGGCGAACGCGAGCGCGAGGGACAACATCGTTGCAATCCGGCGCATCTGTATCCTCCGTCGGCCCGGCACGGCTCCTACTCCCGGTTCCGAGGGGTCGCAAGGCGAGAATTCGCGTACTGCGGATCGCCGGTGACCTCCTCGCCGAGCCAGGCGGGGCGGTCGAAGCGCTCCCGTTCGTCGGAGAGCTCGATCTCCGCGAGCCAGAGATCGCGCTCGCGGAAGTGATCGAGCTCGAATCGGCCCAGCTTCCGTCGCACCTTGCGCAAGCTGCGGCCGCAGAGACCGAGCAGCGCCTCTGCGTCTTCGTCCGGGATGGGGTAGTTGAACTCCGGCCGCGACAGCGTGCCCTTGCCCTTGATGGTGAGCTCGGCGTGTCGGGTGCCCTCGCGCCCGGTGACGAGCCGGACCCGCACCGTCGGGTCAACGCTCAGGTATCCCTGCTCGAGCTCATCTCCCTCCGGCAGCTCCCGGGGCAGGTGCTCCTTGCGCACGAGGAACTTGCGTTCGATCTCCAAGCCCATGGTCACCTCGGATCACCAGTGCTGCTTCAACCACCGCTTCGCGTCCTCGATTTCCTCCAAGGTGACCATGTGCGGCATGGGATATTCATGCCACTCGACTTCCATGCCCAGCGCGGTGAGCTCGTCGCGCAGCTTGCTGGCCAGTGTGATGGGGATCAGCGGGTCCTCGGTCCCGTGCGCGGCGAACACGGGAAAGCCGCGCAGCTTCTCCGCGGGCGCGTGGTCGCGGTCCTCCAGCGCCCGGACCACCCCTGAGAGCGAGAGCACGCCGGCCACCAGATCCGGCCGGAGGAGCGCGACGCCGAGGGCGATCCCGGCCCCCTGGCTGAACCCGAGCAGGAACGGCTTCGGAGATTCCGCGGCGATCTCCTCGACGGCGGCGAGGACCGCGCGCACCGCGGCGCGCGCCTCGTCGGGATCGAAGGAGATGCGCCCGCGCACGTCCTGGGAGAGGTTGAACCAGGCCCGCATGGGCCCGCCCAGCGCGATGGGCCCCTGCAAGGAGAGGACCCGGAAGCGCGGATCCAGCTCGTGACCCAGGGGGAGCAGGTCGTGCTCGTCGGCGCCGTACCCGTGCAGGACCACCAGCGTGCGCGAGGGTCCCGGCGTGCGGGGCGGCAGCTCGATGGCGTTGAGCTTCACGGCGCCCGCTATCCCGCGGCCGCCTGCCGATCGGGCGATCCCGGCGCGGGCCGGACATCCACGCTGCGGCCCGAGAGCGAGGCGACCAGCAGCGCGAGATCCACCGGCTCCACCGGCTTGCTGACGTGGGCCTGGAACCCGGCCTCCAGCGCGCGCCGCTGATCCTCGGGCGCGGCGTACGCGGTCAGGGCCGCCGCCCGGATCCCGGAATCGATCTCGTGCACGCGGCGGATGAGCGTGTATCCGTCCTCGCCGGGCAGTCCGATGTCCGAGATGAGCACGTCCGGGCGCCGCTCGCGTACCCTGGCGATCGCGTCTTCCACCGTGCTGACGCTGCGGACCTCCGCGCCGCACCGGGTCAGGACGGCCGTCACCAGCTCGCGCGCGTCCGCCTCGTCGTCGACGACGA
>Ga0070697_100004714_pt1 | contig 10449 bp, 8 predicted proteins | sample KBSK1501metaG_FD_65475 | JGI IMG/M metagenome (GOLD analysis project Ga0070697, IMG submission 65475) | Corn, switchgrass and miscanthus rhizosphere microbial communities from Kellogg Biological Station, Michigan, USA - KBS K1-50-1 metaG | ecosystem: Host-associated > Plants > Roots >... | reverse complement strand
GCGCCGGTTTTTGCCGAATAGCAAATGATCGCGTCAGTCTGATATGCGTCGCTCAGCTCGCGCAACTTGCGGCGCAACTGATTGGCTGAGAGCTTGTCCGACTTGGTCGCCACCACGATGAAGTCTCTTTCCGCTCGCCGAAGAAACTCCACCAAGCTGTGGTCGCTCGCTTGCGCGGGAATGTTCACATCCACCAGCACCACGCAAAGCGCCAGAGTTTTTCGCTCCATCAGATATGGATCGATGAACTTGCCCCAACCCTCGCTTACCTCCCGTGAAAGCCGTGCGTATCCGTAACCCGGCAAATCGACCAGCAACAGGTCTGGGGCGGGCTGTTTCGGCTTCCAGCGAACCGGAAAGAAATTGATTGTGCGAGTGCGCCCGGGAGTGGAGCTTACGTGCGCGATTCTTGAGCCCACCAGCGAGTTCAGCAGGCTCGATTTGCCAACATTGGAGCGGCCAATAAAGGCGACTTCGGGTGGACCTGGGGAAGGGAACTGTTCAGCGGCTGCCGCGGAGGTGAGGAACTCGACGTGAGGTTTCACACTTGCGCCAACAGCCCCAAGCTACGCTCAGAGGTCAAGAATCTCTCCCTGTGAGATGGGAGTAGTGTGCGACCTGGAAAGCGTAGAAGCTGAGGCTACTACTGCCTCGCCGTGGGCTGCTCGGGAGTTTGGCCCACTGCCGGCAGCGGCGCCTCGAGCTCGGCGGCTGGATCAGGCAGCGGGCGCTCAAGAGCCACTTGCAGCACCTGGTCCATGTTGTCCACAAAGTGCAGCTTCATGGCATTGCGCAGGTTCTCCGGCACATCTGCCAAATCCTTTTCGTTTTCCTTAGGCAGAATGACTTCGAAGATTCCAGCGCGGTGCGCGGCCAGCAATTTTTCTTTCAGCCCGCCGATGCACAGCACCTTGCCGCGCAGTGTTATCTCGCCGGTCATGGCGATATCGCGGCGGACGGCGATCTTGGCCAGCGCGCTGGCAATTGCGGTAGCGATAGTGATGCCGGCTGAGGGCCCGTCTTTGGGGATGGCGCCTTCAGGCACGTGCACGTGGATATCAACGTTGCGATAGAAGTCGCGGCTAACGCCCAGCCTGGAGGCTCGCGAACGGACGTAGGAGAGCGCAGCCTGAGCGGATTCCTGCATTACGTCGCCCAGTTTGCCGGTAAGCGTCAACTTGCCCTTGCCATCAACGATGGTGACTTCGGTTGCAAGGATAGAGCCGCCGACTTCGGTCCAGGCGAGCCCGGTCACCAGCCCAATCTCGTTTTTCTCGTTGGCAGCGACATCGCGGAACTTAATCACGCCCAGGAAGTCGTTGAGGTTCGCCCCAGTGACGCTGGCGTTATGCTGCTGGCCGTCTTTCACAACCTTGCGCGCCACCTTACGGCAGATGTTGCCGATTTCGCGCTCCAGATTGCGCACGCCGGCTTCACGCGTATAGCCGCGAATCACGCCGGTAATGGCATCGTCAGCGAAGCCGATGTTTTTCTCGGTCAGTCCGGTGGCTTCGCGCTGCTTGCGCACCAGGAACTGCTTGGCAATTTCAATCTTCTCGAGTTCCGTGTACCCGTGCAGTCGCAGGACTTCCATGCGGTCCTGGAGCGCGGGCGGGATGGTGTGCAACACGTTGGCGGTGGCGATAAAGAACACCTGCGACAAGTCGTATTCCACGTCGAGGTAGTGATCCACAAACATGTAGTTCTGCTCAGGGTCGAGCACCTCGAGCAGCGCCGCCGACGGGTCTCCGCGGAAATCCATCGACATTTTGTCCACTTCGTCGAGCATGAACACCGGGTTTTTAGTGCCGGCCTTCTTCATCATCTGAATAATCTGGCCAGGTAGCGCCCCGATGTAGGTGCGGCGATGGCCGCGAATTTCAGCTTCGTCGCGTACCCCACCCAGCGACATGCGCACAAACTTGCGCCCGGTAGCTTTGGCGATCGACATTCCCAATGATGTCTTGCCGACGCCGGGAGGGCCCACAAAGCACAAAATCGAGCCCTTTGGGTTCTTCACCAGCTGGCGCACTGCCAGGAACTCGAGGATGCGCTCTTTGATCTTCTCCAGGCCGTAGTGGTCCTGATTCAGGATCTGTTCGGCCCGCGAGATATTGCGAATTTCCTTCGATCGCTTCTTCCACGGCACTGCCAGCAGCCAATCCAGGTAATTACGCGACACCGTAGATTCGGCTGACATGGGCGGCATGGCTTCGAGCTTCTTCAGCTCTTGCAGCGCCTTTTCGTGGACTTCCTTGGGCATGCCCGCTGAATCAACTTTTTTCTTCAGCTCATCGAACTCGCTCTTCTCGCCGCGTCCCAGTTCTTTCTGAATCGCCTTGATCTTTTCGTTGAGGTAGTACTCTTTCTGCGCTTTTTCCATCTGCCGCTTCACTCGCGACTGGATGGTGCGGTCCATATTGAGCTTTTCGATTTCGATTTCGAGCACGTCGGCGATGCGGTTGAGGCGCTCCGGAGGATCGAAAATCTCCAGCAGTTCTTGCTTCTCTTCAATCGAAAGCTGCAGATTCGCAGCGATGGTATCGGTGAGCCGCGCCGGGTCTTCCATCTTTACCGCCGCAATCATGGTCTCGTAGTTGAGCGATTGGCAGAGCTTCACGTACTGCTCAAACAGCGAGGTCACCCGCTGCATGGCGGCTTCGATCTGCGGGCTAACGACTGCCGGGTAATTGACGGTGCGAACCGTGGCCTGCATGTAGCCATCGGTGTCCTTTATATCCAGCACCTTGCCGCGCTCGATGCCCTCGACCAGCACCTTGATGTTGCCGTCGGGCAACTTGAGGCTCTGCACGATGTTGACGATGGTGCCGACTTGATAAATTTCCGCGGCCTTGGGCTCGTCGATGCTGGCGTCGTGCTGGGTGGCCAGGAAGATTTTCTTGTCGCCAGTGAGCGCCGCTTCCAGCGCGCGCACACTCGACTCGCGGCCAACCACGAAGGGCGTCATCATGAAGGGAAAAATGACGACGTCCCGGATGGGCATCATTGGAATCTTACGAGTCTCGAATTTTTCCTTGCTGGTCGGTGTCTGGGTCACTGGAGTATTAGATTCCTCTGATGTGAAAAACGGCTCTGGAGGAGGTTAGCCGGCTTGTTATCCAGCTTTCTCCATCATAGCGATCGAAACGTCGCGTTTCTCTACCATTTCCTTGCTGACTTCAAACTCTTTCAATCTCTTCTGGCCAGGCAGATGGTACATCAAGTCGAGCATCAGCTCTTCCAAAATCATGCGCAGGCCGCGCGCACCCACCTTGCGGGCCAGAGCCTCACGCGCAATCGCGCGCAGCGAGTCATCGCTGAAGCGTAGGCGCACGTTCTCAAACTCGAATAGCCGCTGATATTGCTTGGTGATTGCATTCTTTGGCCGCACCAGAATCTCGACCAACGCATCTTCATCAAGGTCGTTGAGTACGCCCACTACCGGCAGGCGCCCGCAGAACTCCGGAATCAAGCCAAAACGGATCAAGTCCTGGGGCTGCACCTTGCCTAGCAATTCCGTATCGCGCTTCGATTCAGGAATGTAATCAGGCTTATCCTTGTCGTCCTCGTTACCGGTACGAAAGCCCATGGCCTTCTTGCCGATACGCCGCCCAATGATCTTTTCCAGGCCGACAAACGCTCCGCCGCAGATGAACAGGATGTTGGTGGTATCTACCGGCGTGAACTCCTGGTGCGGATGCTTGCGCCCGCCCTGGGGAGGAACATTGGCAATGGTGCCTTCAAGAATCTTGAGCAGCGCCTGCTGCACACCTTCTCCCGAGACATCGCGGGTTATCGAAGGGTTCTCGTCTTTGCGGCCGATCTTGTCGACCTCATCGATGTAGATGATCCCAGTCTGGGCCCGGCCAACGTCGCCATCGGCTGACTGTAGAAGCTTAAGGATAATGTTCTCGACATCTTCGCCGACGTAACCGGCCTCGGTGAGCGTAGTTGCATCAACGATGGCAAAGGGAACATCGAGCATTTTGGCCAGGGTTTGCGCCAAAAGCGTCTTGCCCGTGCCGGTGGGGCCAATCAGCAGGATGTTGCTCTTGGTGAGCTCCACCTCGCCATTACGCTGGCGATTCATATAGATACGCTTGTAGTGGTTGTAGACCGCTACCGCCAGCTTCTTCTTGGTTTGTTCCTGGCCGATCACGTACTGATCCAGGAACAGCTTTACTTCCTGGGGTTTAGGCAGGTGATTGGGGGCTGCCGCAGTGGCCGATTCGCTTCTATCGTCTTCCAGAATGGAGTTGCAGACGGCTACGCACTCATCGCATATGTAAGCGCGCGGGTAGTCGCTGGGGGAGGAGATTAGCTTGGCGACGGCATCCTGTGACTTATGACAAAACGAGCACCTAAGGTTCTCTTCCGTACCGGTGCGAGACTTCATTTCCCCTGCTCCTTCTACCTATCCCCAGAAAAGCCAGTCGAACCTGGATGCGGAAACTCTACTTATGCTTGTAAATGATGTCGTCTACTATGCCGTACTCTTTCGCCTGCTGAGCGTTCATGATGAAATCGCGCTCAACGTCTTTCTCTATTTTATCCAGTCTTTGGCCGGTGTGCCTGGCCAGTAACTGGTTCGTTATCTCCCGCATACGGAGGATCTCGCGGGCGTGGATGTCAATATCAGTGGCTTGGCCGCTCAAACCGCCCATCGAGGGCTGATGGATCAGAATGCGCGACCCGGGAAGCGCATAGCGCTTCTTGGGTGCCCCTGCCGTGAGCAATAATGCCGCCATGCTGGCCGCTTGTCCAATGCAAATCGTGGTCACATCATTCTTTATAAACTGCATTGTGTCGTAAATGGCCATACCGGCAGTGATTGACCCTCCGGGTGAGTTGATATAAAGGGAGATATCCTTCTCCGGATCTTCCGCGGCGAGAAACAACATCTGCGCGATGATCAGATTGGCCACCGTATCGTCAACCGGTGTGCCCAAAAAGATGATGTTGTCGCGCAATAAGCGGGAATAAATGTCATACGCCCGCTCACCGCGGCTGGTCTGCTCGATGACCATGGGCACGAGCACTGATTGTTGTTCTTTCACGTGCACCTACCTAATCACACAATCCCACAGTAATGGATTTCTGGGGAGAAAAATTCCTAGCCCGGAGCTGGGGGTCGGGCGTTCTCGCACTTGCTACGCCTTACTCAGGCGGACTTGCGATAGAGAAAGTCTAAAACTTTCTCGGTTCGAATCCTGTTTCGGATTCTATCGAGCGCTCCTTCGCGAGTCAAACGTGCGCGAATGGCTTCTGAGGTTTGTTGCGTCTGCCGAGCGAGTGCGTCAATTTCTTTTTCGATTTCCTCGTCGCTGACCGCAATTTTTTCAGCGTCGGCGATCTTTTCGAGGATCAATGAGGCCTTTACCTCGCGGACCGCGGCCTCACGCTGGCCGCTGCGCAGCCGGGTCAGGTCCATTTTCTTCATGTCCTCAGCGCGCAGGCCTTGCGCCGCCAGCGCCCGCAGACCTCGCTCAAGCCGAACATCCACCTGCCGGTCCACCAGCGACTCAGGGACGGGGAAGTCGTTGCGCCGGACGAGTTCATCCACCAGCTTCTCTTTGGCCTGGTGCTCAGCCTCGTGCCGCTTCTCCTGCTCCATGCCTTCGCGAATGCGCTGCCTGACGCCATCGAGGGTCTCGAAGTCGCCCAAGGACTTGGCGAAAGCATCGTCAAGCTCCGGCAGGATTTTCTTTTTCATGGAGTTGACGGTGACCGAGTAGGACAGCGTCTTACCGGCGAGGCGCTTGTCAGGGGAATCTTCCGGATAGGTGACCTCAAACGTCCGCTGGTCCCCGGGGGTAGTGCCGCGCAAGTTCTCGGTGAACTCAGGCAGAGTATTGCCGCCGCCGATTTCGACCATCACGTCGTCCATCTGCGCGCCTTTGCCGCTGCCTTCCTTGGGAGTACCGGTGAAGCTGACCTGTGCGAAGTCCCCATCCGCCAAGGGACGCCCCTCAATTGGGTCAAAAGTGGCATGCTGCTCGCGCAGCCGTGCGAGCTGAGCCTCTACTTCCTCATTGCTTACGCCTATTTCGGGCTTCTCCGCCCGCAGCGCCTCATAGCCTGAGACTTCGATCGGAGGTAGCACCTCGAAGGTGGCTTTGAAGCGCAGCGGCTCACCATCATGAAAGTGCATGTCAGTCACTCGCGGCTGAGAGACCGGCATCAATCCTTGGCGCTCGACTTCCTGGCGAAAGAAACGAGGCACAAGTTGCTCTACTACTTCGCTCTTCAGGTCCTCGCCAAAACGCTGGCGAATGACGGTGGCCGGAACCTTGCCGCGCCGAAAACCGGGCAGGCGTGCCATCTTCTGATATTGCTGCAGCACGCGCTCGGTTTCCTGGGCCACTACATCGGCGGGAACTTCGATCGCGATCTCGCGGGTGCAGGCGTTAGTGTCGGTTGCGCTCAATGTCTAATAAACTTGTAGTGAGTGGATTAAGGGGAGAAAGACTCTACGCTCCAATAGTAAAGAGTGCTCTAAAGGGCGTCAAACCCCTGGGGCAGCAAAGTAGACATGGCCTCGCCATCGCAATAGACTGAGCTGCAAACACGATGCGACTTGCAACCTTTGAAAATCGGGCGCGGCAAAGCCGTGTTGGGGCACTCACGGCCAACGGACGGGTAGTGGACCTCAACGCAGCCTATGCGCTTTACCTACGCGACATCGAAGGCAGCGGCGCCTACCAGCGCATCGCTGACGCACTGGTGCCTGCCAACATGCGGCAGCTCTTCGAAGGCGGTGACAAAAGCCTGGAAGCTGCCCGTATCGCCTTGGATTATGCAGCCACTACTCTGGGCAAGCACGCCACCGGCGCGGCAGGCGAGCAGCTCATCTACCCGCGCGACGAAATCAAGATGCGGGCGCCCATCATTCCCAAGAAGTTCTTCCACACTGCCGGGAATTTTCGCGAGCACCACGAAGAAGCTCAGAAGGCCGGCTTCTCGCATCCGGTGATGCCCTGGATTGTGTTTTTCCAAAACGTCGACGCCATCATCGGCCCCGACGAGCCGGTGGTTTACCCCGGCCACCTCACCCAGGAACTCGATTACGAACTCGAGCTGGCGGTGGTCCTGAAAAAATCAGGCAAGCACTTCAGCGAGGAAGAAGCTGCGGACTACATCGGCGGCTACGTGATCTTCAATGACGTAACCGCGCGCGACATCCAGCGGCGAGAGATGAAGTCGGGCGTATTTAGTTTCTGCAAAGGCATTGATACCTTCTGCCCGCTGGGACCGTACATCGTCACCGCCGATGAGATTCCCGATCCGCATAACCTGGCCATGGAGCTGCGCGTGAATGGCGAGTCACGGCAGCGTTCGCACTCCAGCAAAATGGCGGTGAAAATCCCGCAGATTCTGGCGCACTACTCCGCCATGGGATACAGCGCCGGCGACGTGCTTTCGACCGGCACGGTCTCGGGCGTAGCCGCCTTCAGCGGCGATCCAAAAGCCTGGTATTTGAAGCCGGGCGATGTGATGGAGTGCGAAATCGAAAAGATAGGCGTGCTGCGCAACCCCGTGATCTCGTGGGAAGAGGCATATGGCGGCTCGCCAGCGCAGCGGGCACTGGCTTCGCGCAGTTAACTTTTTCCTTTACATCCCTTGCTGCGCTCGATGTAAAAAAACAACCTGAGATCAATGTCAAACGGTTCACAAGCCGGTATCTGGGTTAGCAAACTCAACGCACTCGCCGCTTTAAAGCGCTCCCATCCAGTCCGCTTTTACGACACCACTCTGCGCGATGGCGAGCAGACGGTTGGCGTGGTGCTAAGCCCCCAGCAAAAGCTCGAAATTGCGCGCCAGCTCGACGAGCTTGGAGTGTCGCGCATAGAGGCGGGATTTCCGCGGGTCTCGCCTGACGACGCCGAAGCCATCAAGCTGATTCAGAATGCCGGGCTGAAGGCTGAAGTTTGGGGATTTGCCCGGGCGGTAAAGGCAGACGTTGACGAACTGCTGCGCCTTGGTACCAAGCGCTTCATCATTGAGACCCCCACCAGCGACATCAAGCTCGCTGCCTATGGCATCTCGCGCGCTGAAGCCCTGCGGCGCGCGACCGAAGCCGTGGCCTACGCCAAGCGCAGTGGCGCTTACGTTGCCTTCTTTGCCGTGGATGGTAGCCGCTCTGATCTCGGATTTCTCAAGCAAATGTATGTGGAGACTCTCGCGGCCGGCGCCGCCGAGATCGTCGTCGTGGATACCATCGGCGCCTGCGGCCCCGAAGCCGTGCAATACCTGGTCGGCGAAGTCTGTTCCTGGATGGGCCCGAACGTTCCAGTTCACTTTCATGGCCACAACGATTTCGGGGTGGCAACTGCTTGCGCTGTCGCCGCGGTGCGGGCTGGCGCCAGTTGGATACAGGGCACCATCAACGGCATGGGCGAACGCGCCGGCAACGCCGATATCGGCGAGATCGCGTTGGCGCTGCGCTGCCTGTATGACGTTCCGGTCGCCATGGATCTTGCGAAAGTTCGCCAAGTGTCTGAGGTAGTGCGTCGCGCTGCCGGCTACGAAGTAGATGGCTGGAAGCCGTTGGTCGGCGAAAACCTCTTTATGCGCGAAAGCGGCGCCGTCGCCAGCCAGTTCCATACGCCCGAAGCCATCGAGCCCTACTCCGCCGAACTCGTCGCCGCGGAACGCAAGATCGTGCTGGGTAAGAAAAGCGGCCTCGACAGCATTGACCTCAAAGCCAAAGAGCTGGGCCTGCACGTTGCGAAGGATAAACGCGATGCGGTGATGGCAGCCGTGAAGAAGAAAGGCATCGAAAAGCGCGGGCTGCTTACCGATCAAGAGTTTCGCGAGATCGTCGCACACGTGCAGGCAAGCGCCGCCGCCGATTAAGTCGACACTCCACTCGTCATCTGTAGAACAGCGCCACCACGGTAAACATGGCATAGCTTGAGCGCGTATGCGACGGCGCGCATGCCCCTAACGCCATCGAGTCGGCAGAAGATTGGCTGGCCATGTTGCGCATCTGCGTGGGCAGGTCATCGGGGTCGGCGGCGGTGAACACCACCGCAGAATTGGCGCCGCTGAAGCGCCGCAGGGCCCCGTTGGCGGTAACGTCCAGTTCGCAGGCGAACTCCCGCAGGCGGTCGGCCCTGATGCGCCGGATTGACGCTTGGCGATTCTGTTTGCGCAATTTATTGAAGGCTGCAACCACTCTGTTTTCGATGTCGGAGGCGCTGTACTCGGGCAGCCGGTTCGCGAAATCCTGCGTGATGTAGAGATGCCCGTCGCGCTCCATCACACCCACGCCCACGGCGTTGTACTTCGCGCTGAGAATATTGGCGCGGTGGCCGGGGGAGTTCATCAGCTCTACGTGGGCATCGGCAGCGGAGCTGGAGTGAGCCACATTTTCGGCAACCGCATCAAAGGGAACTCCCGTTTTGCTCAGCCGGTCCTGCAGGCGCTCCTCGTCGGGAAGGCGGTGAGAGAGCTGCTTGCGTTGCGCCATCTGCTCGGAGTGAACGCGCGCCGCCTCGGTAAGCCGCTCGTCCATCTCTAAGGACTGCAAGCCGCGCTTGGCACGCTCCTGGTTGATAAGCCGCACCAATTCGCGTTCGGCATCCTGGGTCATGCTGGCCGCTCGAACCTTATCCGCGACAACAAACACCAACAAAGCCGTTGAGAGTGAAAGAAGAATCCTGTTGTTCATTCTTGTCAGGCAAAAGGATACAACGCAGAGCGGGCAGCGCACTTATTACCAACGGGGAGCTCCGCGACCTCGGCTTTCTCCGCGTTCTCTGCGTCACGTCTTTTCTGAAGTGCTTAGATGCGACCTCACGGCAGGAATCGCCCTCGCAAATGTTCCGGTACAACGGGACAGAGCGCCGCCGGCCGGGCAGCCCAAGTCTGACGTTTACGGGCCGCAGCATCGTAGGGACGATCACGAAGGGGCTGAGGAAGCGCGCGCAGCACAGCCGCCATCACGCGCCAAAACCATCCCAGCCGGGAGAGAACGTATATCGCTGCGTTGGACCGATCCAGCAGCTTTCCGGAAGCCGTCAGCAAGACCACACTGTCGGGCAGCGAAGAGCGCTGTAGTGGCGGGATGGCGCGCGCAAAAGTTTTTCCCTGCAGCGGCGCAAATTGAAACCTCTGCTTCTTGTCACGTGCCACAACAAACTGTACGAACCGATGGCAGACGCCGCACTCACCATCGTAGAAGATGAGGTCGGGCTGTTCGTACGACCGGGTCGGCATTGGCTGCATCTGGGACACAAAGTACTTACAGCGGACCACGAAATACGCGACTGCAACAGCTTGACCACAAAAAAGGGCACGAAGGTTCACGAAGTGACGAGTCGCCGTCTTTCCTTGGTGTTACTTCGTGCCCTTGGTGGTAAGCATTGTCTCCGTGCATTTCTATGCCGGCAGACTTTTTCGCGACTTGATGTCTGCCAATAGGCGCTCGATTTCGTTCTCCTTTTC
>Ga0070697_100004712_pt1 | contig 10453 bp, 9 predicted proteins | sample KBSK1501metaG_FD_65475 | JGI IMG/M metagenome (GOLD analysis project Ga0070697, IMG submission 65475) | Corn, switchgrass and miscanthus rhizosphere microbial communities from Kellogg Biological Station, Michigan, USA - KBS K1-50-1 metaG | ecosystem: Host-associated > Plants > Roots >... | reverse complement strand
GGGTTGTCGTAGCGCACCGTGAGCGCGGCGCCGTGGCGCGCCACCTGGGCGAGGCGCTTGCCCTCGAGGCTCCGCTGCTGCGGGGCGTCGATCACCTCGGTGTCGGTGTAAGTGTAGCTGCCGACGATCCGCCAGTCGCGCGCCGGGCGCAGCTCGAGCTCGGTCTCCACGCCGCGGATGCGCGCCCGGTCCAGGTTCTGCCGCTGGCGGCAGATGGTCCCGGCCGGGCAGTCGGGCAGGCGGTCGACCAGGGTCACGTTGGCGACCAGGTCCTGCACCTCGTTCCAGAAGGCGGTGGCCCGCGCCTCGAAGGGGCCCACGCGCTGCGCCACCCCGACCTCGCCACCGGTGAGCCGCTCGGGGCGGAGGTGCTCGTTGGCGACGGTGACGTCGTTGCGCACGCGGAAGACCCGGTACAGCTCGTTGATGGTCGGGACCCGGAAGCCCTGGTAGGCGGACGCGCGCAGGTCGGTGGACGGCGTGGCGTGGTAGAGGAGCGCCAGACGCGGGCTCGCGCCCATGCGGTCGATGTCGGAGAAGGTCTGGCGCGCGGGGACGCCCGCGGGCGGCGGAGTATCGCGCCGGAAGGCGTCGTAGGCGCGCCAGTAGTCGCCGCGGATGCCGCCCACGATCTCGAGCTGCGGGATCGGGGTGTACACGTCCTGGAGGAAGAGGCCGTAGAGCTGTTGCCGTCCGCCCGCCACCCGGGTGCGCGAGAAGGCCCCGGCCACGTAGACCCGCTCGTCGGTCTCCCCCTCGATCCAGCGGAAGTCGGTGCCGGCCAGGATCCGGTGGGCTCCGAAGACACGGCTCCAGGTCAGCGCGGCGCCCACCGCGGTGGTCGGCACCCGCTGGTCGAGGGCGAGGGTCTCCGAGTTGCGATCGGCGGCCTGGCTCGAGAAGGTGCTGTGGAAGCCCTGAAAGTCGGTGAACACGGTGGCGGTCCACTCGCTGCCGTCGCCGGTCCTCGCCCGAGCGCCCGTCGCGAACGATCCCGCATCGGTGTTGTTGAATTGCAGCCGGGTGCCGTTGTCACGGCTCTCCTCGTAGTAGTTGCCGCGGACGAACAGCGAGAGATCCGGCGAGGCCTGCAGCTCGACGCGCCCGTTGAACGTGGTGTGCGCCGAGCCGGCGTCGACGTCGATGGTCCCGCGGCGCGCCGAGCTCACCACCCTGTAGCCGTCCGTCGCGAAGTGGCTGCCCTCGACGCTCAGGCGAACGGGACCGAGCGCGTCGGTCAGGAGCAGGTCCACGTTGCGGGTGTCGTTGGTGCCGTAGCTGCCCTCGAAGTACGCGGCCCGCGCGGTGGGCCGGCGGGTGATGATGTTGACCACGCCGCCGAGCGCGTAGTTGCCCCAGAGGCTCGCCCCGCCGCCCCGCACGACCTCCACCTGCTCCACGCCCTGCAGCGGGATGCGATCCCAGTACACCCAGCCGCCGAACGGATCGTTGACCGGCACCCCGTCGAGGAGGACGAGCGCGCGGCTCGCCCCGCTCGGCCCGATGCCGCGCAGGGACACGCCCTGCGTGGTCGGGTGGGAGACGAGGCTCGAGGACCGGCGGAAGAGGCTGAACCCGGGCACCTGGCGCAGCAGGTCGTCGAGGCTCTGCCCGGCGCCCTGGCGGATGTCGTCGCGGGAGAGCACGGTCACGCTGGCCGGCGCCTCGCCGACCGGCTGCTCGGCGCGGGTCGCGGTGACCACCACGGGCTCGAGGCGCTCCGCTTCCTGAGCGCGGACGGGGACCGGCGCGGCCGAGGCCAGGAGCAGCAGGACGACGAAGCCCCGGCGCGTCATCGTGGGCCAGGATGCTACGCGCCGATCCGGGGGGTGTCAACGCGGAGAAGGGTCGACGCGGTGTAGTATCCGGCCCGTGGATCGGATCTGGCAGGCGCACTGGCCCCCCGGCGTCGACGAGGCGCGCATCCGGCTGCCCGACGAGCCGCTGCCCGCGCTGCTCAAGGCCACCGCCGCCCGCGTCCCGCGCAAGGCGGCCTTGATCTTCTACGGTCGCGAGCTCTCGTTCGCCGAGCTGGACCGGGCGAGCGATCGCTTCGCGGGCTGGCTGCGCGGTCGCGGGGTCGGCCCGGGCGACCGGGTCGCGCTCTACCTGGAGAACTGCCCCCAGTTCGCGGTGGCCCACTTCGGGGCGCTCAAGGTGGGAGCCATCACGGTCGCGCTCAATCCGATGCACAAGGCGCACGAGCTGGGGCACGAGCTCGAGGACTCGGAGGCGCGGGTCATCGTGGCCGCCGACGCGGGCCGCGAGGTGGTGGAGCGCGTGCGCGACCGGAGCGCGCTCGACACCGTGGTGCTCACCTCCTACCGCGACTACCTGCCCGACGAGCCCACGCTGCCTCTGCCTCCGTCGCTGCTCGAGGAGGCGCCCCGGCGGGCGGCCGGCGGAGAGGACTTCCGGAGCATCGTCGGCGGCGGGGGCACGCTCCGGGCGCTCGAGCCGCGCGCGCGACACGACACCGCCCTGATCCAGTACACCTCCGGTACCACCGGCGTGCCCAAGGGGGCCGAGCTGACCCACGGCAACGTCACCGCCAACTGCGAGCTGATCCGCGCCTTCTTCGGCATCACGCCGGCCGACGTGCTGCTGGGCGTCGTCCCGTGGTTCCACATCACCGGCATGGAGGTGCAGCTCAACCTGATGGCCTACACCGGGGCCACCCTGGTGGCGCTCCATCGCTTCGAGGTGGAGACCGCGCTGCGCGCCATCCAGCGGTACCGGTGCACGATCACCACCCTGATCGCCACCATCAACGTGGCCATCCTCAACCACGAGGCCACGCCCACGTACGACCTCACCTCGCTCCGGCTCTGCGCCTCGGGGGGCGCGCCGGTGCCGGCGGAGATCGCGCGGCGCTGGGAGGAGACCACCGGGCACCGCCTGGTGGAGGGCTACGGCCTCACCGAGACCACCGCGCCCAGCCACTCCAACCCACCCCACCGCCCGCGCTACGGAACGGTCGGGGTGCCGCTGCCGTACACGGGAGTGCGCCTCGTGAGCCTCCAGGACGGCGTGACCGAGGTGGCGCCCGGCGAGTCCGGCGAGATCGCGATCCGCGGGCCGATGGTCACCAAGGGCTACTGGCGCCGGCCGGAGGCGACCGCGGAGGCCATCCCGGACGGCTGGCTCCGTACCGGCGACATCGGGCGGGTGGACGAGGAAGGCTACTTCACGATCGAGGAGCGCAAGAAGGACCTGATCAAGGCCTCCGGCTACAGCGTCTTCCCCGCGGAGGTCGAGGCCATCATGTACCGGCACCCCGCGGTCGCCGAGGTCGGCGTGGTGGGCGTGCCGGATCCCTACCGGGGCGAGGACGTGCTCGCCTTCGTGGTGCGGCGGCCGGGAGCGACCGCGAGCGAGCGCGAGCTCGTCGAGTGGTGTCGCGCCGAGATGGCGGTCTACAAGGCGCCGCGCTCGGTGCGGTTCGTGCCCGAGCTGCCCAAGACCGGCTCGGGCAAGATCGTCAAGCGCGCCCTGCGCGAGCAGGCGCGTGCCGGCTGAGGCGTGCGGGTCGACGCTCCGCCCGTCCGCCGGGTCTCAGCGGCGGCGCGCCTTCCGGGGCGCCGCGCGCCGGGCGGGCTTGCGGCGGCCCGGCTTGCCGGCGCTCCGCTCGGGAAGGACCGCCACCGCCTCGATCTCGATCAGGAGATCCGGGCGCACGAACTGGGAGATCTCGATGAGGGTGCTCGCCGGGCGGCTCGCCCCGAAGTACTCCTTCCGCACCGCGTTGACCTTCTCGCGGTCGGCCACGTTCTTGAGGTACACCGTCACCTTGCACACGTCGGCGAAGGTGGCCCCCGCGGCGGCCAGGCAGCGCTTGATGTTCTCGTGGACCTGGCGGGTCTGGGCGGTGATGTCGCCGCCGCCGACCGTGCGCCCGTGGTCGTCGCTGGCCACGCAGCCGGACACGAAGACGAGCCGGGCGGCGCGGACCACGTGGACGAAGTGGCTGATCGGCTCGGGCATGCCCGGCACCCAGATCTCTTCCCGGTGGGCGGTCGTGGCCATCGAAGGCTCCTCTCTCGTGTGAGGGTGAGGGGGCGTGTCGCGCGGCGATTATTCTCCGCCGGGCCCGGCCGGTCAAGCCGTGACCGCCGACGGCCGATGGCCTGACATCGTCTGTCAGCCGACCGCCATGGGCAGCCGACGACGGCGCGGATTTCCGCTGATTTCGCGGCCCCCCGGCTGGTCCGACTCTTGCTCACCCTGGAGGACGCCATGATCATCCGACTCGCCACCGCCGCGCTCGCCGCCCTGCTCGTCGTGACCTGCTCCGCGACGCCGACCCACCCCCAGGCCCTCGATCCCGCGGCCGCGGACGCCCTGGCGACCACCCTCCGCATGCTGGCCGACCCGGCCTCGCGGGGCAAGATCATCGCCGGCGACCCCGCCGCCGCGGAGGTCGACCGGCAGGTGCAGGGGATGACGGGCTCGTCCGCGCTCGCCCAGGAGGTCTACGGGCTCGCCGCGGATGTGTTCGCGGACCTGACCCGGAACTCCAACGGCGACCCCCGGGCCATGAGCGAGGCGCTCGACCGGGCCAAGTCCGATCCGGCCGGCTTCGCGGCGATGCTCCGCCCGGAGACGCTGGAGCGACTCCGGGCGCTGTCGATCAAGATCTCGGACGCCCCGCGATGACCCCCCAGCGATAGTCATGGACCCGATCAGCCTCCTGAAGGGACGCATGGCCGAGGCGCTGGTCGAGGCGGTGTTCAAGCGGGCCCGGTACACGGTGGCCCGGGTCGGCCGCGAGACCCAGATGCCGGCCCTCGTGCGCAGCGGCCGCGCCGAGTTCATGCCGGACTTCGTGGTGTGGCGGGCCCTCGACGAGCCGAGCCTCGGCCATCACTCCTACCGCCTGGTCGCCATCGAGGTGAAGTACCGCGCGGATCTGGAGGACTACCTGCGGCGCGACTCGCCCTCACGCTCGGCCGAGGTGGCCCAGCAGTGGCCCGAGCTGTACGAGATCATCGTGACCGACCGACCCCAGTCCGGCCGCTCCTGCTTCCAGGCGGTGCACGTCTCCGCCCTGCCTGTGGGCGTGACGCCGGTCACGCTCGATCTGCCCCTGGTGCCGGGGCTCGACATCTACCGCAAGACGGTGGAGGAGTACGAGGGCCTCGTGCGGGAGATCTTTCCGATCCTCGGATCACATCAGGGATCACATCGGGGCTCGCCCGACGCGCGCGCCGAGCGGGAGCGCAAGCCGGGAGCCTGGATGGCGGGACGGAGTGAGGGGCGCGGCCACCGGCGCGTCCGGTCGGCCGGCGACCCGCACCGCTATCGTCCGTCGGTGGTCAGCGAGCACCGGCCGGGCGCGAGCGAGTAGCGCAGTCCCGACGTCTCCACCACGCTTCCCGTCTTCCAGCCCGTGAGCAGGGAGAAACCGATCCGGAAGTAGTGGTCGGCCGCGTCGAGCCCCGCGCTCTGGCCGTTCACCAGGTAGCGCGCGCGACAGGTCATGCCGCCGAGCACGCTGGGCCCGCAGGTCAGCGCGGTGACGTGCACGGCGGTCCGCGAGGCCAGCAGCTCGCGGTCGGCCGTCTTCAACACCCGGGCCATCCGCCGCACGTGCATGCCCTTGACGTGGCTCTCGATCGCGGCCCGCGCGCCGTCCAGCGTCACGCACGACCGCGCGAACCGGGCGGCGTGAAAGCCGATCACGCCGAGCGCGCCTGCCAGCAGGAGCAGCACGACGCCGCGGGCCACCGAGAAGGGACGGGGAACGCGGGGAGAGACCGTCGCTCTAGCCAAGCAAGCCTCCCTGGAGCGCGAGGCCGGCGAAGGGGTCCAGCAGGGACTGCCCCTCGTGCCGGAAGGGGATCCAGGCCAGCCGCGCGCCCTGGAACCCGGGTTCGTCCTTGGCCGCGGCCCGGACCGCGTCCGGCGTGCGCCGGCGGCCCGCCGCGGTGAACCGGGCCAGCAGCATCGCGTCCTCGACGTCGTAGAAGCAGCCCTGCACCCTGGGGCGCTCGCCCGCCCAGGGCTCGTATACCGGCGGCTTCGCGGAGAATCGCGCGGCCAGGTCTTGCAGGGCCTTCAGGCGGCGGTAGCGGAATGCGGGCACCCACGCCGGCCCGTCCGGACCGGGAGCCGCGGGATCCAGTCGCCAGAACGGCAGGTAGATGAGATCGACCGGTCGACCGACAGGCGGGGCCTTCGCGGCCACCCGCGCGATCTCGTGCGGGGTCTCGGTCAGGTCGGTGCCGTGGATCTGCCAGGCCCGGCTGCAGGTGGCGCAGAAGAAGATCACGTCCTCGGGCTCGACCGGCAGGTCGCCGCCGCAGTTGGGGCACACCAGCGGTCGCAGGCCCACCGTGCGCGACTCGTCGGTGGCGACTCGCGCGAGGACGTCGTAGAGCGCGAGCGGAGCGCGGGGCTGGACCACGCTCTCGGCCACCGCGTCGACCACGGTGAGCCAGCGCTCGGTTCCCTGCGTGAGCTCGACGATCCAGAACGGGAAGTAGATGACCGAGAGGATGCGCCCGAGAACCTGGCGATAGACCACGTGCTCGAACCCGGTGGCCGAGAGTCCCTGGGTCATGGCGGCGGCCAGATCCACCTGCACCGGGACCACGGTGCCGAGGGCGGTCAGCGCCTCGCGCTGGAAGAGCGCGACGTGGAGGGCCTGGGTGCGGACGCCGAGCGAGTAGACCCCGAGGCCCGGGAGGTCGACGGCCGGGAAGCTCTTCTCCACGTAGCGGTCGAGGAACTGGACGGTGACCTCGCCGCTCGCGGTGGTGGCCGGCCGCGGCGGGGCCATCAGGACCGCCTGCTCGAGGGAGCGCTCGGATTTCGACGGGGCGCCCAGCAGGTCACGCACCACGTCGCCGGCCCGCCGGCCGAGCAGCAGATCGGCGCCCCAGCCGAGCATCGAGCCGATCGGGATCTCGATCTCCGCCCGGTCGGTGGCGCGGTCGCCGCCCCCGACGATCATCGAGGGGAACGCGCCGCTGTCCGGCTCGGGCTTGGGCGGGACGTCCTGCCACTGGAAATCGTGGCCGGTCAGCCGGTAGAAGGGCACGAAGAAGAGCTGGGTACGCGCGACGCGCGCCTCGAGCCGGCCGGTCCGGGCTGCGGCGCCGGCCACGTCGGCCTTGACGGTGGGCTTGACCCAGTAGCTCAGCACCTGCTTCCGGCCGGTGACGAGGAGGTGGGAGCCGCAGCTCGGGCAGCGGAGAGCATTGGCCCCCTCGGAGAAGTCGAGGGGACCGCTGCAGGTGGGGCACTCGGCCGAGACGACGAGCTGGCTCATGCCAGCCGCCCGGCGTCAGCTACCCGGGACGGCCTGACCGCAAGACGCGCAGAAGCGTGCGCCGCCCGGCAGCTCGGCCTGGCAGCGCGAGCACCGCGCGGTCGCGGCGAGCTGGCGCCCGCAGCGCGGGCAGAAACGGCTGTCGATGGCCACCGCCGACTGGCAGCCCGGGCACGTGATGACCGCGCCCGCGGGGGAGACCGCCGGCTCGGTGCCGAGGCTCTTGGCGAGCATGCCCGGCATCATCATGCCGAGCCCGGCCCCGACGCCCACACCCACCCCGGCGGCCGCGCCTCCGCCCAGACCGCCGCCGCTGCCCTGCGCGGCGTCGCCCATGGCCTTGGCGGCCTTGAACTTGAGGAAGCGATCCAGGTCGCCGACCGCCCCCATGCCCGAGCGCTCGTCGATCATCCGCTCCACTTCCTCGGGCGGCGTGATGCGGTTGATGTAGAAGTCGACCAGCTCGCTGCCGTACTTCCGGAACTCGTCCACGAGCCGGGTCTTGAGCGCGACCGCCATCTCGTCGTAGTGCTGGGGCAGCTCGAGCAGGCTCTGCACCTTCTCGCCGAGGAAGTCGTTGAGCCGCGCGACGATGACGTCACGCAGGTAGTCCTCGATCTGGTCGGTGGTGTAGGAGCCCTGGGTGCCCACCAGGCTGTTGACGAAGAGCAGCGGTTGGGTCACGCGCATCGTGAAGTTGCCGAAGGCGCGCAGGCGGATGAGACCGAGCTGGGTGTCCTTGAAGGCCACCGGATCGCGCGTGCCCCACCGCATGTTGGTGAAGACCTTCAGGTTGACGAAGACCACCTCGGCGCGGAACGGGCTGGTGAAGCCCCACGGCAAGGAGAGCAGCCGGGTCAGGATCGGGAGGTTCTGGGTCGACAGGGTATGACGGCCGGGCCCGAAGACGTCGAGTCCCTGGCCGTCGCGGAAGAACACCGCGGCCTGGTTCTCGCGGACGATGAGCTGCGCCCCCATCTTGATGTCCCCCGAGCCCTCCTCGGGATAGCGGTGGACGATCCCGGTGCCGGTCTGGTCGAACCACTCGATGACTTCCATCATGATCGGGGCCATGGCGTGCGTCCTCCTCAGTCCGTCTCGACGATGCGCTGCCGCTTGTCCCACAGCTGCCCGAAGTCGTCCAGGGCCTCGGTCATGTGATCGGCCGCGGCGCGGAGCGCGGTCGCGTCGGCGCGCGCCGCCCGGACCGCCTCGGCCTTCGCGCGGACCACGCTCAGCGCGTCGAAGAGCCCGAGGTCGAAGGCGTAGAGCTGATCGAGCGTCTCGTGGTCGACCTTGTGGAGGTCGAAGAGACCGCGGTACCCGCGCCCCGCGAACTCGACGGTGCGGCTCAGGCGCTCCAGCCGGCCCGCGAGCCGGTCGAGGCGAGGTAGGGTCGAGAGATCGGCGGACTCGGCGAGATGGGCCTTGTCCTCCTCGAGGCCCTGCATGAGACGACGCATCTCCTGGACCAGGCGCATCCGGACCTGCTTGTCGGTGGCCCGGGAGTTCTCGCGATCCTGGTAGCCGGCCACTCCGGGGACGAAGCGGACCAGGCGCTCGAGCCTGCTTGCGACGGTGACGCCCATGGGAGCCTCCTCTTGATGGGCCGGGACATGCCCCGGGCCAGGGCGAGGAGTGTGCAAGCCAATTGCCAGCGCCGACACAGCATAACGTATCGACGCAGAAGGCCTGGAAGCGGATGGGCCCACCTCGAGGGTGGCGGCCCCTGTCAGTCTGCTGACACTTCTTGGCCAGGCCGCGCGGAGCTGGCGAGGGCCCCAGTGGCACTGACCCGGCGCCGCCAGCCGCGGAAGCGTCGCCAGGCCAGGGCGAGCCCCGTCCACGCGAGGACGGCCGCGCCACCCGACGCCACGAGGGCGACGGCCTGGCCGGCGAGCCCAGCGGCCTCGCCGGTGTGGAGCGGCCGCACCCAGCTCCGGAGGCGCCGCCCCAGGCTCTGGCCGGCGAACGGCTCCCAGCGCACGATCTCGGCGGTGATCGGATCGAGCGCGAGCTGCGAGCGAGGGAAGGGATGCCATCCGACCGGCTCCTGGATGAGGAACGTGACCGGGCCGTCGGGTCGTGCCGGAACGCGGAGGCTGATCAGCGTCCAGCCCGGCACCTGGCGCTCGGCGCGCGCCCACAGCGCGTCGAGGCCGGCATCACCGGCCCGCCCGGCTGCCGGACGGTCGTCACGGGCTCGCCCCGCCACTCCCCGGCCCGCGCCTCCCGCCGCCGGAGCGGCGCGCTCGGCCCCCGCCGCGGGCGGCGGAGGCTCGGAGCCGGTCAGCCGATAGAGCAGGTCGCCGGCCCACTGGTAGGACATGACGACGCCGGTGAGGGTCAGCACGAGGAGCACCGGCGCGCACCAGATGCCGATCACGGTGTGCCAGTTGTAGTCGCGCGCGCGGCCGCGGAGGCGCGGATCGAACACGGTCACCTGCCGGACCGCGGGGCGCGTCCAGCGCCGCGGCCAGCACAGGAAGACGCCGAGCACGATCAGCCCGAGGAAGCCCAGGTTGGCGGCCCCGGTGATCGGCCGGCCGATGTCGCGCGAGCCGAGCCAGCGGTGCCACTCGACCACCTCGTGGAGCAGGTCGTGCACCCGGGAGAGGCCGCCCAGCACGGTGCCGCGATACGGGTCGACGAAGAGCGCACCGCCGTCGCGGCCGAAGCTCACCACCAGCGTCGCGGTGGGGTCGGCGCGCAGCGTGACGATGGAGGGGCGCAGGTCGGGCCGGGCCTCCCGGGCCCGCGCTAACAGCGTCTCCAGCGGCAGGCGGGCCGCCCCGGGCGGCGGCACGACGATCCGGCGATCGCGCTCCAGCCACTCGGTGATCTGCGGCTCGAAGGCCAGCAGCACGCCGGTCACCGACATGAAGCCGATCATCGCGCCGGCGGTCACGCCCACCAGCAGGTGGAGCCAGAAGACGAAGGGACGGACGGACACCGCGTGCCTAGTAGCGGCGACTCGGTACCGGCTGTCCCGGAGCGGCGCCCGGCATCACCCGGTCGGGCGCGGCTCCGGTGGTCGGCTGCTTCATGGCCTCGCGCACCTTCGTGATCTCCTTCTGGGCGGGCTCCCGTGTCTCGCGGTGCTGGGCCGCCTTCTCGAAGGCCTGGAGCGCGCCGGGCAGGTCGTTGAGACGCGTGCGCACCACGCCCAGGTTGAACCAC